>ERZ809074.75-NODE-75-length-154855-cov-46.315071_pt1 | contig 154855 bp, 159 predicted proteins | sample MGYA00520795_ERZ809074 | MGnify/ENA primary metagenome ERZ809074 (study PRJEB31570, sample SAMEA3212989) | Homo sapiens | biome: human-gut; feature: human gut; material: fecal | place: Sweden | collected 2011 ... | reverse complement strand
GCGGTGTTTCTCTTTTTATCCACCGTGTCCGGACTGGGTGGGCGGCTGCGCACGAGAACCGTGTGTTAAGCGTGCCTACAAAAGCAAAACCACCCGCTTGGCGGGTGGTTTTGCTTATATACCATTTTATGCCAGCGTAAATCGATAGAGGATCGAGTCCTGCCACGATTCCTCGTTGTTCAAGTCCTCTCCGATCACCACGCCGCCCATGCGCTCATAAAATTTGCGGGCATTGTGGTTCTGGGGGACGCAGTGACACCCGAAGGAGAAGACACCGTGCTCCCTGCAATGCGATGAGACAAAATCAAAGGCGCACCGCCCGATGCCCTGCCGCTGCCATTCGGAGACGATATACAGCGATTGCAGGGTGACCACGTCGCCGCGGTGTATCGCCAGATAGCCGATGTTCTGCCGCTCCTTCTGGATGAGATACACCGCGTATTTCGGATCGTGCAGCCGCCGCAGCTCCTGCTCATGGTGCCAGTCCCATGCAAAGTCGTCCAGCATCTGGTTGGGATAGATGCCACGGTATGTTGTACCCCAGATCCTATGCCGCAGGCCGACGATAGCCGCCGTGTTCACGTCTGTGGCTGCCGAAAACATCACATCCGCTGTCATATAACGTTCCTCCATATTCGTATTGCCCTGCGCGGGATGCGTCAGCCGCGCATAAAGCCGCAGCAGCCCAGCTCCGAAAGCTCCAAAAAGCCCAGCGACCGGTAAAACGCCACTGTTTTAGGCGTATTATCCGTTAACAACTGGATTTGCCGGACATGGGCGTATCTGTCGAGCACCGCTTTGAGCAGCGCCGTGCCGATGCCCTGCCGCTGTTTTTCGGGATACACCAGAATATCCTGCACCAATATCACCGTGGCGCCGTCGCCGACCACGCGGATGAGACCCAGCAGCGTGTCCTTCTCATAGGCTGCCAGGATCAGCAGGGAGTTCTGAAAGCCATGCTCCAGCGCTGCCATGTCCGCTGTATACGCTGTCCAGCCAACCTGTGTATAGAGGGGAAGAATTTCATCTGTTCTGAATTTTGTATATTCCCTTATTTCCATGCTGCCCTCCTGTCTTTCCTGCACCGCTCAGTCACCGTCGGCGAGCTTTTTCTCCGTCTCTGCCCGGATGGCCTTCCGAAGCGCGGTGAGGTAGGGGGAGAACGCCACATTTTCATCGGCGTAGGTCAGATTCAGCGCACGCTCCCGGGGCAGCCATGTGGTCAGCGGCGCCTCGTTGTGCTGGATGACCGCCTCCAGCTTGTCCAGCGCCTTATAGAGCTTGGCCTCCTCGGTTTCCAGCGCATCCATCTCCGCGTACAGCGCGGCCATCTCTGCGCAGTAGGGGGCGGGGAGGGACGAGACCCACCGAGCCAGCAGGGCATCCTCCTTTTCCGTATCGGCGTCGGTCTTCAAGAAGGAGGGGATATCGCCGGTAAAGCACTCGCCCAGGTCATGGATAAGGCACATCCGCAGCACCTTGTCCATATCCAGCGCGGGAAACTCATCCCGCAGGAGGAACGCCATCAGCGCCAGACGCCAGCTGTGCTCCGCCACGCTCTCCCGGCGTCCACCGGAGGTGTCGCAGTGGCGGGTGGTGTCCTTCAACTTCTCTGCGGTGTGCAGGATCTGCAGCAGATCTTCAGGCTTCATAGGCGTGGCCTCCCATTTGGTTCGTTTGAAAAAAGTATAGCAAACCGCGCTTGCGCGGTCAACGGTTGCACAGAAAAGAATTATAGTGTACAATAGCCATATTATGGATGACAATGCCGCCCTGTCCGAAGTGTGGCGGGAAAGTGAGGGAAGTATGGGGCTTTTGTACGCATTGGAGTCGATCCGAACGCCGCTGCTGGACAAAATTCTGGGCGCGGTGACGTATCTGGGCGATGAGCTCTGTTTCATGGTGTTTGCCGTGGGCGTGTTCTGGTGCATCAGCAAGCGGATGGGCTACTACCTGATGACCGTGGGCTTTTTCGGCACCATCCTCAACCAGTTTCTGAAAATTCTGTGCGCCATCCCCCGCCCGTGGGTCAAGGACCCCAACTTCACCATTGTGGAGAGCGCCAGAGCGGGTGCGTCAGGCTACTCCTTCCCCAGCGGCCACACGCAGAACGCGGTGACGCTGTACGGCGGCACGGCGCGGTACACCAAGACGCCGTGGCTGCGGTGGGTGTGCATCGCGGTGATGGTGCTGATCTGCTTCAGCCGGATGTATCTGGGCGTCCACACGCCGCTGGATGTGGGTGTGGCGCTGGCCATGGGCGCGGTGCTGGTGCTGGCGCTCTATCCGATGATGGAGGAGGCCGACCGTCGGCCGTGGGTGCTGACGTGGGTCATCGGCTTCATGGTGGTGTGCAGCGGGGCGTTCGTAGCGTACCTGTACCTGCGGGGCGACACGGGGGTCACGGCGGAGGACACCGCCAACTATGTCAGCGCCCTGTCCAACGGCTGGAAGTTCGTAGGCGCTACGCTGGGCCTGCTGGTCACCAACATTCTGGATCGGCGGTATATCCGCTTTGAGACGGAGGCGGTGTGGTGGGCGCAGCTCATCAAGCTGGTGGTGGGCTTCGGGCTGCTGCTGGCTATCCGGTCGGGGCTGAAAGCGCCGCTGATCGCGCTGTGCGGCGGCGCGGCGGAGATCGCCGGCGGCATCCGCTATCTGCTGATCGTGCTGTTCGCCGGATGCGTATGGCCCTTGACCTTCTGGGGCTTCAGCCGCTTGGGAAGAAGATAAGGAAATACAAAACAGCCCCCGCTCCGATGCAAACGGAGCGGGGGCTGTGCTTTACTGCATGATGGCCAGCGCGCGGGCGGCGTCTATGTCGCCGATGGCGATGTAGGAGAAGTCATCTGCATCCCAGCGGCCGGAGATATGGTTGTCGGTAACGGTGCGCTCCGTCCACAGACGGATCACGGCGCAGGAGCGGTCGGATGCCGCGGAGATGCTGTGGAGGGGGGCGGCCACCCAGAAGCCGGAGTCATCCACAACGAAGAGGGAATCAGCGGTGCCGCCGTGGAACTGGGCGCGGAGGGCGGCGCATGACAGCACGCCGGGGATGTCGCAGCTGCCGGTGTATGTACCCCGGCGGAACGTGCCGTGGAAGGACACGGAAACCTCCTCCGCCGTGCCGTCGTCGGGGACGGTGCAGAGATAGCCGGTGCCGTCGTAGTCGATGGCGATGCCTCTGTCCCACGACGCGAAGATGAGTACGCCGGTGAACACCAGCAGGGCGGTGAGCCAGACCCAACGGGAGCGGAAAAAGTGCCGCATGGAAACGCCTCCTTACATATATGACCTCTGCATATAAGTATAGCAGGAGGGGGGGAGAAAACGCAAGAAAAAAGTAGTGTGCCGCACTGCGGCACACTACTTTTTTTGTATAGAGGTCAAGCGCTCTCCTTCGGCTTTTTCAGCGCTACAACGACACCGGCAGTGATGAGCACTGCGCCGATGACGCTCATGAGGGTGATCTGCTCATGGAGCAGCAGATAGCCTACCGCCAGCGTCACAAAGGGGGAGGCGTACAGGTAGTTGTTGGTGACCACCACGCCCAGCCGCTGGAAGGCGATGTTCCAGATGGCAAAGCACACGGCGTTGCCGAACACGCCCAGAAACAGCCAGCTCAGCAGGATGGAGGGGGTGGTGAACAGAGGGTGCAGGTCGGGCATCCCGTCCGTCAGCAGCATCAGCGGCACGGAGGTCAGAAAGCCCCAGAGCATGACCCGGCGGGTGATGATGAAGTTGTCGTACTGCTCGGTATATTTCTTGACCAGAATGGAGTACACGGCCCACATAAAGGCGGTGGCCAGCGCCAGCAGGTCGCCCTTGGGACTGAGATGGAACGTCATCTGCCCGTTGAGCACCACCAGCACCACGCCGGCGAGGGCGACGACGGCGCCGATGTACACAAACTTGCCCAGACGCTCGCCGCTGCGGGAGAAAAGCTGGGCCAGAATCACCGTCAGGATGGGCGCCAGCGCCACAAGGATGCTGACGTTGGCGGCGTAGGTGTAGGTGAGGGCGGTATTTTGCAGGAAGAAGTAGAGCGTGCCGCCGGTGACGCCGACGAGGATGAGCATCAGCTCGTCCTTCCGGGGGAGCTTCAGCGTCTTGGGGCGCAGCACCCACAGCGTCACATAGGCAAGCGCCATGCGCAGGGGGATGATCTGGATGGCGGTATAGGCCTTCAGCAGCTCCTTGGTCAGCACAAAGCAGCTGCCCCAGACCAGAATGGTAAATATGGCGTAGACGTGGCCCATCGCCTTTTTCGATGCAGACATATGCGTTCGCTCCTAACAACTGGATTTCCGGCGTACAGACGGCCGGAGGAAAACCACAAACATATATTATAGTGGATCATGGGAGAAAAATCCAGTGGGAGTTTCACAAAACCGGCGAAAACGGGAAATTAGTCAAAACTTAAGGGATGCCGCGGCGAAAGCTGTTGAAGCAGGGCGGGAACTGTGGTATACTGCCAAGGGTGGCGTCAAGTCTGACGACCCGCTTTTTTGGAGATAATGCAGGAGGGGCAGCATGAAAACAACCTTGGTCATTATGGCGGCGGGCCTCGGTTCCCGCTATGGCGGCAATAAGCAGACAGACGGCGTGGGGCCAAACGGGGAGATCCTCATGGAGTACGGCGTCTACGACGCGGTGCGCGCCGGATTTGATAAGATCGTGTTCATCATCAAGCCGGATATGCTGGAACTGATGAAGCGGCTGTGCGGCGATATGGCGTCCCGCCTGCGGACGCCGGAGGGACAACCGGTGGAGGTGTGCTACGCCTTTCAGGATTTTTCCTCCCTGCCGGATTTCTACCGCATCCCGGAGGGGCGGACGAAGCCCTTCGGCACCGCCCACGCGGTGCTGTGTACGCGGGAGTTTGTCCACGAGCCGTTCTGCGTCATCAACGCCGACGACTACTACGGTGTGGACGCCTACCGCACCATTTACGAGGAGCTGCAGCGCCTGCCGGAGCGGGGCGCGGCCACCATGGTGGGGTATCTGCTGAAGAACACGGTGACGAAATACGGCACGGTATCCCGGGGCGTCTGCCGGGCGCAGGACGGCTATCTGGCGGACATCCACGAGACGCTGAAGATCCGGCTGCGGGAGGACGGCACCATCTTCGACGAGGACAGCGGCGCGCTGCTGGAGCCGGACACGGTGGTATCCATGAACTTCTGGGGCTTCATGCCGTCGATCTTTGACGAGCTGGCGCGCTATTTCGAGACGTTCCTGCGCCGTGACGCGGGGGAGAACGTCAAGGCGGAGTGCCTGCTGCCCAATATGGTGGGCGAGCTGCTGCGGGAGGGACGCCTGTCGGTGTCCGTCTTACAGTCGAAGGACCGATGGTTCGGCATGACGTACCACGAGGATCGGGCGCGTGTGGCATCGGAGCTGCAAACGCTCCACGAGGCAGGGGTATACCCGGAGAAATTGAGGTAAAAAGCAATGGATGAAAGAGAACGGAGAAGACAGCGCCGCTACCGGGAGGCTATGCGCAACCGTGTTATCGCGGTGGTGTTCCTGGCGGCGCTGATCGTGGGCATCGTCTTTATCGTAAAGGGATGCCGGGATAAAAAGCAGGCGGAGGAGGAGCGGCGGCAGCAGGCGGCAGAGGCGCTGGCGCAGCAGAACACGCAGAAGGAGCCGGCGAGCGCCAAGCCGTCGGCGGCGAATAACGAGCTGCTGACGCTGGTGAATCCGTGGAACAAGCTGCCGGAGGATTGGCAGGTGGACCCGGTGGATCTGAGCAACGGCTTACAGGTGGATCGCCGGTGCTACGACGCCCTGCAAAGCATGATGGACGCCTGCCGCGAGGCGGGGAATGAGCCGCTGATCTGCTCGGCCTATCGGTCTATGGAGACGCAGCAGAGCCTGTTCGACGCGAAGGTGGCCAAGCTGGAGGCGGCGGGCAAGAGCCACGACGAGGCGGTACAGGAGACCGCCAAGGAGATCGCGGTGCCGGGTACCAGCGAGCACCAGCTGGGCCTGACGGTGGACATCGTAGACATGGGCAACCAGAATCTCACGGAGGAACAGGAGCAGACCCCCACCCAGAAATGGCTGATGGCCAACTCCTGGCGGTATGGCTTCATCCACCGCTACCCCACCGGCAAGAGCGAGATCACCGGCATCATCTATGAGCCGTGGCACTACCGCTATGTGGGCAAGGAGGCGGCGCAGGAGATCTTCAATAAGGGCATTACGCTGGAGGAGTATCTGGGCGCGACCCACTGAGAAAAAGACAAGAGCCGCGGCAAAGCCGCGGCTCTTACGCTGTGTGCCGTGTTACTTGCAGTTCTTGGCGTTTTTGGTGTTCTTCGTATTCTTGCCGGTGTTGGGGATATTCTGCTCGGTAGTGTTCTGTTCGTTCTTGGTGTTCTTGCGTTCCTCCATGTGAGGCACCTCCTTTTCAATAGGTACAGGGTCAGTATGACCGGAAAATTCCCGGTTATGCACAAAATAATCAAGAAAAAATGTAAAATTCCAGTTGACAAACGGGCGCGGGTACGGTATACTATTCAGGAAAACAAAGAAGGTCGGTGCATCCGCCTCACCTCCCGCCGCAGGCAAAGAGGTCAACAGCGTCAGCAGAGTACCCAGAGGGGTGGTCTGTTTTGTTGCGCGGATGCCGAGAGCATTCGCGTTTTTATTTTGGATTGGAGGTGCTTCGGTATTAGCAAGGTACAGCATCAACTGAATGATGAGATCAACGACAAGGAGATCCGATTGATCGGCGAAGGCGGAGAGCAGATGGGCATCGTGTCCAGTGAAGAGGCCCTGCGCATCGCGGAGGAGCACGGGCTGGATCTGGTGAAGATCTCCCCGCAGGCAACGCCCCCTGTGTGCAAGCTGATGAATTACGGCAAGTACAAATTCGAGCAGAGCAAGCGCGAGAAGGAAGCCAAGAAGAACCAGCACGTTGTGGAGATCAAGGAGATCCGGATGTCCCCGGGCATTGACGTAGGCGACTTCAACACCAAGCTGAAGAACGCCCAGAAGTTCCTGTCCGACGGCAACCGCGTCAAGGTATCCGTCCGCTTCCGCGGCCGTGAGATGGCGCACACCGACATTGGCCGCGATCTTCTCAATAAGTTTGCAGACCTGTGTACCGAAGTGGCGACCCTCGACAAGGCTGCCAAGCTGGAGGGACGGAATATGTCGATCTTCCTGTCCCCCAAGGCCGGCAAGTAACAGCAATTTTCCCAAAGCGATCATTTTGGAAGGAGAAATATTATGCCTAAACTGAAGACCCATAGCGGCGCAAAGAAGCGCTTCAACCTGACGAAATCCGGCAAGGTCAAGAGAGCTCATGCGTTCAAGAGCCACATCCTGACCAAGAAGGACACCAAGCGTGGCCGTCGTCTGCGCAGCACTACCTATGCTGACTGCACCAATGATGCGACCATCCGCAAGATGATCCCTTACAAATAAGAGACGGAATCGTTAGAATAGGAGGCAATTGAAATATGGCACGTGTTAAAGGCGCAATGATGGCGCGTAAAAGAAGAAATAAGACTCTGAAGCTGGCCAAGGGCTACTGGGGCGCCAAGTCCAAGCACTTCAAGATGGCCAACGAGCAGGTCATGAAGTCCCTGACCTACGCCTATGTGGGTCGTCGTCTGAAGAAGCGGGACTTCCGTCAGCTGTGGATCACCCGTATCTCCGCTGCTGTCAAGCCCCAGGGCCTGAACTACTCCACCTTCATGCACGGTCTGAAGGTCGCCGGCATCCAGATCAACCGCAAGATGCTGTCCGAGATGGCGATCAACGACGCCGTGGCGTTTGCCGCTCTGTGCGACATCGCCAAGAAGGCTATCTGAATCACAACACAGCGCTCTGTCTGACAGGGCGCTGTGTTTTTTATCCGCGGCGCAAGAAACAGTGGAAAAATACGAGGGGCTTTGCTATAATGCGATAATGAGTATCGTAAGAAACAAATTCACCGGCATAAGCCGTGGAAAGGATGATAAACGTATGTATTGTACGAGAAAAGTCAATGATGATTATACATGGGTCGGCGCTGATTGCCGGCGTCTGGCGCTGTTTGAGGGTGTGTTCGGCGTGCCGGACGGTATCAGCTTCAACAGCTACCTGCTGACGGACGAGAAGACGGTGCTGTTCGACGGCGTGGACAGCGTAGTGCGCCGCACGTTCCGGGAGAATCTGGCCCATGCGCTGGCGGGACGGGAGCTGGACTACATCGTGGTACACCACATGGAGCCGGATCACGCGGCGGAGCTGGCGGATCTGGCCAAGGACTATCCCAAGGCGCAGTTCATGTGCAGCGCCATGGCCAAGACCATGGTGGGGCAGTTCTTCGGCCCGGAGGTGGCGGGGCGCATCACCGTCATCAAGGAGGGGGATACCCTCTGCACCGGCCGGCATACCCTGCGCTTTGTGGCGGCGCCCATGGTCCACTGGCCGGAGGTGATGATGACCTACGACGAGACGGACAAGCTGCTGCTGTCGGCGGACGCCTTCGGCTGCTTCGGCGCACTGAACGGGGCGCTGTTTGCCGATGAGGTGGACTTCGACCGGGACTATCTGGACGAGGCGCGGCGGTACTACACCAACATCGTGGGCAAGTACGGCCCGCAGGTGCAGACCGTGCTGCAAAAGGCCGGGACGCTGGATATCCGGATGCTGCTGCCGCTTCACGGCTTCGTGTGGCGGAAGGATCTGGGGTATTTCCTGGAAAAGTACGACCTGTGGAGCCGCTACGAGCCGGAGGTGCGGGGCGTGATGATCGCCTACGCCTCGGTGTACGGCGATACGGAGAACGCCGCCAACGTGCTGGCCTGCCGTCTGGCGGAGCGGGGCATAAAGGTGACGATGTTCGATGCCTCGGTGACGCCGGCATCCTATATCGTGTCCGCCGCCTTCCGGTACAGCCATCTGGTGTTCGCGTCCACCACCTATAACATGGGCATCTTCGTCACCATGGAGCAGCTGCTCCACGACATCGTGGCCCATCAGCTGGCGAACCGCCGGTACGCCCTGATCGAGAACGGCTCGTGGTCGCCGGTCAGCGGTAAGAAGATGCAGGAGCTGCTGGCGCCGCTGAAGGGCTGGTCGGAGATCCAGACGCCGCTGACGGTCAAGTCGGCGCTGCGGCCGGATCAGGACGCGCAGATGGAGCGTCTGGCAGACGCCATCGCCGCCGATGTGCGGGAGGAGAAAGCGGAGCAGACGGCCTCCGGCGAGGCCAAGCACCGCTATGTATGCAAGGTGTGCGGCTATGTCTACGAGGGCGATACGCTGCCGGAGGACTATAAGTGTCCCCTGTGCGGCGCCGGTGCGGCGTATTTTCAGGAGGAAGCCTGACGTACGGTAAAAAAGTGAGAGTTTTTCCGTAAAAGATACGAAATTTTCCTTGCAAAGCGGGGAAACTTGTGCTATTATATTTCGGTGAATCCGCACAGCTTCGGACTGTCGGTCGGTGCCGCAAGGTTGGCCGGCGGGAGGATGGAGCTGGAGGTACAAACTAAAAACAAAAGGAGAAACAACAAAAATGGCAAATCAGAACGTCGTATCCATGAAGGCCCTGCTGGAGGCCGGTGTACACTTCGGTCATCAGACCCGCCGCTGGAACCCCAAGATGGCTCCCTACATCTACACCGAGCGTAACGGCATCTATATCATCGACCTGCAGAAGACCGTGAAGAAGCTGGAGGAGGCCTATGCCTTCGTGCGTCAGCTGTCCGAGAACGGCCAGTCCCTGCTGTTCGTGGGTACCAAGAAGCAGGCTCAGGAGGCCATCAAGGACGAGGCTACCCGCTGCGGTATGTACTACGTCAACGCCCGTTGGCTGGGCGGTATGATGACCAACTTCAAGACCATGCGCACCCGTATCGACCGCCTGAACCAGCTGAAGACCATGCAGGCTGACGGCACCTTCGATATGCTGCCCAAGAAGGAAGTCATCAAGCACCTGGGCGAGATCGAGAAGCTGGAGAAGTATCTGGGCGGCGTGAAGGAAATGAAGAAGCTGCCCGGCGCTCTGTTCATCGTGGATACCCGCAAGGAGCGCAACGCCATCGCCGAGGCACACCGTCTGGGCATTCCCGTTGTGGCTATCGCCGATACCAACTGCGATCCCGACGAGATCGATTATCCCATCCCCGGCAACGATGACGCCATCCGCGCCATCAAGCTGATCGCTTCCGTCATGGCCAACGCCATGATCGAGGGCCGTCAGGGCGAGCAGAACGAGGCGGCCGCCGAGGGCAAGGACGCCGAGTAAGTCTGATAGAACACCGCGTAATCTCACGGGGCAGGGAAGTGTCCCTGCCCCTTTTTCAACCAATATTTTACAGGAGGAAACTAAAATGGCATTTACTGCTGCTGATGTGAAGACCCTGCGCGAGATGACCAGCGTGGGCATGATGGACTGCAAGAAGGCGCTTGTCGAGTGCGACGGCGATATGGATAAGGCTGTTGAGTGGCTGCGTGAGAAGGGCCTGGCCAAGGCTGCCAAGAAGGCCGGCCGCATCGCCGCCGAGGGTATGTCCTACGCGCTGACCGAGAACGGTGTGGGCGTCGTGGTGGAGGTCAACTGCGAGACCGACTTCTGCGCCAAGAGCGAGCTGTTCGTGGCCTTCGTGAAGGATATTGCCAAGACCATCGCGGAGAACGATCCCGCCGATGTGGACGCGCTGATGAACTGCAAGTACACCGGCACCAAGCTGACCGTTTCCGAGACCATGCCCGAGAAGGTCATGTCTATCGGCGAGAACCTGCAGATCCGCCGCTTCGTCCGTTTCTCCGAGAACACCAGCGTGGGCTATGTCCATGCCGGCGGCAAGATCGGCGTGCTGGTGAATCTGGCTGTGGAGGGCGGCGTGGACGCCACCGAGATCGGCAAGAACATCGCCATGCAGATCGCCGCGCTGAATCCCCGTTTCTGGGATAAGTCCCAGGTCACCGAGGAGGTTCTGGCCGAGGAGAAGAAGGTCGCTCTGGCTCTGATGGACACCGATCCCAAGATGGCCTCCAAGCCCGAAGCTGTGAAGGAAAAGATCGTCATGGGCAAGATGAACAAGTTCTACGAGGAGAACTGCCTGATGCAGATGGAGTTTGTCCGCAGCGACATCTTCCAGGGCTCCGTGGAGAAGTATGTGGCCGACGCTGCCAAGAAGCTGGGCGGCTCCGTGAAGTTCGTGGACGCCGTGCGCTTCCAGACCGGCGAGGGCATCGAGAAGAAGCAGGAGGACTTCGCCGCTGAGGTCGCTGCTCAGATGAAGGCGGGCAAGTAAGCACGAGATACTGAAAAGAACAAACCACCCTCCGGCGCAATGCCGGAGGGTGGTTTTCCATAGCCGCCCCATGAAAAGAGCCGCCCGCAGGCGGCTCTTTTTCGTATGTAGCAGCTGCCCGCGATCCCGTCAGGAAACGGTGATGCGGCCTGCGGGCTGGCCGTACTTGTCGGCGGTGATGGTGCCGCCCAGCACGGTCTTGACGTAGTCCATGACCACCTCATCCATGGCGATGCCCAGATCGTAGTTGGCGGTGGCGTTGATGAAGCGGTAGTAGGTATCGCCGCCGCTGGCCATAAAGTCGTTGGTGGCGATGGTGTAGGTAGCCGCCGGGTCAAAGTCCTTGCCGCCCACGGAGGTGATGGTCACGCGGTTGATGCTCTTGGGGGCGGCGTAGGTGGTGCCGGGATACTCGTCGCCGGCGTCGTAGGCCTTGCTGGTGTCCACAGTGAACTCGATGCCGGACACCTGCGGGAAGCCGCCGATGGCCTCAGGTGTGCAGAAGGTGGACGCCTCCAGCACCTCCAGCAGCTCGCTGCCGGTGATCTTAATGATGCTCAGGGTGTTGCCGAAGGGCAGCACGGTGTTGATGTCCTTCTTGGTGATGTCGCCGGCCTCGATGGTGGCGCGGATGCCGCCGCCGTTGGTGATGGCCGCGTCAACAGTCTCGCCGGTTTCAGTGGCCTTCCAGACCAGCGCGTCGGTGATCAGGTCGCCCAGATTGGTCTCCTCGGTACGGTTACCGGGGGCCTTCTCGCCGTTGAGGGTGACCTCGGTCTTGGCGAATACGATGCCGTACTCGGCCTCCACCTCGGCTGCGATGGCGGCGGCGCGGGCGGCGATCTCGTTGTCAGCGGGGACCTCAATGCCCTCGGTGGGTACGCACTCGGTGGTGATGGTGCTGTCCTTAATGGTCACGACGCCGATGTTCTCCAGCTTGGTACCGGTGGAGGTGACCACGGTGTCGCCCACCTTGCGGTCGGCGTTGGTCTTTTCGGCGATCTCCTCCTCGGTGGAGTGGGAGTGGCCGTCGATGAACACGTCGATGCCGGTGACCTTGGCCAGCAGGTCGATGGAACGGTTGGCGGTGACGGCGGTCTCATCGTCAATGCCCAGATGGCCGATGCAGATCACGTAGTTGCAGCCTTCCTCCTCGCGCAGCATGGTGACCATGTCCTGCGCGATCTGGTACATCTCCTCGCCGCCGGCGAAGGTCACGCCCGCGATCTTGCCGGGGTGGGCCTTGGTGGCGGTCTCCGGGGTATCCAGACCGAACACGCCGATCTTGGTGCCGCCGGGGGTGGTGAACACGGCGGCGTCGTCAAAGGCCAACTCGCCATTGTACTTCACATTGGCAGCCAACACGGGGAAGTTGGCGGACGCCATGTTCTGCTTCAGCACCTCGTAGCCGTAGTCGAACTCGTGGTTGCCCAGCGCCACGGCGTCATAGCCCACCATGTTCATCAGCTCGATGGCGGTGGCACCCTGGGACAGGCTTACAGAGGTGGTGCCTTGGCTGAAGTCGCCGGCGTCCAGCACAAGGACGTAGGCGCCCTCCGCGGCATATTGGTCGGCCAAAACGGCGACCTTTGCATAATTCTCAATCGCTCCGTGGACATCGTTGGTGTGGAGGACGATCACCGGCTCTGTTGCGGTAGCGTCCTTGCCCATGACAGGTTTCTTCTCACCGCAGGCGCCCAGTGTAAACACCATGGCGACGGCGAGAAGGAGGGTCAAAAGCTTTTTCTTCATACTCCGATTCCTTTCTGACAGCCTGTTTTACACAGTGCCGCCGGTCAGGGAGAAAATAGACGGCAAAGTGCGCGCTGTGAGCACATTGTACCATACCGGGCGGGTAAAGGCAATCCTCGGAAAAGCGACGCTTTACTTGAATTTTACAAAGGTGTGATTTTTTGCTTTACATACGCTTCCTACAATAAGAGACGTACACAGGAGATATCAAACAATACATGAAACGAGGTATGTGATATGAAAAAGATCATGGCATTTGCACTGACCGCCGTTATGACGCTGGCGCTGCTGGTGGGCTGCGGCGACAAGACCAACAACGACGCCAACACCGGCGACGACAACGCCAACGGCGGTACTTCCGTGGAGACTGTCAGCAGTACGGTATCCACCGACGGCTCCACCTCCATGGAGAAGGTCATCGGCGCACTGAGCGAGTCCTACATGGCGGCCAACAAGGATGTGACCGTCAACTATAACCCCACCGGCTCCGGCTCCGGCATCACCGCCGTGAAGGAGGGTACCTGCGATATCGGCCTTTCCTCCCGCGCGCTGAAGGACGAGGAGAAGGCGGGCGGCCTGAAGGAGACCGTGCTGGCCTATGACGGCATCGCCATCATCGTCCATCCCGACAACCCGGTCAGCGACCTGAGCATTGAGCAGATCGCCAAGCTGTACACCGGCGAGATCACCAACTGGAAGGACGTGGGCGGCAAGGACGCCGAGGTGGTGCTGATCGGCCGTGAGGCGGCCAGCGGTACCCGCGACGGCTTTGAGTCCATTACCGGCACCAAGGACAAGTGCCAGTACCGGCAGGAGCTGACCTCCACCGGCGATGTCATCACCGCGGTGAGCCAGAACCCCGACGCCATCGGCTATGCGTCTCTGGCATCCATCAAGGACAGCGTGAAGGCTCTGAACGTGGACGGCGTGACCCCCAGCGAGGCCACTGTCAAGGACGGCAGCTACAAGGTGCAGCGCCCCTTCGTGCTGGTGACGGTGGAGGGCAAGGCCCTCTCCTCCGCGGCACAGTCCTTCTTTGACTACGCGACCTCTCCCGCGGCGGCAGACATCATCGCCAAGGCCGGCGCAGTGGCGGCCAACTGAAGGTAAGGCGGTTCGGTAAGGCGGCATCCCCGGCGGGTGTCGCCTTATCCCCGTGTATGAGGTACTGATATGAGAGCAAAACGACTGGCGGAAAATGTCATCCACGGCTGGTTCCTGCTGATGGGGCTGGTCACGGTGGGCTGCGTGCTGCTGATCTCGGTCTATCTGATCGTCTCCGGCATCCCGGCCATACGGGAGATCGGCCTTGTCAAATTCCTGTTCGGCCCGGTGTGGGACTCCAACGGCGCACAGCCGCAGTTCGGTATCCTGCCCTTCATCCTCACCAGCGTGTACGGCACGGCGGGCGCCATCCTGCTGGGCGTGCCGGTGGGCTTTATGACCGCCGTATTTCTGGCGAAAATGGCGCCGCCCAAGCTGAAGGCGGCGGTGTCTGCGGCGGTGAGCCTGCTGGCGGGCATCCCCTCCGTGGTCTACGGCCTGGTGGGTATGCTGGTGCTGGTGCCGGGCATCCGGCGGATCTTCCATATCCCCGACGGCTCGGGGCTGCTGGCGGCCATCATCGTGCTGGCCATCATGATCCTGCCGTCCATCATCAACGTGGCGATGACGGCGCTGGAGGCGGTGCCGAAGGAGTACGAGGACGCATCGCTGGCGCTGGGTGCCACCGCCACGGAGACGTGGTTCCGGGTGTCCGTACCCGCCGCCCGCAGCGGTATCGCCGCAGCGGTGGTGCTGGGCGTAGGCCGCGCCATCGGCGAGGCCATGGCGGTGATGATGGTGTCCGGCAATGTGCCCAACATGCCGTCCCTCTTTGAGAGCGTGCGGTTCCTGACCACCGCCGTGGCCAGCGAAATGGGCTATGCGGCGGCGGGGCTGCAGCGGCAGGCGCTGTTTTCCATCGCGCTGGTGCTGTTCCTCTTTATCATGCTCATCAACGCGGCGCTGAATTTCTTCCTCAAGCGCAGTAAGGAGAAGTGAGCCATGGACAAAACGAATTTTGCGCTGCGCCGCCGTGCGTGGGGCGGTATGATGCGGGCGCTGATGGTGCTGTGTGCGGTGCTGACCTGTGCGCTGGCGGTGTTCCTCATCGCGTATGTGCTGGTCAAGGGCGTTCCCAACCTGAGCTGGGAGCTGCTGCGCACCAAGCCCAGCTATCTGGACGGCACCATCGGCATCCTGCCGGATATCATCAGCACCGTCTGCATGGTGCTGACCACGCTGCTGGTGGTGCTGCCGGTGGGCGTGTGCGCGGCGGTATACCTGACGGAGTACGCCCAGAACAGAAGACTGGCGGCGGCCATCGAATACACCGCCGAGACGCTGTCCGGCATCCCTTCCATCATCTACGGACTGGTGGGGCAGATGTTCTTCTGCCAGTTTCTGGGAATGAAGAAATCCCTGATCGCCGGCGCCATGACGCTGGTCATCATGAACCTGCCCACCATCATGCGCACCACGCAGGAGAGCCTGAAGACCGTACCCCAGAGCTACCGGGAGGGCGCGTTCGGTCTGGGCGCGGGGAAGTGGCGCACCATCCGAACGGTGGTGCTGCCCGGCTGCGTGGACGGCGTCATCACCGGCTGTATTCTGGCGGTGGGACGCATACTGGGCGAGACGGCGGCGCTGCTGTACACGGCGGGCTTTGCTCACACGCTGTACAGCACGCTGGGCGAGACGCTGAAAAGCTCCGGCGCCACGCTGTCGGTGGCGCTGTACGTCTACGCCAAGGAGCAGGGCGAGTTTGACGTGGCCTTTGCCATTGCCGCTATTCTGATGGTGCTGGCGCTGCTCATCAATCTGGCCGCCAGCCTGACAGGACGGTATTTCAAGAAACGGAGGAGCCTATGAGCGATATTTTTACCGTACATGACCTGAATTTGTGGTACGGCCCCACGCAGGCGCTGCACCATGTGGATATGGACATCCCGGAAAAGAGCATCACGGCCCTCATCGGGCCTTCCGGCTGCGGCAAGTCCACCTTCCTCAAGACGCTGGATCGGATGAACGATCTGGTACCCGGCGTGCGCATCGAGGGAACGGTGGAGTACGACGGGAAGAACATCTTCGCGCCGGAGGTGGACGTCAACGAGCTGCGGCGGCAGGTGGGTATGGTGTTCCAGAAGCCCAACCCGTTCCCCATGAGCATCTACGACAACGTGGCCTACGGCCCCCGTACCCACGGGGTACGGAACCGGGCCAAGCTGGACGAGATCGTGGAGCAGTCCCTGCGGTCGGCGGCCATCTGGGACGAGGTGAAGGACCGGCTGAGGAAAAACGCGCTGGGTCTGTCCGGCGGCCAGCAGCAGCGCCTGTGCATTGCGCGGGCGCTGGCGGTGGAGCCCCGGGTGCTGCTGATGGACGAGCCTACCTCGGCGCTGGATCCTATCTCTACATCCAAGATAGAAGACCTTGCAATGGAACTGAAAAAACGGTACACTATTGTCATCGTGACCCACAATATGCAGCAGGCGCTGCGTATTTCCGACCGAACCGCCTTTTTCCTGCTGGGAGAGCTGATCGAGTACGATGACACCGAGCGTATGTTCTCCACGCCGACGCAGAAAAAGACCGAGGATTACATCACGGGGAGGTTTGGATGATGAGAAGCCGTTTTGATGAACAGCTGGCACAGCTGCACCGGGAGCTGATCGAGATGGGCGCGCTGTGCGAGCGGGTGATCGCGCTGGCCTCCCGCGCCCTGACCACCGGGGACAAGTCGCTGGCACAGCAGGTGCCGCCGCTGGATCGGGATATCGACCGGAAGGAGCGGGACATTGAGAACCTGTGCCTGCGGCTGCTGCTGCACCAGCAGCCGGTGGCCGGCGACCTGCGGCGTATCTCCGCGGCGCTGAAGATGATCACGGACATGGAGCGCATCGGCGATCAGGCCGACGACATCGCCGAGATCGTGCTGTATCTGGAGGACGTACCGGCGGAGAGCCACGAGCTGCTGCGCAAGATGGCGGAGGCCGCCATTGGCATGGTCAGCGACAGCGTGGACGCCTATGTCCGACAGGATGTGGCGCTGGCGGAGAAGGTCATCGCCGATGACGACACGGTGGACGCGTATTTTGACAAGGTAAAGCAGGCGCTGATCCGGCGCATCGCCGACGATCCGGCGGAGGGCGGCACGGCACTGGAGCTGCTGATGATCGCCAAGTATCTGGAGCGGATCGGCGACCATGCCACTAATATTGCCGAGTGGGTGGAGTTTTCCGTCACCGGCGTACACAAGGAGGAGTGACCATGATCTGGTGTGTGGAGGACGACGCCAGCATCCGGGACATCGAGGTATATGCGCTGAACTCCACCGGCCTTGCGGCGGAGGGCTTTGCCGACGGCGCCGCCTTCTGGCAGGCGCTGCAAAGGACCCAGCCGGAGCTGGTGGTGCTGGATGTGATGCTGCCGGAGATCGACGGCATCGAGCTGCTGCGGCGGATGAAGGCCGACGCGGCGCTGCGGGAGATCCCCGTCATCATGGCCACGGCCAAGGGTGCGGAGTATGACAAGATCCAGGGCCTTGATCTGGGGGCGGACGACTATCTGGCCAAGCCCTTCGGCGTCATGGAGCTGGTGTCGCGGGTCAAGGCGGTGCTGCGCCGGTGCAGGCCACAGCCGGCTGCGGTGCTGCGCTGCGGCGGTCTGGTGGTGGACGAGCAGGAGCATACCGTCACCGCCGATGGCGTCCGGGTGGTGCTGACGTACAAGGAGTACCAGCTGCTGCGGCTGTTCCTGTCCCATCCCGGCACGGCGTTTACCCGCGACCAGCTGATGGAGCAGGTGTGGGGCATGGACTTTTACGGCGAGAGCCGGACGGTGGATATGCACATCCGCACCCTACGGCAGAAGCTGGGCGTCTACGGCGAGCATATCGAGACGGTGCGCAGTGTGGGCTACCGGTGGAGGGCGCAGCCATGAGCACCATGACAAAGCGTATTTTCCGCGCCACGCTGCTGGTGGGCGTGGCGGTGCTCATTGCCAGCCTGACGCTGGTGATGGGTGCGCTGTACAGCTATTTCGGCCGGGTGCAGGAGTCCCAGCTGCGGGACGAGCTGAGTCTGGCGGTGGTGGGCGTGGAGCAAAACGGCACAGACTATCTCAAGCAGCTGCGATCCGACCAGTACCGCATCACATGGCTGTGCGCGGACGGCGCGGTGCTGTACGACACGCAGGCGGACGCGGAGAGCATGGAGAATCACGCCCAGCGGCAGGAGGTGCAGCAGGCGCTGGCCACCGGCGAGGGCGAGAGCAGCCGGTACAGCGACACGCTGCTGCAAAAGACGGTGTACTACGCCAAGCGCCTGCCGGATGGCACGGTGCTGCGTCTGTCTGCCATCCGGGTGACGACAGGGGTGCTGGTGCTGAATATGCTCCAGCCCATCCTGCTGGTGCTGGCGGCGGCGCTGATCCTGTCAGGCGTGCTGGCGTCCCGGCTGGCGCGGCGCATCACGGAGCCGCTGAACCGGCTGGATCTGGAGCATCCGCTGGAGAACGACACCTACGAGGAGCTGGCGCCGCTGCTGCGGCGCATGGAGCATCAGCGCCGCCAGATCGACCGGCAGATGGACGAGCTGCGCCGTCGGTCGGAGGAATTTGAGCAGATCACCGGCAGTATGAACGAGGGTCTGGTGCTGCTGGACGAGGCGGGCGTCATCCTGAGCATCAATCCGGCGGCCAGGCGGCTGCTGGACGCGGCGGAAAATTGTGTGGGACAGGATCTTCTGACGGTGGATCGGGACGTGGCGCTGAGCGACGCGCTGCGTCAGGCGGCGGAGCAGGGTCACAGCGAATTCCGCGGCCAGCGGAATGGCCGGGAGTATCAGTTTGACGTGACGCGCATCCAGTCGGAGGGACGCATGGCGGGTACGGTGCTGCTGGTGTTCGACGTGACGGAGCGGGCCTTTGCCGAGCGGAACCGGCGGGAGTTCACCGCCAACGTGTCCCACGAGCTGAAAACCCCTTTGCAGGGGATCATCGGCAGCGCGGAGCTGCTGGAGAACGGTCTGGTGAAGCAGGAGGACGTGCCTCGCTTCATCGGGCATATCCGCTCGGAGGCCCAGCGGCTGGTGACGCTGATCGGCGACATCATCCGCCTGTCCCAGCTGGACGAGGGCGAACCGATGCCTGCGGAGCCGGTGGAGCTGCTGGCGTTGGCGCGGGAGGCGGCGGAGAGCCTGCAAAGCGCCGCGGCGGCCCGAAATGTGACCATCGCCGTGGAGGGCGAGCCAGTGGCGCTTACCGGCGTCCGGCGGCTGCTGTACGAGATCGTATTTAACCTGTGCGACAACGCCATCAAGTACAACACCGACGGCGGCCGCGTGCAGGTGACGGTGACGAAGGAGAACGAAACGGCCGCCGTCACCGTGCGGGACACCGGCATCGGCATCCCGCCCGATCAGCAGGATCGGGTGTTCGAGCGGTTTTACCGGGTGGATAAGAGCCACTCCAAGGCCTCCGGCGGTACGGGGCTGGGACTGTCCATCGTCAAGCACGCGGTGCAGTACCACCACGGCGCCATCCACCTGCAAAGCGAGGTGGGAAAGGGCACGGAGATCCGCGTCACCTTCCCCGTGGCATAAGGAAAAGGCGGCGCACCTGGCATGGGCGCACCGCTTTTGCCGCTGCGAACCATGTGCGGGCAGCGTCTTGACAAGGGAAAGGCGGCGGGCGTATAATCCGGCTGGATATGTAAGGAGCCACACAAGACACGAGAAAAGAGGTGTAGCATATGCTGAAAATCCAGCATCTGACCAAGACCTACGGGGACAAGAAGGCGGTGGATGACCTGAGCCTGCACATTCAGGCGGGGAAGCTGTACGGCTTTATCGGACACAACGGCGCGGGCAAGACCACCACGCTGAAGGCGGCGGCGGGCATCCTGCAATTCGACGCGGGGGAGATCTATATCGACGGCAAGTCCATTCGGACGGAGCCGCTGGCCTGTAAGCGGGAGCTGGCCTACATCCCCGATAACCCCGACCTGTACGATTTTATGAGCGGCATCAAGTACCTGAACTTCATCGCGGATATCTTCGGCGTCAGCGCCGACGACCGCCAGACACGCATCCGGGACTATGCGGCGCGGTTCGAGCTGACGGAGGATCTGGCCCAGCCCATCGCCGCCTATTCCCACGGCATGAAGCAGAAGCTGGCCATCATCGCCGCGTGGCTGCACCAGCCGAAGCTGGTCATTATGGATGAGCCCTTTGTGGGGCTGGACCCCAAGGCGTCCCATCTGCTCAAGGGCATGATGCGGGAGCTGTGTGACCGGGGCGGCGCCATCTTCTTCTCCACCCATGTGCTGGAGGTGGCGGAAAAGCTGTGCGACAAGGTGGCCATCATCAAGGGCGGCCGGCTCATCCGCTCCGGCACCATGGAGGAGGTCAAGGGCGACGACTCGCTGGAGCAGGTCTTTCTGGAGCTGGAGGATGAGGCGTGATGCTGAAGATTCTCGTGAAAAAGCAGCTGACGGAGATCTTCCGCAGCTACTTCTACAATCCCAAGACCAACAAGGCCCGCTCCAAGGCGGCGGTGGCGGGCTATATCGCCCTGTTTGTGGTGCTGATGGTGGGTGTGCTGGGCGGTATGTTCACCATGCTGGCGCTGGGGCTGTGCGGGCCGCTGGCCGCCGTGGGCATGGACTGGTTGTACTTCGCCCTGATGGGACTGCTGGCCGTGCTGCTGGGCGCGTTCGGCAGCGTGTTCAATACCTACTCCGGCCTGTATCTGGCGAAGGACAACGACCTGCTGCTGAGTATGCCCATCCCGGTGGACACGCTGATGGCGTCCCGGCTGCTGAGCGTATACCTGATGGGCCTCATGTACAGCGCGGTGGTGATCGTGCCGACGGTCATCGTCTATTGGGCGGTGGTGCCGGTGACGGCGGGTGCGGTTCTCGGCGGCGTGCTGCTGGTGCTGCTCATCTCCGTTTTCGTGCTGACGCTGGCGTGCGCGCTGGGCTGGGTGGTGGCAAAGATCAGCCTGAAGCTGAAGCACAAGAGCTTTGTCACCGTCCTCGTCTCGCTGGTGTTTTTCGGCGGCTACTATTTCTTCTATTTCAAGGCCCAGACGCTGGTGGAGGATCTGCTGGCCAACGCCGCCGTGTACGGTGAAAAAATCCGGGGCGCGGCCTACCCGCTGTACCTGTTCGGCAGGGTCGGCGCCGGAGACGGCGTGGCGATGCTGGCGGTTTCCGCAGTGGTGCTGGCGCTGTTCGCGGCGCTGTGGGCGCTGCTGCGGCGCAGCTTCTTGAAGATCGCCACCGCCACGGGCCGCACGGAGCGCCGGCGGTATCGGGAGCAGACCGCCGTGCGGCGCTCCGCCGGTGCGGCACTGCTGCACAAGGAGCTGGGGCGGTTCACCGCCAGCCCCAACTATATGCTCAACTGCGGCATGGGTATCCTGATGCTGCCGGTGGCGGGCGGGATGCTGCTGTGGAAAAGCGGCGAGCTGACGGCGGTGCTGCGCGCCGTGCCGCAGATCTATGACGCATTGCCGGTGCTGCTGGCGGCGGTGGTGTGCATGATGGCCGCTATGAACGACATGGCGGCGCCCTCCGTCTCCTTGGAGGGCAAGTGCCTGTGGCAGATGCAGTCGCTGCCGGTGACGCCGTGGCAGGTGCTGCGAGCCAAGCTGACCATGCAGCTGCTGCTGACCGTTGTACCGGTGGCGGTGTGCCTTGTCTGCGCGGCGCTTGCCATACCGATGACGGCGGCGGAGCTGGCGATGCTGACGGCGGTATCCCTGCTGTTTACGGCGTTCTCCGCGCTGCTGGGACTGTTCCTCGGCCTGCGGATGCCCAACCTGACATGGACGCGGGAGATCATCCCCATCAAGCAGAGCGCCTCCGTGGCCATCGCTCTGTTCGGCGGCTGGGGATATGCAGCGGTGCTGGGCGGCGGCTACCTGTTGGCGGGCTGGCATCTGGGTGCGGTATGGTATCTGGGCTGCTTCGCCGCCGCCACGCTGCTGGCGTGCCTTGCGCTGTATCTGTGGCTGAAGAAGCGGGGCGGCGCGGTGCTGGCGGCGCTGTGAGTATACGAAAAACGTGCGCTGTACGTAGAGTACAGCGCACGTTTTTCGCGTAGTTCAAAGGTTTTTCCGGGCGTGGCGGCAGATGGCGTCAAAGCTGGTCTGGCTGAGATCATGCTCCAGCCTGCACGCATCGCTCTCCGCCGTCTCCTCGTCGACGCCCAGCGCCATGAGAAAGCGGGTCAGCGTGTGGTGCCGGTCCAGCATACTGGCGGCAATGGCCATGCCCTGCTCCGTCAGGGTGATGAGGCCGTCCTTGTCCATGGTGATGTAACCGTTCTCCCGCAGCCGCTTGGTGGCGTAGGTGACGCTGGGCTTTGTGACCCCCAGCTTATCGGCAATGTCGATGGAGCGGATGTACCCGTGCTCCTGCTGCATCATCAGCATGGCCTCCAGATAGTCCTCGGATGCCCGTAATATCTGCATAAGTTCACCAACTTTTCGTTTCAGGATACAGATAGGTTAACATACTTTAACCAAATTTGCAAGGAGATAAAATTTTTCCTGCCGTACCCCTTGACAAAATGGGTTAGAGAGGTTAAACTAACCGCGTCAGTTAGATAAGACTAACGACCTGCGGTGGGCGGCAGCGACAGCCATTCTTTTTCAAACAGTGGTTAGATAAAACTAACTGAAAAGATCGGAGGGATCGGTATGATGCCGTTGGCACTGGCCGACATAGGTACGGAGAACCTGATCCGCAAGGTGGGCGGCTCTCCGGAGGTGAGAAGGCATCTGGAGGAACTGGGCTTTGTGGCCGGCGGTACCGCCACGGTGGTGGCCGCCATGAGCGGCAACATCATCGTCAAGGTGAAGGAAGCCCGCGTGGCTATCAGCGCGGAAATGGCGCGGAAAATCATGGTGTGAGCAATACGAAACCATATAGAAGGAGAGACAAGTGATGAAAACATTACGCGAGGTAAAGATCGGCGAGACGGCCAAGGTGGTGAAGCTCCACGGCGAAGGGCCTGTGAAGCGCCGGATCATGGACATGGGCATCACACGAGGCGTGGAGGTCTACGTCCGCAAGGTGGCGCCGCTGGGCGACCCCATGGAGGTCACCGTCCGGGGCTACGAGTTGAGTCTGCGGAAGGCCGACACCGAGATGATCGAGGTCGAGTGATTTTTTACGATCAATGGTTAGATAAGCCTAACCGAAAGGAGAGAATATATGGAAAAACAGATCAAGATCGCGTTGGCGGGCAACCCCAACAGCGGTAAGACAACGTTGTTCAACGCCCTGACCGGCTCCAACCAGTTCGTGGGCAACTGGCCCGGCGTCACGGTGGAGAAGAAGGAGGGACGCCTGAAAAAGCACGAGGACGTGGTCATCATGGACCTGCCCGGCATCTACTCCCTGTCCCCCTACACGCTGGAGGAGGTGGTGGCCCGCAACTACCTGATCGGCCAGCGCCCCGACGCCATTCTGAACATCATCGACGGCACCAATCTGGAGCGCAATCTCTATCTGACCACCCAGCTGACGGAGCTGGGCATCCCCGTTGTGGTCGCCATCAACATGATGGACGTGGTCCGCAGGAACGGCGACCAGATCAACGTGGAGGAGCTGAGCCGCGAGCTGGGCTGCAAGGTGGTGGAGATCTCCGCCCTGAAGGGTGACGGTGTGATGGAGGCGGCGCGGGCCGCTGTAGAGGCTGCCGCCACCGCTAAGACCGTACCGATGCACACCTTCTCCGGGCCGGTAGAGCACGCCATCGCCCACATCGAGGAGGCGGCGGTGCATGATCTGCCCGAGGAGCAGCAGCGCTGGTACGCCATCAAGATCTTCGAGCGGGATGACAAGGTGCTGGAGCAGCTGAAGATCGATCCCGCCGTCATGACCCACATCGAGGCGGACATCAAGGCCGCCGAGAAGGAGCTGGACGATGACGCCGAGAGCATCATCACCAACGAGCGCTATGTCTATATCGCCCAGCTCATCAAGGGCTGCTATAAGCAGAAGAAGGCCAAGGGCGAGCTGTCCGCCTCCGACAAGATTGACCGCGTCGTCACCAACCGCTGGCTGGGGCTGCCCATCTTTGCGCTGGTGATGTTCCTGGTGTACTGGATCGCCATGGTGGCGGTGGGCGCTCCCGCCACCGACTGGGCCAACGAAGGTGTGTTCGGCGACGGCTGGCATCTGCTGGGCATCGACGGCGGCTACAACGAGGTCGCGGATACCTACGGCGAAGCGTCTCTGCTGGTGGACGGCTACGAGGCCTACATCGAGGAGCACGGCGCGCTGGCTGCCGACGGTACCTTCACCTACGACGTGGAGGATGAGGAGACACTGGCGGTCACCACGGAGACAGCCACGCTGGCGGACTACGAGGCGGCCAAGGCGACGCTGGCGGAGATCGGCGACGAGCCGGATCCAGCCGACTATGGCGTATGGGTGCCGGGCGTTCCCGTCCTGATCGGCGACGCGCTGGATGCCGCCGGTACGCCGGACTGGCTGAACGGCCTGATTTTGGACGGTATCGTGGCGGGCGTCGGCGCGGTGCTGGGCTTCGTACCCCAGATGCTGGTGCTGTTTCTGATGCTGGCGTTTCTGGAGGCCTGCGGCTACATGGCCCGTATCGCCTTCGTGCTGGACCGGGTGTTCCGCAAGTTCGGTCTGTCCGGTAAGAGCTTTATCCCCATGCTCATCGGCGTGGGCTGCGGCGTGCCCGGCGTCATGGCGTCCCGCACCATCGAGAACGAGCGTGACCGCCGCATGACCATCATGACCACCACATTCATTCCCTGCGGCGCGAAGGTACCCTTTATCGCCATGATCGCCGGCGCCCTGTTCGGCGGCAGCGCGTGGGTGTCCACCTCTGCCTATTTCATCGGCATGGCCGCTATCATTCTCTCCGGCATCATGCTGAAAAAGACCCGGATGTTCGCCGGCGACCCCGCTCCCTTCGTGATGGAGCTGCCCGCCTACCACTGGCCCACGCTGGGCAACGTCCTGCGCTCCATGTGGGAGCGCGGCTGGTCCTTCATCAAGAAGGCCGGTACCATCATCCTCCTGTCCACTATCTTTGTATGGTTCACCACCTACTTCGGCTGGGTGGACGGCACATTCCGTATGCTGGATGAGTCCGAGATCGGCAGCTCCATTCTGGCTGCCATCGGCGGCGCCATCGCATGGATCTTCAAGCCTCTGGGCTGGGGCAACTGGCAGGCGGCCGTGGCCTCCATCACCGGTCTGGTGGCCAAGGAGAACATCGTGGGTACGCTGGGCATCCTGTATGGCGGCGGCGACGGCACCGTATATGAGGCCATGGCGCAGGCCTTCACCGGCATCACCGCGTATAGCTTCCTGGTGTTCAACCTGCTGTGCGCCCCCTGCTTCGCCGCCATCGGCGCCATCAAGCGGGAGATGAACAACGCCAAGTGGACGTGGTTCGCCATCGGCTACCAGTGCGGCTTGGCCTATGTGGTCGCCCTGATGATCAACCAGTTCGGCGGCCTGTTCACCGGCAATGTCAATGTGCCGGGCGTCATCGCGGCGGTCCTCCTGCTGGCGGGCATCCTCTATATGCTGTTCCGCCCCTACAAGGAGGCCACCAAGCTCCGCGCCGCGATCTGACCGGCGCAGGGAAAAATAAAACGCTAACAAAGGAGTGATCTTCATGCTGAACTGGATCGCGGAGAACCTTGCCACTATATTGATCTGTGCCATCCTTATCCTCATCGTATTCCTCATAATCCGGTATCTGCTGCGACAGAAGAAGGCGGGGAAAAGCTCCTGTGGCTGCGGCTGTGCCAACTGTGCCATGCACGGACAGTGCCACAGCACGCATACGAAATAACGCGCAAGCCCTCCGGCTCAGCCGGAGGGCTTGTCGTATCCAGATGTTGGAGCAGCCGGGCTTACCGGGCGGCGGACAGCCGCTTTTGCAGCAGCGGCGCCAGCGCCGCTGTGACGGCGATCTTCAGCATATCCCCCGGCAGGAAGGGCAGCATACCGGCCCAGAGGATGGCGGAGAAGCCCATGGCCTTGCCCATGTACTGATTCAATATCACCGCCATATAGGGCAGTCCCACGGCGTACAGCACCGTCAGCCCCGCAAGGCACGCCAGCGCCGTCCGAATGGGGTGAGGCGGACGGTGGGCGGTGAGCAGGCCGATGACCCACGCGGCGGGGATCAGTCCGATGAGAAAGCCGCAGGTGGGCTGGAGCAGGTAGGTGAGGCCGCCGCCCTGGGTGAAGATGGGCAGACCGATAAGACCCAGCGCCACATATACGGCCTGACTGACCGGCCCCCAGACGGGGCCGAGGAGACACCCGGCCATGGCGGTGAAGAAGAATTGCAGCGTGATGGAGGAGTATCCCAGTGGGATACGGATAAACGCACCGGCGGCGGTGAGGGCCGCAAACAGCGCGGTACGGGTCAGTGTGCGGGTATTCATGGCGGCAGATCCTTTCCGATTTTTCCCCATTGTACCCCGCTGCCCTGTCGCCGCGCAATAGGCAGGGGCGCACAAAAAAGCCGTCACAGCAGGCGGCTTTTTGTCTGTCGTGACAGGTGGGGTCTTGCGGTCGCGGCGGGGATATAGTAGAATCGTAGGAGAAACGCGGGGCGCATCCCGGCGGAGAACAGGAGGGACAGCCATGGAAACGGCACGGTGCAGAGCATTTTTGGCGGCAGCGGAGACGGGCAGCTTTTCCAAGGCGGCGGAGGCGCTGAGCTACACGCCCTCCGGCGTGAACCAGCTGGTCTCGGCGCTGGAGAAGGAATTTGGCTTTCCGCTGTTCCGGCGGACAGGCGTGACGCCCAACGTGCGCTTCACCACGCTGGAGAGCTTTTCTGTCATGTCCATGGTGGAGCAGGGGCTGGGCATGAGTGTGATGAACAAGCTCATCACGGAGAAGCGCGTCTGTGACATTGCCATGCTGCCGGTGGACCCTCCGGCGTCCATTACGCTGGGTATCGCCCTGCACTCCCGGGCCGACCTGTCTCCGGCGGTGCGGCGGTTCCTGAAATATGCGGTCAGAATGCTGACAAAGCAGGAAAAACACAAATAGTAAAACAAGGCTCCCGGCCGTGTGCCGGGAGCCTTGTTTACATGGCAGATAGCTGCAAATATCAGCGGAAGAAGGAAGCCGTGTCGATCTGCTGGTAGCCGCCGAAGCTGGAGGGGCAGGCGAAGATCTGCGCGGCCAGCTCTTGACCCAAAAAGGCCTTGGTGATCTCGTTGGTCTTGGCGGTCATGTCCACGTCGGCGAACAGCTCGGGATACACGCACTTGGCGGCGAACCACGTGTTGGCCAGCGCGATCTCATAGTTGGTGTAGTAGGCGTTGTAGGCCATCTCCAGATAGACGCTGCCGTTCTGCCACGCCTTGCAGGTATCCAGCATGGCAGGATCCTCCGCGTAGAGGGGGGCGATGTTCTTCACCGCCGCGGCGTCGATAAGCATGATATCCATGCTGCCGCCCAGCGCGGCGAACTTCTCCGCCTCGATGGGCTGGATGCCGTCGGTGGCAAGGTCGGTGACCACGTTGCGGATGTTGGCCACGCGGAAGGCGGCATAGCTCTGGGCGGTCATCAGGTGGTTGGTGGTACCCCAGTTGCCCAGACCGCAGACATAGACGCCGGGCCGGTCAGCTTCCGCCACATCGGCGGTACGCCGGGTGATCTCCGCCGTCTCGGTCTCGATGAAGGTGATCAGCTCCTCGGCACGGTCTGCGCGGTCGAACACCTGCCCCAGCAGGCGCAGGGAGCCGGGGAACGCCTCGGCGAACACGCCGTCGGCACCGGCACGCAGGGTGATGACGGGCACACCCACCTGCTGCTGGAGAGCGTCGGCCTTCTCCACATCCTCATACTCGGAGACGATGATATCCGGCTGGCAGGAGAGGATCTTCTCCGCCTCGGCCGCCTGTGCGGTGGGGCCGCCTACGCCGCAGGAGGGCAGGGCGGCGAACACGTCGCCATAGGCCAGCACATAGGGACGCGCCACGGCGTCAAACATCTTGGGACGCTCCGCCAGCGTGGTGTTGTCGATATCCTCCACACCGCACAGCAGCGCGGTGTCGGCAATGTAGCTGTACATCCGCAGGGCACCTGCGCCGATGCACACTACACGCTGGTAGCTGCCGGGGGTAACGGTGACCTGGCGGCCGATCATGTCGGTAACGGTGACGGTCTCCGGCTGCTTGGGGTCATCCTGCTGCACGTCGTCTTGCTGCTTGCCGCAGCCGAACAGCGTCAGCGCCATGACCAGCGCCAGAACCAGTGCGGCCAGCTTTTTCAGGTTCATAGGAAACTCCTCCTTATCCTCTTTTGCGATGCCCCGATTATACCGGAAATACCGGTTCCACGCAAGCGGGGGAGGGGGTTACGCAAAAAGAGAAGGCCTCCGCAAAGCGGAGACCTTCTCTTTTAGAATGCAAGTTTGAGCAAGTAAGATTACTTGGCAGACTCGGCAACCTTCTTGTTGCGGCCGAGAGCGCGGATGCCTTCCACGACCAGGTCGATGGCAAGCACCACCAGCAGCACGCCGATGATACCGCGGATGTAGAACCACACCACGTCCTGGCCACCGGCCATGATGCCGACGATCTGAGCCTTGATGGTGAAGGCCAGAGAGGTCAGGGTCACGATCAGCATGAAGAACATGGGGAAGTAGAACATCTTGTTGTTGCGGCCGACCTTGCCCAGCCAGCAGCACACAGCCAGCAGACCCAGAGCAGCCAGCAGCTGGTTAGCAGCACCGAACAGAGCCCAGATCTTGGCATAGCCGGTCAGACCCAGAGCAACGCCGGCCACCACGGTGATGGCGGTAGCAACATAGGGGTTGGTGATGACCTTCTTCCAGCCCTTGAGGTCCTCGGCGGACTGACCGGGCTCAACAAAGAACTCGGCGAACATGTAGCGGGCCAGACGGGTAGCGGTATCCACGGAGGTCAGGCAGAAAGCGGACACAGCCAGGATCAGCATGGAATACACCACGTTGTAGCAGCCGGCGCCGAACACCTTGGAGAACATGGAGGCCAGACCGGTGGCGAACACGACGGTGGGGGTAACGGTGGTGCCGGCGGCATACTCTTTCCAGATGTAGCCGACAGCGCAGACGGAGATCAGAGCCAGAGCGCACTCGATCAGCATACCGCCGTAAGCGATGGGCTTAGCGTCCTTCTCCTGATCCAGCTGCTTGGAGGTGGTGCCGGAACCAACCAGAGAGTGGAAGCCGGACACAGCACCGCAGGCGATGGTCACGAACAGAGCGGGGAACATATAGCCCAGGGAGGTGCCGGTGGGAGCCAGGGTATCCTTGAAGCCCAGGAATGCGGGCATATCCACGTCGGGATGAGCGCCGACGATACCCACGACAGCCAGAACCATCATGCCGTACAGCAGGAAGGAGCTCAGGTAGTCACGGGGCTGCAGCAGGATCCACACGGGGGTGACGGAGGCCACAGCGATGTACAGGCCGACGATGATCATCCACACGTTGTAGCTCAGATAGATGGGGTGCCAGTTCAGGCCGATGATCATGCAGACCACGATACCGATAACACCGATAACGGTGGAGATGCCCAGAGGGGCATTGCGGCGGTATACGAAGAAGCCGAACAGGACAGCCATCACGATGAACAGGATGGAGATGATAGCGGTGGAGGCGTTGGCAGCGGAGGCAGCCAGATCCACAGCGCCGTCAGCGGTGTAGGTAGCCTTGAAGGTGTTGGCAACGATGGAGGCGAAAGCGGCAACCACCAGGATCAGGGTCAGGTAAGCGAACACGATGAACAGCTTCTTGGCCTTGGCGCCGATGGCGTCACCGATGACCTCACCGATGGACTCGCCCTTGTGGCGGATGGAAGCGAACAGGGCGCCGAAGTCATGGACGCCGCCGAAGAAGATACCGCCGATCAGGATCCACAGCATGACGGGGACCCAGCCGAAGACAGCGGCCTGGATGGGGCCGTTGATGGGGCCGGCGCCGGCGATAGAGGAAAAGTGATGGCCCATCAGCACGGGAGCCTTGGCGGGACAATAGTCCTTACCATCTTCCAGCTCATGAGCAGGAGTAGGACGGGAGTTATCAACACCCCACTTCTTGGCCAGCCAGCCGCCGTAGAAAATGTAACCTACGACCAGAACGGCACAGCCAATGATCAAAAACAAAGCAGCATTCATTAAGCTCTCTCCTTTCTGAACAGTTTTTTCTTTTGCTTATGAAACAGGCCCTGTTTCAGAACCTGCGCTGCACTGTGTCCGCTGCGGTTGGTGCTGACGGATTCCTCCGGAAGCACAACCAGAGCGGTATGAAAATCCATCCAGCCCCAGTAGGACATACGGAAGCTCTTGTAGAGCTTGCAGCGCTTCAGCGCCTTCCGTGCATCCTCATCACAGCTGTCACACACAAACAGCGCCGTGATGTAGGTGTACATATGGGTGGAGCTGGGTTGAATACGGGCCATGCCCTGCTCGTAGGCCAGCTTCTCGCAGGCCTCGTAGATCTCCCGCGTCAGATGGGGTACGTTGAACAGGTACACATACTCAAAGCTCTTGGCCTCCCAGAGCTTTGCCTTTTTGGAGAGGACGAACTTCTCGGATGTGGCGTAGAAATCCATGGTGACCGCCAGCGGCTGGCCATCCTCCTCGCAGCGGTTGATGTCAAACTGGCTTTGATAAACGGTACAGAGCCGGTCAATAGCTTCCTGACGTGTCATGGTACGCCTCCTCTCATGCGAAATCCTTAACAGACATTTAATGACGGCTTAACGACGCCGAAACTACGCTGGGTGTTTTTACAATTTCGCGTGTGAAAGGCAAAATTGAAAAAGCTGCGTTTTTTGCACTTGAAAACGTTATCAAGCCGTCAAAATCACGATTCATACTATACGCTTCCCATTTTCAAGTTTCAAGTGAAAAAGTCTACAATTTTTAAGTGTTAAGTTTGTGTGAATTTTCAGTTGTTTTCCACAAAGAAATGGTTTATACTCGAAATAATCCCCGCCTATCGGATCGGTAGGCTGCCTGGAAAAGGAAAAACACCGCCCGTAAGGGCGGTGTTTTTGCACAAAAAACGGGTTTTCGCCGGTCACACCGTGCCGCTGACGGTCAGGGTGACGGTGCCGGGCGTCACGGCATAGGCACCGGTGGCGGCGTTCTGCGTGAAGGCGGCGGCAGGCACAGTGATGACGCCGGGGACGGTGGCGAACCGACCGGTGGCGGCGTCGTAGGTGTACTGGGCCGGGGTGGTCAGTGCCGCGCCGTTCAGCGTTACGGTCAAATCGCGGAGGATGGGGTCAAACACATCGGTGACCGCCAGATCGTCCGCGGCCGCTGCCGCGACGTTGCCGGTGTTCTGGATGACGAAGGTGTACGTCAGACGCCCGTTGGCGGCTACCTCCGTGGGGGACAGCGCCTTGCTGATGGCCAGCGCCGGCCCGGTCTCGGGGGATACGGTCTCCGTGGCGGTAACGGCGTCGGGCAGTCCGCCGCCGGTGACGGCGACATTGTTCACCACGCTCGTCTCCGCGCCCAGCGGTGCGAAGGCGGTGGGCTCCGCCTCATAGGCGAGGACGGTGCTGCCGCCGGCGGGGACGGAGATGCCGGTGACCGTCAGCGGCGGGCCTGCCGTGGCAGCGGGCGCGGCCTGCAATACGCCGTTCTGGTAGTACCGCACGGAGCCGGCGGTGTACGCCAGCGGATAGACGGTGCCGCCGTTAAAAGCGTAGCCGCCCAGATCGTCGGTGACAGTCAGGCCGTTGAGAGCCGCTGCGCCGGAGTTGACCAGTGTGATGAGGTAGGTGATGGGCCGCCCGCTGCGATAGGTGGGTACGACCGCCGTTTTGGAGGCGGTCAGCACCTCCAGCAGCTCGCCGGTGGTGATATTGGAGCTGGTGGTGCCGCCGCTGTACGTCAGGGTGGCCTGATTGGTGAATGTTGCCATGGGATGACCTCCTGTGTCGGGATTGCGGGCTATTGTCCCGCAATCCATTGTATGCGCTGGGCGCGCCGGGTGCGCGAAGCGCAAAAAAGAGGAGACGTGCGTCTCCTCTTTTCAATATGGCAATAGGCGCGGGCGCTTACAACTTGTGTACCCGCAGGGCGCGGATGGCGTTGAGCACCGCCAGCACCATGACGCCCACGTCGGCAAAGATGGCGGCCCACATATCCGCCAGACCTACCGCCACCAGCACCAGACACGCGAACTTGACCACCAGTGCGAACACGATGTTCTGATACACGATGCCGATGCACTTGCGGGAGATCCTGATGGCCTTGGCGATCTGCATGGGCTCGTCGTCCATCAGCACGATGTCGGCGGCCTCGATGGCGGCGTCGCTGCCCATGGCGCCCATGGCGATGCCGATGTCGGCGCGGCCCAGCACCGGCGCGTCGTTGATGCCGTCGCCCACGAAGGCCAGCTTGCCGTGCCGGCGGCTCAGCAGCTCCTCCACCTTGCCCACCTTGTCGGCGGGCAGCAGGTCGCTGTGTACCTCGTCCACGCCCAGCTCCGATGCCACGGCGTCGGCCACCTTCTTCACGTCGCCGGTGAGCATGACGGTCTTCTCCACACCCGCCCTGTGCAGGGCGGCGATGGCCTCCTTGGCGTGAGGTTTCACCACATCGGAGATCACGATATGCCCGGCGTACCGGCCGTCCACCGCCATGTGGATGATGGTGCCTACGCTGCGGCAGTCGTGGTAGGAGATGCCCAGCTGCTCCATGAGCTTGCTGTTGCCGGCGGCGACGGATACGCCGTCCACTTTGGCGGTGACACCGCGGCCGCTGAGCTCCTGCACATCCGTGACGCGGCTGCGGTCGATGGGCCTGCCGTAGGCGCGCTGCAAGCTTTTGCTGATGGGATGGGAGGAGGCGCACTCCGCCAGCGCCGCGTACTCCAGCAGCTTGGCCTCGTCCATCTCATTGTGGTGGACGGCGGTGACCTCGAACACGCCCCGGGTCAGGGTGCCGGTCTTATCGAACACCACGCACTTTACCTGCGACAGCGTCTCCAGATAGTTGGAGCCCTTGATGAGGATGCCCTCCTTGCTGGCGCCGCCGATACCGGCGAAGAAGCTCAGGGGGATGCTGACCACCAGCGCGCAGGGACAGCTGGTGACGAGGAATGTCAGGGCGCGGTAGAGCCACTGCTCCCACTGGCCGTCCATGCCGCCCGCCAGCCGGATCACCGGCGGCAGCACCGCCAGCGCCAGCGCGCTGTAACACACCACGGGGGTGTAGATGCGGGCGAACTTGGCGATAAAGTCCTCGGAGCGGGACTTGCGGGAGCTGGAGTTCTCCACCAGCTCCAGAATTCTGGATACGGTGGACTCGCCAAACACCTTGGTGGTGCGGATCTTCAGGACGCCGGTCATGTTGATGCAGCCGCTGATGACCTCGTCGCCCTCGTGGGCGTCCCGGGGCAGGCTCTCGCCGGTGAGGGCGCTGGTGTTCAGGGCGGAGCTGCCTGCCACAACGATGCCGTCAAGGGGGATCTTCTCGCCGGGCTGCACCACGATGACCGTGCCGATGGACACCTCATCCGGGTCCACCTGCACCAGCTGTCCGTCCTGCTCAATATTGGCGTAGTCGGGACGGATATCCATCAGGGCGCTGATGTTCCTGCGGCTCTTGCCCACGGCGTAGCTCTGGAACAGCTCGCCGATCTGGTAAAACAGCATGACGGCGATGGCTTCGTTGTAGTCGCCGCTCTTTTCATAGATGGCCAGCGCGAAGGCGCCGACGGTGGCTACGGCCATCAGGAAATTCTCGTCGAACACCTGGCCGTTGAGGATGCCGCGCCCTGCCTTCCGCAGAATGTCATAGCCGATGACGGCGTAGACCGCCAGATACAGCGCCAGCCGCAGCCAGCCGGTGACGGGGATCACGTACAGCGCCGCCAGCATCACCGCTGTGAGGATGATGCGTACCAGCATCTTTTTCTGCTTTTTTGTCATGTGTGATCCACTCCTTTCATGGTAGGATGCCCGCCCTCCGGGAAAAACACCCCGTTCGCCGCAGGCGCGGGGGATGTCCGCCGGTGGGCTTACAGCTCGATCTCGCAGTCAGGCTCCACCTTTTTGCAGGCCTTCAGCACCTTTTTCATGACCTGCTTGGGGTCGGCGTCCTCGGCGAACTCCACGATCATCTTCTGGGTCATGAAATTCACCACGGCGGAGGCCACGCCCTCGGTCTTCCCGGCGGCCTCCTCCATCAGGTTGGCGCAGTTGGCGCAGTCCACTTCAATGGCATAGGTCTTTTTCATGGGGGATGCTCCTTTCACACAGATAAATCATTAAGCGCTTGTTTAATTATTATGGCCGTAGTATAATGCGGACAGACAGGAAAGTCAACGGCTTCGCCGCAGAGATGCCCAAAGCGGCGAAAAGCATTTCCGTTTGGGCGAAAGGGAGGAAGAGATATGGAGCATACCGACCTGCCCCACGACCACGGGGAGGAGCAGAACCACACCGCCGCCATGCGGGAGCTGCTCCGCGGCGAGGCGCATTTCCAGAGCGTCGCGGACATCTTCCGGCAGCTGGGCGATCCCAGCCGCATCCGTATTTTCTGGCTGCTGTGCCACTGCGAGGAGTGCGTGGTGAACATCGCGGACATGGTGGAGATGTCCAGCCCCGCCGTGTCCCACCACCTGCGGGTGCTGAAGGACAGCGGCCTGCTGTCCAGCCGCCGGGACGGGCGGGAGGTGTACTACCGCGCCGCCGACACGACCCAGAGCCGCTTGCTCCACGAGATGATCGAGCAGGTGATGGATGTGGCGTGTCCCCAGTGGCGGGAGGAGGCGGAGCAGGTGAAGATCATCCGGGAGATCCACGACCACCTGACCGAGCATATGGAGCAGCGGGTGACCATCGAGGAGCTGGCCCGGCAGTATCTCATCAACCCCACCACGCTGAAAACCGTGTTCAAGGAGGTCTACGGCAGCTCGCTGGCGGCCCATATGAAGGAGCATCGCATGGAAAAGGCGGCGGCGCTGCTGCGGGAGACGGATATGAGCGTGGCGGAGATCGCCGGACAGGTGGGCTACGAGAGCCAGAGCAAATTTACGGCGGCCTTCAAGGAGCAGTTCGGCCTGCTGCCCACGGCCTACCGGCGCACATAGGAAAAAAGGGACGGACGCAGCTGCGTCCGTCTCTTCCGCTATTCCAAGATGATCCAGTTGTCCTGCTTCTCCGTGACGTAGCCCACGGCGGCCGCGGCGGGGATGGTGTCCCGCAGCTCCCGCAGGCAGGCCTCTGCGTCCTCCTCCGCCACGGCCATGAGAAGGCCGCCGCTGGTCTGGGGATCATACAGCAGATCCTGCATGGTGCGGCTGACGCTGCCATGGACGGTGACGCCCGCTTCGGCATATGCCCGGTTGCGGTAGGCGCCGGCGGGGAGAAGTCCCATGCGCGCCGACTCCCATGCCTCCGGATGATAGGGGACGTCCGCCGTCCGGATGTGGACGGTACAGCCGCTGCCCTGCGCCATCTCAAAGCTGTGTCCCAGCAGGGCAAAGCCCGTCACGTCCGTGCAGCTGTGGACGCGGTATTTTACCATGATGTCCCGCGCCGCCTTGTTCAGCGTGGCCATCTGGCGGTAGATGCGGTCCATCACCGCGCCGTCCGCCAGTCCCGCCTTGGCGGCGGTGGTCAATACGCCCACGCCCAGCGGCTTTGTCAACAGCAGCACATCGCCGGGGCGTGCGCCGCTGTTGGTCAGGATCTTCTTCGGGTGGACGAAGCCGGACACCGCCAGACCGTAGATGGGCTCCGCGCCGTGGATGGTGTGGCCGCCGGTGATGATGGCGCCGGCCTCATACGCCTTGTCGTAGCCGCCCCGCAGCAGCTCCTGCACCATTTCCCGGGGCATGGACTCCGGCAGGCACAGGATGTTCAGCGCCAGCTTGGGCTCACCGCCCATGGCGTACACGTCGCTGATGGCGTTGGCGGCGGCGATCTGCCCGTACAGGAAGGGGTCGTCCACGATGGGCGGGAAGAAGTCGGTGGTCTGCACCAGCGCCGTGTTCTCGTCCAGATAGTAGACGCTGGCGTCGTCGGAGCGGTCATAGCCCACCAGCAGACGGGGGTCGCTGTGGGTGCGGAAGCCCTCCAGCAGCTGCACCAGTGTACCGGCGCCTACCTTGGCGCCGCAGCCGGCGCAGGACGCCAGCTTTGTCAGTTTGATATCCGTTTCCATGACTGCCCCTCTCCTTTGCGGGCGCGCTGCACCGGCGGGAACGCCGCGCAGCCGCTTTTATAATAATGTGTCTCTATTCTACCACCGAAAGAGGGGGAAGTCCACCGCAAATCGGGGTGACGCCGCAAAACGGCTGGTTTTTCGCCGCCGCACACTTGCGCGGCGGCGGCAGATATTTTATAATAAGGAAAACATACGGCAGGAGGGTCTTGCGATGTACGAGCTTATTCAGGTATCCGGCAGCAGCTATTATGTGCAGAGTCCCGCCAAGATCGGTCTTGTGCGGCTGAACGACACGGACGTGTGCCTCATCGACAGCGGCAGCGATAAGGACGCCGGCCGCAAGGCCCGGCAGCTTATGGAGAAAAATGGCTGGCACTTGACCGCCATCTACAATACCCACTCCCACGCCGACCATATCGGCGGGAACCGGTATCTCCAGAGCCAGACGGGGTGCAGGCTCTATGCCCCCGGCGCGGAGTGCGCCGTTACCCGCCACACGGTGCTGGAGCCGTCCATGCTGTACGGCGGCTGCCCGCCCAAGGAGCTGCGCCACAAGTTCCTCATGGCGCAGGAGAGCGACGCGGCCTATCTGACGGCGGACGTGCTGCCGGAGGGCTTCCGGCTGCTGCCGCTGCCCGGCCACTGTATGGATATGGTGGGCTTCCGTACACCGGACGACGTGGTGTATCTGGCGGACTGCGTATCCAGCCGGGAGACACTGGAGAAGTACCGCATCGGCTACATCTACGATGTGGGCGCGTACCTCGCCACGCTGGAGACGGTCAAGACCATGACCGCCAAGGCGTTCGTCCCCGCCCACGCGGAGGTGACGGAGGACATCGCGCCGCTGGCCCAGTACAACATCGACACGGTGCAGGAGGTAGGCGACGCCATCACGGCGCTGTGCGCCGCGCCGCAGACCTTTGAGGAGCTGCTGAAGGCGCTGTTCGACCGGTACGGCATGGCCATGACCTTTGAGCAGTACGCGCTGGTGGGCGCCACGGTGCGCTCCTATCTGACGTGGCTGAAGGAGACGGGGCGCGTGACGGCGGAGTTTGCCGACAACCGGATGCTGTGGCGGCGGGTGTGAGATATCAGTTGGCGGGGCCGTGCAGGACGACCCGTGTGCCGTCCACCTCCCGCAGGCGCAGCGCCGCCCCGAACACGTCGCAGAGCATATCCTCCGTGACGGCGTCCCGGGTGACGGCGTAGCGGATGACGCCATCCTTCAAAAAGAAAAACCGATCCCCGAAGGCGAGAGCCTGATTCAGGTCGTGCAGCGAGCTCAGGACGGCGATATGCCGCTCCTGAGCCGCTTTTTTTGCCTCGCGCATCAGCAGATGCTCGTTGGAAACGTCCAGATTGCCGGTGGGCTCGTCCAGCACCAGCAGCCGCGGCTCCTGCGCCAGCGCCCGGGCGATGGCCACCTTCTGCCGCTCGCCGCCGGACAGCTCCGCCACGCTGCGCGCTGCCAGCGGGGCAAGTCCCATATCCTCCAGCACCTGCGCTGCTGCGGCGCGGTCTGTCGGCCCTGCCTGTAAGCCGAAGCGGGACAGCCGCCCCAACAGCACGGAGTCGAACACCGTCAGCTCCCCGAACAGGATGTCCTGCGGCACGTAGGCGATATACTGCGCCCGGCGGCGGCGGGACAGGGCGGTCAGCTCCTGTCCGTCGAAGCGGATGGAGCCGGAGTCGGGGGTACAGATGCCCAGCAGGTTCTTGAACAGCGTGGTCTTGCCGGAGCCGTTGCAGCCCAGCAGGATACCGATCTCGCCGCTTTCCAGCGTCAGATCCACGCCCCGCAGCACCGGGGCGCCGTGGCGGCTGTATCGATAGGTCAGATGCTCCACGGTCAGCATGGCGTCGCCTCCCTTCTGGCGAAGATGATGGTCAGGAAAAACGGCGCGCCCAGCAGGGAGGTGATGGCGCCCACAGGCAGCGCCGAGCCGCTGCCCAGACTGCGGGACAGCAGATCCGCCAGCAGCAGCAGCAGGCTGCCGCTGAGGGCGGAGGCGGGGATGGACCAGCGGTGATCCTGCCCCATGAGGCGCTTGACGGTATGGGGGCAGATGATGCCCACAAAGCCGATGATGCCCAGAAACGACACGCACACCGCCGTCATGACGGAGGCGGTCAGCAGCGACACGAACCGCAGCAGCGCCACGTTGACGCCCAGCGTTCCGGCGGTGTCGCCGCCGCTGAGCAGCGCGTTGTAGCGCCACGCCAGCAGCATGAAGAAGACCGTACCGGCGGCTACTACCGCCAGCATGATCCAGTCCGTGCGGTAGGTGGCCCGGCCCAGATCGCCGAAGCTCCAGATCACCGCCGCCGACAGCCCCACGTCCGTGGCGTAGAATTGCAGGACGGTAGTGGCCGCCGTCCACATGGCGCCCACGGCGATACCGGCCAGCACCACCACATTGGGGGAAAACGACCGCAGGCGGCACAGTCCCAGAATCAGCAGGATGGACGCGGCGGCGAACAGAAATGCCAGCAGCGACGTGGCGAAGGGGCTGACGCCCACCCCGTAGTTGGACAGGTTGTTGCCGGTGGAGAGAAATCCACCGGAAAAGGCAATGATGGACAGGTTGGCGCCGAACACCGCCGCGTTGGACACGCCCAGCGTAGACGGGGAGGCCATGGCGTTGCCCAGCGTGGTCTGCATGACGAGACCCGAGACGGACAGTCCCGCCCCGGCGATGAGCGCCGCCAGCAGACGGGGGATGCGGATGTTCCAGATGATCCGCGCCGCCGCACCGTCGACCCGACCCAGCAGGGCGTCGAAGCACTCTGCCACGGTCATGTGGGACGAGCCCACCAGCACGCAGGCGAAGGCGGCCAGCACCACCGCGACAGCCAATATGACAAGCACCGCCGTGTTTTTCCGCGTGCGCCGGGTCTTTCCGTCCATATGCGCCCTCCACCATACCATAAAAGATAAAACATTATACAGCGAACGAGAATTTCGCACAAGGGGGTAGGGGGGATGGCGGACAGGTATCGTATATTCTGCCTATTGACATTTTGCGTATTCGGGGATATTATACGCTTTCTGGAAAGAAAACCGTGGAGGAGGTGCCGTTTATGGCTGAAAAAAAGACAAATATCCAACTTTTCCGCCCGCTGGATCTGACGCAGGGCTCCTGCTGGAAAACCATCCTGATCTTCTCCCTGCCGGTGATCCTGTCCTATCTGCTCCAGCAGGTCTATTCCATCAGCGATGCGGCCATCGTGGGACAGACGCTGACGGCGCAGGAGGTGGCGGGCGTCAACGATACGAACGCGCTGGTGTTTATCTTCCTGCAATTCGCCTTCGGCGTCAGCGCCGGGTTCTGCGTGGTGACCTCCTGCCATGTGGGCGCCCAGAACAACGCCGGCGTCCGCCGCAGCCTTGCCACCCAGATCGTTCTGTCCGCCGCACTGACGGTGATTTTGACGACGCTGGCGCTGCTCCTGCTGAATCCCATGCTGGCGTGGATCAATGTGACGCCGAAGGACGCGGAGGTCTACCGCGCCGCCTACACCTACTGCTTTATCATCTTCGTGGGCATCGGCGCGCAGCTGTTTTACAACTTCATCTGCTCCTTTCTGCGCAGCATGGGCGATTCCATGACGCCGCTGCTGTTCCTGCTGTTTTCCACCCTGCTGAACGTAGGGCTGGATCTGCTGTTCATCCTGAAATTCCACTGGGGCGTGGCGGGCGCGGCGGCTGCCACCGTATCCGCCCAGCTCATCAGCACCGTGGCCTGCTTCTGCTACGCCTTTGCCCGCTATCCGGAGATCCGCCTGAAGCGGGAGGACTGGCGCATCACGATGTACGATGTGCGCCGCCATGTGAGCCGGGGTATCCCGCTGGGACTGCAATTCTCCGTGCTGGCCATCGGCATCATCGTCATGCAGAGCGTGGTGGTGAAGTTCGATATGCTGGATGGGCGCATGGTGTCCAGCGCCGCCCAGAACGGCTTCGGCGCGGCCAATAAGCTGTCCAATCTGATGATGACGCCCATGAACGCGCTGGGTACGGCCATGACCAGCTTTACCGCCCAGAATCTGGGAGCGGGACGGTATGACCGCATCAAAAAGGGTACGCTCCAGAGCATGATCGTCATGGGCGTTATCGTGTTGTGCGGCGTGGGCCTCGGTATGCTGCTGACTGTCAACGACCTCTACTTCCATGTGTTCCTCAGCGCCGATAAGGTGACGGCGGAGACGGTGCGCTTTGGCAATGCGCTCCTCTATGTGGATTTTGCCATGTACCCGTTTTTGGGCGGCGTTTTCCTCATCCGCAACTGTGTACAGGGCATCGGACGGCCGTCCTTTGTGCTGGGCGCCGGTGCGGCGGAGCTGGTGGCGCGGATCGCCGTGTGCCTGCTGCTGCCCGCCGCTGTGGCAGGCGGCATGGTCAGCGCCTCCGCGCCTCCGCTGGCGTTTTACGCGCTGTGTGCCGCCGATCCCATGGCGTGGATCGCCGCCGACGCGGTGCTGTGCGTGCCGCTGATCCGCAACATCATGCGGATGGACTACCGTTACCTGCGGAGCGGCCAGATATAGAGCGGGATGGGAAAAAGGGCGGCGCGGCCGCCCTTTTTCCGTGCCCCTGAGGAGCGGCGGGGTGTGCAGGGGAGACTTGCAGATATTTACGGCAGAATTTCGATTTTTTTCTTGACAGATGCCGGTGGTATATGCTAATATAATCGAGCTGACGATTTGAGCGGAGGGCGTACGCGGGTGTAGCACAATGGCCAGGGCACCAGCCTTCCAAGCTGGGGATGCGGGTTCGATTCCCGTCACCCGCTCCACTTTTTTATGCGCCAGTAGCTCAGTTGGATAGAGCAACTGCCTTCTAAGCAGTAGGCCAGGGGTTCGAGTCCCTTCTGGCGTGCCATTTTCCCCTTTGCGGGATGTCAGCGCGATCCCAGACGGATGTATATGTGGTGGGTGTAGCTCAGTTGGTTAGAGCACCGGATTGTGGTTCCGGGTGTCGAGGGTTCGAGTCCCTTTACCCACCCCACAAAGGATGAGGGATTGGGAGATGATCCCGATCCCTCATCTACTTTTCCGCATAGGGGTGTAGCCAAGCGGTAAGGCAAGGGACTTTGACTCCCTCATTCGCTGGTTCGAGTCCAGCCATCCCTGCCAGAAAAATCCGGATGGCTTGCCCATCCTTTTATACGCTTCGTTAGCTCAGTAGGTAGAGCACCTGCCTTTTAAGCAGGGTGTCCGGGGTTCGAATCCCCGACGAGGCACCAAGTTAACAAACAGGTTTAGATGCCATGCGGTGAAAACCGCATGGCATCAAGCCTTTCCGGGGTTTCCCACACCCCGATTTTAACGGTTTCGAGCATGGATGTCAGAGCCGCCTGAGAGGCGTTCGACGTGATTTGAACCCCTCTTTTTCTGCTTTCTGGCGAAATAATCGGATGCAGCCCCCTTTTGTACGAGGATTTTCCTCACAAAAGGGGGCTTTTTTCATGAAAAAATTTCACAAAGTTTAGAGCGTCGGTTTGTTGGTTTCATAAAACCATCGAATCGGCGCTTTTTTATTTACAAAACAAGGAGGATCACAACATGAATAATCGCAACACAGAGCAGCAGCTCCGCTAGCGTCACCATGGCGTACCCAGAAGGACTCACTCTATCGGAGGTACTAAGACAGAGGAAAGAATGAGACAAGACTTCTTGTAGACGCAGAGTAAATGTGCTATACTCTGGCCTGTGTGTTTGCCTACAGGGAGGATAGTCATGTTCTATACCGACGAAGAAGTATCTGTAATTACTGGTCTGCTCAACGCCTACCTGGTGCGGGAACACGCCAGTGAAAAGGTCAGAGAATCATATACCAGGATCAGCGAGGGACTTCAAAGCCGTGTGCTGACCAGGGACGATTACGTTTGGCTGGAGAACGCCCTGCTATTCCTCCGCCCATATTGGTGGAATGACCGCGAGGACGGGCGGATGCTGATGGATGCCCTCTTACATACGCAGACACTGGCACGGAGAACGTAATAAAAAATGAAGGGTGTATCGCTCGATACACCCTTCATTTTTTATTCGGCAGTATTCCGTGTTTCGCGTCCTTTGAGCATCTTGTCGGGGATCATAGACGCGCTGATGAGATCGGCAGGATCAACTTCCAGTGCATCCGCAATATCGAAGAACACATCCAGCGTGAAGTTGTGTGCCGTTCCGGGCGCTTCGATGACGCTCAGCAGTGAACGGCTGATGCCTGCTTTCTCGGCCAGCTTTTCCTGCGACATTCCGCGCAGCTTGCGGAGGGTGACGATGGCAATGCCGATTTGGATAAAGCGGTCATTGTTTTTGAACGAAACAGTTTTACTCATGCGGAATGTCCTTGCCTTTCGTGGTATGGGTAAATTATACTGTTTCTCCACGCCACTTTCTGTCTGAAATAGAAAGCGTTTGACACGAGATGGTGACAATAGTATAATCTAAAACAATCAAATGCTTTCCCAATAAGACAAAGATATATTGTTGCAGACAAGGTGAACGATGGAAATGGACAAACCGATACGCTGTGCGATTATCGGGCAGCATCCCCTACGCTTTCCGTGGGGCTTCGATGAAGAAGATGAGTCCTGCGGCAAAATGAAGATGGAACTGGCGCAGCAGATCATGGTGCTGCGCCAGAATGGTGTGTCGCAGTTCCTTGTGGCCTGTGACTGCGGTGTGGGACTGTACGCCGCTGAGATCGTCAACGGTCTGCGGGTAACGACCGACCATGACCTGATGCTCATTTGCTACACGCCCCATGAGGAGCAGGCGACAAAATGGGCGCCCTATTTGCGGGAACGGTACTTCGATGTGCTGACCGCCTGCACCTACCTGTCTGCTGTGTGCGAAGCTGGCGCACCGGGCGCGCAGCTCCAAGCCTACAAGAAGATCATCGACCTCGCCGATGTGGTGCTGTGCGTCTACGATACGGACATACCGGCCACAAGCAGTGCGGAGGATAGAGCGTTGGCCTACGCAGAGGGGCAGCACAAGTCGCTGGTGCTGCTGCATCCGACAGAACTGACCATAAAACAGATCTCCGCTGCCCATGACGCGAGATGACAAAGATCATGCCGTGTGCTATACTGTCGGCATCGAGCCAAGGAGGTGCCTGAGATGCTGTTCCAATACCATATCCGTGAAATGACGGTGGAAACAAGTGCAGAGGATTTCGTGACGCACTTTGTCCATGTGGAGAAGTTCCTGCCCTTCTGCCAGCAGTGCAGCAGCTACAATACCCGCTGGACGTGTCCGCCTTTCGATTTTGACCCCATGACCATTTGGCAGAGCTACAGGGGACTACGGCTGTATGCCCGCATCTTACAGGCGGATGTGCCGGAGCAGCCGCTGGACGAGGCGGTGGCGGCACTGAAGCAGGAAAAGCGTCTGTACCGGCAAGAGCTTCAGCGGTGGGAGCGGGAAACGCCGGGGAGCCAGATGCTGCTGGCGGGCACCTGCGACCAGTGCGAGGTGTGCGAAAGGGCACAGGGACGTCCCTGCGGCAGGCCGGAGCTGCTGCGCTATTCCATCGAGGCGCTGGGCGGCGATGTGGAGGGCTGTTTGCAGCACTACTTCCACCTGCCCATGCTGTGGGGCAGGGATGGCAAAGCGCCGGACTACTTTGCGCTGGTGGGTGGTCTGCTCACTAAGTGACAACGAAAAATGACGGGTGTATCAGTCGATACACCCGTCATTTTTTCTCATTCTTCTTCGCGGCGTTGGCGGCGGCGCGGGCCTTGTCGCGGTTCTTGCGTTGAGCGACGAGATCGGCCTTGGCCTGCCGTTTCGCTTTTCGTTCCTGCAAGAGCTGCACCTCCTGCCGCTGGTACTCCTGCTCGTAGCGGGGATAGTGATGCTCCCGCGGCGGCTTGTACTGCGAGGGCAGCCCCGCAGCTTTCAGTGCCGCAGACCAGTTACCGAAGCGCTGGGCGATGTACGCACCACCCACGACCTCGCAGGGTGCCGGCGTATAGGACACATCGACGCACTGACGTACATAGGCGATGAGGTCGGCATCGCTGGCGGTTTCATATTCTATCGCAAAAGCCTCGTCCTGCACTTGCAGGGCCTCGATGGTGCGTTTGACGATCTGCTGGTGCAGCAGGTTATCCCCGTTGACCTGTGGCATTTTTATGTCCCTCCTGGGCATAATAAACTCAGCCAGATGGAGCGACATCCTTCGTAAATCAGCATCATTCAGGAAAGCATTTTTCGCCACCGGCTATGGTAAAACGATAGCATTTGCGGGGCGGGAAGTCAAGTATGGCATCGGTGTCAGGGCGAAAACAGTCGCCGGAGACCGAAACGGGAGGTATATCCGCCGAGCCTTTCCGCGATGATGGATGATAAAAAGGGTGTTCGCCGTCAAAAATCGCGTCAGGAGGAGTACGAAATGGCACGCAGAGGGGAGAACATCTATAAGCGCGGAGATGGCCGCTGGGAGGGCCGCTATATCCGCGGTCGGACGCCGGAGGGACGGGCGCAGTACGGCTACGTCTACGCCGCCACCTACAGCGTCTGTCGGGAAAAACGGCGGCAGCGTCTGCGGGAGCTGCCCCGCGAGATCACGCCAAGCAATAACATGACATTGCCGGAGGCTGTGGAGCTGTTTTTCGCGGAGCGAGAGCGAAAGCTGAAGGAGTCCACCGTCAGCCGGTATCGGTATGTGGTACGGCAGTATATCCAGCCGCAGCTGGGAGCAGCGCCGCTGTATGCGCTGACGGAGCAGCGGGTAGCGGATTTTTACCGGAAGCTCCAGGAACAGGGCCTGTCGGCCAAAAGTACACGGGATGTTGGCGTACTGCTGCGAGCCATTCTGCGGATGGCGGCCAAGCGGGGGTGCTTCTGCACGGGCCTGAACGCCGAACTGCCGGCGTACAGGAAGCGGCAGGTGGAGATATTCACCGAGCCGGAGATCCTGCGGCTGGCGCATCATATCGTAAACGAGCCTGACCTGACCGGTCTTGGCGTTCTACTGACGCTGAACAGCGGCCTTCGTCTGGGAGAGTTGTGTGCGCTGCGATGGTCGGATATCGACCTCCATGCGGGCTTTCTGCGGGTGGAGCGGGAGGTACAGCGGATCTATGAGAAAGGCTGCACAAGACTCATTGTGCAGCCGCCCAAGAGTGAATCGTCGCTGCGGAGAATACCGCTGCCAACTGATATCCTGTCCCTGCTGGCAGCGCACAGACCCGAGAACGCGGGCAGTTTCTGCCTGCTGACAAGCTCCGGCGATCCGCTGGAACCGCGTACTATGCAGAACCGATATAAGTCGCTTTTGAAGCGGGCAGGCGTGCCGTATCGAAATTTCCATGCTTTACGGCATACCTACGCCACACGCTGCATCGAGCAGAATGTGGATGTCAAAAGCGTCAGCGAGATGCTGGGCCACAGCGACGTGCGGATCACGCTGCAAACCTATGTCCATGTTTCTCTGCGCCACAAGCAGCAGGCAGTACAGAGCATCTGTTTTCTTCCCATTTGCGGCGGGGACTTTGCGCCGTCAGAAATTCCGTCAGGCAAAGAAAAAGCCGCTGTGCGGCAAGGCGCAGCGGCGCAGGTTTCCTGAATGATGCTGATTTACGAAAAAAGCTGTGCCGTCCGCGCAACAGAATACCCAAAAAACGGCAGGTGTGCAATCCGCGCACCTGCCGCTTTTCGATCGCGTGACAAATTTCATATACTGTGCTATACTACCCACATCACCACCAAGGAGGACGTATCATGCGTATCAACTGGTTCAAGGACGAAAATCACCTGGTCTATATCAACGGCGCGACACAGCTGGCAGAGCTGGAACGGACGCTGCACTTCCCCGGACTGGAGGAAGCGGCCAACGAGCTGCGGCAGCACCCCACAGCGGAGGGCTTTACCATCAAGGGGCCCAAGCGCACCAGCGGACGGCTGTTCGTGCCTGATCTGACCTTCGGCGAGCACATCGAGATGGGCGAAAACATCTTCTTCTACATGGGTGAGATGCAGGAGTGCTACGTCATCTACTGGCCGGACGCACCGGTGGCAAAGTGAGGCGGCATCGCACATGACTTTCCTGCAAAAGCATCACGGGCAGATGTCCGATTCCATGCTGACGGCCTTTTTTATCATCCTATCCGGCGGCCTGCAGGACGCCTATACCTACTGCTGCCGGGGCAAGGTGTTTGCCAACGCCCAGACTGGCAATATCGTGCTGCTGAGTACGCATCTATTCGAGGGAGACTGGGGACAGGCGCTGCGATACTTAGTCCCCGTGCTGGCGTTCCTGCTGGGTATCTACATCGCGGAGTGCGTCCACCGGCACTTCAAGCGGATGGAGAAGGTACACTGGCGGCAGCTTATCATTCTGGCGGAGATCGTGCTGCTGGCGGCGGTGGGCTTCCTGCCGGAAACGCTGAACACCACCGCCAACGCCGTAGTGTCCTTCGTGTGCGCCATGCAGGTGCAGACCTTCCGCAAGGTGCGGGGCCACGCCTACGCCAGCACCATGTGCATTGGCAATATGCGCAGCGGAACGGAGGCGCTGTGCGCCTACTTCCATACGAGGGATAAGGAAATACTCCACAAGGCGCTGACGTATTTCGGCGTGGTGCTGCTGTTCGCGCTGGGCGCGGGCGTCGGCAGCACCGCCACGCTCCATTGGGGCGCGGGGACGATCTGGCTGTCCTGCGGCCTGCTGACGATCAGCTTCCTCATTATGTTCGTCCACGATGAGGAAGAAAAGCTGTCCGAATAAAAAACAGCACCGGCGGCGTTACCCACACGCTGCCGGTGCTGCTTTTGAGGTGGTGTTCCTCATGGAAAAGAAAAGTAAAAGTACGGTCTGGCTGAACCATGGTTTTATCATAGCAGGTCAGCAAAGATTTGTGAAGCGCATCTTTGTTCTTGAAAACATGAGGACTTGTATAGTATAATGCTTCTCGAAATGAGGTGCGCTATGAGTATTTCCAAATATCAGGTCTTTCTCAAGACTGTCTCCTGCGGCAGCTTCTCCAAGGCGGCGGAGGCTATGAACTTCACCCAATCCGGCATCAGCCACGCCATCAACTCGCTGGAAAACGAGCTGGGCGTGAAGCTGTTGAGCCGCAACCGCGGCGGCGTGGTGCTGACGGCGGACGGACGGGCGGTGCTGCCCAAGATCGAAAAGCTGTGCGCCGCCCACCACTCCCTGATGCAGACGGTGGAGGGGCTGAAGGACATGGACAGCGGCTTGGTGAAGATCGCCACGTTCTCCAGCGTGTCCGCCCAGTGGCTACCCCGCATCCTCAAGAGCTTCGGGAAGGTGTACCCCAACATCGAGTTTGAAGTCGTCACCGGCGATTTCTATGACCAGATCGAGGGATGGATCGTCAGCGGCGCGGTGGACTGCGGCTTTCTACGCCTGCCGTCGGTGAAGCGCTTGCAGACCTACCAGCTGCACCGTGATGAATTGCAGGTCATCGTCCCCTGTGACCACCCCTACGCCGACCGCGACCCGTTCCCTGTGTCGGCGCTGGCGGAGGAGCCGTTCATCCAGCTGGAGGAGGGCGACGACTACGAGATCATGGCGGCCTTTGACGAGATGGGCATCCGCCCCAACGTGAAGTACATCGCCCGGGAGGACAGGACCATCCTCGCCATGGTGTCGGAGGGGTTGGGCATCAGCCTGCTGCCGGAGCTGATGGTGCGCCACAGCCCCACGCCCATCAAGGTCTGCCATGCGCCCCTGCATTTCTACCGTACCATTGGCATCGGTGTCAAGGACAAGAAGGCACTTTCCAACTCCACCCGTCTGTTCGTGGACTACGTGCGGACGTGGGTGGCGGAAAACGGGAATACATAAACGTTCAACTTTCGCCAAAAAAGCATGAGAACACGTCATGTAATACAGACAAGAACGCAGTTCCCATACGGCTTTGCGGGAACGAACAAACGACGCCGCAAAAATGTATCCTTCCGCGAAACAAATACCCTCTTGCAAAACGGCGAGGTGTTCATCATAATAGCGCCCGTAGCCCCCGAAAAGTGAATAGGCTTATCGGTCTGAAACGCTGCGGCGTTTCGGTGAAAGTTGGAATGTGGGTCAAAGTCCCCGCGAACAGGTCACTGTGAGGCTCCTCTGAGGCAGGAGATAAGTCAGGTCGCGCCGGTAAGCGTCACAATGCACACGCCTGAAACCGAGCTGCATGAACGGGGGCTTCGCGCCCGTTTACACGAGAGAAGCGTCGGCATTTGCCGGCGCTTTTTGCATGAAGTCAGGGCACCTATGGGGGACGGAAAGGTGCTTGAAAAAATGGGAGAACGCAGGAAATAAGTCCGCAGGGACGCCACGGTGGAACGGCTATCCGCTATCTTTTTAGAGGATATGGTTGGGAGCGTAAAGCCCTCCACGCTGGCGTGCTACCGCCGCAACATCCAATGCCACATTCTGCCGGCGCTGGGCGAGTGCGTGGCGGCGGAACTGACGGCGGAGGAGGTCAACGACTACATCCAGCAGTTACAGGAGGACTATTCGCCCAAGCTGGTGCGGGAGGTAGGCGGTCTGCTGCTGCGGATCGTGGGCATGGCCGGTGTGGGCTACGGCGAGGATGTGACGCTGCCGAAGGTGCGGCAGAAGGCCGTGGAGGTGTTCACCGAGCCGGAACTGAAGCAGATGGGGCAGGTCATTCTGCGCCGTCCGGACAGGACGGGACTTGGCGTGTTGCTGACAGCCTACACCGGATTGCGGCTGGGAGAGCTGTGCGGCCTGCAATGGCAGGACGTGGACGTCGGCGCGGGACTGCTGCACATCCAGCGGACGGTGGAGCGCATCGCGCAGATAGGTGGCGGGACGTGCCTGACGGTGCAGCCACCGAAAACGGAAAATTCCGAACGCTGGATACCCATTCCGAAAGAGATGCTGCGGATGCTGAAGCCAGAGACAAAGCAGCCGGACAGCTACCTGCTGACCGGCGGGGAGATCGTCCCTGACCCGCGGGCGATGCAATACCGCTATAAGGTGTTGTTGGAGCGCTGCGGTGTACGGTATCGGAATTTTCATTGTCTGCGGCACAGCTACGCCACGCGGTGCGTGGAGCGCGGGGTGGACGTGAAAAGCGTCAGCGAACTGCTGGGCCACGCCGATGTCCGCACCACCCTGCGGCTATACGTCCACTCGTCTATGGACTACAAGCGCAGAGCCGTGGAGGGGATAGGCTTTCTCAAGGGAATAACGTAAAAAAGGACGCCGTTCGGCGTCCTTTATCCAAAAAATGGCACAAAAATTTTCGCAAAGTAACATACTTTGCGAAAACTTCCCAATTTCAACCGAATAACAGTATATACCAGCCGTTTTTCCGTGTCAACAACGAGTTCTAATTTTCGACTTTTTTCTGGCGTAAATCTGGAATGCCTTGCAGCGCAAGGCGTTCCGCGCTTTTTCGCAAAGTATGTTACTTTGCGAAAACGCAGATGACCAAAAAACGGAAAACTTTATAGCATTGAGTTCTGTGACGTCGTGTGGCTGTGTGTTGTAAAGACGATTTTTCGTCAGGGTACAGCCTTAAAGGAACATGGGTAACCAAACCCACCGCGGACGGCACTGTGAGCGCAAGGAAACGACCGAAACGGCTTTGAGCCGCTGGGCAATACCCGCCATTGGGACGCGAGTCCTGAGAAGGTAGGTCGTGTACGGGGAAACCGCTGGGACACAACGGTTTTGTGGCGCGAGGGCAGTAGAATTACACGAAGGAGAACTTGTTTGCAGCGGCGCTTCTTCGTTGTGACGAGGGTAGGAGTGTACGCTGACGAGATTCGTCAGCGTTTTTTCTTACCGCCACATCACCATAGGGAGGAGTATGTCCATGAGCCATTTCAACCCCAACCAGCATTTTGATGTTGAGAACTGGCGCGAACAGAAGATCGCCCAGCGCACCAAGGACGCGCTGGCGGCGCGGGACGCGGCCTTTGCCGAAAAGCACGCCGAGACACCCTTGCGGGAGCTGGTGCTGTATCTGGCCCGGTGTGCCCGCACCCTGCGCCACAGCCCAGCACCCTGCGAGGTAGACGGCGGCACGTTTATCGAGGAACGCTTCGGAAGCTGGGACGCGGCACTGGAGATGGCACGTCTGCGGCCACCGGCGAAAGAGCCCAAGTTGAAAGACACCGCACGATACCAGCGGGAAAAAGCCGTGCAGGAGCCGCTGTTCTACGAGGAATCCGAGCGCAAGAAGAAGGCGAAACGCGCCAAGGCCGCAGCCAGTCATGCGGCGCAGCAATCACGGCTGGAAGAGAAAAAGCGGCTGGAGCAGGAAAAGAAAGAGGCTCGTGATGTCGCTGCCTGCCAGCGCGAAATTGAGAAAGCGGCAAAGGCCGCAGAGCAGGAGGTGTCCTGCTGAGTTACCCTTGTCAAGCCATGACGGTCTGAACGGAGACTGTCAGCTTTCCCTACGGGGGATGGGGTCAGCCGCCCCGTCCCCCGAACCTCTAAAATCCAGGCCCCAGGGTCTTTTAATATAGAGAAAAAATCACAATTCCCCGCCGCTGCTTTCGCCGCGACCTTGCCCCGCAGGGGCAGGGCCAACGCGCAAAGGGCCAGCGGATGCGGGAAAAATCAAGAAAGAGAAAGGAAGATCACGGAATGAAAAAACGAATCGTTTCCTTCCTGCTGGCGCTGGTGATGGCAGTCTCGCTGCTGCCGGTCAGCGCCTTTGCTGTGGATGGGGCTTATACCGTGGCAAAGGACGCCGCCGTGCAGCAGGGGGAAGACAACAGCAAGGTCACGGTTTATTTTTCCCTGTCGGATAACGGGAAGTACAAAACCGGCACCAGCGGCAAAACGCTGGCCTATGTCCCGGTAACGGTGGAGTATTTTGATCTGGACGACTACGGCCTGGGCCAATACACCCGTGCGGACGCAGGCGAGCAGCCCACGGTGCTGCACCTGTTCATCAAAATGCTGGAGCAGGAGTACCTGAACGGCGGCAAGCTGACGGCAGATAGCGACGCGCTTACCGTGTCCGGTGCCGCCGGAAGTATGTTTATGACGAAGTTCTGGGGCCACGATCAGAACCTGACCTATTATGTGAACCATGTGTACCCCATCATGTCGGGCAACACCGGCGCCACGGCGGACTGGATCATCCTGAAGGATGGCGACGTGGTGGACGTGGCGATGTTCGACGACTGGAGCTTCTGGGGTGACGCCTACGCTGGCTTCCAGTATTTCATGGACGGCGATGCGCCCACCCACAGCTATACCGCCACGGCGGGTGAGGCCAAAACCATCACCTGTAAGACAGCGCAGACGAACATGATGAGTCCCAGCGGGACGCAGTATAACGTCTGCGGTACGCAGACCGTTTACTACGGCAAGACGCTGTTTGCCAGCGACGCCCAGAGCGTCACCACCGACTCCAGCGGTGCGGCCAGCATCACCTTCCCCGAAGCAGGCGACTGGTATGTGTGGGCCAACGGCGCCAAGGGTAAGAGTACCAACAATGTCGTCAGCTCCCCCGCCTACGCCGCGGTGACGGTGGAGGCAGGCGGCGTGACCACTCCCAAGCTGACGCTGACCACAGACAAGGAAAGCGTCATTTGGAACGAGAAGGTCACCGTGACTGCCACCAACGAAAAGGGCGAGCCGGTGGTCTGTAATTGGACAGTCAACGATCCCTCCGTGATGCCGTACAGCGCAAAGAATCCTTGGGACGAACAATCCAGCATTGCGATCAAGGGCACAGAAGTGAAAAATGCTCTTGTGCTGACAGCCACTTCGGTGGACGATCCGACGCTACAGGGTGAGCTGCAGTTTAACGTATTGCCGTTGGCCGAAGTGTATGCGGTCTTTGGTGACGGAACTAAGCAACCCTTGACCATGAAGGCAGAGACCAGAGCTGTCGGAAATGGCACCTTCAATGTGATTGAGATTCCTGCCGCCGTCGACCACATCTTAGTCCGCCCTGCCAAAGGCTATACGATTATTGATAATAGCGGCCCTGCAACCGGTACAACTCTTTGGACACCAGAATATGACAGTGAAGGTTTTTGCGCTGTGACACGTGCGCAGGGCGATTTAAGCAAAACAACCTTTGCGCCCGAAAGAGTTCTGTTTACCCGTGGAATACTACCGAAATACCCTGAGAGCGACTGGCTCTGTAACAGGATTAAGGTAGAAAAGAAAAATGTATTCTTGGCGTGGGAGCAGGACACAGACAGCCCCATCCAAGAGGTCAAGGTAGAAAATGCGACCCTCTATACTCCAGTGCAGACGGCACAGAACAGATTTAGCATGATACTTGACCGCAATGCAGAGACCGCTTCTTTCCTTTTTAATACTGAGGCAAAGAAAGTCTATCTCACCGATGAACAATACAAGGCAGAGGGCGCTGCACTGGAGCAGAAGGATGGCTTCTACGTGCTGCCTGTCAATGCTTCCGAGCTTGAGGCCAGCGGACTGCATTCCCGGCGGATGGAAAAGACCTACTATGTGCTGGCAGAGTCTACCACTGGCCGCAAGCTGCGCTTTAATGTTACGGTGTACCAGCGGGATAACGCTATGGATACCCCCATAGCGGTGGAGGAATATCTGTGTCTGGCCAGCCAGTACACCAACAACGCCAATAACGCAACGGGTACTTATGGAACCATGCCGGAGCGGGCGCTGGCAGGCTTCCCGCAGAGTGGTACTGGTATGAATATGCTGGTATCTTTGGGCAACTTCGGCGGCTACATCATCTACCGCTTTGACCAACTGATCACCAACGATCCCAACCACCCTTACGGCGTGGACTTCGTGGTGCGGGGCAACAACTACGGCACCAACGACTTCAGCTTTTATGAGCCTGCCAATGTGTTGGTATCGCAGGATGGCAAGACGTGGTATACGCTGGCTGGTTCCGACCACTACAGCAACCACGCCTATTGGGATTATACCATAACTTACACCAAGTCCACCGGCACCTCCACCGTCTATGGCGGCGCTTCCGGTACGGCGGCAGACTGGACAGACAGCATGGGCTATTCCGGCACCAGCTATCTCTATCCCAACAAAGCCCTCTATCCCCTGTTCCCGTGGACAGCTGAAAATGATACCAGTATTACCGTTACCGGTACGCTGTTGGGCGGCAAAGGAACCACTCGTAATGAGATTTTCGATGTGGCTGTTCCCAAGTGGGGCTATGCCGACACCTGCTATAACGGCCTGAATCCCTACACCGGTGCCGAGGGCGGCGAGGTATTCGACCTTGACTGGGCCGTAGACGAGAACGGCCAGCCCGTGAAGCTGGATTGGGTCAAGTACGTAAAGGTGCAGACCGCCTCCAACGTCGATGGCGGCGGCATCGGCGAAAAGTCCACCGAGGTCAGCGCCATCTATAAGACCGACGCGGCTGCCGCTCCCGTTGGCGTTACCGCCGCTCCCGCCTCCATCTCCATCAACGGCCAGAAGCTGGCGCTGAAGGATGGCGTGGACGTGTATTCCGCCGTGGCCGATACCGCCGTTGAGGTGGCTGTGGACGCGCCGGAGAACACCAACGTCTACATCAACGACGTTTACGGCAAGAGCGCCAAGTTTGACTCCCTGAACCACCGCATGGTGCGCGTTGTGGTGCAGGAGGGCGAAAAGGAGCCTGTGATCTACTACGTGAACCTCAAGACACAGGCTCAGGCCGATGAGGACGCCGTGGCGGATGTGATCGCTAAGATCGACGCTATCGGTGAGGTGACGCTGGACAGCAAGAGCGCCATCGACGAGGCCCGCAAGGCTTACGATAAGCTGACGGCAGCGCAGCAGGCGCGGGTGAGCAACTATGCGGCCCTGACCGCTGCTGAGGCGGCCTATGCCAAGCTGGTACAGGACAAGGCCGATCAGGACGCGGCGGATGCCGTGGTCGCCAAGATCGACGCTATCGGTACTGTGACGCTAAAGAGCAAGAAGGCTATCGACGCAGCCCGCAAGGCTTACGATAAGCTGACGGCAGCGCAGCAGGCCAAGGTCAGCAACTACGCGACCCTGACCGCTGCTGAGGCGGCCTATGCCAAGCTGGTACAGGACAAGGCCGACCAGGACGCGGCGGATGCTGCGATCGCCAAGATCAATGCCATCGGCGTTGTGAGCAGAGCCGCCAAGAGAAGGATCGACGCGGCCCGCAAGGCGTATGACGGCCTGACCGACGCGCAGAAGGCTCTTGTGCCCGCCAGCGTGGTCAAGACGCTGACCGACGCGGAGACGGCTTACTCCAACCTGCCGCCGCGCCACAGCTCTGATGATACGGCGGACAGCACAAAGCCGGCCCAGTCCAGCCGCACCGGCGATGCAGGCATCGCCATTTACGCGGCCATGAGCCTGCTGTCCGTTACGGGCGGCGCTTGGGTCATCGGCAAGAAGCGTAAACACTAAGCGATTCCCTGATCTTCTCTATATGGCAAGGGCGGAGACGCAATGCGTCTCCGCCCTTGCCATAGCAGAAAGAAAGCGCACAACCAACTTTGTGTTGGCTGTGCGCTTTTTCTATGTCGAAAGCTGTCGTTTTTCCCTCGCTGCCGGGGCCCTCCGTTTCCGTCATTTGCGATTTTTTTCAAAATGACGAAATGGAGGTAACAAAATGCACTTTGATCAAAATGCATTCGGACAGAGAATCAAATATCTTCGCAGAAAGAAAAATCTGACGCTTGAGCAGATGTCCTCTGCGTTAAATATCGGAATTGACTATCTTAGCAGGATCGAACTCGGCAAACGTGGTGTGTCCATCGACCTTCTTTTTGACATGGCAGATTTACTGAACGTCTCTGTTGATTTTTTGGTGAGAGGGACAGCCCGAATGCCGCCATCCACCAAGAAGCTGATTGCCCAAATTCGTGAACTGCTTGATAAATTTGAGTCAATATAAAGAAATTCGACCTACAAGGTCTACCGATTCGACCTACCGCGCTATATGGATTTTCCTGAATCCGATGTACAATTACACCAGAGCCAATGATAACGGCTTGATTGTACCTTGAAAAACGCCATTCGGCCATATCCGGAAACTGGATCACATCAGCAGATGAGCCTCCGTAAGAAAGAGGACAGCGATACGGAGAACGCGCCATGACCACCTGCACGGGAGTTTCCCGTGTCAATGCAGGTCCCAAATCGGAAGGTGCCCAGCGATACCCGTTCATCCAAAAGCAGCCGCGGCAGGCTGCCTCGCCATGACATCATCTGCCTACAATGGTACTTCTGCATAGCGACAGATACAAGCAATCGGTGCAGCTCGGAGAGATCCTCGGAGGGGTGCAATTCCCATGTGCGGCGCCAGCCGCAGACCAGTTGACCGCCCGCCAGTCCGGGAAGTAGTGTCGAATAGGACTGAACAAATGATGGAAACGGTAAGGGCCGCTCCAACACGTCTTGGAGCGGCCCCGCCATAATTCTTTTGCCTGATGGCAGAAACGCGGACACTGGTTTCTCTTCTCTCTTCCTTTCGCTTTGTGCTTTCATCCATTCCCTGTGTCTGATTCTTCTCACACTCTCACACACCCACCCTGCGTCTGACAGTGTCCGTGTTTGTGCCATCAGAAAACGTATAAAAGGAGACTATCATGCAGGATAAGAACATTGATTTTTGCGGCATTTTGAATCTTCTGTCAGCCCTGAAAAAAGCGGGATTTCCCAAGGCAGAGCTGGAGCAGGTCGCTGCGCGCATCGCGGCGCAGACCGGCGCAACGATCCTTATTTCTTTCTGAATTTCTTTGCAAAAAGCAGTAGCTTTAACGAGATGACTGTGGTATGTTGTGTTGCTACAAGGAGGAGGTGAGCGGCCACGGAAGAAAAGAAGATCATCGGAAACCTTGCCCTGAACGGCAAGGAGCGACGGGTCATAAGGATCGAAGCCAACCATGAGCGGGATGCCCAGAAGCTGCGGGTGGCCGCCTACTGCCGGGTCAGCTCCTCCTCGGAGGATCAACTCAACTCCTTCACGGCCCAGAATATCCACTATACGCAGTACATCACCGAGCATGAGGACTGGAGACTGGTGGACATCTACGCCGACGAGGGCATCACCGGCACCTCTGTGGAGAAGCGGGAGGATTTCAAGCGGATGCTGGCCGACAGCGGGCGCGGGCTCATTGACCGCATTCTGGTCAAGTCCATCTCCCGCTTCGCCCGCAACACGTCAGAATGTCTGGAGGCTATCCGGCAGTTCCGGGCCAACGGCACGACCATCTTCTTCGAGAAAGAAAACATCGATACGGCGCGGATGTCCTCTGAACTGATGACAGCCTTGCACGCTGCGTTCTCACAGAGTGAGAGCGAGTCCGTCTCCGGGAATATGCACTGGAGCTATCGAAGGCGCATGGAATGTGGGGAGTATATTCCAACATCACAGCCGTTTGGCTACCGCCTTGTTGATGGGAAGATTGAAGCATATGAAAAAGAGGCCCAAGTAGTTCAGGCCATTTTTAACAGATATCTGTCTGGTGCAGGTACAACGGAGATCGCCAAATGGCTGAATGATCAGCAATTCTGTAAAAAGTGGTCACAGAGAGCTGTCAGCAGGATCCTACGTAATGAAAAATATATCGGGGATTCGTTATGGCAGAAGACATATCAAACTGCTACGCTCCCTCGAAAGAATGCTGTAAATAATGGTATACTTGAAAAATACTATGTAGAGGCGACACATCCTGCTATCGTTTCAAGAGAGCAATTTAATTCGACACAGAAACTGTTGGGAGAAAGAAACGAAAGACCGGCTATGAAGGCAAATACAAAAATATATCATCCAGTCATGTGCTGTTCATGTGGCAGTGTTTTACGGAAGAAGATGGTAAATGGTACGCTGTACTGGGCGTGTAAGCACCATGAGGCCGACAAAACAGCCTGTCCCATTACCCAGAGCCCCGAAGTCCAAATACAACAAGCCTTCCTCCGGCTGTACTACAACCTCAAGCATCAGGGCAGCCACATTCTGCCCGACCTCATTACCAACCTCCAGTCTATCCGTGAACGGAAATTCCTCTGGAGCGTGGATGTCATTGAGCTGAACAAACAAATAGCGGAACTTACCAGTCAGAATCAACTGCTGGCCACTCTGAGAGAAGGCGGCTGCGTTGATCCTGACATTTTTATATCCAAGAGCAATGCGCTGACCGAACAGCTCCGCGCCGCCAAGCAAGCCAAAAGCAGGATCCTCAACCAAGACGGTGATGATACCATCCCCTGCACCCAGGAGCTCATCACCATCCTCAAAAGAGGGCCTGAAACGCTGCACGACTTTGACGGGGAGCTGTTCGGTCAGCTTATTGACAAGGTCATTATCGAGAGCAACACCAGCCTGCGGTTCCGCCTGAAAAGCGGGCTGGAGCTGCGGGAGAGCATAGAAAGGACGGTGCGGTAATGGGCAACAGGAAGCTGCCCTTCGGCTACAAGATGGTCATGGGCGAGATAGTCGTTCATCCGCAGGAGGCACAGGCGGTGCAGGGCATCTATGCCCGCTATCTGGCCGGGGCATCCTTCAATGACATCACTGACCATCTGAAAGAAAAAGGGCCGCCCTACGACGCGGACAAGCCCTGGAACAAGAATATGGTGGCCCGTATTCTGGAAGACAGCCGCTACACTGGCACAGACCGTTTCCCGGCTATCCTCGACGCAGATCAAATGAAGGAAACCACCCAGCGCCGGTCAGAGCGTAAGCCTGCGGTGCAGATAACCGAAGCGCAGAAGACGCTGCGCCGCCTGTGCAACGGCAGGCCTAGCACGGCGGTGGAGTCACAGGTGCTGTCCCTGCTGAATTGCCTTGCGGTAGCACCGGAGCAGATCAAGCCACAGCCTCAGACGGTCAACCGTGGTGAACTGGCCGAAATGGAGCGGCGGTTCTCAGCAGCACTTACCACCAGTCCGGTGGATGAGTACGGTGCTAAAGAGCTCGCTCTGCGGCTGGCAGGAATGCAGTATAACGCCATCGGCAGCAGTGAGTACGAAAGCCAGCGCCTGCGGCATCTGTTCACCGGTGCCGCACCGATGGCGGAGATCAATGTTGAATTACTGAAAAACACAGTGTCACAGGTCTATGTCAAAAAGGGGCAGGCCAGCCTGTTACTGAAAAACGGCCAGATCATCGAGAGGAGCCAGTGAACGTGGGAGAGAACAAGCCGAAGGTGATCGTGATACCCGCCGCGCCAAAGAACACAGGGCCTGCCGAGCAGCGGCAGCTTCGGGTGGCGGCCTACTGCCGGGTATCCACCAAAGAGGAGGATCAGCTCAACAGCTACGAGGCGCAGAAAAGCTACTACACCGATAAGATCATGGAGAATAAGTCGTGGACGATGGCCGACATCTTTGCGGATGAGGGCATCACCGGTACTTCGGCCAAGAAACGGGCAGACTTCATGAGGATGATGAAATGGTGTAAGCAGGGCAAGATCGACCTGATCCTCACCAAGTCTGTCTCCCGCTTCGCCCGCAACACGGTGGACTGCCTGAACTACGTCCGAATGCTGAAGGCGCAGGGCATCGCGGTCTACTTTGAAAAAGAAAACATCAACTCCATGGATGAGTCCACAGAGCTGATGCTGACCATGATGGGAGCCTTTGCCCAAGCGGAGAGCGAGTCCATCTCCGGCAATATCCAGGCGGGCAAGCGCTACGCCATGCAGCGCGGTGAGGCTACCATTAACTACCACAATCTGTACGCCTATGAGAAAGGACCGGATGGTAAGCCACGGGCCATTCCAGAACAGGCAGAGATCGTCCGGGAGATCTACCAGAAGTACCTCCGCGGCGACAGCCTTAATATGATCCGCAAAGACCTGGAGGAACGCCACATTCCAAACGCCCGCGGCGGTGCAACATGGACGCATACCGCAGTACGAGGGATTCTCTCCAACGAAAAGTACGCCGGTGACGTCCTGATGCAGAAAACCTTCCAGCAGGATTGTATCAGTCACAAAACCATCCGCAACACAGGACAGCGCCCTATGTATCTGGTACAAAATAATCATGAAGCGATCATGGACCGCAAGACATACGACGCAGTGCAGACAGAGTTGGCGCGGCGCAACGCACTGAAGGGCAATACACAGAAAAGCACCCCCAGCGGCAGAAGCTGCTACACGCCGAAATATGCCCTGTCAGATCGGGTCATCTGCGGTGAATGCGGCACACTGTACCGCCGCTGCACCTGGGTCAACAGGGGAAAGAAGCATATCGTCTGGCGCTGCATCAGCCGCTTCGACTACGGCAAGAAATACTGTCATGATTCGCCCGCCGTGGATGAGCAGCAGCTCCAGCAGGCCATCCTGCGGGTTATCAACGGCGCAATGTCTGAGAAACCCGCACTGGTGCGGCAGGTCACGGAAAATCTACAGGTGGTGATACGCCCCAGCCGAAGTGAAGAACTTACCATCGCTGATATCGACCACCAACTGGAAACTCTGGCACAGGAGTTTGACGCCACCTTCGCAACTGCGGCCTCCGGCAATAGTGAAGACTATAGTGAACGGTTCAAGACGATCCTTACCCAGCAGGCAGAACTGAAAGCCAAACGCGCCGAACTGGAGCAGCGGCTGGCAGAAGATGCAGAATTGAACAGTCACATGGCGAAAGCCGCCGATATAATAGAACAGGCCGACACTGCCATTACAGAGTGGGACGAATACCAAATTCGTGCGTTGGTAGAGTCGGTCAGGATACTTTCTAAGGATGAGGTGCTAGTTCGCTTGAAAAGCGGGATCGAAAAAATTGAAAGATTACAAAACTAAGAAGGACAATCAAACTTACTATGTAGGGTTGAGGGAAAACGGTAAAATTATTATAAATGTGTGTTAAAAGATCAATGTGCAGTGGGATCTTAAACGAGATGATTTTCTCAGCTTGACAGACATTGCAAAGATCAAAGATAGTGACAATCCGAGATACATCATCCAAAACTGGCTTCGCAACAGGAATACAATTGAGTTTCTCGGTGTGTGGGAAACGCTCTACAATCCGGATTTTAACCGTGTCGAATTCGATGCGTTTAGAAGTCAAGCTGGTTTGAACAGTTTTGTGATGACGCCTCAGAAGTGGGTGGATGCGACTGGTGCTATTGGCATTGTTTCCAAAGCCGGACGCTATGGTGGAACCTACGCCCATAAGGAAATAGCGTTAGAAAAGAAGAAAACCGCCTCTTTTACATTAACGCCAAAATTATGGATCGAGCAGACAAAGGCGATCGGGATCGTTTCTAAGCAGGGCAAATCCGGAGGCACATTTGCTTACCCGATGATCGCCTGTGAGTTTGCTTCATGGATTGCGCCAGAATTCAAGATGCTATTGCTGAAGTTGTCACTGAATAGGACGAAATTGAGCTGATAGCGGTGTTTGATTGCAAGGCATATATAGTTGTGGAATGGCGGATTTCTTCTCTCGACGGAAGAAAAAATATCTGATATACTGAAATAAGCCACTTGGCGGAGATCATATGTGGCGGGAGGAAAATACCATGTTGATGAATTCCAACGAATATCTGCATATCGTCGAGTCAATCAAACAGGAGATCCGCACAGCGCAGTATCGTGCGGTGGTCAGCGTCAATCGAGAGATGTTGATCCTTTATCACTCCATCGGTGAGGTCATCAATGCCCACAAGACGTGGGGCAGCAAGTTCGTGGAGAATCTTGCTGCCGACATCAAGCTGTCCTTTCCGGACGTCACAGGCTACTCAGCGAGAAACTTGAAGTATATGGCAAAATTCGCGGAGGCGTATCCTGACGATGAATTTGTGCAACAGCCTGTTGCACAAATTCCGTGGGGACACAATGTTGTGCTGCTGGACAAGCTTTCCAGCACCGAGGAACGCCTATGGTATGCAGAAAGGAGTGCTGAGAACGGTTGGTCGCGCAACGTGCTGGTTCACCAAATCGAAAGCGGCCTGTATCAGCGGCAGGTGCTGGTGGAAAAAGTATCCAACTTTGAAAAGCGATTGCCCTCCCCGCAGAGCGAGCTTGCAGCGCAGACGATGAAAGACCCGTACATCTTTGACTTCATCCCATTCAAAGCGGATATGGTGGAGCGCGACATTGAACAGGCGTTGGTCAAAGACGTGACGAAGCTTCTACTGGAGTTGGGGACAGGCTTTGCCTTTCTCGGCAATCAATATCACCTGAATGTAGGCGGTGATGATTTCTATATCGACCTGCTGTTTTACAACCTCAATCTCCGCTGCTATGTGGTGATTGAACTGAAAACCGGTGAGTTCAAACCGGAGTACGCCGGACAACTGAACTTTTACCTCTCAGCGGTGGATGGCATTCTGAAGAAAGAACAGGACAATCCTTCTATTGGCTTGTTGCTTTGCAAGAGCAAGAACGATCTTGTGGCGGAATACTCCCTCAAGGACATGAGCAAGCCCATCGGCGTCAGCGCCTACCAGATCACCAGCAGCCTGCCGGAAGAGCTGGAACGCCAATTGCCATCTGTGGAGGATATCCAGAAGCGGATCAAGGGCGTGAAAGAGTAATGCTATGAACCAGAATATATCCCATAGGAATCATTATATACCTCAGTTCTATTTAAAAAATTGGAGTCCGAATGGGAGGACGATACAAACCTATAGCATTCTGGTGTCTAATGAAAACGTCCCATACTGGACAAAGCAGTCAATTAAAAACACCGCAGTATGGAACGACTTTTATACCAGAGTTGTTGGTGTTAAAGAGCTTGATGATTTTGAACACTGGCTTGATCGAGAATTTGAAAGTCCAGCAAAACCAATCTTTGACAAGCTAATCAGTGGTGCGAAGCTATCAAGGGAAGAACATAAGGCGCTCTCTCGCTTTGCTTTCGCACAATATTTGCGTACACCGGCTGCTTATTTGCGCTTAACCAAACAAAATTTGAAGATATTTCCCAATGTGATGGACACCGTTTTAGAAAAACTAAATCATGTTTCAAAGCGCGAATTTCAAAGAAGTAGGCCATGCCAATCTGCTATCAGCAAGGAAGATGTCCTCTTTCCTCTCAAAATTTCACTCGATCGTGAAAATAGTATGGTTGAAGTAAAAACGGTCATTGGTAAGGGTTTTTACTTACATGATTTAAAGCATCTACTCACATCAACAGTAAGGGTGTCCGAGCGACTGAATTGGCAAGTTCTTCACGCCTCTGATGACGTCTCATTTCCGACATCCGATGACCCCGTGATTTGCTTGAATTACAATAACGAACGAGATTACGATTTTGATGGGGGATGGGGAATAAAACATGGTAACATATTAATGCCTATTTCTCCCAAACTTCTTCTCTTTTCAGAGATTGGTGAAAAAGGATCATATCCTGATTTAGATTATTCGCCGATGTACAGCAAGTTATTTCGTGAAATGATTATACGGCATGCACACAGATATGTGTATGCCGAGCATCCGCAAAAAGGCATGCTTGCGCTTAATGCTCGAGTTGTAAATCGTGATTGGTATGAAGCAGAAAAGCATGATATGGCAGGATGGCATGTCGAAAATATCAAAGCAGAAGCGAATTTGTAAAATAGAGGTGGCCAGAATCTAACTTGGAAAAACTGATGCCAGGTGCAACGGCGGCACGAATCGCAAGCGTAGTTGCTATATTGATATATTAGGCAATAAAACATGCTGTATTTTAATACTAGGGGTAAATGATATGCTGCTAAATTATAGTTTATCGGATGCGTTTAACACCTTATTACAGACAATATCGGAAGATCAGGAGTTCAAGAAGGTACAGTATTATATGCGATGCATGAAAAAGCCAGAGCATGGAGGTGTCTTTCACACTGTACATCAATGCATGTTTTAAATGTATACTCCGGTCAGAATGCATTACTTTTTATTAAACGGCAAATCAGTGCCGTACCCAATCGAGTTGTATAAGAAGACTGTTAGACGTTTGATAGATGCACAAGGCATCGATATAGAGGAGTTGCTTACCTTTTGTTTTTGCGTAGCTAAAAATGGTAAGATTATAGTTGATAGAGAAAAATACGGCGGAGAGTGCCTTTGGCTTGCTTTTGCTAGTGGGGTCTTATCCCTCAAAGAGTCGTCGTGTTACCCATTTGCAGAGGCTATTGTTGCTGCGGTTGAAGGCCAAATAAGTTTTACCGATTATTTTTATTATGACTATTCTCGACTCTTGGATATATTTATTCTTTGGTGCGTTGAGCGGAATTCTGTTGCATTTGCCAATCTAGAAGATGTACAGGCGGTAGAACACTTGGAAGAAGGGGCTGACAAATATGGACTCAGTAACATTTCTGCCGCCAAATTTGAGAGGCAGGGGTTTGTACTAAATAAGCAGTTTTTTCTCTATAACATTTTCTTTGACACCTCGATAGGTAGTGTGAGGGGGAACCTTCCTAAGACTCTTGAGGTTTTAAGAAAATATCCGGATGCCGCTGTATCTGTTTATACGAGAAAAGACCTAACACTGTCAGTTCCGGTTGAGAAGAAAGTTACCCTCGAATCAACGGATATGCAGAAGTGGAGAGGGATTACATTGAATCTGGACACGTTAGAATCTCAAATAAAAACTGGTAAGGAAGTAATTGTGCACTATGATCCGAAAACTATGCACAAAGTATTGGCAATCATTAGGCCAGCAAAATCTGATAGTTACGATCAGTATTATCAGATAGTCGTAGAAGAGCTATGGGCCCCTAGCACTATATCTCCAGATGAGGATGTTGTGTTAACTAATTTTATACATGGGTGCTATTATCCTAGCAATCACTCATTTGACCATATAGATTTTTCGGTAAACCAATATAGTAAAGAGGAGTTCCTGAAAAAATATGCAGACAATGTAAGCGAAAATTTTGTCTCGATCGAACAGCATGCAAATGAGCATTACAAAGTGTGGTGTATAAAAGGAGTATGTATTTCTTTGCAACTATGGTCAGAACTGGTTAATTGTACTTTGGATGAGCCATTTCGAAGATTATTTGCCGAAATAATTGGAGCAGAAATTATCGAAGAGGACTAGAGGTTCAACGAGAGCCGAGGAACTCCTTCATAGTGATACGATGACGGAGGTAAAATATATAAATGTCACAAAACAACAAGATCCAGCTATTCGAGGACAAGCGTATCCGTACTGCGTGGGACGAGGAAAAGGAAGAATGGTACTTCTCCGTTGTTGACGTAGTTTCTGTGCTGACTGAGCAGCCTGATTATCAAGCGGCGCGCAATTACTGGAAAGTCACCAAGAAGCGTCTTAAAGACGAAGGTAATGAAACGGTTACATCTTGTAACCAGTTGAAAATGACTGCCTCAGATGGCAAAAAGCGTCTGACCGACGTGGCCGACACGGAGCAGCTTCTTCGTATTATCCAGTCCATTCCCTCACCCAAAGCGGAGCCGTTCAAGCTGTGGCTGGCGCAAGTCGGACGGGAGCGCATTGAGGAAACCATCGATCCAGAGTTGACCATTGAACGGGCGCTGGAGACATACCTCAAGAAAGGCTATACCCGCGAGTGGATCAACCAGCGGCTGCAAGCTATCCAAGTCCGTAAGGAACTGACGGATGAGTGGGATGCCCGAGGCGTACAGAAAGGCGTGGAGTACGCAATACTTACCGATGAGATATCCCGTGCATGGTCGGGGATGTCCACACGGCAATATAAAAACTTTAAGGGCTTGAAGAAAGAAAACCTCCGCGACAACATGACCACGCTGGAGTTGGTACTGAATATGCTGGCGGAGGCGACCACCACAGAAATATCCAAGCAGAAATCTCCGGGGACATTTTCGGAGAATTTGGCTGTCGCCCGGGAGGGCGGTGAAGCTGCTGGGATTGCACGGAAGGCAGTCGAGGAGCGCACGGGTGTCCCTGTTATTACCGCCAAGAACGCTGCACAGCTCAATCAGGTCGTGACAGATCTGCTGGAAGGGGCCACTACGTCACCGGAGAAACAAGACAAAAAGCGCTGATTTACTGGCAACAAAACCTGTGGAAAATCACACAAAAATCCCTGTAACCACACGGTTACAGGGATTTTTCTCATTTCCTCCAAAACACGTTTGAAAGATTCACAAAGTTTAGAGCGTCGGCTTGTTGGTTTCGTAAAACCATCGGCCGGCGCTTTTGGGGGAGTCCTGAAAAAAGGATTGACTTCTTTTCTGACAACCCTATAATAGTCCTTACAAATACTAATATAGGGGGGAGTAACCGTGAAACCTGATGCAGATCAGATGTGGGAAGCATGGGGACGGACAAACGCGCTATATACCGCATGGTGCGCCGCCGCAGGGCAGAATCCATACCGCGTGATCGTTTTATATGCCATACAGGCGCACGCGCCGATCACACAAAAGGCCATAGCGGATTACGCCGGGCTGTCGAAGCAGACGGTGAGCACCGTCATGCGGGCGCTGAAAGCGGAGGGGCTTGTGTCCCTCCATGCCGGGGAATCGGATCACCGTGAGAAAAAAGTGTGCCTGACACAGAAGGGGACGCGCTATGCAGCGGAGGTGCTTTCTCCGCTGCACACGCTGGAGCAGCGGGTGTTCGACATCATGGGCGCAGAGCGTATGAAGCAGATGACGGACGCCATCACGCTATTCAATCTTGTTTTTGAGAAAGAAATGGAGACACAGGCAAATGAACACCGCACTAAGTAAGAAATTCTTTTCTTATGTCATTCCCTCCATCCTCGCATTCGCGTTGTCGGGGGTTTACACCATTGTTGACGGCTTCTTTATCGGGCAAAGCCTCGGCGATACGGGGTTGACCGCCATCACATTGGGCTATCCGATCTCCGCGCTGGTGGGGGCGGTCGGTACGGGGCTTGGCCTGTCGGGCGCCATTCGCTTTACGATCCTGAGCGCGCAGGGCGAAACCAAAAAGCGTCAGGAGTGCTTTGCGGGTACAACGCTGCTGATGTTGATTGTCGCCGGTTTACTGACGGCGATCCTGTTTGCTTTTGCCGAGCCAATTCTGTATTTGCTGGGCGCAAGAGGCAATATGCTCACGCTCTGCACTGCGTATGCCCGCGTCATTGCGCTGGGCGCTGTTTTTCAGCTTTTGGCAACCGGCTTCGTCCCGTTTATCCGCAACATGGGCGGTGCGACTGTTGCCATGGTCGCGATGATCCTCGGATTTGCAACGAATATTGTTCTGGACTATGCCTTCGTGTGGGCCTTGAACTGGGGAATGGCCGGTGCTGCATGGGCGACCATTATCGGACAGGCCGTGACCATGGTCGCGGCAGTCATCTTCTTTGCCGTGAAGAGGAGCGGCTTCCGCCTGCCAAAGCTGCGGGAGCTGTGCAGCCTTTGGAAAACTGTCCTGATCGTCTCCATCTCCCCCTTTGGTTTGACATTTTCCTCCATCATCACGATGCTTTTTATGAATCGCTTCCTGCTGCTGTACGGGGACGAACAGGCGGTCGCGGTTTACGGCTGCATCGGCTATATTACCGCCATTCTCTACCTGCTGCTGCAAGGGGTAGGCGACGGCAGTCAACCGCTGATCAGCCAGTATTACGGGGAGGAGGACCGGGCTTCCGTGCGGGCTGTCCGAAGGCTGGCGTACCTGACCGCCGTTGCGGTCACAGTGGTCTGCATGATCGGCGTCTATCTTGCAAGAGCAAAAGTCGGCACGCTGTTTGGCGCTTCGGCGGCGGCAAATGCCGGAGTCATCCGGTATCTGCCGCTTTTCCTTGCACCGCTGCTGCTGCTGGCGTTTGTCCGCATTACGACGTCCTACTTCTACGCAACGGAAAAGAACGGGTTGTCCTATCTCCTTGTGTATGCCGAGCCGGTCTGCACGCTGCTGACGCTCCTGCTCCTGCCGCCGCTGCTGAAGCTGACCGGCGTCTGGCTTGCGACACCCATCGCACAGGTCGTGACCTTTGTGATCGCATGGGCCGCCAAGCGCCGTGTGGATGCGAAAAATTAGGGTACACGATGGGCAGGGCTGAAAAGCGGCGTGCAGCACTTGCGCGAGCCATACCTGCGCCGTCTGCAAGGTAAACAGAAAAGCAAAAGGGCATGTACCGCAAGGTACATGCCCTTTTTGTCAGCGATCCTTTGGGGACACCCTCGTTACAGCGCGGGCGGCTGATGCCGCACCGCATCTACAAAGAGAAGCGTCAGCCCGATATAGACGATGCAGGCCAGCGCCAGCAGCGCACAGAAAAGGATGCAGAGGATGTAGGCGGTTTTGCTTCCGTGCAGGTATTTGCGGCACAGCACGATGCCGGCGGCGGCCAGCACCAGCAGCACTACGGCTAACCAAAGGGGCATATCGTCCACCTCCTTTACACGCTGCGGAATGCGTCGATCATATCCGTAAACCACGTCAGCTCGCGGACAAAGCGTTCCCGCAGCTGCGCGGTGTTTTCCCGCCCCTTGCCGATCTGGAAAAAGCCGCGTCCGCTGTGGACGGCAAGATACAGCCTGCCGTCGGGGTTGAGGTTTATGGCGAATTTGCCGAAGGAGGCGTCCGCCAGTGCCAGAAGCCGCTCCAACCGGCTGGGGGTCAGGATGCGAAGGACGGCGGCCTCGTCGCCGCCTGTCAGGAGGAAGCGCTTGTCAAAGGCCTCACTGCCTGTTTTGATGGTTTTGCCGCCGGACAGCTTATCCAGCGTCCCTCTCGGCCAGATGGTCAGCCATGTGGAAAATTCCTGGTTCAGCTGGCACAGCATCCACTGACCGGTGTAGACCTCCCGCTCGTTCTTCTCCCACAGGCCGGTTTCCTCGCGCAGGAATTCATCCTCCTCCGTCAGCTTGATGGTGCATAGCTCCGTGGTCGACCCCCGATAGGAACCCCGTATGTACCCGCTGCCGCTGCAATAGGTGTGGCGGGGCAGGGGGATATTGGTGTCCTCTGCGTTCAAAAGGGGCGGGGTGGGGTTCATCTGTACGTTTTCGAGGACAGTGCTTGCAATATCCGGCGCCATGGCGTCGAAGGTCTGCTGCCCGGTCTGCTCCTTGGATCTGCTCTGCACCGCCTGCCCCAGCGCAAGGACAATGCCGCCCACAACGATCAGCACAAGATTGCCGCCCAGAAGGATACCGGCTACGGCGATCACCACACCCAGCAGCGAAAGGAGCCTTCCGCCCCATTTGCCGCCCCTGCTCCTGCGAAGCTGCTGCGAAAGCGCCTCATCCGTCATGTTCCTGTTCTGTTCTGCCATATGCCTCTCCTTATTCCGCCGCGCCGGTCAGTCCAGACGCTCGTAGTAATCGTAGTCGCCGGTAACACCCCAGTAGAGGCCGTTTTCGCCGGCTGTTGCAATGAGGTAGGAAACGTCGTCAAAGCGCTCGGAATCGGCGGCATAGTGTCCCTGCGCCTCGTCCAGCACGCGGAGCATCCCGCTGTCGACGGCGGTCAGCGTGTCGTCCGACTGCTCGTATAGGATCCAGTCTCCCGCCACGCCGATGCCGATGACGGACTCGGCCGTGTTCTCCCCCTCCAGATACCAGGTGCCGTCAAGACCCTGATGCGCGGCACTCCCGTCCGCGAAATCCTCCACCAGAGATTCCTCCGGCTGGAACACAAATGTCTCCGTCTCCGCGTCCCAGAACCACACCATCAGCACCTGTTGTCCGTCCAGCTCGAACAGCATCGCCGCATCACTGCTGCCGTCGCCGTTCCGGTCGGCAAAGTCGATGCCCTGAAACGCCTCCCACGGGTCGCCTTGCAGGGTGATGGGATAGCGCACAGAGTCGTACAGGGTCTGTACCTCGTCGTCGAGATAAAAATCGGCGCTGTCCGCATGGACGCACACCAACACGTCGGTGTCCTCACCGTCGCGGGTGATGGTGCCGCCGTCCCGGACGATGCCGGTGACACGCCAGTCGCCGCCCACCACATCACCGGGGTCGTCGTCCTCACCGCCGCAGGCGGCGAGGCTCAGGCACAGGGCCAGCGCCGATAGGAGCGCAAATAGCTTTTTCATGCGTTTCCCCCTTTTCTGCGGCGTTACGCCATCTTCTGATAGTAGTCGTATTCGCCGCCCCAGTAGATCACATCGCCGCCGACGAGGGTGAAGTCGTAGACAACATCCTCATACAGGGAGGAGACGGCAAAATACTGTCCGGCACCATCCTGATTTACCTCGATGGTGCCGCAGTCCACCACGGTGGGGTCGCCGTCACCGCCGGGACGCTCCAGCAGCTCCCAGCTGCCGGAGGCGTCGAACTCGAGTATGCTGGCGGCGCCGGGCTCGCCGTCCTGATACCATGTACCGGCGAGGTATCCGTAATCGCCGTCGCCGGTGTTTTCACCCGGCGTATCACCGGTCACCTTCGTGAAGGTACCGAGAGAATCCACATACAGCGTACCGACCTCGTCGAACCAGCTGCGGTAGGCCACGCCGTCGTGCTCGTTGTAGAAGTAGTCATAATCATACTCCGGCACGAACTGGATAAAGCCGCTGGCTGTCACCTCTTCGTCGGCGTCGTACAGTGCAAAGCGCACCTCGTCGCCGGCGTCGCTGGTGGCGGAGATCAGCGTTTCGCCGTCCTCGCCCCTCCACGCGCCGCCAAAGACATACAGATTTGACATCTGCTCACTGTCCTTGACCAGCCCCTCAAGGGAGTTTGGAGCGTTGTAAAAATTGTTGTCATTGTCGTCGCGGCCGCCCTCGTCACCGCAGGCGGCAAGACTCAGACACAGTACAAGCGCCAGCGCGAGGGACAAAAATTTGTGGATGTGTTTCATGGTATTTTTCTCCTTTTTTACTACACGGTGTTAATGCTCCTGCTCCGCCATGGACAATATCTCATCGTGGCTCAGCTCCACATCGCCGAAGCGGACAAAGATGCCGTTGGTCACGGCGCTGTTCCACACCCGTATGTCTGCAAGCGGGCGAAAGCGGATCTTATCCAGATATGGCTTCATGTCCAGCAGAAGTCGGCTTCCGGACACAAAATCCACCTGCAAGACATGGTCGGGCAGCGGCGTGACGGCTGTGAGATACCTTCGGTTCAAGTGCGTGTCCTCCTTTCCGGGGAAATAAAGATCCACCGTACAGACATTGTACGGTGGATGGGAAAGAAGAAACATTAACCAAAGGTTAGGTCTTTTGCCGGAGCAGCGCGGCAAGCTGTGTCCGCTTGGTGCGGGTGTCCCCCTCGATATGGAGCTTGGAATAGATCTGGTTCACATACTGCTTGACACTGCCCTCGGAGAGATAGAGCCTTTCCGCAATCTCACGGTTGGAGAGCCGCTGCCCCATCAGCTCCACGATCTCGTATTCCCGCGTCGTCAGCGCGTCAAAGACCGCCGGACGGGCGCTTGCCGTGTTTCGCGCTTTTGCCGCCTCACCCAGCGCCATGATCTGCGCCGCAAGGGGGGACTGCGTTTCCCGCGCCAGCAGAGGTTTTATATAGTCGTAGTTTTCCACGAACGGCATCACAAGGCCATCCGGTGCGGCGTCGGAAAGTGCCTTTTCCAGCCAAGCGCGGGCCTCCTCGGTTTTTCCCAGCTTTTCATAGGCCGCCGCCGTCTGGATGCGGAGGTGCAGCGCCACCAGCGCGTAGTGCATGGCCCCGCACACCGCCAGCAGTTCGGCGCTGCGCCCGATGACCTTGGCGTATGCACCCTCGGCAAGATAGACCTGGTTTTCGATCATCTCCATCATGGGCTTGCCCGGCGCCAGCATATTGACAGTGGAGAGCCGGTGCTGCGAGAAGATCTCCGGAATTTTGTCCGTCTCACCCCGCAGCGCATGGTAGTAGGCGCTGGTGGCGCTCCAGAGGTTGATCCACGCCGCGTCGTGATAGCGCAGAAGCTCCGCGTAGCGCTCGGCAAAGGTGTACCGCTGCTCCACGTCGGTATATCGCGAGAGCCGCCGCGACAGGAAATCGCAGCACAGCGCCATGTTGACCTGTCCGTTGTTCTTCACCTGCGCGTAGGCGCGCTCCAGCTCGATGTGGGCATCGGTGAAGCGGCCCTGACAGAACAGCGCCTCGGCGCGCATGATGGTCTCCGCACCCTGCCCGTGGTGGTTGGTGACCTGATAGTAGTGGGGCATACACTCGTCCATCTCGGCAAGCTCGCGCTCCAGCTCGCCCGGTGCGCGGTAGAACATCATCAGAACGGACGGCGAGCCGAAGGTCCAGCCGCCGCCGGACTGAATGCTGATGGCAGGGCGGGACATCTGCGCGCTGGCGCTGCGGTGCAGGCGGCTCATGGCGCTGATGTCGTTGTAGCAGAGAAAGCTCAGAATGAGGTCGCACTCGCCCAGCAGGTTGCCGCGCTCCTCCTCGGACAGCTCGGGATGCTCCTCAATGGCTGCCAGCAGCAGAGCCTTCAGCTCCAGCATTTTCGGGATCTGCCGCCATGTGAACATCCGGCGCATCAGCACCAGAATGGCAAAGGGATAGGCCTTCAGCGTTTCGGCGGGGCATTTGCCCAGCGCATCCAGCACGTCCTCCGGCTTCAGCGACGCCAGCAGGATGCCCGCATCGCTGCGGATGACCCGCAGCAGCGCGTCGTAATTCTCGCTTCTCCGGTAGGCGGCGATGGCGTGGAGATACTGCCGGTGCTGCTCGTACCACAGGCCGAAGCGCTCCCAATAGAGACGCTGCGTTTCGGCGTCCAGCTTCAGAAAACGCCGCTCGGCGCACTCCTTCATCATGTGGTGGAAACGATAGGTCACGCCGTCCGGCAGCCGCGTGACAAAGGCGTTCTGCTCGGTCAGCAGGGAGAGGATCTGTCCCGCGTCCGCCTCGCCGGTGATGCACTGGGCCATTTCGACGGTAAATTCATCGGCCAGCCCCATGACCGCCAGAAACTCCCGCTGCTTTTCCGGCAGCGGATCGATCATGGCGGCGGTGAAGGTGGCGTAGATATCGGAGTGGCGGCTGGGCAGCACGCCGCGCTCGGAGAGCGTCCGCAGGTTCAGGTACACGGCGGAGAACCAGCCCTCGCTGGAATAGAGGAGGCTCTCCACCTGTGCGTCGGAAAGATCCGTGCCGCAGCGGTGGGCGTAGACGGCAAGCTCTGTGTGGTTCAAGCGCAGCTGCTCCGTACCGATCTGATAGACCTTGGCCCCCAGCCGCACCGCCTCCGCCGCGGGCAGGAAGCGGTCGCGGCTTGCAACGATCAGATGGACATTTGCGGGCAGCCGGTTTGCCAGCATACAGAGGAACAGGGCGGCGCGCTTGTCCGTCAGCAGGTGGAAATCGTCGATAAAGATATAGCAGGGTGTCTCGCCCGCCAGCGCATGGCAGAGATCGTCCACCAGCAGCCCGCTGCCCGCTGCGTCCGTGGGGCAGGGATACTCCCGTAGAAAGGGTAAGCCGGCACGGGCAAACGCCTCCTGTGCGCTTTTCCAGAAGATCGCAAGGTTATCGGAATACACGCTGATGCGGATGATGCGCAGTGTCTTTGCCTTGGCGCGTTCACTAAGGTACCAGTTTACCGCCGTGGTCTTCCCGTAGCCCATGGGCGCCACCACCGTGGTCATGGCGCAGCGGGAGATGGGCCGCAGGCTCTCCTGCAGCCGCTCGGATATGTAGATGGTGTTCAAATTCCATTTCGGCTTTGGCATGATGTACACCTCCAACGATTTGTTTTCACGGTGTCTAAGCGGCACGACGGCGGCTATCCACACCTTTTCTGTGCCTGATGGCGGCTTACGTTTCTCTAATTTGCTTAATTGTACCTTTTTTCGCGGTGAAATTCAAGTTCACCGAAAGGAGACCAAAATCTTAAAAAATGCGGCGCGATTCCATATCCGACCGGCCTGCCCGGAGGCGGGTGTGTCATCGTGCGATGAGAACGCTTCACCAAGGCAGGAAAAGACAAGCTGCACCTTTCTTTTGGGAGGGCTTTGTGATACTATGTTAGCCGCAGTACCTGTATCTGCTGCATCCTTTCCAAAAACACACGCAACGAACGGAGACACTATGAATCAGAAAGAACTCAACGAAATTCGCCGGCGCTTCAAGCTGGACAAAAACGCATTCAGCAAGATCTACGGCTGCTATGTCAACAGCAACAAGGAGATCATCTCCTACGTGGACGCCTCCATGGGCCTCATGTCCCAGGAGGAGCAGGAGATGTACCTGGGACTTTTGAAGAAATCCCTGTCCGGCGCACTGGGGCGGAACCTGATGGACATCGTATTCTCCACCGCGCAGGTGGCGGACAGCGATGAACACCGCCTGCTGCAAACCATCCGCCAGACGGACGCCCGGGATCAGAACTCCCGCGAGGCGCTGTATCGCCGCATCATCAACGCCTTGGACATGGGCGAGACCAACTACCTCATCCTGCTGGCGGCGGACACCTACGACGTGCCCTATAAGGGCCGGGACGATGAGACGTTTTCCGAGGGGTCGGACACGGTGTATAAGTACTTCGTGTGCAGCGTCTGCCCGGTGAAAGCCCCCACGCTGGAGCTGAAATACAGCAGCGAGGACAGCGGCTTCCACAGCGCCTCCACCGGCCATATCGCGCTGGCGCCGGAGCTGGGCTTCCTGTTCCCCGCCTTCGACGACCGGGCCGCCAACATCTACAACGCCCTCTTTTACAGCAAGAACGCCGCCGAGCTCCATCAGGAGGTGATCGACGCGGTGTTCCGCACGGAGCCGCCCATGTCCGCCGAGGAGCAGAAGAACGTGTTCGGCACGGCGCTGGGCGATACCCTCCAGAAGGAGTGCAGCTACGACGTGGTGCAGTCCGTCCACGAGCAGCTGCGTGAGCGTATCGCAGAGCACAAGGAGAGCCATGACCCCGAGGTGCTGACGCTGTCCATCCGCGAGGTGGGCGATGTGCTGACCAACAGCGGCGTATCCGAGGAAAAGGCGGAGGCGTTTCAGCAGGAGTGCCGCAGGCAGTACGGTGAGGATGTGACGCTGAACCCGAAGAACATCATCGACAGCGGCAAGTTCCAGATCACCACGCCGGAGGTGAAGATCGCCGTCGCGCCGGAATACAGCCACATGATCGAGGCCCGCATCATCGACGGGCGGCGCTACATCCTCATCCCCGCCGACGAGGGCGTGGAGATCAACGGCATTGGCGTGCACATCCCCAATCCGCAGAGGGCGGAGGAAACGGAGCATGAAAATCCATAAGATGCAGGGTCAGTCCGATTATTTCTCCGGGATTTGGATTGTGAAAGACACGGCCTTGTGGTATGCTGTACATAGAGCGAATCATCCGCGAAGGTGTGCGGCATTACAACACAGAAAAGGAGAAGAATATGGGACTTATCAAAGCAGCAATGGGCGCCTGCGGCACGGTGAAGAAGGGCAAGTTCTGCGCCAACTGCGGCACTCCCCGAACGTAAAGAAAGGAGAACGTATCATGCGGATCAACTGGTTCAAGGACGAGAATCATCTGGTATATATCAACGGTGCCACCCAACTGGCGGAGCTGGAGCGGACGCTGCACTTCCCCGGTCTGGAGGAGGCGGCCAATGAGCTGCGGCAGCACCCCACGGCGGAGGGCTTTACCATCAAGGGCCCCAAGCGCACCAGCGGACGGCTGTTCGTACCCGACCTGACCTTTGGCGAGCACATCGAGATGGGCGAGAACATCTTCTTCTACATGGGGGAAATGCAGGAGTGCTACGTCATCTACTGGCTGGACGCGCCGGTGGCGAAATGACAGAAAGCGCGGCGATGCCGTGAACAACACCCCGTTTGTCAGTCGTACAGACCGGCAAGCGGGGTGTTCGAGCTTATCGGTGATTTTTCTGCGGGGCGGGTGTCCGCATCCGACAGCCTGCGCCGTTATATAGAGTGATGGCGCAGACAGCGTAGCTGTGCTGCGGTACAGAAAGGACGGAGGTGAAGAGATGCTCCTTTACACACAGACCATCGGAGATGCGCAGCAGAGGCGGCTCTTTGAGGATGTATATACCGCCTACCGTGGTCGAATGCTGACGCTGGCCCGGCGAAAGCTGCATTCGCCGGAGGATGCGGAGGACGCGGTGCATCAGGCGTTCCTCTCGCTGGCGGAGCATTTTGACCGGCTGGCGACGCTGCCCAGCACGGAACTGGAGGCATACCTCACGGTGGTGGTGGAGCGCAAGTGCATCGATCTCCTGCGGCAGCAGAGCCGATTGTCCGGGTCGCCCTTTGACGAGACGATCCCGCTGGTGACGCCGGCGCCCTGCGGCGACGCGCTGGCGGACGCCATGGGCCGCCTGCCGCCCCGCTACCGGGAGGCGCTGCTGCTGCGTCATGCCTGCGGCTACTCCACGCGGGAGACGGCGGCGCTGCTGGAGCTGTCCTTCGCCGCCGCCCAGAAGTTGCTGTACCGGGCACGGGAGGCGCTGCGCACAGAATTGGAAAGGGAGGCGATATGCCCATGAACACCACCTTCAGCGATGCCGCGCTGCATCAGGCGGCGCAGCGGCTGGCACATCAGATGTCCGCCGACTTGCCGGCGGAGGACGCCGGTTTTTCCGCCGGGTTTGACACGCGAATGGAGCCGCTGCTCCGCCGGGAGAGGCACCGCCGCACGGCACGGCTCATCTGGCGGCGCACCGCCGCCGCGCTGCTGACTGTCGTGCTGGCCTTCGGCGCGGCATTGGCGGTCAGTCCCGCGGCACGGGCCGCGGTGGGGCGGTGGCTCCGCCAGATGACCACGGAGGTCGTCGCCTATCGGTTCCCGGCTGCGCAAAGCGCCGGGACGTGGACGAGGGACGGCCCGACATGGCTTCCGGACGGCTATGTAATGGCGTCCGACTTTACAGGGGATAACGGCGTCCGCACGGTGCGGTATACCTCGCCGCAGGGTGATGTCATGCTGGCGGCGGTGGGCTTCCGCAGCGATCAGGACATCTCCATGGAGGTGCGCAGCCATCGGACGGCCGGCCTGTCCGACATCCGCACCGGTCAGCGGCCGCAGGGAGAGCCGGGTGACCCGGCGGGCTGCGATATCCGGGAGGTGCAGGTGCGGGGGCGGGACGCCCGGCTCTATCAGTTCCGCCACCTGCCCGACGAGACGCGCTCCGTCAGCGTGTACAGCGTGCTGTTCTATCTGGACAGCCCGGACAGTGACGCGGCGCCGTTTTACAGCGTGTCCATACCGGAGCAGGGGCGGCTGCTGGTATGGGCGGACGAGGACGCCGGACAGGTATTCCTGCTGTTTGGCACCCCGGGACAAAAGGAGCTCTGCCGCATGGCGGAGAGTATGTATGAGGAGGGGAGCAGATCATGAAAAAAGCTGTGATGCTGGTGGCGGCGGTGCTGGCGTTGGCGCTGACCGCCTGCGGAAGGCAGGAGGACACCGGAAAGGTGGTCTATATCCCGCTGTGGATGGAGCCGTACTCCGTGGTGTACTACGATGCCGACCTGAACCGCACCATCGCGGAGGGCGGCGACCTGACGGAGGAGGAGATCGACAGCCGGGAGGACATTCGCGCCGTGGGGATGTACGGCGACGAGCTGGCAGAGCCGGACACCAAGGTGGAGTACGACCTCCACGGCTTCATCCAGAACGTGTACTACAAAACCGATGACGGCACCGGCTATCAGCTGGCGCCGCCGGACGCCCGGGGCTGAACGGGCGCAGCAGAAAAGCCGCCGACAGGCGGCTTTTCTGCTTATAAAACCGAGCCGCTCCGCACATCCTATCACGGAAAAGGAGGCGCGGAGCATGACAGATGAGACAAAGGAAACCAAGCAGGTATCGGACTGCGGCGAGACGCAGGAGCAGCCCGCCCCGGCGATGCAGCAGCTGGTGGACATGGGCTCCTCCGTGGTGAAGAACCGCCACGGCACGGTACACTGCCTGACCATCGTGGGACAGGTGGAGGGGCATATGGTGCTGCCCAACAACACGAAAAGCACCAAATATGAGCACGTCCTGCCGCTGCTGGCGTCGCTGGAGGAGTCGGACGACGTGGACGGCCTGCTGTTGCTTTTGAACACCGTGGGCGGCGACATCGAGGCAGGGCTGGCCATCGCGGAGCTGGTAGCGGGGATGCGCCTGCCCACGGTGACGCTGGTGCTGGGCGGCGGACACTCCATCGGCGTGCCGCTGGCGGTGTGCGGCAAGGAGACGTTCATCGCCCCCAGCGCCTCCATGACCATCCATCCGGTGCGGATGTCCGGCACGGTCATCGCCGCGCCGGAGACATACCGCTACTTCGAGCGCATCCGGGAGCGGATCGTCAAGTTCGTGGCAGCCCACAGCCATATCAGCGAGGATCGGTTCCGCCAGCTGATGTTGTCCTCCGGCGATATGGCCAACGACGTGGGGAGCGTGCTGTACGGCGAGGAGGCGGTGACCATGGGCATCATCGACCGCGTGGGCAGCCTGTCCGACGCGCTGGACAGCCTGTACCGCCAGATGGACCGGCGGCGCGAGGAATAGGAGCAAGGAGGAGACGGACGCCGTCTCCTCCGCTTTTTGCATTTTTTGCCGCGGGAGGAACGGTTTTTCTTGAAAACAGGGGGCTTGCGGTGTATACTATCTTAGTTATAGTATGCAAATGCGAAAGGGGTGAGCCCTATCTACCTTAAGGCTCTGGAAATACAGGGGTTCAAATCGTTCCCCGATAAGACGGTACTGGACTTCGGGGAGGATATCACGGCCATCGTGGGACCCAACGGCTCCGGCAAGTCCAACATCTCCGACGCCATCCGCTGGGTCATGGGCGAGCAGAACAGCCGCCAGCTCCGGGGCGCCAAGATGGAGGACGTCATCTTCGGCGGTACGGAGAAGCGCAACCAGATGGGCTTCGCGCAGGTGACGCTGGTCATCGACAACACGGAGCATATTTTTCCCACCCGCGACGAGGCGGAGGTGGCGGTGACCCGCCGGTACTACCGCAGCGGCGAGTCGGAGTATTACATCAACAAGCAGTCCGTCCGGCTCAAGGACGTGAATGAGCTGTTCATGGACACCGGCATGGGCCGGGAGGGCTACTCCATCATCGGACAGGGCAAGATCGACGAGATCCTGTCCGTGAAAAGCGGCGAGCGCCGCGAGGTCTTTGAGGAGGCGGCGGGCATCAGCAAGTACCGCCACCGCAAGGAGGAGGCCGAGCGCAAGCTGGAGCGCACGCAGGAGAATCTGGTGCGCATCAACGACAAGATCGCCGAGCTGGAATTGCAGGTGGAGCCGCTGCGCCAACAGGCGGAGACCGCCAAGAAATTTCTGGTGCTGCGGGATGAGCTGCGGGTGCTGGAGATCTCCGTGTGGCTGGAGCAGCTGCAAAATATCCGCACGGCCAAGCTGAAGCTGGAGTCCGACGCGGAGCTGGCGGCGGAGGAGTGCCGCCGGGCGCAGACGGCACTGGACGCCTCCTATGAGGAGAGCGAGCGCTGCGGCCAGCAGGTGCGGCAGAACGACATGGACGCCGAGGCCCTGCGCGCCCGTTTGAATGGGCTGGAGAGCGCCGTGGGCGAGGAGGAATCCGCCGTGGCGGTGCTGCGCACCGGCGTGACCCACAACGAGGAGTCCCTGCGCCGTCTGGAGCAGGAGCTGGCCGACAGCGACAGCCGTCGGGACAATCTGCAGAGGCAGATCGACGGCCAGCTGGCGCGGGCAGCCGACATTGACGCACAGCTGACGGCGATGGAGCAGGAGCTGGACGCCCTGCTGCATCAGGCGCAGGAGCTGGCTGACAGCGCCAAGGGCGCGGCAGCGGAGACGGAGACGCTCCGTGCGCGGGAGGCCATGGCGGTGGCAGCCGCCGCCGATGGGCGGGCGCAGCTGTCTGCCATCACCGCCGGCGCTGCCGAGATCGCCCAGCGCCGGGAGACGGTGGAGCAGGAGCTGTCCGCCGCCCGGGAGAAGCTGGAAAACAGCGAAAAAGAGAGTAAGGAGAACCGCCGCGCCCTGCGGGATGCACAGGAGGAGGCGCAGGCGGTGCAGAATATCATTCAGGGACATAGCCTGAAGATGGACAGCCGCCGCAAAAAGGCGGAGGACGCCGCCGCGGCCAAGCTGAAGCTGACCATGGACGCTGCCGCACTGGACGACCGTATCCGCCTGCTGACGGAGATGGAGAAGGAGTACGAGGGCTTCTCCAAGGCGGTAAAGACCGTGATGCAGGCGGCGGAAAAAAATACACTGCGGGGCATCCACGGCCCGGTGGCCGGCCTGATGACCACCAAGCAGGAGTATGCACTGGCGCTGGAGATCGCGCTGGGCGGCGCATTGCAGAACATCGTGGTGGACAGGGAGGAGGACGCCAAGTCCGCCATCGGCTTTTTGAAGCAGCGGGACGGCGGCCGCGCCACCTTCCTGCCGCTGACCGCCATCCGCGGCGCAGAGCTGCGGGAGGATGTGTCCGGGGAGTACGGCTTTGTGGGTGTCGCCAGCCGTCTGGTGCAGCACGAGGCGCAGTACGACAATGTTTTCCGGGATCTGCTGGGCCGCACCGTGGTGGTGGAGGATCTGGACAGCGGCATCGCCATGGCGCGGAAGTACCGCAACGCCTTCCGCATCGTGACGCTGGACGGTCAGGTCATCAACCGGGGCGGCTCCATGACCGGCGGCTCTGTCAGCCGCAGTGCCGGTGTGCTGTCCCGCGCCAACGAGCTCAGCCGCCTGACGGAGAGGCAGGGCGCCATGCACGAAAAGCTCCGCGCTGCCGCACAGCAGGCGGAGGAGAGCCAGCGTGAGCTGCAAAAGGCGGAGTATGAGGTGCAGGTGGCCAAGGAGCAGCAGCACAAGGCGGAGGCCGAGGTGCTGACGTTCCAGACCAAGCAGGACCACTACGATATCCTGCTGGACAGCCTGCGCCTGAGCTGCGAGACCATGGAGCAGGAGCTGTCCGGCTTTGAGCGCCGCGCCGGCGAGGATCAGACCCGCATCCGGGAGGTGCAGGCCGCCATCGACAAGGCGGAGTCGGACGCCGCCGCCCTGCGCCGGGAGGCACAGGAGAAGCTGGCGGGACAGACCGATCTCAACGACGCCACCGACCGGCTGGCGGAGACGGTCAGCCGGAAGAAGGCGGAGCAGGCGGCGCTGCTGGCGGAGAAGGACGCCGCCCTGCGGGGCGCGGAGGATCTGCGCCGGGTGCAGGCGGATATGGCCGCCGACCGGGCGGGCCGCGACCAGCTGGCTGCACGGTTCCGGGCGGACAACGAGCAGGCGGCGTCGGACATCGCCGCCCACCAGACCCGTATCGATGAGCTGACCCAACAGGCGGAGACGCTGCGCGAGAAACTGGAAAAGCTGGCGCAGGAAAAGCTGGCGCTGGAGGCGCAGCGCGAGCAGCAGAGCCGGGAGGGGCGTCAGCTCAACGAGGCGCTGCTGAACGCGACGCAGGCGGAGAGCCGTCTGCGGCAGAAGCTGGAGGGCAGCGCCATGGAGGAGAGCCAGCTTCTGGACAAGCTGTGGGAGCGGTACGAGCTGAGCCACAGCGCCGCCCAGGAGCAGCGCATCGAGCTGGAGAGCGTCAGCAAGGCCACACGGCGCATTGCCGAGCTGAACCGGGAGATCAAGTCGCTGGGTACGCCCAATCTGGGCGCTATCGAGGAGTTCCAGCGCGTCAACGAGCGGTATACCTATCTGTCCGACCAGCGGACGGACGTGGAGAAGGCCAAGGAGGAGCTGACCGGCGTCATCGACCAGCTCACCGTCCAGATGACGGATATCTTTGGCCGCCAGTTCAAGCTGCTGAATGAGAGCTTTCAGGAGACGTTTCTGGAGCTGTTCGGCGGCGGCAAGGCCCAGCTGGAGCTGGAGGATGAGAGCGATATCCTCAACTGCGGCATCGAGATCCGGGTGCAGCCGCCCGGCAAGCAGCTCAAGACCATCACGCTGCTGTCCGGCGGCGAGAAGGCGTTTGTCGCCATCGCCCTGTATTTTGCCATTCTGAAGGTACACCCCACGCCGTTCTGCGTCATGGACGAGATCGAGGCGGCGCTGGACGAGGCCAATGTGGTGCGCTACGCCCGGTATATGCGGCGCATCGCCGGGAAGACCCAGTTTATCGTCATCACCCACCGGCGTGGTACCATGGAGGAGGCGGACGTGCTGTACGGCGTGACCATGCAGGAGAAGGGCGTCAGCCGCATCCTCACTATCAATCTCAACGATATGGCCAAGGAACTGAAGATCAAGTAAGGAGGACTGCATGGGCTTTTTCAAGAAATTCAAGGAGGCATGGCTGGCTTCCATGACCTTCGACAAGCTGGACGACGAATTCTATGAGGAGCTGGAGGAGGCTCTGATCCTTGCGGATATCGGCGCGTCCACCGCCGCTGATACGGTGGTGCAGCTTCGCAAGCGGGTGAGCCAGAAGCTGCTGACCCGTGCCGACGAGGTGAAGGACGCCCTCCGGGATATTCTGGCGGAGAAGCTGGATGTGGGCGACACGGCGCTGCGCGTGGACACCCAGCCCAGCGTGGTGCTGATCATCGGCGTCAACGGCGTGGGCAAGACCACCTCCATCGGCAAGCTGGCCGCCCGGCTCAAGAGCGAGGGAAAGAAGGTGCTGCTGTGCGCCGGCGATACGTTCCGTGCCGCCGCCGCCGACCAGCTGGAGATCTGGGCGAACCGCGCCGGTGTGGACATCGTCCGCCAGCATGAGGGTGCCGATCCCGGCGCTGTGCTGTTCGACGCGCTGCAGGCCGCCAAGGCCCGCCATGCGGACGTGGTGCTGTGCGACACGGCGGGACGGCTCCACAACAAGCAGAACCTGATGAACGAGCTGGCAAAGCTCCGCAAGATCATCGACCGGGAGACGCCGGACGCCGCCAAGGAGACGCTGCTGGTGCTGGACGCCACCACCGGACAGAACGGCCTCATTCAGGCCCGCCAGTTCAAGGAGACGGCGGGGCTCACCGGCATCATCCTGACGAAGCTGGACGGCACCGCCAAGGGCGGCATCGTCGTCGCCATCGCACAGGAGCTGCAGGTACCGGTGAAGTTCGTGGGCGTAGGCGAGGGAATCGACGACCTGCGGCCTTTTGACGCCGGGGAATTTACGAAAGAACTGTTCTGAGGAGGCGCGATATGGAACGAGCAGACGGCCGGAAGACCAACGAGCTGCGGCCCGTGGAGATGACGGCAGACTTTACGAAATTTGCGGAGGGCAGCGTGCTCATCCGCTGCGGTGATACGGTGGTGCTGTGCAACGCCTCGGTGGAGGAGCGTGTGCCGCCCCATGTGCGGCCCGGCCACGGCTGGGTCACGGCGGAGTATTCCATGCTGCCCCGCGCCAACCGGGAGCGCAGCCGCCGGGACGTGGACAAGCTGAAGCTGTCCGGCCGCAGCGCGGAGATCCAGCGGCTCATCGGCCGCAGCCTGCGGGCGGCGGTGGATATGTCCCTGCTGGGCGAGCGCACCATCACCATCGACTGCGACGTATTGCAGGGCGACGGCGGTACCCGTACCGCCTCCGTCACCGGCGGCTTTGCGGCGCTGGCGCTGGCGTGCCGCCGTCTGGTGGAGCGCGGCGACCTCCGCCGTATGCCCATCCGGCACTATGTGGCGGGCGTCTCGGCTGGCATCGTGGCGGAAACGCCCATGCTGGATCTGCAATATTCGGAGGATAGCCGGGCGCAGGTGGATCTGAACTGCATCATGAACGAGCTGGGTGAGATCATCGAGATCCAGGGCACCGGCGAGGGCCGCGCCTTCACCCTGAAGGAGCAGCAGGAGCTGGTGGAGCTGTGCGCCAAGGGCAACCGGGAGCTGATCCAGAAGCAGAAAGAGCTGCTGGGGGAGATACTGTGATGAAATTTGTACTTGCCTCCCATAACAAGGGAAAACTGGCCGAGATGCAGGCCGTACTGGCCGAGCTGGGCATCGAGGTGGTGATGCCCGCCGAGCTGGGCATCGACGTGGACGTGGAGGAGACGGGGGAGACATTTGCGGAGAACGCGGCGCTGAAGGCCAAGGCCATTATGGCCGCCAGCGGCCTGCCCGCCATTGCCGACGACTCCGGCCTGTGCGTCAACTGGCTCAACGGCGCACCCGGCGTCTACTCCGCCCGCTACGGCGGATTGGACGATGACGCGGCACGCTATCGTCTGCTGCTGCAAAATCTGCGGGGCGCCACGGATCGCAGCGCCTATTTCCACACCGCCATCGTCTGCGCCTTCCCCAACGGGGACGTGCTGACGGCGGAGGGCGACTGTCACGGCGCCATCGCCTTTGCCCCCATGGGCGACGGCGGCTTCGGCTACGATCCGGTGTTTCTGGTGCCGTCCCTGCGCAAGACCTTCGCCCAGCTGACGCCGGAGGAGAAGAACGCCATCTCTCACCGGGGCAACGCCCTCCGGGCATTTGCGGCGGAGCTGAGGGAATATCTGACCAATAACGGAAGTTTGGAGAAATAAGCTATGGAACTGACAAGCAAACAGAGGGCCCAGCTGCGGGGCCTTGCCAACGACATCGACACCATCGTGCAGGTGGGAAAGGACGGCATCGGCGACAACCTGATCAAGCAGGTCAACGATGCACTGGCGGCGCGGGAGCTCATCAAGGGCCGCGTACTGGAGAACTCCATGCTCACCGCACGGGAGGCGGCGGAGCAGCTGTCTGTTGCCGCCCGCTGCGAGGTGGTGCAGGTCATCGGCAGCAAGTTCGTGCTCTACCGGATGCAGCACGACAAGAGCAAGCGGAAGATCGAGCTGGTGAAGGCCAGACGCACCGCCAACTGAGATGAGGATCGGCATTTACGGCGGGACCTTCGACCCGCCCCACAACGGGCATATCGCGGCGGCGAAGGCCGCCATGGAACGGCTGGCGCTGGACAAGCTGCTGCTGATCCCCACGTTCATCCCACCCCACAAGGCGCTGCCGGCGGGGGCGGCGTCGCCCGCCCAGCGCCACGATATGGCGGTGTTGGCCACGGCGGAGCTGGGTAAAAAAGCCGAGGTGCTGGACGTGGAGCTGGAACGCGGCGGCCCCAGCTATACATGGGAGACGCTGCATCTGCTGCGGGAACGGTATCCGGAGGATGAGCTGTGGCTGCTGATGGGGTCGGATATGTTCCTGACCCTGCAGGACTGGCGGGAGCCGCGGCAGGTGATGGCGCTGGCCCGCATCGGTGCGTTCAGCCGATTGGAGAGCGGCGAGGAGGCGGCGTTTGCCCGGCAGAAGGCATTTCTGGAACGGGAGTACGGCGCGGACGTGACCATCATCCCCAACCCGCAGGTGGTGGAGCTGTCCTCCACAGAGGCGCGGCAGACGCTGGCGCAGGGGGGCGGGGCAGAGCTCCTGCCAGCCGCCGTATACGGCTATATCCTGCGGGAGAGGCTGTACAGCACTCATAGGGAGCTGACGGGGCTGACGCCGGACGAGCTGCGGCCCATCGCCCTGAGCTATCTCAAGCCCAAGCGGATGCCCCATGTGCTTGGCACGGAGCAGGAGGCGGTGCGGCTCACCCGGCGCTACGGCGGCGACGAGACCCAGGCACGCATCGCGGCGCTGCTCCACGACTGCACGAAAAAGCTGGAGCTGCCGGAGCAGCTGGCACTGTGCAAGCAGTACGGCATCGAGCTGGACGAGCTGGAGCAAAGGGCGCTGAAGCTGCTGCACAGCAAGACCGGCGCGGCCATCGCCCGCAGCGTGTTTGGCGTGGAGGACGCGGTGTACGACGCCATCTGGTATCACACCACCGGTAAGCCGGACATGACCCGGCTGGAGAAGATCCTCTATCTGGCGGATTACATCGAGCCCAGCCGGGATTTCCCCGGCGTGGAGGAGCTGCGGAAGGCCGTATACGAGGATCTGGACCACGGTCTGCTGCTGGGGCTGAGCATGACCATACAGGAGATGGAGGAGATGGGGAATCCCGTCCACCATCAGACCCGTGATGCGCGGGACTATTTATTGAAAAGAGGGATACGATGAAGACACCGAAGGAATTGGCACTGCTGGCGGCCCGCGCGCTGTCGGACAAGAAGGGCAAGGAGATCCAGGCGCTGGAGATCGCCGATCTGACCACGCTGGCGGATTATTTCGTGCTGGCCACCGGCTCCAGCAACACCCAGATCAACGCGCTGGTGGACAACGTGGAGAAGGTGCTGCACGAGGAGGCCGGCGAGGAGCCGCTGCACCGGGAGGGCTACCGCGGCGGCACTTGGGTGCTGCTGGACTACGGCTGCATCGCCGTCCATGTGTTCAACCACGAGGCGCGGGAGTTCTACGGTTTGGAGCGTCTGTGGCGGGACGGCAAGCCGCTGGATCTGACCGGCGTCACCGACGAGCGGGAATAAGCAAAATAGATAAAGCATCAGGCCGCTTTCAGCGGCCTGATGCTTTTTGCAGCTTTATTTTTTTCTTGGATAAAATAGCAGCGACTATCGTGGTTCATAGTGATAGATGACTGTTTTTGTAGCAGGAAAAACATTTAACAGGCGATAATGGATTGTCACTCTTATATTGCAGTTATCGGAAATAAACCGGTCGCTCAAGCATAGGACAACAAAATCACTGCTGTCTACTGCGAGAGCACATCTCTCACTCAATACGGTGGCATATTTCTCCCAAAAAGCAGCTTGTAAAAACCCGCCGCCTAATCCTGCCATCGTTCCGTCATACCCATCAAATCCACCGTCGGGGCATAAGTAGAAATCGTGGAACTCATCGCAGCTTACAGAAGTGACAACAGCAGGAAGCCATGATGTGTTGCGGACATGCAGATTATACACATATAGCACTTCGTCCGAATCACCAGCTGTTTCGGAAAATTCTCTTGTGGGCAGCATTGCTCCTGTTACGGAGAAGCTTGGGATCCCTTTCAATGCTACGGCTAATATGGCGGCTACAGCAACGATCAGCAGCAAACCATACATGTGCTTTTTTGAGGAACGGTTATGCTGTATAAGACGACACCCCTTTCGTTATATACTCGCAGGCTGATCTCCTCGGTGCTGATTGTTGTCGCTTTGCAACTTTTTTGCCTGCAAATTTTTCCATTCTCGTTTGTTGACGAATTTTTAAGAAACGGCAATATAGCTCAGTATAATACAATCATATATTACATCACCCCATAACTGCATTGTGTCTATGTAAGACGGACGGTTTTCTTGCCGTCAAGGTATGATCCGCACCACGTCGTTGGGCGTGCAGCCCACCAGACGGCACAGCTTTTCCAGCGTGACCATGGTGATGTTCCGGTTCTTTCTCAGAGAATCCAGCGTCTTGTTGTCGATGCCGTTTTGCAGCAGGTAGTATTGGGATACGCCATTTTTGCGCATGGTTTCCCACAGAGGACTGTAATCAAAAATGGCGTTCACCCCCGTTGCATAGCTGATAGCTTCATTTGAAAGCGGTCGGATGCTTTATTTGGAAGATTCACCTTTTCCGCGGGTACGGCTGCACCGTGTCGGTGCGGCACAGCAGATAGTCTACGCTGACACCGTAAAGGTCGGCCAGCGCACACAGCAGGTCATCGGTCAGCGGCTGTGTCCCGGTCTCCACATAGCTATATTTGCGCTGTGTGATGCCAATGGCGTCCGCCACCTGCTGCTGTGTCATGTCGTGGTCATCCCGCAGATCCTTGATGCGGTTCTTCATGCCAACACCTCCGTCGCCAGATAGTCCTGCCGACACTATAAGGTAGATAAAATTTATCTGTTGACATATAGATAAAATATATCTAAAATAAGGCGGAGGGGTGGGAAAATGGCGGACTATAAGGCCATGTATCTGGCGGCGATGGACGCCATGGAGCAGGCGGTGACGCTGCTCATCGAGGCTCAGCGCAGGTGCGAGGAGCTGTATGTGACCTCCTGCGCCCGCGAGGAGGAGCTGCTGCGTAAAAATTGTCATTTTGACGAAATACAGGGCTTGACAATCGGCAAAAAAGAGATAAAATAGGCTGTAATATCGCAGTATGCAAGGATGGGAAAAAGACGAGGCAGGCCCGCCGAAAGAGAGCCGGCGGCTGGTGTGAGCCGGTGGGGACGCTTCGTTGTACTGGCCCCGGAGCATTCCGCCTGAACAGGGCGGGACGGAGGCGCACCGTTACAGGCGCGGCCCCTTATAAGAGGGGGACTGAGCGCCGTGCAGGCAACTGGCGGCGATAGCAGGGTGGTAACACGTTTTGACACGTCCCTGACCGTTTTTCGGCGGTCAGGGATGTTTTTTGTAAGCAAACAAATTCAGATAGAAGGAGAAACAGCATGAATTACGATTTTGCGGCCATTGAAAAGAAGTGGCAGGATAACTGGGAAAAAACCAAGCCCTACGCCGCTATTACCGGCGACACGACCCGCCCCAAGTTCTACGGGCTTATTGAGTTCCCGTACCCCAGTGCGGCGGGCCTCCATGTAGGACACCCCCGGCCCTTTACCGCCATCGACATCGTCACCCGGAAAAAGCGCATGGAGGGCTATAATGTCCTGTTTCCCATCGGCTATGACGCCTTCGGCCTGCCCACGGAGAACTTCGCCATCAAAAACCACATCCATCCCTCCATCGTCACCAAGGAGAACATCAAGAACTTCACCCGCCAGCTGAAGATGCTGGGCTACGGCTTTGACTGGGATCGCTGCGTGGACACCACCGACCCCCAATACTACAAGTGGACCCAGTGGATCTTCCTGCAGCTCTTTAAGCACGGTCTTGCCTACAAGGCCACCATGCCCGTGAACTGGTGCACCAGCTGCAAGTGCGTGCTGGCCAACGAGGAAGTGGTCAACGGCGTGTGCGAGCGCTGCGGCAGCGAGGTCATCCGCAAGGAAAAGAGCCAGTGGATGCTGGGCATCACCAAGTACGCCGACCGGCTTATCGATGATCTGGACGGCGTGGACTTCGTGGAGCGCGTCAAGACCCAGCAGCGCAACTGGATCGGCCGCTCTACCGGTACGGAGCTGACCTTCAAGACCAACACCGAGGACGACATCACCGTGTACACCACCCGTGCCGACACGCTGTTCGGCACCACCTATGTGGTCATCTCCCCGGAGCATCCCCTGCTGAAGAAGTGGCAGCCCATCATCCGCAACTGGGACGAGGTGGCCGCCTATCAGGACGCCGCCGCCCGCAAGAGCGACTTTGAGCGCGGCGAGCTGAATAAGGACAAGACCGGCGTGCGCATCGACGGCATCGAGGTCATGAACCCCGTGACCCACAAGGCGCTGCCCATGTTTGTCTCCGACTACGTCCTCATGGGCTACGGCACCGGCATCGTCATGGGCGTACCCGGCCACGACCAGCGCGACTGGGACTTCGCCACCAAGTTCAGCCTGCCCATCGTGGAGGTGGTCGCCGGCGGCGACGTGACCAAGGAGGCCTTTGTGGCCAAGGACGACAAGGCCATCATGGTCAACTCCGGCTTCCTCAACGGCATGACCGTGAAGGAGGCCATCCCCGCCATGAAGAAGTACGCCGTGGAGCAGGGCTTCGGCAGGGAGAAGGTCAACTTCAAGCTGCGCGACTGGGTGTTCTCCCGTCAGCGCTATTGGGGCGAGCCCATCCCGCTGGTGAACTGCCCCAAGTGCGGCTGGGTGCCTATCCCCGAAAGCGAGCTGCCGCTGGTGCTGCCGCAGGTGGAGAGCTACGAGCCCACCGACGACGGCGAAAGCCCCCTGAGCAAGATGACCGACTGGGTCAACACCACCTGCCCCTGCTGCGGCGGCCCCGCCAAGCGCGAGACCGACACCATGCCCCAGTGGGCCGGCTCCAGCTGGTACTTCCTGCGCTATATGGATCCCCACAACGACAAGGAGCTGGTGTCCAAGGAGGCCGAGGAGTACTGGGGCCCCGTGGACTGGTACAACGGCGGTATGGAGCACACTACCCTCCACCTGCTGTACAGCCGTTTCTGGCACAAGTTCCTCTATGATATCGGCGTGGTACACACCCCGGAGCCCTACGCCAAGCGCACCAGCCACGGCATGATCCTGGGCAAGAACCCCCACTATGTGGGCAACGCCGCCACCGAGGAGGAGAAGCAGGCGCTGCGGGAGAAGTACGGCGCACAGGCCGAGCGCCCCGCCGTGAAGATGTCCAAGTCTCTGGGCAACGTGGTGAACCCCGATGACGTCATCAAGGCCTACGGCGCCGACACCATGCGCCTGTATATCATGTTCATCGGCGACTTTGAAAAGACCGCCTCCTGGTCCGATGAGGCCGTCAAGGGCTCCAAGCGCTTTCTCGACCGTGTGTGGAAGCTGATGGATATGGCGCAGCCGGATGAGAACATCTCCGAGGGCAATATGGCCGCCATTCACAAGACCATCAAGAAGGTCGGCGACGATATCGAGGAGCTGAAGCTCAACACTGCCATCGCCGCCATGATGGCGCTGGTCAACGACTTCTACGCCAAGGGTCTCACCAAGGGCGATCTGGAGCAACTCCTGCTGCTGCTGAGCCCCTTCGTCCCCCATATCGTGGAGGAGATGTGGGAGCAGCTGGGCTTCGCCGCCAAGTACGGCAAGATGGCCATGCAGATGCCCTGGCCCGTGTACGACGCCGCCAAGACCGTGGACGCTACGGTGGAGATGGCGGTGCAGGTCAACGGCAAGCTTCGCGGCACCATCGTGATGCCCACCGACTCCGAGGAGGCCGCCGTGGTGGCCGCCGCCATGGAGAACGAGCGGGTCAAGAAGGCCGTGGAGGGTATGGACGTGGTCAAGACCATCCTTGTCAAGAACAAGCTGGTGAACCTGATCGTCAAGCCTGCCAAGTAAAATTGCAGTTTTTTGCGGGAAATAGCTTGACAAGGTGCGATTTCATCGGTATAATACACCCGTTAGTCATGCGAATGGCTCTTAAAGAGCGCCCTGGAAATAGCCGGGCGCATCGGAGGGAGGGAAATATAGATGTCTGAAGTTCACGTCAAGGAAGGCGAGTCCCTGGACAGCGCTCTGAAGCGTTTCAAGAGAAGCTGCGCCAAGGCAGGCGTTCTGGCCGAGGTGCGTAAGAGAGAGTGCTATGAAAGCCCCAGTGTCAAGCGCCGCAAGAAGTCCGAGGCCGCACGCAAGAACCGCAATAAGCGTTATTATTAATGGCAAAAGAGCCTGAGGGGCCATCCCTCAGGCTCTTACTTTTTCCCCAGCAGACCCGGCAGCGCCTCCGCCGCCTCCGGCAGGGACAGCATACCGGCGGTGATGCCCAGCTCCGTACCCAGCCCGATCTTCCGCCGCAGGGTGTCGGCGTCGTCGAACAGGACAAGATGCGTCATACCCTCCTGCTCGTAGGTGAAATACCGGGCGCACAGCTCCAGCGAGAAAAAGACGGGGCGCTGCGCCCGCAGCGATGTCAGCTGCTGCGCCGTCAGCATCCTGCCGTCTCCGTAGGGAGCGGGGAGGGTGAAGTCCGCCCGGACGCAGGCCAGATCCAGCGTGATGGGGCGCGGCGCAAAGCGCCGGCAGACCTCCTCCAGCCGTCGGCGCAGCGTTCCGCCGGAGAGGGCGGTGCTGACCACCACGCAGGCATCTGCGTCCGTTCCGCTCCGCTCCGGCAGGTGCAGCGTGCGGCCATAGCGCCGGCAAAGCGCCGACAGAGCCGCCACGGCGGGGCGGGGAAGCACCGGCTCCAGCACCACGCCGGTATACTGCCGGTGCAGACATTCCCGCAGAATATCCCGCGCCAGCGCCTCCGGCTGGGGCGGGACGGGACAGTCCGTGCCGGAGATCAGCAGCAGCCCTCCCGGCGGGACGGCGGGCAGCGGCAGCGCCGATAGTCGTCCGCCGCTGTCGATACGGTAGGCGGCGTGGGCGATGGGGAGACCCCAGCGCCGTGCCTCCGGCAGATGGCAGGGGGCGGCGGCCAGATAGAGCTGCATACGAAGCATCACCCCCTTGTATTTATGGCCGGTAAATGGTACACTATCTATATGAAAGGAGGCGGCAGCCTATGCGATTTTCCATGCGGCCGCAGCGGGTCTACGACGGCTACGAGCAGATACGGGGCGAGGAGCTGGCTCGCCGGGGCATCCGGCTGCTGCTGTGCGATCTGGACTATACGCTGGCGCCCAAGTCCCAGCGGGAGCCGGACGAGACGGTGCGGCAATGGATCGACTCTATGCGCCGCGCCGGGGTCGAGGTGATGATCCTGTCCAACAACCGCAGTCCCGCCCGTGTGGAGCGGTTCTGCCGGGATCTGGGCATCACCTATGAGGGACACGCCCAAAAGCCCTCCGCCAAGGGCTTCCACAGAGCCATGGCGCGGGTGGGCGTGACGCCGGAGGAGACCGCCATGCTGGGCGATAAGCTGCTGACGGATATGCTGGGCGCCCACATCGCCGGGGTGCTGCCGCTGATGGTGGAGCCGCGGGGCGGCGCGAAGGGCGCGTGGAACAAGGTGCTCCACGGGCTGCAAAGGCCGTGGAAGGCGGCGGCCAAGGAGAAATAGGGCCTGCGCGCAACTTTTTCTGCGGAAACCCTTGCCAAACAGGTGCGTATCATGTAAAATACATAAGGCCGAATTTCGGCCGGTATCATTTATTCGAGGGAATCGCGATATTCCCTCATCAATATGGGAGGAATATCAATATGGCAACTATTACCGCCGGTGATTTCAGAAACGGCAAGACCTTCGAGATGGACGGCAAGGTCATGCAGGTCGTGGAGTTCCAGCACGTCAAGCCCGGCAAGGGCGCCGCGTTCGTCCGCACCAAGATGCGCAACGTAGTGACCGGCGCTGTGACCGAGACGTCCTTCAACCCCACCGCCAAGTTCGAGGAGGCCTTTGTGGACCGCCGCGACATGGAGTACAGCTACAACGACGGCGATCTGTACTACTTCATGGATCAGGAGACCTACGACATGGTACCCCTGAACAAGGAGCTGCTGGGCGATGCCTTCCGTTTTGTCACCGAGAATACCGTGTGCAAGGTGCTGAGCTACAAGGGCAACGTCTTCGGCCTGGAGTGCCCCAACTTCATGGATCTGGAGGTCACCGAGACCGAGCCTGGTCTGGCCGGCAACACCGCCACCAACACCCTGAAGCCCGCCACCGTGGAGACCGGCGCCGAGGTGAAGGTGCCTCTGTTTATCAACATCGGTGACAAGATCACCATCGACACCCGTACCGGCGAATATCTGAGCCGCTGCAAGTAAGTCAACCATCAACCCACCGTACAGAAAGGAGCCGAACATGGAGATTTCTGAAAAGGTAGCATATCTGAAGGGTCTGGCCGAGGGCCTGAACCTGGACACCGACAGCAAGGAAGACAAGCTGATCGCCGCCATCATCGACGTGCTGGACGACATGGCCGAGAAGTTTGCGGACATTGAGGACGAGCTGTGTGATGTGGAGGACGGTCTGGATGCCGTCAGCGACGACCTCAGCGATGTGGAGGAGACGCTGTACTTCGCGCTGGAGGACGATGACGAGGACGACGAGGATGAAGACGACGAGGAAGAGGAGTGCTTTATGACCAACTGCCCCGAGTGCGAGGAGGAGGTCTACTTCGACGAGTCCGTTCTGGAGGACGGCGAGGTCATCTGCCCCAACTGCGGCGCCAAGCTGGAGTTCGATCTCAGCGATCTGGCCAACGACAGCGAGGACGAGGAGTAATCACCGCTTAAAAAACAGCCGCTGCACCATTCGGTGCGGTGGCTGCTTTTTTGCGCTTACCGGTGTGCTGGTAGAACCGCAGGAAAATGGGAGAAAGCCACCACAAGCCCGGAGGTTCTCTGTCTTGACGCGGCGGCTGTTTTTGGGTATACTGTCCCAAACGGGAGGAGGATGTCTATGGCGTTTGTGGCATTGATCGGACTGTACTTTGTGCCGCTGCTGTGCCTGATAGGTGCGGCGTGGTCTTACGTCCGCTATCAGAACGAGCATGAGGACAAGGAGATGGCGGAGAAGGATCACAAGCGGGTGCGCGTGCTGCTGATCGCCGCGGCGGTGGCAGCGGTGGTCTTTCTGGCGCTGAAGCTCGCGTTCCCTGTGACATGAAAAGAAAAAGAGTCCCGACCCATTGGTCGGGACTCTTTGTCAGTTTTCGGTGCTTGCGGGCGTCCCCCGCAGATCCTTGGGCAGCCATACCCTCCGCCACAGGCAGAACAGGAACAGCAACCCCCGGAAGCACAGCTCTACGCACATGGCGATCCATGCGCCACGCAGACCCAATCGGGATGTGAGCAGAAGCGTCAGGGTGATCCGCACGCCCCACATACTGGTGAAGTTCAGTACGGAGCTGAGCAGAGAGCTGCCCGCCCCCTGAAACACACCGGCGCACACGATGGCCGCACCGAACAGCGGCTCGGCAAATACCACGATCCGCAGCACCTCCGTACCCAGCGCCACCACCTCCGCATCGGGGCTGAGGATACCGATGATCCACGGCGCCAGAAAATACATGGCTGCCGACATCGCCGCCATAATGGACACACCCAGCAGCACCGTCACCCAGCCCAGCCGCGTCACCAGATCCCGCCGCTTGGCGCCTACGCTTTGGCCGATCAGCGTCACCGCCGCGCTTTGTACACCGTAGCCCGGCATATAGCACAGAGCCTCCGCTGTGACGGCGAACGAGTTGGCGGCGATGGACACCGTACCCAGCGGGGCGATGATGCCGGTGGTGACGATCTGGCCGCCGGACATGACCGCCTGCTCAATGGCCACGGGGATGCCCAGCCGCACCGCACGCTTCAGCTGCTCCGGCACGAAGTGGAGCTTCTCATCCCGCCGCAGACCCAGCATGGGGGAGCGCAGCAGGCACGCACACATGATGACCGCCACGACCACCTCCGCCAGCGCCGTACCAAGCGCGGCGCCGGCAACACCCAGATTGGCACCCGGCAATGTGATCGCACCGATCTGACGGGAGGGGAAAATAAGCAGCAGATTGAACACCACGTCCAGCCCGCACATCAGCACCAGCAGGGCGCTGGGCGTCCGCATATTGCCGCTGGCCTGCAGCAGCGCGGCCACCAGACTGTTCATCTGTAGGGCGGGGAGGGACAGGGCGAAGATCAGGAAATACACAGACGCGCCGCGCCAGATGCTCTCCTCCGCACCCAGCCAGCGGGGAAGGCTGCCGGACACGGCGCCGCCCACCAACGCCAGCACCAGTCCGAAGGCGATGCCCAGCACCAGACCCTGCCGCACCAGATTCCGGGCGTCCTTTTCGTCGCCCGCCCCGATGCGCTGCGCCGTCTGGACGCAGAAGCCCACAGTCAGGGCGCGGCACAGACCGCCCAGCAGCCATGTGCTGGAGGCCACCAGCCCGATGGCGGCGCTGGCCTCCCGACCCAGATGGCCGACCATGGACGAGTCGATATACTGCATGGCGATGGAGGATACCTGCGCCAGGATCGCGGGGATGCTCAGCTGCAGCGCCAGCAGCGTCTGCTGCCGCAGCGTCAGCTCCTCGCCGCTGCGCAGGGCCAGCAGCAGATTCTTTTTCATAGCGCACCTCCGGATAACACGATCATATACCACTACACTATACCTGTTGTCGAAGAAAAGGTCAAGGGAAGAAAAGCCAAGGGAAGAAAAGGTCAAGGGAAGAAAAGCCAAGGGAAGAAAGGTCAAGGGAAGAAAAGTCAACGCCCACATTCTGTGGGCGTTGACTTTTTCAGGTATTTTTCTCCGGCCGGTCACTCTCTGCTGACCGTTTGTGGCGGCGGCAGACCTGTCGATAGATGACCAGACCGATACCGGCGATGACCGTGGTGGCGGCGAAGGTGATGGCGGCGAACTGGTAGTTTTGCAGACCCAGCGCGTTGCCGCCCACGGTGGAGGTAATGATGGAGGGCAGACGCCCCACGGAGGCGATCAGCAGCCATGACGACCAGCGCAGATCCGTCAGGCCTGCGAAATAGCACAGCAGATCCTTGGGCGTGCCGGGGACGGTGAACACCAGCCACAGCAGCGCCGTCCGCTTGGGGGAGGTCTTGAGGAAGGTCAGCTTGTCCAGCTTATCCTGCGAAAAAAAGACCTCCACCAGCGGTACGCCCCACTTCCGCACCACGGCGAACACCGCCGCGCTGCCCAGAAAGGCACCCAGCAGACACAGCACCGTACCCCATACCGCGCCGAAGGCGTAGCCCCCGGCGATCTCCAGCGGCTCACCGGGGATGATGGCCACCAGCACCTGCAAAAACACCATGCCTGTGTAGGCGGCCATGCCCAAAAGACCGTGATCCGCCACCCACGCCCGGAACACCTCCGGCTCCCTGGCGAAGCGGATCAGCGGGCGTCCCACGAACCAGGCCAGCACGACGCCCAGCAGGAGAAAGACGGCGATAGCGCCGCCCGACAGTAGTTTTTTCTGTTTTTCGGAGAAAGCACGATGCTGCTTCATGGAGCAAATGCCCCTTTCTTTCGTTCTTTTATCATCCTACCACGAAACGCGGGGAAATATTTGAACAGGAAATGAAGATTTGCTTAAAAGCGCGCAGAGAACCGCTATTTCGGCTCTCTGCGTGTTTTATCGGATACCGGCAATGAAGCAGGCGGGGTCGGCGGCCAGCTGCCGCTTGGCCCACGCCAGCATCTCATAGCTGTTGACGGCGGCGGTGACGATGCCGCTGCCCCATGTATCGGCGATGACGCTGCGCAGGAAGTCATCCGGCGCGGCGGTACGCACATAGTAGGGGTGGGCCTCGGCGCTGCCGTCCAGCGCTGCCGGCGCGGCCTTGTCGGTGTAGAAGGACTTGTCCCCGGCCAGAATGGTCAGGCAGTCCTGCACCACGTTGCCGGCGGTGGGGAAGCGCCCCGCACCCTGTCCGAAGAAGCTCTGACGGCCCACGCCCTCGGCGGTATAGCTGATGAGGTTGTAGTTGGCGGGGACGGCGGCCTCCAGCTCCGACGCCGCCACCAGCGTCGGCTCCACATAGGCGCACACGCCGTTCTCCGCAGCCTCCGCCGCCGCCAGCAGCCGGCAGACGAAGCCGTGGCTCTTAAACGCGGCGATATCCGCCGCCGTGACAGTGCGGATGCCGAAGGTGGGGATGGCCGTCTCGTCCAGCACCGCGTCAAAGGCAATGTTGGCGGAGATGCACAGCTTCCGGCGGATGTCGTCGCCGTCGATATCGGCGGAGGGATCGGCCTCGGCGTAGCCCAGCGCCTGCGCCTCCTTGAGAATGGCGGGGAAGTCCACGGGGGCGCGATGCATGGCGTCCATGATAAAATTGGTGGTGCCATTCATGATGCCGCCCACGGCGCACACGGTGTCCAGCCGCTTGATCCGCGCCAGATTCACCAGCCACGGGATGCCGCCGCCCACGGCGGCGGTGCAGCGCAGCGCCACGCCCTTTTCGCGTGCCAGTGCGGTCAGCTCCCGGTAATAGGCGGCGATCAGCGCCTTGTTGGCGGTGACCACGTTTTTGCCCCGCTCCATGGCGGCGGTGACGTACTCATACGCCGGGTGCAGGCCGCCCATGACCTCCACCACCGTGTCGATGCGTTCGTCGCAAAGAATATCGTTGAAGTCGTAGGTGGCCAAGCCCTCCGGCAGCCCCGGCTTGGGGCTGCGCAGCAGCACACGGGAGACGGTGAGATCGCTGCGGCCCTGTGTCAGCTCCAGCACGCCGCCGCCCACCACGCCGAAGCCCAGCAGACCGATGTTCATAGGAATACCCCCTGTCCATTTGATGTTGCCTCATTTTACCCAGTACAGCCCCTGCTGTCAATACGGAAAAGGAGCCGCACCGGCGGGGTGCGGCTCCTTTGAGCGGTATCAGTGGCCGCTGGGCATCTTCCAGCCGAAGTGGTCGGTGTGCAGCAGCATATGGGCCTTGTGACCCAGCGGCTGACGCAGATACTCCTTGTACAGCGCCTGCACGTCGGCGTTCTCGTGGGAGAAGCGGAGCTTCGTGTTCTTGTCGATGTTCCACAGCACATCGCCGCGGCTGGCCGCCATCTCCACGTTGTCGTGAATGGGCTGTCCGCCGCCGCCGGCGCAGCCGCCGGGACAGGCCATGACCTCCACAAAGTCGTAGTCCACCTCGCCGGCGTCGATGGCGTTCATCAGCTTCCGGGTCGCGCCCAGACTGCTGACCACCGCCACCCGCACGTCGCCTGCGCCGGGGATGGTGAACTTCGCCTCCTTCCAGCTGTCCATACCGCGGACGGCGTGGAAGGCGTCGGGGTCGGGGTTCTGCCCAGTGATCAGATAGTAGGCGCTGCGCAGGGCGGCGTCCATGACGCCGCCGGTGGCGCCGAACACCACAGCCGCGCCGGTGCCGCTGCCCAGAGGACTGTCAAAGGGCGTCTCCGGCAGGACGGCGGGGTTGATCTGCTCGCCACGGAACATCCGGACGATCTCACGGGTGGTCAGCACCACGTCCACGTCCGGGTCACCCTCGGCATTTCGCATGGTGGGCAGCGCCGCCTCCGCCTTTTTGGCGGTGCAGGGCATGATGGACACCACAAACAGCTTCTTGGGATCCACGTTCAGCTGGTCGGCGAAGTAGCTCTTGACCACCGCACCGAACATCTGCTGGGGGCTCTTGGCGGTGGACAGGTTGCCGATGTAGGAGGGGAACTGGCTCTTGACGAACCGCACCCAGCCGGGGCAGCAGCTGGTGAACATGGGCCAGTGGTACTTGTTCCGGTGGGTAAAGCGCTCGATGAACTCGCTGCCCTCCTCCATGATGGTCAGGTCGGCGGCGAAGTTGGTGTCGAACACAAAGTCGAAGCCCATGGTCTTCAGGGCGGTGACCATCCGCTCCGCCGTGGCGTATTTGGGGTCGAGGTGGAAATACTCCGCCCACGCCGACCGTACGGCGGGGGCCATCTGCACCACGGTGATGCGCTCCGGGTCCGCCAGCGCGTCGAAGACCTTGCCGGTGTCGTCGTGCTCCTGCAGGCCGCCCACGGGACAGTGGGTGATGCACTGGCCGCAGAATGTGCAGTCGCTCTCGCCCAGCGTGCGGGTGCGGGCCACGCCTACGGTGGTGTGGGAGCCGGTACCCATCAGATCCCAGATGCCCATGGTCTGAACCTTGTCGCAGATCTGGATGCAGCGCATACACTTGACACAGCGGTTCTCGATGCGCACCACGGGGTTGGAGAAGTCCGGGGGCGCGTTCCGCAGATCGTCGATGTAGTGCTCGCCCAGCAGGTTGTAGTCGTTGGTGAGCTGCTGGAGCTTGCAGTTGCCGCTGCGGGTACACTTGGTACACTTGGTGTCGTGCTGGCTCAGCAGCAGCCGCAGGTTCACACGCCGCGCCTCCCGGACACGGGGGGAGTTGGTGCGAACCACCATACCCTCATTTACCACGTTGTCGCAGGCGGGGACGAGGCGGGGCTGTCCCTCCACCTCCACCATGCAGATACGGCAGGCGCCGATCTCATTGATGCCTTTCAGGTAGCACAGGGTGGGAATGTCGATATGTATGGAGCGTGCCGCCTCCAGAATGGTGGTGCTCTCCGGCACCGTGACGGCGCGGCCGTCGATGGTCAGCGTTACCATTTGACGTTCCTCCCTCCTCTGAAAATACCGTAGCCGAAGTGGTCGCAGCGCAGGCAGCGGGATGCCTCGGTGCGGGCGCCCTCCTCCGTCAGGCCGCATTCAATGTCCTCAAAGTCGCAGCGGCGCTCACAGGCCTCCCGCTCGGTGGTGTTGATGCGCCCGTGGGGGCCGCGGTTGTTCAGCCGCGGGGACGGGATATCCACATCCACCTCGATCTCATGCTGGAAGCCCAGGTGTACGTCGATGTTGGCCGCCGCCACCTTACCGGCGGCGATGGCGCGGATGGCTGTGGCGGGGCCGGTGACGCAGTCGCCGCCGGCGAACAGGTTGTCCATATCGCCCACCTGACCGGAAAGACCCGCCACGAACACGCCACGCTTGATGGGGACGCCGGCCTGCTCAAAGCCCTGGATCTCGATGCCCTGTCCGATGGCCACCACGATGATATCTGCCGGGATGCGCCGCTCCGGCAGGTCGGCCTTGTTGGGGCGGGGCCGCCCGGACTTATCGGTCTCGCCGATGATCTGGGGCTGTACCCACAGGGCGGCGGCGCAGCCGTCCTCATCGGCCTCGATGCGGACGGGAGCCATCAGTGCCTCGATCTCCGCACCCTCCGCCATGGCGCCGGTGACCTCGTCAGGCAGCGCCGTCATATCCTCGATGCGGCGGCGGTAGACGCAGGTCACCTTCTCCGCGCCCAGACGGATGGAGCTGCGGGTCACGTCCATGGCCACGTTGCCGCCGCCGATGACCACCACCTGCTTGCCGGTGAAGTCCGGCATCACATCGTCGCCAATGGCACGGAGCATCTCCACGGCGGACATCACGTTCTTGCAGTCCTCGCCGGGGATGCCCACCTTCTTATCCTGATGGGCGCCGATGGCGATATACAGGCAGTCGTAGTCCTTTTGCAGCTCCTCCACCCAGACGTCGGTACCCACGGTGGTGTTGGTGTGGGCCTCAATGCCCAGAGACAGGATGGAGTCGATCTCCGCATCCAGCAGGTGCCGGGGGAACCGGTAGCTGGGGATGCCGTAGCGCAGCATACCGCCCAGCTTCGCCCGCTCCTCAAAGACCGTGACTTTGTGACCCATCAGCGCCAGATAGTAGGCGCAGCTCAGACCGCTGGGGCCGCCGCCGATGATGGCCACCTTCTTGCCGGTGGGCGGCGCGCAGACGGGCTGCGGCACGTCCCCGGCGTGATCCACAGCGTAGCGCTTGAGCCCACGGATGTTGATGGCGTCGTCGATCATATTCCGGCGGCACCGGGCCTCGCAGGGATGCTCGCAGATGTAGGCGCAGGCGGTGGGGAAGGGGTTGTCCTTGCGGATCAGGCGCACGGCGTCGGCGCAGCGTCCCTCGCCCACCAGCGCCATGTAGCCCGGCACGTCCACGCCGGCCGGACACAGCGCCACGCACGGCACGGGCAGCTGCAGGCCAGCCAGACACCGGTGGTGTATGATATGCTCCTCATAGTCGTCCCGGAAGCCATCCAGACCGTCCAGCACCAGCCGGGCCGCATCCCGGCCGATGGCACAGTCGGCGGTGTTCACGATGGTGCGGGCCGTCTTTTCGATGATGGCGATGGTGCTCATGTCGGCGGTGCCGTCCAACACCGTGGCGATGAGCTTGCTCAGCTGCCCCAGACCGATACGGCAGGGTACGCACTTGCCGCAGGACTGGGCGTGGCACAGCTGCAAAAACGACAGCGACATATCCACGGGGCATAGACCCGGCGGACTGGCGGCGATACGGCGCTCCACATCACGGTAGAGGTTATCCACCACCGTCTGTGCGCGGCTGGGACTTTTGATATCAAGTCTGCTCAAGGCAGATCCCTCCTTTCGTCCGTTCCGTGCGGACATCGTTCTTCCGGCGCGGGACAATCGCTTAGATTGAGACAAGAATGCCACAAAAAACGAAAAATGTCAATCAAAAATAAAAAGTTATCAAAGTGATGCAAAAAACTTGAAAAACGGCGCGTTCCTATCTGCAATTATTTTAACATACCTACGTCCTGTACGTTGAAAAGACGTATTCTGACGAAACTGTTTACCGAGAATACCACTATTTGCAAAAATCCCGTACCGGCGAGTATGCTTGACAGTGTCGCGCAGGGGATATATAATCCTGTATGTATCCGGGTAAGGCATCCCCGCCGGCTGTGCGGCCAGAATGGGGGTGCCTACTTTTGCCGCGAGAGACGCGGCGTATCTGAGGTAATGACATGAACTTTCGATTGATCGCAAATACCACCAGCTACGTGCTGTGGGTGGAGGCGGGCTTCCTGCTGCTGCCGCTGCTGGTGTCCGTCCTGTACGGCGAGCCGTGGATGCCGTTTTTTGCCACGGCGGTGCTGTGCATCCTGATCGGCTTTATTTTGCAGCTGGTGCCGGTGAAGAAGGCGCAGATGCACAGCCGGGACGGTTTTATGGCCGTGGCGTTGGGCTGGATAGCCCTGTCGCTGACCGGTGCACTGCCCTATGTGTTCAGCGGTGCCCTGACGGAATATGAGGACGCCGTATTCGAAACGGTGTCCGGCCTGACCACCACCGGCTCCACGGTGTTTCCCGAGGTGGAGCATCTGTACCGCAGCGTGCTTTTATGGCGCTCCCTGACCCAGTGGATGGGCGGCATGGGCGTGCTGGTGCTGTTTCTGGCGCTGATGCCCAAGCTGGGTGACGGCGCGGTGTACCTGATGCGGGCGGAGAGCCCCGGCCCCATCAAGTCCAAGCTGGTGCCAAAGGTGGGCAGCACCGCCAAGATCCTCTATACCATCTATCTGGCGCTGACCGCGTTGGAGATGCTGTGCCTGCGTCTGGCGGGTCTGACATGGTTCTCCGCGGTCAACCACGCCTTTACCACCATGGCCACCGGCGGCTTTTCCATCAACAATACCTCCCTGTCGGGCAGCAGCCCGGCGGTGATGTGGATCGTGACGATCTTCTCCTTTCTGGCGGGCGTCAACTTCTCCCTGCTGTTTCTGGCGGTCACCGGCAAGCTCCGCGCCGCCCTGCACAGCGAGGAGCTGCGGGTCTATACGGCCGTGGTGGTGGGTATGACGCTGCTGATCTGCCTGTGTCTGCGGTTGCAGGCCGGGATACCGCTGAGCGGCTCCATCACGGACGCGGCGTTCCAGACCGTGACCATCATCACCACCACCGGCTTTGCCACGGTGGACTTCGCCATGTGGCCCACCTTCTGCCGTATGGCGCTGCTGGTGCTGATGTTCTCCGGCGGCTGTGCCGGCTCCACCGCCGGCGGCATGAAGGTGTCCCGCGTGCTGATCCTGTGGAAGTCGCTGGTGCGCGAGTTGAAGCGGATGGTACACCCCAACCACGTCAGCGTCATCAAGGTGGACGGTCAGCCGGTGGAGGAGCGGGTGGTGTCGTCCACCGGCGCCTACATCATGGCGTATATGGTGGTGCTGCTGGCCGGCGCGCTGGTGGTGAGCTGGGACAACTACGGCTTTCAGGAGTCCTTTGCCGCGTCCCTGACCTGCATCAGCAACGTGGGGCCGGGCCTGGGCATTCTGGGACCCATGGAAAACTTCTCCATCCTCTCGCCGCTGAGCAAGGTGGTGCTGTCGCTGGAGATGCTGACGGGCCGTCTGGAGCTGATGCCCATGCTGGCGCTGCTGAGCCGCGGTGTGTGGCGGGATCGCTGAATAAAAACGGACGCGGCCATGGGGCTGCGTCCGTTCTGCTGTATGGGGGCTCGATCAGGCGTGGGCGGTGCAATAGGCGTCGTAGCGGGACTGGAGCCAGTCTTGCAGCTTCTGGACCCCGTCGTCGTCCCACGGGAAGTCCTGTTCCTCTACGTCCCGCGCCAGCTCGTAGCACAGCCGGGAGTACACGGCGGCGTGGAGCAGACCGGCGTCCTTGTCGGTGGCGAAGCGATAGCGAAACTCACCGATGGAGCCGGTGTAGACAAAGGCCCGCTTGAACCAGCGGGGCGTAAGTGCGGCAAACTGAGGGTGCATGGAGATCCATCCTTTCCGGAAAGCTAAGCGGGCGCGGGACACCGGCGGTGCGTGCGTCCGCTCCGACAGACAGCATACCACAAAAGCCGGTGTTTGTCCAAGAAGAATTCACAAATACTTATTGCAAACAGACCAAACGTATGGTACAATGCGAGACAAGAAAACGATGGGGTATCGCCTGCGGGCGTGCCGCAAAACAGGAAAGAGGTAAGCTTTTATGAACAATGCAGTCAAGCGTATCGGCGTACTGACCAGCGGCGGCGACGCACCGGGCATGAACGCCTGCATCCGTGCGGTGGTACGCAGCTCTCTGGCCCGCGGCATCGAGTGCGTGGGCATCCGCAGAGGCTATGCCGGTCTGATCGCCGGGGACTTCATGGAAATGGACAACGCCAGTGTCAGCCGGATCATCAACCGGGGCGGCACCATCCTGTACAGCGCCCGGTGCGACGAGTTCCGCACCGAGGAGGGGCAGCGGAAGGCGGCCAACACCTGCAAGCTGCTGGGGCTGGACGGTCTGGTGGCCATCGGCGGCGACGGTACGTTCCGCGGTGCGCAGGATCTGTCCAAGTTTGGCATCTCCGTGGTGGGTATCCCCGGCACCATCGACAACGACATCAACTGCACCGATTACACCATCGGCTTTGATACCGCCGCCAACACGGCGGTGGAGTGCATCGACCGTCTGCGCGACACCATGCAGTCCCACGAGCGCTGCTCCGTGGTGGAGGTCATGGGTCACCGCGCCGGGTATCTGGCGCTGTATGTGGGCGTGGCTGTGGGCGCTACGGCGGTGCTGGTGCCGGAGCGCGAGTACGACTTCGAGCAGCACGTGGCGGAGAAGATCCGCCGGGCCCGGCTGCGCGGCAAGACCAACTTTATGATCGTGGTGGCCGAGGGCGCCGCCAGCGGCATCGCCGTGGGCGAGGAGATCCGGGAGAAGCTGGGACTGGATCCCCGCGTCACCATTCTGGGTCACATCCAGCGGGGCGGCAACGCCAGCGCCAAGGATCGTGTCATGGCTACCCGCATGGGCTACGAGGCGGTGCAGCTGCTGGCGGAGGGTCAGACCAACCGCATCATCTGCGCCAGAGGCGAGCAGATCACCGACGTGGACATCGACGAGGGGCTCGCCATGAAGAAGACGCTGAATCCCGAGGAGCTGGAGGTCATGACCGTCATGACCGGCCGGTAAGCGCATCGTACAGCATACAGAAGAACGCCGTCTGCATCGCGCAGACGGCGTCCTTTTATAGGCCGGGCGGTGTACCGCCGCAGGGGGGGACGGGCTTGCCATGGGAGGGTGTCTGTGCTATACTACGGATATCATCCTAAGTAAGGAGAACGCACCATGCTGCAGATCGTAATGGCCTTTGCACCCCTCGTGTTTTTGATCCTTTACGCGCTGAAGACCCGCAAGATGGCGGATGCCATGGTACTGGCCACGCTGCTGGCTATGGTGCTGCTGCACCGGCAGCATTTTCTCACCGGTACCATCGACGCCATGTATACCGCGCTGTCCAACTCCTCATACCAGTTTGCACTGTGCGTCATCATCGGCTTCGGCGGCATGATCACGCTGTTTCAGGAGTCCGGCGCCCTTATGGGGTTCCGGGATCTGCTGCTGAAGATCGCCTCCGGCCCCAGGCGGACGCTGGTGCTGGCGTGGCTCATGTCGGCCATCATGTTTCTGGACGAGTACCTCAGCGCCCTGACGGTGACCTTCTCCATGCGGGAGATCACCGATAAAAACCGTATCCCCCGTGAGCATCTGGCGCTGCAGGCCAATATCATCGCGTGCTGTCTGTGCGTCGCCGTGCCGTTTTCCAGCTGGACGGCGTTCAGCGTGGGACTGATCTCGGCGCACGGTCTCGGCTTCAGCGACTATGTCCGCGCCATTCCCTATATGTTCTACCCGCTGGGCATGATACTGCTGTGCCTGCTGCTGGCGGTGGGGGCCTTCCCCAAGCTGGGCGGACTGAAGCGCGCCTATCAGCGGGTGCAGAGCGGCGGCCTCGCCTTTGAGCGGGACGACACCATGGAGAAGCTGGTGGACATCCCCGATGTGGACGAGAGCCGCGTGTCCTCCGCGTGGAACGCCATCGTACCGCTGGCGGTGCTGGTGGGCGGCACCATCGCCTACGGCAACGATCTGGTCCACGGCATGATCATGGCCATCATCGCCCAGTTCCTGTTGTATGTACCCCAAAAGATCATGACGGTGGGGAAATTCTTTGAGCATTTCTTCAACGGAGCCAAGGGCATGACCACGCTGGCCATCGTGGTGGGCTTCGGCTTCATGCTCAGCGAGGCCAACCGGGGTCTGGGTCTCTTTGATGCGCTGATCACCAGCATCGGCGGCGCCGTACCCGCGTTTTTGATCCCGGCGCTGGCATTTCTGCTGGTGGCGGCAACGGTGTTCGCCGTGGGCAGCTGCTGGGTGGTCATGACCCTCGCCATCCCGGTATTCCTGCCGCTGGCTGCGTCCGTGGGGCTGCCTGCGCCGGTGATCGTCGCCGCCATCATGAGCGGCGTATCGCTGGGGTACAGCACCTGCTTCTATGCCGACGCGGTGTTCATGACCACGGCGGGTACCGGCGTGTCCAACATCACCATCATCAAGACCACGGCGCCCTACGCCGCGGTGGGAGCGGTGGCGGCGGTGATCGGATTTTTGCTGTGCGGTCTGGGCGTATTGTAACAGCGTATAAGCGGGGGCGGATGTCCGAAGGGGTGTCCGCTCCCGTTCTTTGCGGTTTTTTAACTCGACTTGGCGCGGGTTTTCTGGTATACTGCCATCAGTTTATCAAGAAGGAGGGGATCACGCTTATATGGATACTGACGGCGGTGACTATCCGGGTAACCATCTGAACTGCCATCTGTTTGTGGAAGCATATCTGCGCTGTGTTTTGCGGGGCAGACGTGCTTTTTTGCGCTTATAGGTGTCTATCCACCGGTAAAAAACAGACGACAGAAAAGGAGTTACATATTTTGTCAACCACAACTTGTATTGTATTTATGGCGGTCTGCCTGCTGCTATCCGCCTATTTTTCCGCCACAGAGACGGCGTTTTCCTCCGCCAACACCACGCGGCTCCGGACGCTGGCGGAGAAGGGGAACAGGAACGCGGCGCTGAGTCTGAAGCTGCTGGGGCAGTACGACCGGCTGCTGTCCACCATCCTCATCGGCAACAACATCGTCAATATCGCCACCGCGTCCATCGGCACGGTGCTGTTCGTGCGGCACTACGGCGACGCGGGCGCCACCATCTCCACGGTGGTGGTGACGGTGGTGGTGCTGATCTTCGGCGAGATCTCCCCCAAGAGCATCGCCAAGGACTGCGCGGAGCGGTGTACCATGCTGTCCGCCCCCATCCTGCGGGTGTTCATCTGGGTGCTGCTGCCGCTGAACTGGCTGTTTTCCCTGTGGAAGAAGCTGCTGAGTCGGGTGTTCCGTCTCAGCGGCGCGAGCAAAATGTCCCAGGAGGAGCTGCTGATGCTGGTGGACGAGGTGCAGCAGGACGGCAGCATCGACCGGGACGAGGGCGAGCTGCTGAAAAACGCCATCGGCTTTTCCGAGCAGGTGGCGCAGGACATCCTCATCCACCGGGTGGATCTGGCGGCGCTGCCCGTCACCGCCGGCAAGGAGGAGGTGGCGGCGCTGTTTACCAAGACCAAATACTCCCGGCTGCTGATCTACGAGGATTCCATCGACCACATTCTTGGTACCATCCACCGGAAGGAATTCTATGTGGGCTGCGGCGTGACGGACAAGCCGCTGCGGGACATCATCTCCCCGCCGCTGTTTGCGCTGGAGAACGAGCCCATCCGCCTGCTGCTGAAGAAGCTGCAGCAGGCCAAGACCCATGTGGCGGTGGTGGTGGACGAATGCGGCGGCACCTGCGGCATCGTCACCATGGAGGACATTCTGGAGGAGCTGGTGGGCGAGATCTGGGACGAGCACGACGAGGAGGATGTGTTCCTGCGGAAGCTGGGGCCGGACGCCTACGCGGTGGACGCTGCCATGGATTTCGACGACTTCGCCGCCTACTTCCATCTCAAGACCGATTCGGAGATGGTATCCGTCAGCGGCTGGGTCATGGAGCAGTTCGGCCGCGTGCCGGAGGCGGGGGACAGCTTTACCTTCGACGGCCTGCGCGTGGAGGTCACCCGGGTGGAGAACCACCGCATCGAGGAGATCCATGTGGAGCGGGAGACGCCGAAGGCCACTGCGTGACCGATATAGACCCGTATGGTTGCAGAAAAAAGCCGCGAGAGCGGCTTTTTTCTTTTCATGGCGATAGAAAACGGCGGTTTTTGCGCCACCGCGCCAAAAAAATTGTCAGGTATACAAAAAATGTTTTGGTTTTGTTAAGAAAGTGTGGTACAATAGATAATATCATAGGCGGCAGCTCGAAGGAGGACACACCATGCAGAAGACTGTACGCAGCCAGCAGGCGCTGTTTCAATTCCGGGGCATCCCACCGATCGGGATGACCGTCTCCATGGCCTTGCAGCATCTGGTGGCCATGATCGTGGGGTGCGTGACCCCGGCTATCATCATCGCCCACACCGTGGGGCTGCCGCAGAGCCAGCGGGTGCTGCTGATCCAGGCGTCGCTGGTGATGTCGGCGGTGACCACGCTGTTGGAGCTGTTCCCCATTGGCGGACGGTTCGGCGCGGGGCTGCCGGTCATCTTCGGCGTCAGCTTTGCGTATCTGCCCAGTATGCAGGCCATCGCCTCCGGCGGCGGACTGTCCGCTGTGGCGGGGGCCATGATCGTGGGCGGCGTGGTGGCCACGCTGGTGGGCATCTTCATCAAGCCCATCCGCCGCCTGTTCCCACCGGTCATTACAGGCACAGTGGTGTTCACCATCGGCCTTTCCCTGTATCCCACGGCCATCCACTACATGGCCGGAGGCGCCGGCAACACCTATGAGTCGGTGGTGACGGAGCGCGGCCTTACCGAGGCGCTGGTCTACGGCTCGTGGCAAAACTGGGCCATCGCGGCGTTCACGCTGGCGGTGGTGCTGGTGCTGACCAACCACGGCAAGGGCATCTGCAAGCTGGCGTCTATCCTGCTGGGCATTCTGGCGGGCTACGCCGTGGCGCTGGCGGCGGGCATGGTGGACCTGTCCGGCATCGGCGAGGCGTCGTGGTTCTCGCTGCCGCAGGTGCTGCCCTTCGGCGTCACCTTTGAGCCCTCCGGCTGCATCGCATTGGGACTGCTGTTCGCCATCAACTCCATTCAGGCCATCGGCGACCTGACCGCCACCACCGTGGGCGGCATGGACCGGGAGCCCACAGACCGGGAATTGCAGGGCGGTATCGCGGCCTACGGTGTCAGCAATATCCTGACGGCGCTGCTGGGCGGTCTGCCCACGGCCACCTACTCCCAGAACGTGGGTATCGTGGCCACCAACAAGGTAATAAACCGGTGGGTGTTTGCCATGACCGGCGGCTTCCTGCTGCTGGCAGGCGTGGTGCCTAAGTTTTCCGCCGTCTTGACCACCATCCCCCAGTGCGTGCTGGGCGGCGCTACGGTGGCGGTGTTCTCCACCATCGCCATGACCGGCATGAAGCTCATCGCCGGGGAGGGCATCACCGCCCGCAATACCACCATCGTGGGACTGTCCGCGGCGCTGGGCGTAGGCATCTCGCAGGCGGCGGAGGCGCTGGCGCAATTCCCAGAGGCCGTGACCACCATCTTTGGCAAGTCGCCGGTGGTCATCGCCACGCTGTTGGCGGTGTTCCTGAATCTGGTGCTGCCGCGAGAGGACAAATGACGCATAAAAGGGAGCCGTTCTGCGGGACGGCTCCCTTTTATGCGTCAGCAAGCTCCAGCACCACGGGGCAGTGGTCGCTGCCGGTGATCTCCGGCCAGATGTCCGCGCTTTTGACGCGGGGCATCAGCCGCTGGGACACGATGAAGTAGTCGATGCGCCACCCGGCGTTGTTCTCCCGTGCGTGGAAGCGGTAGCTCCACCACGAATAAGCGCCGGTGCGGTCGGGGTACAGGGCGCGGAAGGTGTCCACAAAGCCGCTGGCGAGCAGCTGGGTCATCTTGCCCCGCTCCTCGTCGGAGAAGCCGGGGTTCATCCGGTTGGACTTGGGGTTCTTCAGGTCGATCTCCTGATGGGCCACGTTCAGATCACCGCAGTAGACCACCGGCTTTTGGGCGTCCAGCTCCATGAGATAAGTGCGGATATCGTCCTCCCACGCCATGCGGTAGTCCAGCCGCGCCAGCTGATCCTTGGAGTTGGGGGTGTAGCAGCAGACCAGATAGAAGTCCTCGAACTCCGCCGTGATGACCCGTCCCTCGTGGCGGTGTACGTCATCCCCGAAGTCGTAGGTCACGGACAGGGGCTGGCGGCGTGTGAACATAGCGGTGCCGGAGTAGCCGGCCTTGTCGGCACTGTTCCAGAAGCGGTGGTAGCCCTCCAGCACAAAGGATGCCTGCTCCGGGCGCATCTTCGTCTCCTGCAAGCAGATGACATCGGCATCCGCCAGTGTGCAGAAATCCAGAAAGCCCTTATTCAGACAGGCCCGCAGGCCGTTGACGTTCCATGAGATCAGCCGCATGATGTGTCCCTCCGAGTTTCTCAAGACATTGCGGCTATTGTACCACACTTTCCGCCGCCGCACAATCCCGGTCTGCGGAATGTGTCGGATGCCGGCTGCGTCCCGGCGCGGCGGGTGGCCACCGCCAGACGGCCGATGTCCCAGCCGGTCTGCCAGCGGGCGCAGTAGTCCTCAGTGCAGTGCTTGAACCGGGAGAACAGCCGCTGCGCCCGGCGCTCGTCGCCGTAGACCTTCCACAGCCCCGCGCACTTGAAATCGCAGGCGCGGTGGTCGATGAAGCCCTGCACGTCCTCCGGCGGGTAGCTGAGGAACAGCCCTACCTCGTGGGGGAACTGACCGTCCTCCCGGAACCGGCGGATGAGCTGGGCGACGCAGCGGCCGCAGCCGCCGTCGGCGGGGTATCCGGCGTCCGACAGGATGCGCCGCGCCAGGCGGTTTTGCAGGTCACGGTGCAGCACGGCGGGGCGGTAGAGGTATAGCAGCGCCTGTCCATCCTTGAAGCGGATGGGCAGCAGACAAAGGCCCTTGGGCGCCAGCAGCCGGTTCAACCGGCGGATATCGTCCAGCAGCGCGCCCTCGTCGCAGCAGGGGCAGGGAAACAGACTGCCCGTCTTGATGCCCGCCAGCGTGGGCGCGCCTTGCTTGACCAGAATTTCCTCCGACATGGAAAACCTCCTTTTGATGCTGTGTGCAGTGTGCCGTAAAAACGGCGCGGTCATACGCGGTTAGATTCATTTAACTGACGTGCAATAAAAATGCCGCGACGGTTAAATGACTCTAACTCGGATTGTAGCACAGCGGCGAAGCGTTGTCAAGGGCGGCGGGCAACCATATTGGCGCGCAGGGGGCGGGAGATGTCCGCATCGAAAAAAGGATGGCTGCCTCAAAAAGAGACAGCCATCCTTTTTTCACGATTCAGAACCCAAACACCACGCCCGCGGCGGCGCTGGCCAGAATGAACAGAATGGGGTGCAGGTTTTTGGTGAATTTGACCCACCGCGTCAACACCAGCAGCACAGCCGCCAGCGCGATGGCCTTCCAGTTCAGCAGCGCCAGACCGGTGCCGCCGGCATTCACCAGTGCGATGAGCACCACGGAGATACCTGCCGCCGCCACCAGCGCGGTGGAGGCGGGGCGCAGACCGTAAAAGGCGGCGCTGACCCATTTGCTGTCGCGGAACGCCTTCAAAAACGCCGCCACGATGAGGATGACGATGACCGACGGTGTCACAAGACCCAGCGTAGCGATGAGCGCGCCGCCGACGCCGCCGGTGGTGAAGCCCACATAGGTGGCCATGTTCACGCCGATGGGGCCGGGGGTGGACTCGGACACCGCCAGCATATCCGCCAGCTGGGCGCGGGTGAACCAGCCGGTGCGGTCAGCCATATCCTGCAAGAAGGGGAGGGTGGCCAGTCCGCCGCCCACGGCAAAGAGACCGGTCTTGAAAAACTCCCAGAAAAGACGGAGGTACAGCATTATTTCTCCCTCCTTATCAGGTTCTGGATGACGATGCCGCACAGGGCGGCGGCCGCCACAAAGATCACAGGAGAGAGGTTGGTGAACAGGGAGGCCGCCAGCACCGCGACGAAGATCACGGCGGCGGGCCAGTCCTTCACAGAGCTTTTCAGCAGCTTCAGCACGGCGTTGAAGATCAGCACACACACGCACACGCGGATCCCGGCGAAGGCGTGCTGCACCCAGTCCAGATGGGAGAAGCTGTTGATAACGCCGGCCAGCACCGTAATGATGAGAAGGGAGGGGAACACGATGCCCAGCGTGGCCACAATGCCGCCCACGATGCCCCGCTGCTTCTGCCCTACGAAGGTGGCGGTGTTGACGGCGATGATGCCGGGCGTACACTGACCGATGGCGAAATAGTCCACCAGCTCCTCGTCGGTGGCCCAGCCCTTGTTCTCCACCACCTCCCGCTGGAGGATGGGCAGCATGGCCATGCCGCCGCCGAATGTCATGATCCCCACCTTGGCAAAGGTGAGGAACAGCTCCCACAGTAATTTCACAAGATCACCTCATTCAGAATATCCATAGAGACCCCGGACGGACACCTCGCCGCTGTACAGCGTCTCCACGGCGCCGTCGTCATACCGCACCGTCAGGCCGTATTGCGGGTCGATGCCCTCCGCCACGGCACGACGCACCGCATCACCGCGCACCATCTGCACCTGCTGCCCGATATTGACGCAGCGGGCGCGGTAGTCCTCCCGCCACAGAGCGGGGTCGGGGAGGGCGTGGTCGTGCAGTTCCGTCAGCTCGCCCACCAGCGCCTGCGCCAGCGCATCGCGGGACACGTCGCGCCCCAGCTGGCTGCGGAGGGACGTGGCGATGGCGGCCACGTCGGGGGAGAAGTCGTCGGCGGTCTGGGACACGTTGACGCCGATGCCCACGATGACCCAGTCCGGCGTGCCGTCGGGACGGAACGCCGACTCCGTCAGGATGCCGCAGACCTTTCTGCCGCCCAGCAGCAGGTCGTTGGGCCACTTGATCCCGCAGTGCAGACCGCAGACGTTTTCGATGGCGCGGCACACCGCCACCGCCGCCAGCGGCGTGACCGTGGGCAGCGTCTCCGCGCAAAGGCCGGTGCGCCACAGGACGGACAGGTACAGACCCAATCCCGGCGGGGACTGAAAGCGCCGCCCCATACGGCCACGGCCCGCCGTTTGGCAGTCCGCCGTCACCACAGCGGACGCAGCACCCTCCGCCGCCAGACGCTTGCACTGGGTGTTGGTGGAGTCCAGCGTGTCGTAGTGATATACCGGGATGTCCATGGCCCCGCCTCCTTTTCCCCGTAATGTTACCACGATTCGCGGGGACTGTAAATAGAGATACCTGCCGAGGACGAACATGGAAAAAATGGGGGGTTTGTCGAATTTGCCAAAGAAATGCCGTGATTTTTGACAGTTTCTTGGCGTAGAAATGTATTGCTTTTTCTGGGGGCGGCTCGTATAATAGGCGAGAAAATGAGAGGAGGGACAGCCATGATCTGCCAGTATACGATGAAAACGCAGATGACGGCTCCTATTGTTTCCATTTTTGATATTGTTGTTTCCATTGGCCGGTGATCGTTTCACCGGTTATTTTTTTGTGTTTGCAAGTAATTGGAAATAAAGAGTGAAGAAAGAGAGGAATTGTCACATGAACAAAAAACTCGGACAAGAAGCGATCTACGACGCCCGCGAATTGGGCGTCCCCCGGATGATGCTGCTGGGCCTGCAGCACCTGTTCGCCATGTTCGGCGCCACGGTGCTGGTACCCATTCTGGTCAGCGGCTACGGCCTGCCCCTGTCCATCCAGACCACACTGCTGTTTGCCGGTATCGGCACGCTGCTGTTCCACGTCTGCACCAAGCTTAAGGTACCCGCCTTTCTGGGCTCCTCCTTCGCCTTTCTGGGTGGCTTCCAGGCGGTAGCCAATCTGGACAGCGGCAAGTTCGCCGCCATGACCGGCGAGGAGAAGCTGCCCTACGCACTGGGCGGCGTGGTGGTCGCGGGTCTGCTGTATCTGGTGCTGGCGCTGCTGTTCAAGCTGGTGGGCGCCAAGAAGGTCATGCGGTTCTTCCCCCCCATCGTCACCGGCCCCATCATCATCCTCATCGGTCTGAACCTGTCCGGCACCGCCGTGACCAACGCCTCCACCAACTGGTGGCTGGCTCTGTGCGCCATCGCCATCATCATCGTCGCCAATATCTGGGGCAAGGGCATGATCAAGATCATCCCCATCCTGCTGGGTGTGGTGGGCAGCTACATCGTGGCGCTGATCTTCCATCAGGTGGACTTCACGGAGGTCGCCAGCGCCGACTTCGTGGGTCTGCAAAAGTTCGTCATCGCCAAGTTTGACATCACCTCCGTTCTGGTCATGGCCCCCATCGCCATCGCCGCCATGATGGAGCACATCGGCGACATCTCCGCTATCTCCTCCACCACCGGCAAGAACTTCATCGAGGATCCCGGCCTGCACCGCACCCTGCTGGGCGACGGTCTTGCCACCGCCTTCGCCGGTATGTTCGGCGGCCCTGCCAACACCACCTACGGCGAGAACACCGGCGTGCTGGCACTGAGCCGCGTGTACGATCCCCGGGTCATCCGTCTGGCGGCGCTGTACGCCATCATCCTCAGCTTCTCCCCCAAGTTTGACGCGCTGGTGAACTCGATCCCCACCGCCATCGTGGGCGGCGTCAGCTTTGTGCTGTACGGTATGATCTCCGCCGTGGGCGTGCGCAACGTGGTGGAGAACAAGGTGGATCTCACCAAATCCCGCAACCTCATCATCGCCGCCGTCATCTTCGTGTGCGGTCTGGGCTTTGCCTCCACCGGCGGCATCACCTTCACCGTGGGCAGCGCCGACATCACCCTGACCGGTCTGGCCATCGCCGCACTGGCGGGCGTGATCCTCAACGCCATCCTGCCCGGCAACGACTACGAGTTCGGCAAGAGCGTCGAAGGCGACGCCAGCGCCGATCTGGGCAGCTATTAAGAAACAGCGCAAACGACAAAAAAGGAACAGGCTCTCAGAGCCTGTTCCTTTTTTATCGTGTTTTTACGCCTCCTGCGCGGTCTCCGGCTGCTCGGACGGATCCTCCGTCTGCTCCTCCGGACGGTCGGCGCGGCCGTACAGCACGGTCATGCGGCGGATCTTCTCCGCCAGCTCCGGCGTCAGCTCGCCGGGCAGCAGACGCCACTGCCAGTTGCCGCTCTGGGTGCCGGGTACGTTCATGCGGTGTCCCGCGCCAAGACCCAGATAGTCCTGTATCTGCGCCACAAACAGCTCCGACACGCTGCTCATGCCGCCGCGGATGACGCCCCAGTGGAAGCCCTCCGCCTCCGTCAGCGCCAGATATTCCTGGGCGTAGGCGATATCCTCCGGCTTGGCCTCCTGCCGCCAGAGGGCCAGCGGGCTGTTATCGTGGGTGCCGGTGTAGCAGATACAGTGGTCGGTGTAGGTGTGGGGCAGGTAGTTGCTGCTGTCCCGGGAGTCAAAGGCAAACTCCAGTACCTTCATGCCGGGCCAGCCGGAGTCGTGCAGCAGCTTCTGCACGCCGGGGGTGGGGTAGCCTAAGTCCTCGGCGATAAACTCCAGCTGGGGGAACCAGCCCTTGAGCCGATCTACCAGATCCATGCCGGGGCCGGGGACCCAATGGCCGTTTTTGGCCGTCGTCTCGCCGTAGGGTACCGCCCAGTAGCTGTCAAGACCGCGGAAGTGGTCGATGCGGATGACGTCGTACAGCCTGCCGGTGCCGTCGATGCGGCGGATCCACCAGCCGAAGCCGTCCTCGCGCATCCGGTCCCAGTTGTACAGGGGGTTGCCCCAGAGCTGACCGTCGGCGCTGAAATAGTCGGGCGGCACACCGGATACGGCCTTGGGAACCAGCGTTTCATCCAGCTGGAAGAACTCCGGCTCTGCCCACACGTCGGCGGAATCCATGGCCACATAGATGGGCAGGTCGCCGATGATGCGGATGCCCTGCGCGTGGACATAGTCGCGCAGCCGCTCCCACTGGCGGAAGAACAGGTATTGCAGATAGGTGAAGAAATCCACATCCTCCCGCAGCAGGGTGCGGTATTTCTCCAGCGCCTCCGGCTTCCGCAGGCGGATATCGTCGGGCCACTCCGTCCACGCCTTCATACCGAAATGACGCTTGCACGCCATGAACAGGGCATAGTCCGGGAGCCAGCGCTCATTTGCCTCCACGAAGGCGGCCACGGCCTCACCATCCCGCTGCCAGCCGCGCTTAAAGGCCTTGCGCAGCAGGTCGAAGCGCTTTTCATAGATGCGGCCGTAGTCCACATGGCGGGGGTCACCGCCCCACTTGCACCGGCTGCACTCGGACTTGGTCAGCAGACCGTCGGCGATGAGCAGCTCGGGGTCAATGTAGTAGGGGTTACCGGCGTAGGTGGAGAAGCTCTGATAGGGCGAATCTCCGTAGCTGGTAGGGCCAAGCGGCAGCATCTGCCAGTAGCGCTGACCCGCCGCGTGGAGGAAATCCGCAAAATCGTATGCCGCCTGCCCCAGCGTGCCGATCCCGTAGGGGGAGGGCAGGGAGGAGACGGCCATCAGAATACCACTGGAACGTTTCATGGCAACAAGTCACTTTCTATCAAGAATTGAAAAATGGAACGGGGCGGGCGAAATGCCCGCCCCGCTGTATAGACCGATGTGCAGTTAGCCCTTGACGGCGCCGGCAGCCACACCCTTGATGATGTGCTTCTGGCAGCACAGGTAAAAGACGATGACCGGCAGGATGCTCAGCAGGATCAGCGCCATGGTGGCGCCCATGTCCACCTGTCCGTAGCTGCCCTTCAGGTGTTGGATGACGATGGGGATGGTCATATACTTGGTACGATCCAGCACCAGATACGGCAGCAGGAAGTCGTTCCATACCCACATGATCTCCAGCACACCCACGGAGATGAAGGTGGGCTTCATCATGGGCAGCACCACCAGGAAGAAGGTGCGCAGCGGGCCGCAACCGTCGATCGCAGCGGCTTCTTCGATCTCCAGCGGAATGGACTTCACGAAGCCGGAGAACATAAACACCGCCAGCCCCGCGCCGAAGCCCAGATACACCACCGGGATGGTCCACGGCGTGTCCAGATGCAGCTTGTTGGCGGTACGGGACAGGGTAAACATCACCATCTGGAACGGCACCACCATGGAGAACACGCACAGGTAGTAGATGATCTTACTGACCAGGCTGCCCACGCGGGAGACGTACCACGCTGCCATGGACGTACACAGCAGGATCAGCGCAGAGGACGCGAGGGTGATAAACAGGCTGTACAGCACCGCCTTGATAAACGGATAGTTGCCGAAGGTCATGCCCTTGATGTAGTTTTGCAGCCCCACGAAGGAGTTCTCGTTGGGGAGGGCGAAGGTCTCCGTGTTCACGGCGGCGTTGCTCTTGAAGGAGTTCATCAGTACGATGAGGATGGGCAGCACATAGACGATGCAGATCACGGCAAAGGCCACGGTCAGCGCCATCTTGCTGCGCTCATGCTTTTTCGCCAGATTTGTCTGCATTACTGCTGCACCTCCTTTTTACGGGTGGACTGGAGCTGGATCAGACCGATCACAGCCACAAGGATGAAGAACACCACGGCCTTGGCCTGTCCTACGCCGCGGTTGTTGCCGCCGCCGGAGTAGAAGGCGCTGTAGATGTTCAGCGCCAGCATCTCCGTGGTCTTGATGACGCTGCCGTCCGGCTGCTGGAGGAAGGGACGGCCGCCTGTCAGGGCCAGGTTCTGGTCGAACAGCTTGAAGCCGTTGGTCAGGGTCAGGAAAATGCAGATGGTGAAGGAACTCATCATGTTGGGGATGGTGACCTTCCACAGCATCTGCCAGCTGTTGGCACCGTCGATACGGGCGGCCTCCAGCATATCCTCCGGAATGGATTGCAGACCGGCGATATAGATGATCATCATATAGCCCACCTGCTGCCAGCACATTAGGATGATAAGACCCCAGAAGCCGTACTTGCTCTCCAGCACCACGGAGGTTTCGTACTTCACCAGAATGCCGTCAAAGATCATGGACCAGATGTAGCCCAGCACGATGCCGCCGATGAGGTTGGGCATGAAGAACACCGTGCGGAACAGGTTAGAGCCCTTGATGCCCTTGGTCAGGAAATAGGCCACCGCAAAGGCCAGCACATTGATGAACAGTACCGACACGAAGGCGAACAGCGCCGTGTACCAGAAGGCGTGGACAAAGGTACTGTCGGAGAAGGCCTTCACATAGTTGCTAAAGCCCACCCACGTCCACTGGCTGGTCAGCTTGAACTTACAGAAGGACAAAAACGCGCCTTTCAGAAACGGATACAAAAAACCGATGCAAAAGGCGGCGAAGGTGGGCAGCAGGAACAGCCACACCATCCGTTGAATGGGCCGGCGGATCAGACGGCTGCTGAGGGCGGCCGCATCCCGCTTTCTGTGTAATCGCTTCATTCTCTCACTCCTGTTCCGCTTTTATTGTCATGGCGAAAGCTCTTGCCCGAAGGGGTTCGGCCAACAGCTCACGCCACCACAGAGAGTGTACAGGCGGGGCGGGCGTGATCGCCCGCCCCACCTGTTTCCTATGCTTTTTCGTCAGTCAGATACGCAGGACTTAGTGCTCGTTGGCGTACTGGGTGGCCCAGCCTTCCACGAAAGCAGTCTTGACGTTGTCCCAGCTGCCGCTGCCGGTGGCGTACTGGCTCAGAGCGTCCACCACGGCGGCACGCCAATCGTCAACAGCGGGAGTCCAGTTGAACGCCCAAGTGACGGTGTAGTTGCCGTTGGCAACATACTCGTTGGCCTGTGCGAAGAACACGTTCTCGGGGGTCTTGGCGTTCTTGAAGGGGCAGGGGCCAAACTGCTCAGCCAGCATGGTGGTGCCGACGTCAGAGGTGACGACCCAGTTCATGAAGTCCAGAGTAGCCTTGATGTCCGCCTCGGAGGCGTTCTTGTTCACAGCCCAGCAGTTCTCGGTGCCGCAGCACAGACCGGCCTTCTCCTCGCCGTCCACACCGCAGTAGATGGGGATCATGGCCAGATCGTCGGCGTTCATGCCGAACTTCTCAGCGGAGGTCAGGTTGCTGAACTCCCAAGTGCCGTTCTGATAGAACACAGCCTTGCCCTCGCCGAACTCAGCCTCAGCCTGGTCGCCGGTGGCGGACAGCAGGGCAGCGCCGGTGGTGGCGGAGTCAGTGATGTACAGATCCCAGATAGCCTTGTAGTTATCCAGATAGGTGCCCTTGATGGTGGCGGGCTGCGCGGTCACATTGTCATCGCGGAACTCGTAGAACAGGGGCATATTGGCCAGATGGCCGGAGAAGCGCCAAGAGGAGGAGCCGTCCAGACCGGCGGAGGTAAAGGCATCGAAGCCCAGCTCAGCGGCGCGGGCGTGGATGTCATCGGCAACGGCCTTCAGGGACTCGAAGTTGGTGATCTCGTCCAGAGAGTGACCGGCCTTCTCCAGCAGGGCCTTGTTGACGATGATGCCAAAGGCCTCGTAGCAGTAACCGATGGAAACGGTCTCGCCGTCGGCATTCTTCAGATCAAAGTCATGGGTGGTCATCTGGTTGTACACATCGGTGCCTTCCAGATTGTAGCAGAACTCACCGTAGCTGTTGACAGCGCCCAAATTGCCCACCTGGAACATGGTGGGAGCGGTGTCCTTATCCATCTCGGCGGTCAGGGTGGTGTCGTACTGGCCGGAGGCGGCGGTGACGACCTTGACGGGTACACCGGTCTCAGCGGTGTAGGCGGCGGCCACAGTCTGCCAAGCGGCGTCGGACTCGGGCTTGAAGTTCAGGTAGTACACGCTGCCGGTGGCAGTGTCGCCGCCCTCGTTGGGGTCGGCATCGGGCTGCTTCTGCTCGCCGCAGGCTACCAGGGACAGAGCCATCACGAGAGCCAGAAGCATTGCAAGAAACTTCTTCATTTGAGATTACTCCTTCAAAATAATTTATTCTCACGCCGTTTCCGGCGTAAAAACCTGATTCAGAGACTTTGCACGGAGCCGCCCTCTCGCAGCTGGGTGGGCAGCACCTCGCAGCAGTGGACGCCGTGGCCCCGGAGCATACCCAGCAGGATCTGGGCGCTGCGCCGTCCCATCTCTTCCATGGGCTGGCACAGGGTAGTCAGCGGCGGCTCGATGTAGGCGGACAGCTCCAGTCCGTCGATGGCGATAACGGAACAGTCCTCCGGGATGCGGCGTCCGGCATCCCGCAGCGCCCGCATGGCGCCGATGGCCATGGAGTCGGCAATGGCGAACAGCGCCGTAAATTCCGTGCCCTGCCGCAGCTTTTCGCGGACAGCCTCGTAGGCGTCCCGGATGTCGAAGCTGCCGGCGCACATGACCAGCTCCTCGTCCACCGGAATACCGTGGCTCTCCAGTGCCTTGCGGTAGCCCTGATAGCGAAGCTGGCTGATGGACTGGTCATCCTCCCGGCAGATCAGCGCCGCAATGCGTCGGTGACCGTGTTCATACAGGTGATCCACTGCCTGCCGCGCCGTCTCCTCATCGGCGATGGACACGGCGGAATACTCGCCCACGCGGAGGGTGCCATACTGATTGGAGTAGGAGCAGAACACGAAGGGTACGTTCAGCATGGTCAGATCCTCCGGCGTATAGTCGAAACGTCCGCCCAGGAAGATAATGCCCTGCAAACGCTTTTCCCGCTCCATGACGGCGGCACGCTGTACCTCGTCTCCGCAGGAGGGGATCTGCTGCATCACCAGAGAAAAGCCGGCGTCGGTGACGGTCTTTTCAATGGCGTGGATAATGCCCGTGTAGAAGGGGTTGGACACGCCGCGCACCACAAGGCCGATGGCCTCGGACTTGGTGCGCACCAGAACACGGGCGCTGTCGTTGGGAATATAGTTGCAGGCGTCAATGACCGCCTGCACCTTGCGGCGCACATCATCGCTGACGTCAGGCTTGCCGTTGAGTACACGGGATACAGTGCTGACGCTGACGCTGCACTGCTTTGCGATGTCCTTGATCGTCATGCCGATGGTCCTTCCTGTCGTGTTCTGCGGAGGCGCGGCATCTCTCGGAAACCTTACCGGAAACGTTACCGAGCTCCACGATGCCTATCCTACCAACTTTCCATAAAAATGTCAATGGATTTTACTATTTTTTGCCGAAACGCACATAACGAACAGGCGTTTTCTTGTGAAAATCACAAGGGACGCGCCCACCGGCGCGCCCTTTGCGGCGTCTATTCCTTATTTTGCGATATCCATTTCCCGGAGAAGCTGCTCCAACCGGCTCTCGCCCACCACGCAGACGCCGTGCTCCCGCAGCAGCGCCGCCGCCGTACCCCAGCCGTCGGTAAGGGTGCCGGTGAAGCTGCCGTCGTAGATCTGTCCGCTGCCGCAGGAGGGACTGCGCTCCTTCAGCACGGCGGTGGTGCAGCTGTACAGCGCCGCCAGACGCAGCGCCTCCTCTGCGCCCCGGCGGTACTGGGTCGTCACGTCCGTCCCATCGGCGCTGACCACCCGGTCATTTTGCTGCTCCGAGGGGGCGCGGGGCGTGGGAAGTCCGCCCAGCTGCTCCGGGCATATGGGGACGACGAGGCCGCGCCGCGCCAGCGCCTGCGCCAGCGGATGGGGCTTGCTTTTCCCGTCGTAGCGGCAGGCGCAGCCCAGCAGACACGCGCTGATGAGGATCATATGGCCAGCCCCTTTCCGTCCAGTGCGGCATAGACCAGCGTTTCGCCCTGATATTGCAGCTTCAGGGAGAAAAACGGCGTGTCCGGCTGCCGGATGAGGTCGAGGAAGATCTTGTCTCCCACCCATTGAGGCAGGGCGGCCAGCGCGTCCTTGTGCAGCCATTCCAGCACGCCTTCGCTGCACTCGTGGATGTGTCCCGTCCAGCCGGTGGCGGTGAACAGGTGCATATATTCGCCCTCCCACTCGTCGGATACGAAGGTGATGACGGCCCGATAGCGGTAGTCCGTCAGGGTCAGACCCGTCTCCTCCAGCGTCTCCCGGCAGACGCACTCCTCCGGGCTTTCGCCCTCCTCGCACTTGCCGCCCACGCCGATCCACTTGTCGTGGTTCAGGTCGTTCTCTTTCTTGATGCGGTGGAGCATCAGGTACTCGCCGCGGGGATTTTCAATATAGCAAAGGGTGGTGTTCTTCATGGCCGCTCTGTCCTTTCGATTTACAAGCTTTGACACATAGTATATAATGCGGACAGAGACAATGCAAGCCATAGTGGGGAGGAAAACATATGTCGACAGTCAGACCCGGGCGCTACCGCCACTTCAAGGGAAACGAATACGAGGTCATCGGCGTCGCCCGCCACTCCGAGACGCTGGAGGAGATGGTGGTCTACCGCGCCCTGTACGGCGACGGCGGCCTGTGGGTGCGTCCAGCCGCCATGTGGACGGAGCAGGTGGAGCGGGACGGCTACTGCGGCCCCCGCTTCCGGCCGGTGGAGGGGGACTGATGGCGGATTACACGGTCATCCGCTCCCGCCGCCGCACCATGGCGCTGGAGGTGACGCGGGAGGGCACGGCGCTGGTGCGGGCGCCCCTCCGGGCATCGGAGGCGGACATCACCCGCTTCGTGGAGGAGCACCGGGCGTGGCTGGACAAGCACCTTGCCCAGCGGCAGGCGTATCTGGCGGCGCACCCGGCGCCGTCGCCGGAGATGATCGAGCTGTGGCGGCGGCAGGCCAAGGCGGTGCTGCCGGCACGGGTGGCCTACTGGGCGGCCCGCATGGGCGTGGAGCCCGCCGGTATCACCATCACCGCCGCCCGCACCCGCTTTGGAAGCTGCTCCGGCAAAAACCGGCTCAGCTTCTCCCTGTACCTGATGGACTATCCGGCGGAGGCCATCGAGTATGTGGTGGTGCATGAGCTGGCGCATATCCGGCACCACGACCACTCCCCGGCGTTCTACGGGGAGGTGGCGCGCTATCTCCCGGACTGGCGCGCCCGCCGTGCGCTGCTGAAAAAATAGGGAATTGCCCGGCAAAGCGGGCAATTCCCTATTTTTCTTCTGTGTCGGACAGGTACAGCGCCTCCGCTTGCTGCTGGGCGGCGGCTAACCGGACGGCAGCCTGTTCCACCGCGCCGTCGGCAAGGTTTTGCAGCGCATCCGTGATGGCGTTGAAAAGCAGCGTGTACATTTTCTGATAGGACATTTTATCACCCCTGTTGCGTCAAAACTTCGTCATTCGCACATAAAAGTATACTGCTTCGCTATTATTTTGTCAATACTTCGTCATGGAGGCGGCAAAATGAAGGATCCGTTGAGCAGATACACACTGCGCGTGGAGCAGGCGCTGCTGGATAAGCTGGGCTATATCGCGGAATATGAGGGGCGCACCAAAAACCGCGAGCTGGAGCAGATGATCAAAAAGCGCATTGCGGAATTTGAAAAGGAACACGGCGAGATCAAGCCGGAGTGACAAAAAGAGACCCCATCCAGGCGGATGGGGTCTCTTTATCGCAGATATGTTACCACTCCAGGTTCTTTTCCGTTTCCTTGCTGAAAACGTGGGCCACGTTGCCGCCGAAGATCATGTTGACCTCGCTGCCCATGGGGAAGTGGGCGGCGGCGCCGTTGGTGGGAACAATGACGATCACGTCCTTGCCCTCGGCCGCCACATGCAGGTGCACGGAGGAGCCCATCATCTCGGACACGTCCACGGTGCCCTTGATGCCGTCGGCGCAGAGCATCAGGTGGTCCGGGCGCACGCCCAGGGTCACGTCCTGCTCCGCCACGTTGTGCTCGGCCAGGCGCTGCTGCTTCTCGTCGGACAGCTCCACGGTGACGCCGCCTACGGTGACGGCATACCTGCCGTTCTGCCGGGTCAGCTTCGCGTCGAAGAAGTTCATCTGGGGCATGCCGATGAAGCCCGCCACGAACAGGTTGGCCGGGTGGTCGAACACCTCCTGGGGGGTGCCGATCTGCTGGATGAAGCCGTCCTTCATGATGACGATCCGGTCGCCCAGGGTCATGGCCTCGGTCTGGTCATGGGTGACGTAGATAAACGTGGTGTCGATGCGCTCCCGCAGCTTGATGATCTCGGCCCGCATCTGGTTGCGGAGCTTGGCGTCCAGGTTGGACAGGGGCTCGTCCATCAGGAACACGGCGGGGTCCCGGACGATGGCCCGGCCAATGGCCACACGCTGCCGCTGGCCGCCGGACAGGGCCTTGGGCTTGCGGTCCAGATACTGGGTGATATCCAGAATTTCGGCGGCCTCACGGACCTTCTTGTCGATCTCGTCCTTGGGCAGCTTCTTCAGCTTCAGGGAGAAGGCCATGTTTTCATACACGGTCATGTGGGGATACAGGGCGTAGCTCTGGAACACCATGGCGATGTCCCGGTCCTTGGGCTCCACGTCGTTCATCAGCTTGCCGCCGATGGTCAGCTCGCCGCCGGAGATGTCCTCCAGACCGGCGATCATCCGCAGGGTGGTGGACTTGCCGCAGCCGGAGGGGCCCACCAGCACGATGAATTCCTTGTCCGCGATCTCCAGACTGAACTGCTGGACGGCCACCACGCCCTCCTCGGTGATCTGGAGGCTGCTCTTTTTCTCCGCAGACTCCTCACCCTTTTTGGCCTTTTTCTTCTTCTCGGTGTTGGGGTAGACCTTCTTCAGATCCTTCAAAATGACCTTTGCCATACATCTTGACTGTAGCTGCCCTGCCTCCGCAAACGACAGCCTCGCGCGGGGCGGAAAATGTCCCTCGCGCCTTACGGCAAGTCTCCACATTGCCGCACCGCCAGCCACAGCGGCTCATTCCTCCTTTTCATTTGCCGGTGCGGTGCAAGAAGTGGAGTGCGCCGTGCCGGTGGGGATAGATGGTAGTATAGTACACGAAAACGTTTCCGAATGCAAGTACTTTTGTGAAATCTGTGAGAAAAAAGGAGCGCCGCGCCCACAGCAGAGAGGGCGCGGCGCTGTATCATAGATCGACGATCACGGGCGCATGGCCGATGGCGGGCAGCAGCGTTTCCAGCACATCGGCGGTTTTCAGCCGCAGGGTGCTGGTGCAGATGCAGGGGTGGCAGGAGAAGCAGGGGGCGCCATAGACCTCCCGGTCAATGAGCAGCTGCACCCGATTTTCCGTGTCGTTGGCAAGCCCCAGCACCGTGGCGGAGCCGGGGGTGCAGTGCAGCAGCTCCCACAGCAGCTCCTCCGGCGCGAAGCTCAGCCGGGAGGAGTTGATCTGGGCGCTGAGATCCTTGGTGTGGAACGGCTTGTCCGGCATCATGCACAGCAGATAGAACGCGGCCTTTTGCCGGTTGCACAGGAACAGGTTCTTGCACACGCTGACGTCCAGCGCACGGCCCACCTCGGCGCACAGCTCCATATTGAAGGCGGCGTCGTGGCTCACCCGGTCATAGTCGATGCCCAGACGCTCCAGCAGGTCGAAGGCGGCGGCCTCCTGCTCCGGCAGCACGCCGGCCGGACAGGTATTGTGACACACAGGGGAGAGGGTCATTCCGCGTCACCTCGCTCCAGCAGCATTTCACCGGCGCGGTAGATGTCGCCGGCGCCCACGGTGAGGATCATGTCCCCCGGCTGGGCCAGCCGTGCCAGCTCGTCGGCCACCTGCTCCAGCGTGGCGCAGTACACGGCGCCAGGGATGCGGGCAGCCAGATCGCGGGAGGAGATGCCCAGCTCGTTTTTCTCGCGGGCGGCGTAGATCTCCGCCAGCACCACCTTGTCCGGCTGACGCAGCACCCGGACGAAGTCATCGAACAGCGCGGCGGTGCGGGTATAGGTGTGGGGCTGGAACGCGCAGATCAGCCGCTTGTGGGGCAGGGGGCGCACGGCACTCAGAAGCGCCTCCACCTCGTCGGGATGGTGGGCGTAGTCGTCGTACACCTCGGCGCCGTGGTAGACGCCCTTATGCTCGAACCGGCGTCCCGCGCCGGTGAAGGCGGTGAGACCCTCCTCCACGGCCTTGCCGTCCACCCCCAGCAGGTAGGCGGCGGAGGCGGCGGCCAGCGCGTTGGACACGTTGTGCTTGCCGGGAACGTGCAGCGTCACATGGGCGTAGCACTGTCCCCGGATGACCACATCGAACGTTCCGAAGCCGTCGAAAAACGCCACGTTGTCAGCGCAGCAGTCGGCGCTGTGATCCCTGACGCTGTAGGTGAACACGGGGCGATCCAGCCCCTCCACAGCGGCGCGAGCGCCCTCGTCGTCCAGATTGACCACGACCCTGCCGGTACCGGCGGGCACCAGCTGGGCAAATTGGTGGAAGGAGTGCTCGATGTCCGCCAGATCCTTGAAGAAGTCCAGATGGTCGGCGTGTACGTTGAGGATCACCGCCACGGTGGGGAAGAAATTCAAAAAGGAGTTGCAGTATTCGCAGGACTCCAGAATGATGGTGTCGCCCCCTCCCACCCGGTAGCCGGCGTGGAGCAGCGGCAGCGTGCCGCCGATCATAACGGTGGGGTCCTTCTGTGCCGCCATGAAGATATGGGTGGCCATGGACGTGGTGGTGGTCTTGCCGTGGGTGCCGGACACGCACAGGGCGTTGCGGTAGCCCCGCATGATGCCGCCCCACGCCTGCGCCCGCTCGTACACGGGGATGCCCCGTGCGATAGCCCCGGCAATCTCCGGATTGCTGTCGTGGATGGCGGCGGTGCGGATCACCGCATCGCAGTTTTTCAGGTTTTCGGCGGAGTGACCGATGGCCACCTGGATCCCCAAGGAGCGCAGGTGCCGCACCGTGTCGCTCTCCGTCATATCAGACCCCTGCACCACAAGGCCCATGCCCTGCAATACCTCCGCCAGCGCGCACATGGACACGCCGCCGATGCCGGCCAGATGGACGCGCTTGCCGGGCTGTAACAGTGTGCGGATATCCGCAGCGGGATGCATCATAAAAAAGACCTCCAAACGGCGCGGATGCGCCGGAATAAGCTGTACGCAAATTGACAATTCTGAAAAATATGCTAATATCTATCCTGTATGCAACGATTCATTATAATACACGCAAAGACGAAGTGCAACCGGCTTTTTAGGCGGTTTTCGGGAGTTTGGCGCGAAAGGAGGCGGTGGATATGTTTCCCCAACAGATCGGCGTGATCCTCACACGGCTGGAGCAGGCCGGCTTTGCGGCCTACGCCGTGGGCGGCTGCGTCCGCGATACCCTGCTGGGCCGCGTGCCGGAGGATTGGGACGTGACCACCGCCGCCCGTCCGGAACAGGTATCCGCTCTGTTTGCGGGACACTGTATCCCCACCGGCCTGCGCCACGGCACTGTCACCGTCCGGCAGGACGGCCTTTCCGTGGAGGTCACCACCTTCCGCGCCGACGGCCCCTACTCCGACCACCGCCGCCCCGACGCCGTGTACTTTTCCGATTCGCTGGCGGAGGATCTGGCGCGCCGCGATCTGACGGTGAACGCCATGGCCATGGATGTGCGGGGGGATATCACCGACCTGTACGGCGGCAGGGACGACCTGCGCCGGGGCATCCTGCGCTGTGTAGGCGACCCGGACAAGCGCTTTGACGAGGACGCCCTGCGCATCATGCGGACGCTGCGGTTCGCCTCGGTGCTGGGCTTCACCGTAGAGGCTTATACCGCCGCCGCGCTGCACCGCTGCGCCCCGCTGCTGCGGGATATCGCCGCCGAGCGGCTGCTGACGGAGATGGATCGGCTGCTGTGCGGCGCGTATGTGCTGCCGGTGCTGCTGGCGTACCCGGACGTACTGGGCGTATTTTTGCCGGAGCTGCTGCCTTGCGTGGGGCTCGACCAGCGGAACCGCCACCACCTCTACGACGTGTGGGAGCACACCGCCCGCTCTGTGGCGGCTATCCCACCGGAGCCGGTGCTGCGCTGGGCCATGCTGCTCCACGACGTGGGCAAGCCCGCCTGCTTCACCGTGGACGGACAGGGCGTGGGACACTTTTACGGCCACCCCAAGGTGTCGGCAGCGTTGGCGGAGGAGATCTGCCGCCGCCTGCGGATGGACAAGCGCACCGCCCATGAGATCGTGACGCTGGTGCAGTGGCACGACCGGGACATTCCCCGGACGGAGAAGGCCATTTCCCGGGCCGTCCACCAACTGGGGGAGGACACGTTCCGCCGCCTGCTGGCGATAAAGCGGGCGGACAATCTGGCGCAGCACCCGGATTACCGCGGCCGCCTGACGGAGATCGACAGAGCGGAGGCGATACTGGACGGGCTGCTGGCAAAGCAGGCGTGCTTCTCCCTGCGGGATCTGGCGGTGAACGGCGGGGACCTGCTGGCGCTGGGACTGCGCGGCCCCGCCGTGGGACATACGCTGAACGCCCTGCTGGAGCAGGTGCTGGACGGTACGCTGCCCAACGAGAGAGAGACGCTGCTGGACGCCGTCCGGCGGCTGCCGTAAAAAAAGAGTACCGCGCGAACGAGCCGCGCGGCGCTCTTTTTCTATGCCTTCAGCCGGAAGCTGCTGCGGTAGAATTCCAGCAGGCCCTCCCGCTGCATCCGCCCCAGCTCCCGGGACAGGGCGCTGCGGTTGACCCCCAGCACCTCCGCCATCTCCTGCCGGGAATAGGGGAGCCGGAAGTAGTCGCGGCCCGCCTCCTCCCGGCAGTCCCGGAGGAACAGCAGGATGCGCCGCCGCAGCTGCGGCTCTGTCAGGTAGGCCAAGCGCCGCCGCAGCTGCCAGAACTTCCGGGATGTCTCCGCCAGCAGATTTCGCCGCAGCGCGATGTGACAGGTACAGCCCCGCCCGCAGTCGGACAGGATGCCGTCCAGCGGCAGAAACAGCACCTCCGCCCCATTGGAGGAGGCCACCAGCGACAAAGGACTGGCCTGTCCCGCCGCCATCAGCAGGTCGCCGAACACGCCGCCCTTTTCCTGCCGCGCCGTCAGTGCTGCTGCGCCGTCCTCGCCGTACTGCACCGCGTCCACACAGCCGTCCAGCACGATGCCTGCCATGGATACGGTATCCCCGGCGTGCCATAGAAATTCGCCCCGTCCGTATCGCCGTACCGGACAGTGGAGACAGTCCAGCAGCCGCCGGATATCCCCATCCTCCATGCCCTGAAACAGGGCGGTCTGCCGCAGCAGACCGGTATCCACGTCCATGTGCGTCCTCCCTTCGTTGCCGTGGCAACGTAATTCTCTGCCAGACATGATATCATAGAGAAAATCAAAAGGGAAGAGGTTTCTCACATGAAAAACAAAACTTACTGGATCGCTGAAACGGCGGTGATGATCGCCCTGCTGGTGGCGCTGCAATGGGCCACCAAGCCGCTGGGCCAGTTCGTCACCGGCTCCTGCGTCAATCTGGTGCTGGGCGTGTCCACACTGGTGGGCGGCGTCTGGTGCGGCGCGGTGGTCGCCATCGCCAGCCCGTTCTGCGCGTTTCTGGTGGGCGTCGGCCCCGCCAAGCTGCTGATCGTGCCGTTTATCGCTGTGGGCAACGTGGTGCTGGTGCTGCTGCTCCACTTCATCGCCGGCGGCAAGCCGCTGGGCCTGCGGAGCTATCTGGCGGTAGCGGCGGCGGCCGTGTGCAAGTTCGCGGCGCTGTTCCTGCTGGTCACCAAGGTGGCCATCCCGGCGCTGGGTCTGCCAGAGGCGGCAGCGGCCACCCTGTCCGCGTCCTTCTCCTGGCCTCAGCTTGTTACGGCGGCCATCGGCGGCGTTATCGCCGTCACCATCGCCCCCGTCGTCCGCAAGGCGCTGAAGCGGTAACAAAAAAAGAGCTGTACCCCCACGGGGTACAGCTCTTTTTTTGTGATAGATTCTGTGCTTTATCTCACCAGCAGCCACACCGCCAGCGCCATCTGCGCCAGCAGAATGAGGGGGATGCCCCAGACGAAGTACCAGTGCTTCGTCTTGTGGTGGAACACCCGCATACCGGCCAGCGCACCGACGCTGCCGCCCAGCAGGGGCAGCAGAAACAGTGTTTTCTCCGGTACCCGCCATGCGCCCTGTCTGGCACGGCGCTTGTCGACGCCGTACACCGCGAAGGTGGCCGCGTTGATGCATACCAGCCACAGTGCCAGCGCCCCGGTAGGGGTGGTCAACAGCTCCTGCACCGTCAGTCCGCCTTCCGCAGCTTGCTCAGCTCCACCGCCGTGGCGGCGGCCAGCCGTGCGTTGTTGTACACCAGCTGGATGTTGGCGGCCAGACTGTCGCCGCCGGTGATATCCTTGATCTTGGCCAGCAGGAAAGGCGTGGTGGCCTTGCCGTGGATGCCCTGTGCCTTGGCCTCCTCCACCGCCTCATCGATGGCCTTGTTGATGACGTCCGCGTCCATGGAGTACGCCTCCGGGATGGGATTCGTCACCAGCATACCGCCCCGCAGACCCAGCTCCCGCTTGACGTGGAACGCCTCCGCCAGCTGGGCGGGGGTGTCCAGCCGGTAATCCACGGCGAAGCCGGACTTCCGGGTGTAGAACGCAGGCAGCTCCTCGGTCTGGTAGCCGATGACCGGTACGCCGTGGGTCTCCAGATACTCCAGCGTCAGGCCCAGATCCAGGATGGACTTGGCGCCGGCGCACACTACCATCACGGGGGTCTGTGCCAGTTCCTCCAGATCGGCGGAGATGTCCATGGTGGTCTCCGCGCCGCGGTGTACGCCGCCGATGCCGCCGGTGGCGAACACCTCGATGCCCGCCATGGCGGCGATCATCATGGTGGTGGTCACGGTGGTGGCGCCGTCACGCTTCTCCGCCACCAGAATGGGCAGGTCGCGGCGGCTGGCCTTGGTGACGCCTGCACCGGTCTTGCCCAGATAGTCGATCTCCTCCGGCGTCAGGCCGGCCTTCAGCCGCCCGCCGATGATGGCGATGGTGGCGGGCACGGCGCCGCACTCCCGGATGAGCTTCTCCACGTTCAGCGCCGTCTCCACATTCTGAGGATAGGGCATACCGTGGCTGATGATGGTGCTCTCCAGCGCCACCACGGGCTTTCCGGCGCGGATGGCCTCCTGCACCTCGGGTGCAACGTCCAGATAACGATTCATATCAAAGTTCCTCCTTGTCAAGAATATAGCGTATGTTTTCCCAGCTCATGCCGGGGTGGATGGTCTCGGAAGCGGTGCAGGCCAGTGCGCCGGCGCCTATGGCCAGACGCGCTGTCTCTGCCAGCGGTTTGCCGTGGGCGATGCAGGCGGCCAGCGCCGCCGCTGCCGCGTCGCCGCCGCCGGTGGCGTTGGCGACATGTACCTTGGGGCAGGCTACGCGGGCAGTATGTCCCTCCCGGTCGGCGGCGTACAGACCGTCGCTGCCCAGCGAGATGTACACCTGCCGCAGGCCAGTCTCCAGCAGCTTCTCCGCCGCACGGGCAGCGTCGGCGTCCGTCTGAATGGTCACGCCGCTGAGCAGCTCCGCCTCTATGCGGTTGGGCTTCAGCGCCGTCAGGCGGCCCAGCACCGGCTTGAGCTTGGGGGCCTTAATGGTGGATACGGGGTCGGCCAGCAGGGGGGCGGTGCAGTGCTGGCACAGCCAGTGCAGCGACGGTTCCGGCAGATTCGTCTCCACCACCACCAGATCGGCGTGGTTGATGTAATCCAGCCGCTGACGCAGGAAGTCCGGCGTCATGTGGTCGTAGATGGCCATATCGTTGACCGCCAGCGCCATGTCACCATCGCTGTCGTCGATGAACAGATAGGTACCGGTGCGCCCATCGGGGATGACGGCGCTGTGGGTCAGGTCGAGGCCGATGGCGGCGGCGCTCTCCCGCACGCTCTGGGCGAAGCTGTCCTGTCCCAGCACCGTGACCATGGAGACCTGCTCGCCCAGCAGACACAGGTTGTGGGCGATGTTGCGCCCCACACCGCCCAGCGACGTGGTGACCCGGCCGGGATTGGAGTCCCGCGCCACCAGCGGCGCATGGGACACCGCGCCGATGTCCATATTCACACCGCCCACCACCACGATATACGGGTCGGTGCGCAGCAGATAGCCGCGCCCGGCGATGTAGCCCTTTTTCATCAGGCTGGAGATGTGTACCGCCGCGCTGGAGCGGGTGATCCCCGCCTTTTCAGCCAACTCCTGCTGGGAGATCATGGGGTTTTCCCGGATCCACTCCAACAGCTGGCGTTCCCGCTGGGTCATGGTATCGCCTCCTAAACGAAACTTAACTTTCTAATCATATGCTTATAATAGCGCGGCGAAAGAGGTTTGTCAAGAGGAAAACTGCCCTTGTAAAATGCGGCGAGGCAGTGTATAATATCAAGTCACAGCGCAAGACCCCGAAATATCAACAGAAAAGGTGAAAGACTATGGAACGAATGAGAATCGCAGCGATCTTTGCCGACCAGGAATCTCTGGGCGGCAAAGAGGTCACCGTCTGCGGCTGGGCGCGTACCATCCGCGACATGAAGACCTTTGGCTTCATCGAGCTGAACGACGGCTCCTGCTTTAAGAATTTGCAGGTGGTCATGTCCGCCGAGGAGCTGAATAATTATAAGGAGATCGCCGCGCAGAACGTGGGTGCGTCCCTGATCGTCCGCGGTACCGTGGTGCTGACACCTGACGCCAAGCAGCCGCTGGAGGTGAAGGCCCACGCCATCGAGGTGGAGGGCAAGTCCACCCCGGATTACCCCCTGCAGAAGAAGCGCCACAGCGTGGAGTTCCTGCGAACTATCCAGCATCTGCGCCCCCGCACCAACCTGTTCTCCGCTACCTTCCGCGTCCGCTCCGCGGCGGCCTACGCCGTCCACGAGTTCTTCCAGAGCCGGGGCTTCGTCTATGTCCAGACCCCCATCATCACCGGCTCCGACTGTGAGGGCGCCGGCGAGATGTTCCAGGTGACCACCCTCGACCTCAACAACGTCCCCAAGACCGAGGATGGCGAGGTGGACTATACCCAGGACTTCTTCGGCAAGAAGACCAGCCTTACCGTGTCCGGTCAGCTGAATGCCGAGAACTTCGCCATGGCCTTCGGCGATGTGTACACCTTCGGCCCCACCTTCCGCGCCGAGAACTCCAACACCCAGCGCCATGCCGCCGAGTTCTGGATGATCGAGCCGGAAATGGCCTTCTGCGATCTGGCAGGCGATATGGACGTGGCGGAGGCCATGATCAAGCACATCATCCGCCGTGTGCTGGAGCGCTGCCCCGATGAGATCGACTTCTTCAACAGCTTTGTGGACAAGGGCCTGCGGGAGCGTCTGGAGCACGTGGCGTCCTCCGATTTCGGCCGCGTCAGCTACACCGAGGCGGTGGAGATCCTGAAGAAGAACAACGACAAGTTCGACTACAAGGTGGAGTGGGGCACCGACCTCCAGACCGAGCATGAGCGGTATCTGACGGAGCAGGTCTACAAAAAGCCGGTGTTCGTCACCGACTATCCCAAGGACATCAAGGCGTTCTATATGCGCCTGAACGACGACGGCAAGACCGTGGCCGCTGCCGACTGTCTGGTACCCGGTATCGGCGAGATCATCGGCGGCAGCCAGCGTGAGGAGCGTCTGGAGTTGCTGGAGAGCCGCATCCGCGAGCTGGGCATGAACCCGGAGGACTACTGGTGGTACTGCGACCTGCGTCGCTACGGCTCCTGCCGTCACGCCGGCTTTGGTCTGGGCTTTGAGCGTATGGTCATGTACCTCACCGGCGTCAGCAACATCCGCGACGTGGAGCTGCATCCCCGCACCGTGGGCAACGCCGATTTCTAAAAAACAGATACGAAAAGAGCGCCCGACGGGGCGCTCTTTTTGCATTGTAAAAGTGTCCTCCGCAGGTGAAGAAAAATTCTCGTCTCTGTAAGAAATAGGCAAAGAGTGAAATTTGGGGTAGAAATCCGCGGGCGGCTCTGCTATAATAAGCGCCTACGAGAAGTCGGGGTATCATTTCGAAGTAATATTGTATATTAGATACTCTTGTAAAATGCTGGACTTTATATTAGATATTTAGGAGAAATATATGGAAACACAGAAAAAGCGCCGGGGCGACCGCAAGGACGGACGCCTGCTGCGGGAGCTGGATTCCCTGCACTTTATCACCGGCATCATCTATCCCAACCGCTGCGACAACGAGGCGTATGTCTCCGAGCGCATCGACCTGACCGCCATGAACGCCTATCTGGCGGAGAAGAATCAGACGGAGACGGAGTTTCCCTACACCATGTTCCATCTGGTGGTGGCGGCACTGCTGAAGACCATCACCCTGCGGCCCAAGCTGAACCGCTTCATCGTCAACAGCAATTTCTACCAGCGCAACGAGGTGTCCGCCGCGTTCGTGGTGAAAAAGCAGTTCTCCGACAGGGGCGCCGAGGCGCTGGCGGTGCTGCACAGCCGGGAGGACAACACGCTGGAGGACGTCCACGCGTACATCCGCCGGCAGGTGACGGAGTGCCGCAGCGAGAAGGTCGACCCCACCACCGGCGTTATGGACTACCTGAACAAGATCCCCCGCTTTATCAGCAAGACTGCCATCCGCATCCTCATGTGGCTGGATAAGCACGGCTGGGTGCCGGCGGATATCATTGCCACCGACCCCTACTATAACTCTGTGGTCATCTCCAATCTGGGCTCCATCAAGCTTAAGTGCGGCTATCACCACCTGACAAACTGGGGTACCTGCTCGATGTTCTGCATTATCGGCGAGAAGAAGCTGTCGCCGTTTTTCGATGCAGAGGGCCATGCGGCCATGCGGGAGACGCTGGATCTGGGTCTGACCATCGATGAGCGTCTGGCGGATGGCTACTATTACTCCAAATCCGTGCGCCTGCTGAAGTACCTGCTGGAGCACCCGGAGGAGCTGGAAAAACCGATGAAGGAGGAAGTGCAGTATGAGTGAAGTAAAGACCCCGTGGAAGCCTTATATGGGTGATGTTCCCATGCATCTGGACTATTTTCAGGGCAGTATGTTCGACGCTGTGGAGCGCATCGCCGATATGTACCCCAACAATATCGCCTTTGACTTTATGGGCCGCTCCGTCACCTATCGCAAGATGGTGCAGGAGATCGAAAAGTGTGCCAAGAGCCTGAAGACGCTGGGCGTCCGGGTGGGCGACAAGGTGACCATCGCCATGCCCAACTGCCCGCAGGCCATCTATATGTTCTACGCGGTGAATCTGGTGGGCGGCATCGCCAATATGATCCACCCCCTGTCGGCGGAGAAGGAGATCGAGTTCTATCTCAATGCCTCTGAGTCCACCACCGCCATCACGCTGGATCAGTTCTACAACAAGTTTGAGCATATCCGGCAGAACACCGGCATCATCAACATCATCATCGCCTCCGTAAAGGACGAGCTGAGCCGCACCATCCGCGCCGGCTATATGCTCACCGAGGGACGCAAGATCCAGAAGATCCCCGAGGATGCGCCTGTCATCCGCTGGCGGGAATTTATGGAGATGTCCCGATACTGCTTCTATAAGAACTACCGGGTGGAGCGGGGCTTCGACGATCCCGCCGTCATCCTGTACTCCGGCGGCACCACCGGCACCACCAAGGGCATCGTGCTGACCAACGGCAACTTCAATGCGCTGGGACAGCAGATCATCGCCACCAATCCCATGTTCCGGCCCGGCGACCGGATGCTGGCGGCCATGCCCCTGTTCCACGGCTTCGGTCTGGGCGTGTGCGTCCACTCCATGCTGTCCCAGGGCGGACGCTGCATCCTGATCCCCCGCTTTACCGCCAAGAGCTACGCCAAGCAGATCGTGAAGTACAAGTGCAACTTCATCGCCGGCGTCCCCACGCTGTACGAGGCGCTGCTGCGTCTGCCCAGCATGGACAACGCCGACCTCAGCAGCCTGAAGGGTGTGTTCTCCGGCGGCGACAGCCTTTCCATCGAGCTGAAGAAGAAATTCGACAAGTTCCTGTACGACCACAAGGCTGTCATTCAGGTGCGGGAGGGCTACGGCACCACCGAGACGGTGACCGCCTGCTGCCTCACCCCCACCAACATCTATAAGGAGGGCTCCATCGGCCTGCCCTTCCCGGATACCTACATCAAGATCGTCAAGCCCGACACCGACGAGGAGGTTCCCTACGGCGAGGAGGGCGAGATCCTGCTGGCCGGCCCCACCGTCATGAAGGAGTACATGAACAACCCCGAGGAGACCGCAAAGACGCTGCGCAAGCACGCTGACGGCCTGACGTGGGTGTACACCGGCGACTTAGGCAGCATGGACGACCAGGGCTTCATCTACTTCAAGGGACGCGCCAAACGGATGATCATCTCCTCCGGCTACAACGTGTATCCCGGCCAGCTGGAGAACATTCTGGACGCCCACGAGAAGGTGCAGATGAGCTGCATCATCGGCGTACCCGACGCCTATAAGATGCAGAAGGTCAAGGCGTTCGTCACCCTCAAGCCCGGCGTCCCCGCCGATGACAACACCAAGCAGGAGCTGCTGTCCTACTGCCGCAAGCGTATCGCCAAGTACGCCATGCCCTACGACATCGAGTTCCGGGACGAGCTGCCCAAGACGCTGGTGGGCAAGGTGGCCTACCGTGTGCTGGAAGAGGAGGAAGAGGCGAAGCTGGCCGCCCAGCAGTCCGGTATGTAACACGCTCCGCCATAAAGAAAGAAGGAGACTGACCCATGGAAAAGGAATTGAAACGGCACTATATGCTCATTGTGGATTTTCTGGGACACATTCTCGGCCCGGATTACGAGATCGCTCTGCACGAGCTGAACGATGACTCCAACGAGATCATCGCCATTGCCAACGGCGAGCTGACCGGCCGTCATCTGGGGTCGCCTCTGAGCAATAAGATGCTGGAATACGTGGCGGGCAACCTGTACGAGACCCAGAACTATGTGCTGAACTTCGAGTCGGTGTCCGCCACCGGCAAGACCATGTGCTCCAACTCCATGTTCATCAAAGGACGCTCTGGTGAGCTGGCGGGGCTGCTGTGCATCAACTTCGACGCCAGCCGCTATGAGGAGCTGGCCCGCCGTGTCATGGATCTGTGCGGCGGCAACCAGCGCCGCGGCGTACCCAGCGGCACCCGGCTCATCGCCGACGGCAACGACCCGGTGGAGACGCCGGTGCGCAGCGGCTACCCCACGTCTATCGCCGGCGCCACCGCCAGCATCGTCTCGCAGGTGGTGGCGGACTATCCGGTGGAGGTGGATCGCCTGACGCAGGAGGAGAAGATGGAGATCATGGACATCCTCAACCGCAAGGGCGTGTTCCTGCTGAAGGGCTCCGTGAGCCATGTGGCCCAGGCGCTCCACAGCTCCGAGGCCAGCATCTACCGGTATCTGGGAAAGCTGAACAACAAGTGAGCAAACAGGAAAAGAGCCGGACGGCTATGCCGTCCGGCTCTTTCTTGCTGTGTTTTCAGGCCAGATAGTTGGCGAGGCTGACCATCAGCGGCATGGTCAGGGCGGAAAACGCCGTCTGCACCGACACCATGGAGGATGCCAGCGCCGTGTCCAGCTTGAATTTGGCGGAGAACATACTCATCAGGGCGGCGGGCGGTGCGCTGGCGGCGATGACGGTGATGACCGTCAGGCGGCTGTCCAGCCCCAACGCCAGACAGACACCCAGCGACAGCAGGGGAAACGCCACCAGCCGCAGCAGCATGGATATCCACGAGTTGATGCCCTGCAGGGCGGCGCGGAAGTCGGCGTGGCTGAGCTGATAGCCCACCACTACCATGGGCAGCGGCGTGTTCAGATCGGACAGGTAGGTGATCGGTACCATCACGATCTCCGGCAGGGTGATCTGCAGCAGGAACAGCGCCATAGCCAGCACGATGCTGATGACGCCGGGATTCAGCAGCAGGGGGCGCAGCTTCAGCTGGGAGCGGTCATCGGTCATGGCGAAGACGCCGTAGGTCCATGTGAGGAACGTGAACACCACCACATAGGCGGAGCCGTAGAACACACCGATGCTGCCGAACAGGGCGGTCATCAGGGGGTATCCCATAAAGCCGCAGTTGGAGAACACGGAGCCGAACAGCATCAGACCCCGGCGGTGGGCGTCCTTCTCCCGGAGAATGAGGCGGGACAGCACGATAAACGCGGCGTGGAGCAGCAGGGCGATCCCCAGTGAGATGGCAAACTCATGGAGCAGCTCATGCTCCAGCGGGCGCTGGAACGCCACCAGCAGCATACAGGGGGAGACGACGTACATCACCAGATTGCTCATGGTCAGGGAGCCGCGGTCGTCGATGAGCCTGACCTTGCCCAGCACAAAGCCCACCGCCATCAGCAGGTACAGTGTGATGATCTGACGGCCTACCGTCAGGAAGGATTCGATCATGGGGGAGGAGCCTCCTTTATCAAGATGGAGGGCTGCGGGAATTTGCCGCAGTCCTAAAACGCACCAGACAAGTCTACCACAAAAAGGAACACTGTCAAGAGTGACGGTTGTTTTACGGAGAAATTCGGCGTATAATATAACCACTTATGGAATTTTTGGAGGAGCCCTATGAAATTGATGGTTCTTGACGGCAACAGCATCGTCAACCGCGCCTATTACGGCATCCGGCCCCTGACCACCCGGCAGGGTCTGTATACCAACGCCATCTACGGCTTTGTCACCACGCTCCAGCGTTTGCTGGACGAGGAGAAGCCGGAGGCGCTGTGCGTCACCTTCGACCGGCGGGAGCCCACGTTCCGCCACCAGGCGGATGCGTCCTACAAGGCGCAGCGCAAGGGAATGCCGGAGGAACTGGCCATGCAGATGCTGCCGCTCAAGCAGGTGCTGACGGCTATGAGCATCCCCCAGTACGAGCTGACCGGCTACGAGGCCGACGACCTCATCGGCACCATCAGCCGCAAATGCGAGGCCGACGGCTGGGACTGCGTCGTGGTCACCGGCGATAAGGACAGCCTCCAGCTCATCACCGACCACACCAAGGTGAAGCTGGTGTCCACCCGCATGGGCCAGACCACCACGAAGGATATGACGCCGGAGACGTTCCGGGAGACCTACGGCTTTGCGCCCATCCACATGATCGACCTGAAGGCGCTGATGGGCGACAGCTCCGACAACATCCCCGGCGTGCCGGGCATCGGAGAAAAGACCGCCATGGCGCTGGTGCAGGAGTACGGCAGCATCGATGCGCTGTACGCGCAGATGCCGGACGTTCACGCCAAGCCTGCCGCCCTCCGAAAGCTGCAGGAGGGGGAGGAGGCGGCACGGCACAGCTATTGGCTGGCCACCATCATCACCGACGCGCCGTTGGACTTCCAGCCGGAGGACAACCTGCGCCAGCCCTTCAAGCCGGAGCTGTACGACCTGTTCCTGCGTCTGGAATTCCAGAAGCTCATCGACAAGTACGGTCTGTCCCCCAGCCGCACCGTGGAGGAAAAGCCGTCTCACACTGCCCATGCGGAGATCGTGGAGACGGCTGCGCGGGCGGAGGAGCTGCTGACCCTGTGGCGGGCGGCAGAGCACGTCACCGTCTACGGTCTGCCGGATCTCTCCGCGCTGGCGGTAGAGTGCAAGGTGGGGGAGGATACGACCCTGATGGCGGAGCTGTACGAAAACCGCTACGCCGGGAACTGGCACGACCTGCTGGCGTCGCTGTTCGCGGCGGACATCAAAAAAGTGGGGCATCACATCAAGGATACCATGCGCGCCCTGCTGGAGCGGGAACTGCCCGCCGAGGGCTTCGTGTTCGACACGGCGCTGGCGGCCTACCTCTGCGACGCCACCGCCGGCAGCTACGATATCCCCAAGCTGTTCCTCTCCTTTTATAGCGAGGAGCTGCCCAAACCCGCCCACCTGTCGCCGGAGGCGTTCACCTCCCTGCTGGGGGACGACGCGGCGGCGCAGACGGCGCTCATCAGCTATACCTCCGCCGTGTCGGCGCTCCACGGGACGCTGGCACCAAAGCTGCGGGAGCTGGACATGGAGGCGCTCTACTACGATGTGGAGCTGCCGCTGTGCCGGGTGCTGGCGGAGATGGAGACAGCGGGCTTTCTGGTGGATCGGAAGGCGCTGGCCCAGTACGGCGAGACACTGCAGGGCGTCATGGACGAGACGGAGCAGGCCATTTACGACGCGGCGGGGGAGACGTTCAACATCAACTCCCCCAAGCAGCTGGGGGGCATCCTGTTTGAAAAGCTGGGGCTGCCCCACGGCAAAAAGACGAAGACCGGCTGGTCCACCAATGCCGATGTGCTGGAAAAGCTGCGGTACGACGCGCCCATCGTGGCGGATGTGCTGCGCTACCGGCAGTACGCCAAGCTGAAAAGTACCTATGTGGACGGGCTTTTGAAGGTCATCGACCCGGATGGCCGGGTGCGTACCAGCTTCCAGATGACCGTGACGGCCACAGGGCGGCTCAGCTCCACCGAGCCGAATTTGCAGAATATCCCCACCCGCACGGAGCTGGGCAGCCAGCTGCGGCGGATGTTCACCGCGCCGGAGGGCTGTGTGCTGGTGGACGCGGACTACTCCCAGATCGAGCTGCGGCTGCTGGCACACATCGCCGGGGATGCGGAGATGCAGGCGGCGTTCCGGTCGGGGGCGGACTTCCACACCGTCACCGCCTCCCGCGTGTTCCATGTGCCGCCGGAGGAGGTGACGCCGGAGATGCGCCGCCGGGCCAAGGCGGTAAACTTCGGCATCGTCTACGGCATCTCCGCCTTCTCACTGGCGCAGGATATCGGCGTATCCGTGGCGGAGGCCAAGGCGTACATGGAGCGGTATTTTGAGACGTATCAGGGCGTGCGGCAGTATATGACCGACGTGGTGGCCAAGGCGGAGCAGGACGGCTACGTCCAGACGCTGATGCACCGCCGCCGCGCCCTGCCGGAGCTGAAAAGCAGCAATTTCAACCTGCGGGAGTTCGGCAAGCGGGTGGCGCTGAATATGCCGGTGCAGGGTACCGCCGCCGATATCATGAAGCTGGCCATGGTGCGGGTACACCGTCGCCTGAAGCGGGAGGGGCTGCGCGCCCGGCTTCTCATGCAGGTACACGACGAGCTGATCGTGGAGTGCCCGGCATCGGAGCAGGAGCAGGTAGAGCGCCTGCTGACGGAGGAGATGGAGCAGGCCGCCAGCCTGTCCGTCCCCCTGATCGCGGAGGCGCATAGCGGCAAAAACTGGCTGGCGGCAAAGGAGTAAGATATGAAGCAGGTAAAGATCGTACCCATGGCGGCGGAGCATCTGGATCGGCTGGAGCAGCTGGAGCGGATGTGCTTTTCCCGTCCGTGGTCTAAAAAAATGCTGGCGGAGGAGCTGGACAACCAGTGTGCCGCCTTTCTGGTGGCGGTAGAGCCGGAGACGGAGCAGCCGGTGGGCTACGCCGGACTGCTGGTGGTGGCCGACGAGGGCTATATCACCAATGTGGCGGTGGATCCCGCCTGCCGGCGGCAGGGCGTGGCAAACCAGCTTTTGCAGGTGTTCGACAGCTTCGCCCGGGGTAACCATCTGGCGTTCCTGACGCTGGAGGTGCGGCCCTCCAACGCGGCGGCCATCGCACTGTATGAGGGCTTTGGCTTCGCGGAGGCAGGGCGGCGCAGGAACTATTACGACCTGCCCAAGGAGGACGCCCTCATCCTGACGAAATACTACACGGAGGAGGCGGCGCAATGAACATTCTGGCTTTCGAATCCTCCTGTGACGAGACGGCGGTGGCGGTGGTGCGGGACGGACGGCAGGTGCTGTCCGATGCTATTTTGTCTCAGGCGGATATGCACGCCCTGTACGGCGGCGTGGTGCCGGAGATCGCCTCCCGCAAGCACGTGCAGGCCATCGCCGCCCTGTCTGACAAGGCGCTTGCCGACGCGGGGCTGACCAAAAAGGATGTGGACGCCGTGGCGGTGACGTATGCCCCCGGTCTCATCGGCGCGGTGCTGGTGGGGGTGTCCTTTGCCAAATCCGCCGCCTACGCGCTGGGCGTGCCGCTGATCCCCGTCCACCATGTACGGGGACACATCGCCGCCAACTATCTGGCGTTCCCGGAGCTGGAGCCGCCCTTCGTGGCGCTGGCCATCTCCGGCGGAAACACCCTGATCGTGGACGTGCGGGATTACACGGACATGACGGTGCTGGGCGCCACACGGGACGACGCGGCGGGGGAGTGCTTCGACAAGGCCGCCCGCGTGCTGGGGCTGCCCTATCCCGGCGGCAGACCTATGGACGAGCTGGCGCAGCAGTCCGCCGGCGGCAAGTACGAGCTGCCCCGCGCCCATGTGTCCGGCGCGGAGCTGGATATGAGCTTTTCCGGCCTGAAGACCGCTGTGGTGAATCTGGCCCACAACGCCCAGCAGAAGGGGGAGGCGCTGGACGCCCCTGCGCTGGCGCGGGATTTCGCCTGCGCCGTATCCGGCGAGCTGGTACCCCGCGCCATGCGGGCGCTGGAGCTGACGGGCCACACCAAGCTGGTGGCAGCCGGCGGCGTGGCGGCCAACTCCGTCATCCGCGCCGATCTGGAGCGGGCCTGCCGCCGGGCAGGTGTGGAGCTGTTTCTGCCGCCGCTGCGTTGGTGCGGCGACAACGGCGCCATGATCGGCGCCCAGGGCTATTACGAGTATCAGGCGGGTCGCACGGCCGGCCTGGAGCTGAACGCCTACGCCACCATGGATCTGGGTACATTGGAATAACGCGGCGTCCCCGTTCTGTCGACCGACAGGGCGGGGGCGTTTTTTGCGTCTAATGCAAGAGAGAAGGCAACATTATGGTAACGTTGCAGTAAACTTCGACATTATGTAAAGCAAATCGGGGAATGATGACAGGGTATAACGCAGTTACCTGTGCTGGATATTTTTTGTAAAAAACCGTAAAACAGTTGGAAATAAAGGTGTTACGGCATTGTGGATAACTCGGTGGAAAGTGTGGATAACTATATGTAGAGATTATGCGGTGTCGTATTATGTAAAATCGTTGTAAAGGGGAGAGGTTGCGGGAAAACAGGCGAATTGTCCGGTAAAATAGGGAGAATGGGGGAAAGGGCTTCCATTTGCGGGAGGGGGCGTACTACGAAAAAAGGCACCAAATGTTCGGTACAGCAGAAAAACGGAAGATTATGACGATAAGATTACGTTATGTATTATTTTTTGCATTGCGGAAAAAAGGTTGACGGCGGCGGCGGAGTATGTTATACTATCACCCGGTGTTTAACCATGCTTGTGTGGCTCAGCTGGCAGAGCAGCTCACTCGTAATGAGCAGGTCGCCGGTTCGAATCCGGCCACAAGCTCCAGACTCCTCGCGGATGACGCGAGGAGTTTTTCTGTGTACAAGAGCGATGACAAGCGATATACACTTTCCATGAAGAACGCGGAGGCCTCCGTCCGCATGGAGGGCTGTCAGGTAACGCCCCAGATGCGGGAGCAGTGCCAGCGTGCGCTGCACCGGCGAGGTGACCACGGCGGAGCTGCTGCGGCGCGGGGCGCAGGGCAGCTCGGCATGGCGAATTGAGCATAAAAAGAGGATGGCCGCTGCCATCCTCTTTTTGCGTTACCGCTGGTATTCGAATTCCAGATCGTACATACTGACGATGTCGCCGTCCTGAATGCCCATGTCCTCCAGCGTATCGAACAGGCCGCTCTGGCGCAGCATCTTGTCGAAGTACATCCGGCTCTCGTAGTCGGAGAAATTGATGTTGCCCATGAGCCGCTGGAGCCACGGACCCTCCACCAGCCAGGTGTTGTCCTCCCGCTCGATGTGCAGCGGCTCGGTGGTGTCGATGACCGGCGGCTTGGGGACGTACTCCGGCTCGTACACCGTCACCGGCGGCAGCTCACTGAGCCGCTGGCTGATGCGCTGCACCAGCTCCCGCGTACCCTGATGGGTGGCGGCGGACATGGCGAAGAACTCATAGCCAAGCCCCTCCACATGGGCGCGGAAGGCGTCCAGCTGCTCCGTATCCGCCAGCAGATCGGTCTTGTTGGCCACGGCGATCTGGGGGCGGGTGGCCAGCTCCGGGCTGTACTCCCGCAGCTCGGCGTTGATGGCGTCAAAGTCCGCGATGGGGTCGCGTCCCTCGCTGCCGGACACATCCACCAGATGCACCAGCAGACGGCAGCGGTCGATGTGCCGCAGGAAGTCGTGCCCCAGTCCGGCGCCCTCGCTGGCGCCCTCGATGATGCCGGGGATGTCCGCCATGACGAAGCTGACGCCCTCGTCCACGTAGACCACGCCCAAATTGGGGTACAGGGTGGTGAAGTGGTAATTGGCGATCTTGGGGTGGGCCTTGCTGACCACGCTGAGCAGCGTGGACTTGCCCACGTTGGGGAAGCCCACCAGTCCCACGTCCGCCAGCAGCTTCAACTCCAGCACCACATCGTGGCTCTCGCCGGGCAGACCGGCCTTGGCGAAGCGGGGGACCTGTCGGGTGGGGGTGGCGAAATGCTGGTTGCCCCAGCCGCCACGGCCACCCTTGCACAGCACAAAGGGGGTGTCGTCGGACATATCCTTGATGATCTCGCCGCTCTCGGCGTCGCGCACCAGCGTGCCGCGGGGGACGCGGATGGTCAGGCTCTCGCCGTCCTTGCCGGACTTGCGGCCGCCCTGTCCGTCCACGCCGTTGCCTGCCACATATTTACGCTTGTAGCGAAAGTCCATCAGCGTGGACATATTGTCGTCCACCTTCAGAATGATGGAGCCGCCGTTGCCGCCGTCGCCGCCATCGGGGCCGCCGGCGGCGATGTACTTCTCCCGATGGAACGCCACCGCGCCGTTGCCGCCGTTGCCGGCCCGCACGGTGATCCGCGCCTTATCAATAAAACCAGTTGCCATGGTGCTTACCTCACTGTATCTGAAAAATGTACCCACTGACCCATAATATATGTATTCTACCCGAAAACGGGGAAGAGGTCAACAAAAAAGCTCCCGCCGGTGGCGGGAGCTTTTGCTGTGTGTTTACTCAGCGGGGTAGACGGAGACCTTTTTGCGGTCCTTGCCCAGACGCTCAAAGCGGACGACGCCGTCAGCCTTGGCGAACAGGGTGTCGTCAGTGCCCTTGCCCACGTTGGTGCCGGGGTGGATATGGGTACCGCGCTGGCGCACCAGAATGTTGCCGGCCAGCACGAACTGCCCGTCAGCGCGCTTGGGGCCAAGGCGCTTGGACTCGGAATCACGGCCGTTCTTGGTGGAGCCCATACCTTTTTTGTGGGCGAAGAACTGCAGAGAAATGTTCAGCATATTTCAGTACCATCCTTTCTGTAAGATACTTTCGCGGGAACAGGAGGGGTTTACGCCTCCAGAACTTCGATATGATCCGGATACTCGTCGTGAAGCTCCGCCAGATAGACCATCAGGCCGGTGAGCAGGTTCTGACACGTGCTCTCCGCCGTCTGCGCCAGCCCGCCGGGCAGCCGCAGGGAGATGGAGGCGTCCTTCTCGTTGACTTTCACCGCGGCACACAGTCCCATCACGTCGTTGACGGTGGATTCCACCAGCCGCACGGCGCTGGTCACGGCGGCGCAGACGATATCCTCGCCCTCCTCCGCGTAACCGCTGTGGCCTTTTGCATCAAAACCGATGATGCGGGATTCCTCGGTGAGGAATGTAACAGTGGTCATACTGCCTTAGAACGTGATCTTGCCGATCTCGACCTTGGTGTACGGCTGACGATGACCCTGCCGTTTGCGATAACCCTTCTTGGGGGTGTACTTGAAGATACGGATCTTCTTACCCTTGCCGTTCTTCACGATGGTGGCATCCACCTTCGCGCCCTCCACCACGGGAGTGCCGAACTTGGTGTTCTCGCCATCCACGATGGCCAGCACCTGATCGAAAACCACGGAATCACCAGCGTTGACGTCCAGCTTCTCGATGAACAGAGTGTCACCCTCGCTGACGTTGTACTGCTTACCGCCAGTCACGATAATAGCCTGCATTACTTGTTGCACCTGCCTTTCCTTTATTACGGACTCGCTGTCGGGGGCGTCCGGACGCGCCGAAACTTGATACCCATTCAAAGCGGCTTATCAAGTATAACAGCGGATATCCTGTTTGTCAACAGAAATACCCGCTGTTTTTGCAAAAATCTTTATTATTTTGTGGGATAGGTCAGCTTTTCCTTGGTCCAGTCCACGATGACCGCCGCATAGTACCGGCAGCAGTTCCGTGCCAGCGCTACATCCAGATTCCGGTAGTTGCCGCACTCCGCCGCGCTGCATCCCGGCATCTCGCCCTCGAAGGCTGCGCCTGCGGCAAAGACCTGCTGCAAAAGGCGGATGGCCTCGCCGTCGGTGAGCTGCGCCCCGTCAAACAGGAAGTAAAACCCGGTCTGGCAGCCCATGGGCCCGAAGTAGATCACCGCGTCCTTCTGCTCGGAGTTCCGCAGCAGCGTGGCAATGATATGCTCCACGGAGTGCAGCTCCGCGTTGGTCAGCAGGTCGCCGGTGTTGGGCTTTTTGAACCGCAGGTCGAAGGTCACGGTGTTTCCGTCCCGGCGGCTGAGGTACAGACCCGGTGTCAGCACGTTGTGATCCACGGTGAAGCTTGCGATACGCTCCATGGCTCAGCCCTCCAGCAGCCGCTGCGCCAGCGGCAGCGCCGTCTTGTTCAGATCCCGCATGGCCTGCGGGAAGTTGAAGTAGAAGTCGTGATGCGCCAGCACGCAGTCGGACACGGACTTCAGCGCCAGGAACGGCACGTTGTTGCGCCAGCACACCTGTGCCGCCGCGCAGCCCTCCATCTCGATGAGCAGGGGGTGGAAGGTGTCGGCGATCCAGCGGGCGCGGTCGCACTCGGTGGCGAACCAGTCGCCGGTGGCCACGCTGCCCACCCGGTAGGCGCATCCCAGTGCGTCCAGCGCGGCCTTGGCAGCCTCCTGCCGCGCGGTGGGGAAGTCCATGCGGTTCACCGTGGAGATCAGCCCCACGGGGTCGCCGATACCGGAGGTGTCCATGTCGTGCTGCATGAACCGATCCGGCAGCACCAGCGTACCGATGGGCAGATCCTCAAAGCAGCCCGCTACGCCCACGTTCAGAATGAGATCCGGGTGGTACAGGTCGATAAAAAGCTGGGTGGCCATGGCGGCGTTGACCTTGCCCACACCGCCGCAGCAGGCGATAATGTCCTCCTGAATGCGGTAGAACAGCACCCCGGCCTTCTCCTGTAACAGCGGCGTCTCCTCCGTCAGCAGGCTCTCGATCTCACCCTTCATGGCGTACAGCAATCCAATGCACATGGGCCATATCCTCCTGTAAAAAACCATTTTCCTCATTGTAATGACCCCGGTGGGGAAAAGTCAAGAGGCGCGTTGCAATATGCGGGTATTTCGTGGTAAAATAGCCGAAAGAACGATGACGGGGGAGAGCAGCTATGTCCGTTGCAGGCATCATTTGTGAATTTGATCCGCTCCACACCGGTCACGCCTATCTGATGGAGCAGGCGCGAAGAGCCGGGGCGGAGGCGGTGGTCTGCGCCATGAGCGGCAGCTTCACCCAGCGGGGCGGCTTCGCCGTGGCGGACAAGCTGGCTCGGGCGGAGATGGCGGTACGCTGCGGCGCCGATCTGGTGCTGGAGCTGCCCACGGTGTGGGCCATGTCCACGGCGGAGCGGTTCGCGCAGGGCGGTGTGGACATCCTGACGCGCACCGGCGTGGTGACGGAGCTGGTGTTCGGCTCAGAGTGCGGCGATCTGGCGGGGCTGCGCCGTGCGGCGGACTGCCTGGAGAGCCCGGAATTTACCGCGTCGCTGGCATCGCTGCCGGAGGACGGGCGCACCTTTGCCGCCCGGCGGCAGGCGGCGCTGGCCGCCCTGCTGGGGGCGGAGGAGGCGGCGCTGCTGGCAAGCCCCAACAACACGCTGGCGGTGGAATATCTCCGCGCCATTCGGCGGCTGGAAAGCCCGTTGACCGCCCGGACGGTGCGGCGTACCGGCGCACAGCATGGCGAGGAGGCGTCCGGCGGCTTCGCCTCAGCGTCCTACCTGCGGCAACTGCTGGCGGCGGGGGAGTCGGATCGGGCGGCGGCGTATATGCCTCCGGCGGCGGCGGAGATCCTCCGGCGGGAGCTGGCAGCGGGACGTATCACCGACGGGACGCTGTGCCAGCGGGCCATATTATCCCGGCTGCGTACCATGACCGCCGAGGACTGGCGGCGCTTTGACGGCGGCGGTGAGGGGCTGGGCAACCGGCTGTATCAGGCGTCCCGCACCGGTAGTACGCTGGAGGCGGTGCTGGCTGCCGCCAAGACCAAGCGCTATCCCATGGCGCGGCTGCGGCGGATGGTGCTGGCAGCGTGGCTGGACTTGCCCGCACCGCCGGAGAGAGCGCCCTACCTGCGGGTGCTGGCCGCCAACGATACGGGACGCCGCCTGCTGCGGCAGATGCGGGATGCGGGCGCGCCGGTGCTGACCAAGCCGGCGGACGTGTCCCTGCTGGGAGCCGAGGCGGAGGCGCTGTTTGCCGTGGAGAGCCGGTGTACCGATCTCTACGTGCTGGCACGCCCCGATCCGGCGCAGATGACGCCGGGGCAGGAGTGGCGCATGACCCCGGTGATGCGGTAAATGGATCAGAAAAGCAAACGCTGCTGTGCGGCTCCATGGAGCCGCACAGCAGCGTTTTTGTGCGTTTATAAATCGGAGCTCAGGTGCGCTCCTCCACCTCGTATCCTGCGCGGCGCAGGGAGGAGAGGATCTCCTGAATGTGGGCCTTGTCCCGCGTCTCCAGCGACAGCTGCACCACACAGGAGCCGATGGCGGCCCGGAGGTTGCGGCGCTCGTGGCTCACGTCCAGCACGTTGGCGCCCATGGACGACACGACGGTCAGGAACGACGCCAGCGCGTGGGGCTGGTCGGGCAGTACGGTGGAGAACGTGACGGTGCGGCCCTCCTTGGCAAGGCCGCGGGTGAGGATGCGCTCCAGCATGGTCACATCCACGTTGCCGCCGGACAGCAGGGCGCAGACCTTCTTGCCCTCGATGTTCACCTTGTGGTACATGGCGGCGGCGATGCCCACGGCGCCAGCGCCCTCGGCCACCAGCTTCTGCTTTTCCAGCACGGTCAGAATGGCGCTGGCGATCTCGCCCTCTGTCACCGTCACCACCTCGTCCACATACTTCCGGCACATATCGAAGGTCAGGTCGCCGGGGGTCTTGACCTTGATGCCGTCGGCCACGGTGTCTACGCTGGAGAGGGTGATGATCTCGCCCTTTTTCAGGGATTCCGCCATGCTGGGCGCGCCCGCCGCCTGTACGCCGACAACGCGGCAGTCCGGCTTCAGGTTCTTCACGGCGTAGGCAAGACCGGCGATCAGTCCGCCGCCGCCGATAGGCACGAAGATCACGTCCACATCCGGCAGCTGCTCCAGAATTTCCAGACCGATGGTACCCTGACCGGCCATGATGTGGTAGTCGTTGAAGGGGTGGATGAACGTCAGACCCTGCTCATCCCGCAGGCGCACCGCCTCGGCGTAGGCGTCGTCGTACACGCCGGGTACCAGCACCACGTTGGCGCCGTAGCTGCGGGTGGCCTCGATCTTGGAGATGGGGGCGCCCTCGGGGATGCAGATGGTGGCCTTGATACCCATGTCGCGGGCGGCGAAGGCCACGCCCTGGGCGTGGTTTCCGGCGGAGCAGGCGATGACGCCCCGGGCCTTCTCCTCATCGCTGAGGGTGGCGATCTTGTAGTACGCGCCCCGCAGCTTGAAGGCGCCGGTCTTTTGCAGACAGTCGGCCTTGAGGTAGAAGTCGCAGCCGGGGACGATGCCCTTGGTGGGGACCACGGGGGTGTAGTTGATAACGGGCGCCAGCACCCGTTGGGCGTCGCGGAGCATATCCATCGAGATCATGGGGAAGCCTCCTTTATATTTTTGGTGAGTTGGGGGTCACTGTACGAAGCCGGACACCAGCTCCACCAGCACGTTGGTCATGGTATCCAGACTGGCGGCGGGGATCCACTCCCGTACACCGTGGAAGTTGTAGCCGCCGGTGGACAGGTTGGGGCAGGGCAGACCGTCCCAGGACAGGTGTGCGCCGTCGGTGCCGCCGCGGATAGGCACGCAGGCGGGCGTCACGCCGCTTTTCCGGAAGGCATCCTCCGCCCGGCGGATCAGCTCCATATGGGGCAGGATCTTCTCCTTCATGTTGTAGTAGCTGTCGGTGGTGACGGCCGTGGCCGTGCCTGCGCCGTACTTGGCATTGATGGCGTCGGCGCACCGGAGGAACAGTGCCTTGCGGGCCTCGAACTTTTCCCGGTCATGGTCGCGGATGATGTAGTGCAGCGCGGCCTCCGTCACGTCGCCGGACATGGCGTGCAGGTGGAAAAAGCCCTCGTAGCCGTCGGTCTTTTCCGGAACCTCGTCCGCCGGCAGCATGGCATGGAACGCCATCGCCACGGTGGCGGCGTTGACCATCACATTCTTAGCGCTGCCGGGATGGACGCCCACGCCCCGGAACGTCACATCGCCGGAGGCGGCGTTGAAGTTCTCGTATTCGATCTCACCCAGCGGGCCGCCGTCCACGGTGTAGCCGTAGTCGCAGGCCAGTTCCGCCACGTTCAGACCGTCCACGCCGCAGCCGATCTCCTCGTCAGTTGTGAACACCACCCGAACCTCACCATGGGGACGGTTCAGCAGCAGTTCCACGGCGGCCATGATCTCGGCGACACCGGCCTTGTCGTCGGCACCCAGCAGGGTGGTGCCGTCGGTGACGATCAGCTCCTCACCGGCGTGGGCGGACAGGCCGGGACACAGTGCCTCCGTCAGGGAGACCGTGTCGGACAGGGGCAGGTCGCCACCCTCGTACCGGACGACGCGGGGCTTTACGTTTTCGCCGGGGGCGTCGGGAGCAGTATCCATGTGAGCGATGAGCGCCACCACCGGTGCGGTGACACCGGGGGAGGCGGGCAGCGTGGCGATGACGTTGCCGGCGCTGTCCATGCGGCCGTCCGCAAGGCCCAGCGCCGTCAGCTCCGCCAGCAGCACGCGGCCTAAATCCTTCTGCCGCTCCGTGGAGGGGGAGGTGCCGGTATGCTCATCCGAGGTGGTGTAGTAGGTCACATAACGAAGAAAGCGGGAACGTGCCGTTTCCATGGTGAGATCCTCCTTTAATGTCAGTAGTTTCCTGTATACAGTGTAGCACATCCGGCGGCGGGCTGCAACGGGAAATGCGGCTTTTCCCGTTGGCATAGGGACTGGCCAGCGTGGCATAGGTTCAGAAAAAGGGAGGTATGCGGGTATGCTATCGGCGTTTTTGCTGTTGCTGTGCAACAGCCTGTTTTTATCGCTGCACCTGTCCGGCGGCGCGGGGTCGTTCCCCAAGCCGCTGACGGCCCAGCAGGAGCGGGAGTATCTGCGGCGTTGCGCGGAGGGGGACTTAGAGGCGCGGAACCAGTTGGTGGAGCACAATCTGCGTCTGGTGGCGCACATTATCAAGAAATACTACACACAAACGGACGATCAGGAGGATCTGATCTCCATCGGCACCATCGGACTGATCAAGGCGGTGAACACGTTCCGCCCCGACAAGGGCATCCGCCTCGCCACCTACGCCAGCAGATGTATTGAAAATGAGATCCTGATGCATTTTCGGGCGCAGCGGAAGTTACAGGGCGAGGTGTCGTTGTCAGACGCCATCGAGACGGGGCCGGAGGGGGACGCCCTCTACCTCAGCGATGTGGTGGGCGAGGAGGACACCATGCTGGAGGAGCTGCAAAACAAAGAAAACCGTCAACTCATCCGGCGGCTGGTGACGGAGGTGCTGACGGAGCGGGAGGCGGACATCGTCCGAAGGCGCTACGGACTGGAGGGGCGGCTGCCCCAGACACAGAAGCAGGTGGCAGCGCTGTACGGTATCAGCCGCAGCTATGTATCGCGTCGGAACTAATGTAAGCGATGCCCGGAAAGCCTTGAAAACACAGGCTTGTCCGGGCATCGGGCGTGTTAGGGTAGCGCCGCCATTATTGTAAGCGGGGCAGAAAATTAACGTAAGCGGCCATTCATCAAATATGTAGGAGCACTGTAGTGGAATTTGCATGAGATATAAGAGTATTCAACTAGGCTACAATTTCCAATCCGTTAACAATGGCATAGTGTCTTAAGGTGTCATATAGTTCAGAGTCTTGAAAATTGTAAATTAGGATTAGCGTTATCAAGATTACGTCTTCGTTAAAATCAGCCACTTTGGGTGTTTTACATAAACAATGAAACATTGCTAATGCATCGTGGCCATTGGCGTTTAATAGATCCGCGTTGATGTCGGTAAACGCCTGAACTTCCGCTGAAACAACTCGTATAATATTGGGGTTAGATGAAAAGATATCTCGATTAGCATCTCTAAGAAGTGTAATTATTTTCGAGCTATCTATCATTTTATTTGATTTATTGAACACTTTGAAAGGTGAAAAAACCGTAAACTTCATCCCTAAATTCTGCTGTGCACTTACTTTTCTAAACGCGCTTATCCATCTAATTTGCTGAAAGGTCTGGTCATAGATGGATCTAGCATTGGAAATGTGAGGATATAGCATATTACACATCGTTTCAAAGGTGTTAAATGATGACAACATCATGGTTTCTAAAGAAGAATAGTCATAAAAGAAAATATTGGGGGAAGGCGGGCTAACATCGTAGTCTCTGTCACAGACTCCTATGACGTTAGCCATATTGAAACTATCTACTATTTCACGTACGCCCTCTTTTCCCGAAAAGGACTCATAAAGAACTACCCTGTTTGAAATCTTATTTTGAAAAAAACGAATATCATTTATGCCTTCGACAATGATATGGGTAAACTTGTGTTCGCGATCTGCAGATCGAAATAATCGTATTTCGGATAGAGTACTTTCTTTGGTCAAATTGATTCTTATCGAATTAGTTCCCATAAAGCTCCCCCAAATCGATCTGAAGATCCCAACGATTGTTTATTATTTGCGGAGCATGTGTTGCAACAATAACTTTCAAATTGCCAAGGCTGACTACTCGATCCAGATCTTCCATAAATAGCTTTTGCCACATGATATGGAGTGAAATTTCCGGCTCGTCAATTAATAAAAGCAGTTGCTTCTCGGTTTCAAAGATTAATTCATAAAAAAGGACAATTTCTTGCTTTTCTCCGGAAGAAAGTTGCTCTAGTTTCAAAATATGATTTGGATCATCGTTGTCCACAACCACCAGACCACTTTCACGAGTAATGCGAATAGATTTAAAACTCAGATGGGAGTTAATGATATCTGTATACAGATCCAAGCGTTCAATAAAATCGGCAAAAACACTATATTTCTTTTCAAAGTCCTCGAAATATATTTTTAGTGCCTTTGAGAATTCTGCTTCATAATTCGTTGAACGAATAAATGGTAGATCAACCAGATCGTATTTGCTTAATTTGGCAAATTTAATGTTAGCGTTCTCCATTTTTTCTTGAAATTCTTCTTTACCACTAAGGCCTTTTTTAGTAGAAAGGAGCCGTTGAGGATAGGTGCTGTCAAGTGAGTTTGCCGCTTTAGAATAATCAGCTGTTAACTGGCTAATTCTAGCCTTCATTTTTTCTGGCAGTTCACTAATAACGTCCACTATCTGCTCGTCATCATCTTCGTCAATTTCTTTTCGAATAAGACGCTGCTCAGAGATTAGTCGAACATTTCCGCTTTTTTCTGCAATTGTCTTTATCTTCTCTATAAGAAAAGAATATTCCTTGGCTTTTTTGGGAGAAATATTAAAATAATTCGAAATATCTTCAATGCTGTCGGCATCATCAAAAAGATGGAAAAATAAGTCTTCACGCCCGAAACGTTCACGCGTACGAAAATCCATCCATTCATTTGGAGAAACTCTGTGAATCCATGGTACTCGTGTTGCATTGGATGCGAACAAATGAAATGGCAGTTCCTGTTTGTCCACAAGTAAGGCAGAAGTTCCTCCATCTGTTCTTTTTTTCTCAATAGAAAACGTTGTATTGTCATCAAATGTTATTATAATTTCTTGAAAATCCAGCTTATAAAAAAACATTACATTGGTGGAGCTTAGTGCGGAAATGATTTTTAAGATAGTAGATTTCCCGAAACCGTTTGGTCCAGTAAGAATTGTGATTGTATTCCGCTGTAGTTCAATGGTGTAGTCAAAGCGATTAAATAGCTTTTTGATTTCCAAACAACTTATCATTGAGACACCCCTCCATTTTCTGTTTTTGTATCAACCAAAATACTAAACTATAAGATATTCACACTCTTCAAGAATTATAAAAAACTTGATACGCCCAGTAGCTTCCGCGACGATACTTTTTGAGTATTCCTTTTCCCACTAAGTCAGCTAGTATTCGGTTTGCTATAGCAGCAGACACTTTGCACAGTGCCCGGACATCTGCGTTCATAATAAACTCATGTGTCTCCAGGAATTTCTCAATCTGCTCCCAGCGCATCGTCGCCTTACCCATCGGCCCATCGCTCATCTCATCACTCGTGTTGATTGCGTCAATGAGCGATGCTTTGATGGCGGAAAGCATAAACTCAATAAACACCGTGGATTCCCCGGCATCATTGGAGGCATTGATGGCCGCGTAATACTCCTGCTGACGGTCGTGAATGATGGACTCCACCGGGAGCCAGGCGAAGGCCGGATTCCATTTAGAGAGCAGCAGCGTATGCCACAGGCGGCCAACGCGACCGTTTCCATCGGCAAAGGGGTGGATCAGTTCCAGCTCATAATGGAACACGCAACTGCGGATTAGCATGTGTATGTCGCTGTCCCTGACCCAGCCCAGAAGTTCCATGACCTAATCTGGGACATACTGCGGCAGAGTGTCGAAATGCAGGATATGCCCTTCCTGATCTACAACGCCAACAGGACGGGTACGAAACATCCCTGACTCATCCACCAATCCTCGTGTCATGATGCCGTGAGCGGTCAGCAGATCATCCACAGAGTAGGGATCAAGCTCCTCCAATCGCTCATAGATCTTATAAGCGTTTTTGACCTTTGCAATATCTTTAGGCGGAGCCAGAACCTGTTTGCCGTTGAGAACGGCGGTGACCTGCTCCAGAGTCAGCGTATTCTGCTCGATGGCCAGGGAGCCATGAATTGTCCGGATGCGATTGGTGCGCCGCAAAGTAGGGTTGGCTGAAAGCTGATTCGTAGAGGTCAACCGTCCAACTAGCTCCGCAATCTCTGCAACATGGTCAATCATCGCATTTGTGATTTCAAAAGGAGGTTTTTTGTTCCGCATCCTGACACCTCATGTAAAAACTTGTTTATATTATTATATCAAACATCACTCATTTCATCAATCATAATTTGCTGCGATTTGAGTGATGTTATTCTTATTTCGCACATCAAAAACAAAGGAGGAACCACTATGGCATCAATTGTTCAGCGAGGCGGCAGCTACAGCGTGGTTTACTACACAAAGGAAAACGGTATCCGAAAGCAGAAGTGGGAGAGTTTTCGCACTGAAAAAGAGGCGCTGCACCGGAAATATATGGTCGAGCAGTACCAACAGGTAAAGAAAGAACTGGCACATCGCCCGCAGACCGTAGGACAGCTCATTCAAGAATATGTCTGGTTATACGGCAGAGCAAAATGGTCGCTGTCCATGTACGAATCCAGTCGGGGATTGATTCAGAATTACATTGATCCCTACTTTGGCAGCATTCATCTGGAGGAACTGACGCCACGGCTGGTATCTAGACTTTACATGGAATTTCAGCATGAGCTGAGATACTGCGGACCATACCACAAATATGCGGGACAATCCGTTTCGGCCAGCACAGTGAAAAGCGTACATAAGCTGCTGCATAGCGCTTTTGAGCAGGCAGTTCTGTGGGAATATGTGGATCGCAACCCATTTCACAAAGCGGTACTCCCCAAAGCCAAGGCAACACCACTGGTATTCCTATCCCCAGAGCAGATCCAACTCCTTTTGTCCCATTGCAATGTGCCGTGGCTGCGGTTAGCGATTGAACTGTCTTTCGTGTGCACACTTCGCAGAGGTGAATTATTGGCGTTGACATGGGATGACATTAACTGGGAACAGAATTCATTGCAGATCAGCAAGGCATTGTGCAGGGTCAGTCAGGACGCAATGCTGGCGTTAGATGCGCGAGATGTTTTGCACATATTTCCAACGGACGCGTACAGCAGAACGGTTCTCGTTCTAAAATCACCCAAGACCGAATCAAGCAATCGTGTCGTCTATTTTCCACCGTCGTTAAAGTGCTCCCTGCTTGAATGGCAAAATGAGCAGAAAAAATCAGCCATCGGTGAATTGCCGAGGCTGATTTTCGCTTATGAAGATAACCGACCGCTGCAAGGCGGTGTTCTTACGAAACATTTTCAAAGGCTTCTGGCTAAATGCAATCTCCCCAGAGTGACCTTCCACAGTTTACGTCATAGCAGTATCACCTATAAGTTGGTTCTGACAGGCGGGGACATTAAGGCGGTGCAGGGAGATTCGGGCCACTCGCAAGCAGACATGATCACCGAGATCTATGGCCACATACTGGATGCAAATCGTCGTAAAAATACGGAACGGTTTGAGGAAGAATTCTATCAAAATTATGGCACCATTTCGTGTAATCGAACCTAAGAGCATCCGCTTAGGAGTAGACCCGATACGACATCGGGAAGTGGCATCTAATGCTTAAAA
>ERZ809074.72-NODE-72-length-156202-cov-6.755551_pt1 | contig 156202 bp, 132 predicted proteins | sample MGYA00520795_ERZ809074 | MGnify/ENA primary metagenome ERZ809074 (study PRJEB31570, sample SAMEA3212989) | Homo sapiens | biome: human-gut; feature: human gut; material: fecal | place: Sweden | collected 2011 ... | reverse complement strand
GCGCTCCTGGTTTGGGACCAGGTGGTCGCAGGTTCGAATCCTGTCGCCCCGACCACAGCAAGCATCATACGAATACCGATGGGTTCAGTATGATGCTTTTTTCGTGTCTATACCTCTCGGCTCCATCGCCACGCCTATCACCACCACTCCCCCAACCTGCCCCGATATCCGTTGCCCCATCTGTCCAATTGATAACCAACCCATATCCAAACCGTCCGCCATCATCTTTTTTCTGATTTCGGGGTTTGAACCAGTGGCTTCGTACTTTGCAATTATGATTTCAAAGTTTGAATTACCCATTGCGCGCTTTGCATCCATTCTATAGTTGGACTCGATGTATAAGGACTACAATGGCGCGAAACATGTGCCATGTCTCAAGATTATAGTGATGACTTAATCAGCGGAAAACGGTATGGAAAAACGTGTGACTCGTGTCGGGCTGCTGCCCACGATTAAGGTTATGGCTATGAAAAAAGCCCCAAGTTGTTACTTGGAGCCTTTATCATTTCCATCGCTTTGCGGAAGATGAGGGATTCAAACCCCCGATACCCGGAAAAGGGTATACCGGATTTCGAGTCCAGCGCATTCGGTCACTCTGCCAATCTTCCTTAACCGCTGCAAAAGTAATATTAATTTCGAATATAACCAAGGAATTGCTGGTATTTTTTTCATCTTTTGCAAAGATTGCTATATATGCAATTGGCACATCTTTTCTGGTCTTTTGTGGGTTCAAAGGGGATGTCGGCATCATAGATTTCACGCAGAGTCAGCCTGAGTCCGTCCATAAACTCATCCTCGTAATCTGTAGCCCTGACCATAAGTGAGTCACCCAGCTTGAGCGTGGGGTCGTACTGCTCGTCGCTCATGTTCTGGATGAACATAAGTGCCGGGCTGACTGCAAGCTCGCTTTGGTTGAGCTCCTGGCTGTGGCTCACAATCAACGCGTAGAGCAGAGCCTGCAGATAATAATTGGTGTGTTTGGCGTGGATGTCGGCATCGCTGAACAACTCGGCTATCTCCTCGACCTTCTTCCGGGCTGGCATTCCCGTCTTGTAATCGATAACGCGAATGCGCTGCTGCTGGTCATCATCTGTAATCTCGTCCAGACGGTCGATGAAGCCGAGTACCTTGATTTCGCGTTCGCCATCGGTAGAGTCGAATCTGACAGTTGTCTCGACCTTGTTCTCCAATCCCAAGATGCGGAACGGCGTAAGACGGCTGTCGATGTCGAGCATCTTGCGCAGATAGCTGATGACCACACCTCGGTTGATGAGTTGCAATCCGTTGTACTCGGGAGTGTAAGAATTGTCTTTGACCTTGAAGAGTTCTTCCTTGAACGCCTGGTCTACAATCATCTCGATGACCTCCCGGTGATTGAGCAAGTCGTCGATGTCAGCCTGCTTTATCACCTCGCTCTTCTGCATGAGTCGCTGATAGATGAGTTCGGCACTGCGGTGGAAGATAAGACCGAAGACGCGGCTGTCCTTCATCTCTTCATCCGTCTCATCGGGTTCTTTCAACCCCTCGACTACATTGTAATAAAAGGTAAGCGGGCAATAAAAGTAACGGTTGATGGCTGTCGGCGAGAGCTGGGTCAACTGGTGGAGCTTGTTCATCAAATCGGGCGTCTTGATGACACTGCCGGACAGCGCCTGCTTGACCGACTGGTCTGGGGTGAGTATGCAGTGGTGTATGTCGTGGCCACTTTCGACCATCATCTGCAACATAAATCTGCTCATCTCTCCCGTCTGGCCGTCCTCCGTAGCCTTGTTGTAGGTCAAAGTGATATCCTGCGACCGCTGCAGAAGCCGGTAAAAGTAGTAGGCATAGATGGCAACCTTGTGGTCGATAGTAGTAAGCCCGTAGGCCTTGCGTATAGAATAGGGAATGAATGAAGAGTCGTTGACACCCTTAGGCATATTGTTGTCGGAGGCTGACAGTACGAGCAGGTGGTCGAAGTCCAGGTTTCTGGTTTCCAGCACGCCCATAATCTGAATGCCCTCTATCGGCTCGCCTCTGAAGGGAACCGTCGTGCTCTGTATCAGTTGGGCTATCAGGCGTTCAAAGGTAATCTTGTCGACCTGCAGGTCGCCCGAAGCAATGAGTCCTTCGAGACGATTGATGATGGTGTACATGCGGAAGATGGACTCCTGGGTAAGCGGGTCGTTGACCTGGCTTGCCTTGCGGCCCACATACTGAAGCATGGCCGTCAGCCATTGGGCAATGTTCTGGTTATGGCAGTCGCCCAGCGTGTCGATGTCGGTAAACAAAAGCTGCAATCCTTGGTCGAGAGCCAGCTGGGAGCGCGTGGGGTAATAGCGGTTGCATGCCTGCAACTCCATGTACAGGTCAAGACAACCGGCGGAAATGTATCGGCCATAAGGGTGCTTGAGTATCTTGGCTACATCGCGCAGACGATACTTGTCTGTGTTCTTGACGTGGCCATAGGTTTGCAGGCGCAGCAGTATCTGGACAAACGAAGCCACTGGCGACTGGGACAGAGGATATCCGGTGGTGATATTGATGCTCTTGACCTCTTCGGGCAGACAGTGCAGCACGGTCTGGAGCAGCGACTCGTCGCACAACACGATGGCGGTCTTGGCGCCGGCTTCGATGCGATGGTTTTCGCTTATCCACTGACTGATATAGTGAGCCTGCGCACTCTCGGTCATGGATGAGATGTAGGTGATGTCCTTGGGCTTGCTGAAGTTGTTGTAATATGTATCGTCATCTACACTCAGCTCGTTGGGGAACTGAGTCAGATAGCCGTTGATGTAATGCCCCGCCTCGTTGTTGGCGAGATAATAGTGGTCGAAATCCCAATAGAAGCATGCCTTACCCTGCGCTTTAAGCGTGAGGAAGAGCCGCTGCTCGACCTGTTGCAACATATTGAATCCCACAAACACATATTTGTCGAACTCATAGTCGGCCTGGGCTTCCACCACACTGCGATACAGCGCGCCCTCGTAAGCCAGCCCCTGCGCGGCGAGACGCTGGTTGAAGTCACGGTAAATTTCTTCGAGATTGCACCAAAGAGAAAGGAATCTCTCTTTGAGCTTGGAGAGATGGTCGTCGGCGAAATTGTGGAAGAAAGACTTGAGTATATTCTTCTGCTCGGGTGAGAGATAGTCTATGTCGTCCAATTCGTGGATGTCTCTAAGGTTGGCAAAAACCTTATGGGCATCGGCCATGTTCTTGTCGATATCATCAAAGTCGGCAAGCAGCAATTGGCCCCATCCGTAGAAACGGTCGAGCGTCTCATCCTTACCGGTGATTTGCGTATAGGAACGATAGAGGTCGCAGACCAGCTTGATGGGGTCGGCAACCATCAACTCTGACTTCTCTCTGAACAAATCGCTGATGGTGGTATAGCATGGACTCCACAACGGACCATCTGACAGCCGTGCCAGATATTCGTTCATAAAGAGCGAAGCACGCTTGTTAGGAAACACAACGGCTATTCGTGACAGGTTACTGCCATATTTCTGTAACAGGTCTTTGGCTACTGCCTCTAAAAAAGTGCTATTCATTTTACCTCTTCTATCTTATTACTGTACACAAACCACAAGTAGCCTTTCACCCGGCTATGCCCCATCTCGCTGAGCAGCTGCATATACTCTCTGACTTGGGTGTGGTATTCTTCTTTGGGAGTTCCGAATTTGAAGTCGATGACGATATATTCTTCGCCGTCGGTTATCACTCGGTCGGGACGCAACAGGCGCGACTTCTGCTGCTCTCTGTCGTAGAACAGCAGCGAACACTCGTTGAGCACGGTCCAACGGGGAGAGAACCATTCGCTCACCCGGTCGTCATCAAGTCGCTTGCGCAACATGCCGACGAGCTGTTCCCGCTTGACCTCGTTGTCGTAGAGGATGCCATCATTTTCCAGCTGCTGCAGGGCCTTGTCTATATCGGCCGACGTACGTATCGTCGAGAAGACCTTGTGCAGCACATTGCCCAACTTGATGTACTGATTATGATTGTCGCCCTCATTGTCGTGAGTGAATTCGATGCTCTGATTGCTCTGGCGGAAAGTCGCCACAGACTTGTAGGCCTTGATGACTGGCATATCCATAGGGGCGGAAGTCTTGCGGAATACATTGCGCTCCTCGGTGGATTGCTGTGTACGAGCGGGCTTGCTTTGGGCTGCGGGCAATAAGCCGAACTCCAGATGGAGGGTATCGGTCTTGTCGTCAAGGTTGCCCGTATAAGTCGTGTTGAGGGCTTGGGCCAGGTCATCCCAAATGCCTTCGAGCAGCCCCGAACGCATAGCCTGCGTGCCGCGTTTGCCCAATATGTAGAGGCTGCTCTTAGCACGGGTGAAAGCAACATAGAGCAGGTTGAGATTGTCCACTACATTCTGCAGATGCTCATAATAATAGTCGGCTTCGTAAATAGAATTTACCATTCCTTTCTTGGAGAAATCTATAGGTACAAGCGGCATCCGGCTGAAGGGGTCTACCTTGGGCGTACACCATAAGGTAGAGTTGCTCTGTTCAAGTTTCCAATCACAGGCAGGAATGATAATATGGTCGTACTCCAATCCCTTGCTCTTATGGATGGTCAACAGTCTGATGCCATTGTCCATACTGCTCTGGATGGCTTTCTCGTGGAGCGTGTTGTCCCATTCGTTGAGGAAGTCGTCAATGTCGGACATGTTGTCTTTGAGATACTTGGCCAGCTGGTCGAAGAAGGCGAAGATATATGCACTCTGGTTGCAACAGATGTCTTCATCGAGCATGGCATAGATGGTCTGCACCATGTCGTAAAGCGGCATGGTAAGCAACTGTTCGCGTGTGCGTTCTACGGGAGCAAGTATTCCCACCTGCTTAAGATAAGCTCGGTCGATGCAACTCTCTGGATTGGAAACATAACGCAAAGCACTGATTAAGGTATTGACGGCAACGGAGGCGTCAAGGCGGAACGCTTCATCGGATATAAGCGGTACCGAGGGATAGTTCTCCCCGAAAAAGCGGGCTATCTCTTGTATGGTTGACTTGCTTCGACACAAGATAGCGATGCTACTGGGTGCATGACCTTGTTCCAAGATGGTCGTAATCATGCTATGGATTTTCTCCATGATTTGTTCTCCATACTCGGTGCTTGGTATCAGGGTCATCTCTACCCTACCTCTTTTCAGGGTGTTGTGAGGCTTCTGCTCGACATCTGCATAGGCTTGTATCAGTTGGTCTACCTCATTGCTCCCATCCAATGACCTGGCTTCGTACTGTGTGGCCAATGAGAAAAAGACATTGTTGAAAGTAATGATATTGTAGTCAGAACGGTAGTTGGTGACCAGAGATTTGACTGTGACGGACTGACTCTGGTCTGGAAATTCGCTTTCGATATTGTTGAGGAGCTTCCAGTCACCCGAGCGCCAGCGATAGATGCTTTGCTTGACGTCGCCGACAATGAGATTTTGTGTATCTTCATTGCTCATGCAGTCCATGAGCAGGATTTTGAAGTTCTTCCATTGTATGGTGCTCGTATCCTGGAACTCGTCTATCATGATATGCTTCAGTCTGGTGCCAATCTTTTCAAAGATAAATGGCGAATCGCTGTCCTGAATCATACCGTTGAGCAGATGCTGCGTGTCGCTCAGCAGAAATCTGTTGGCATCACTGTTCATCTCACGAATGGTCTTCTCGATATTCTCCAACAGCCTTAACTGGTTAAGGTGGCGCAATGTAAGATTGGCAGAAACATACAGGCACGACTGAACCTGACGCATACGCTCGGTCTCCTGAAGATAAGGCAGCAGCGTCTCGCACACCAGCTTGTACTTGGGATTGTCTGGAGTCCGCTCGGCTTTCTTTACCCATTTATCTGCATCTTCCATCGCGGCCTTGACGGTGTTGGTGAGGACATCAGCATCGCCATACTTGCCATTGCCCATCTTGATGAAATAGCTACACACTCCCTTGTTGCCATTGCTGAAGTCGGTGGTTTGGAGGCCGTTCTCTTCAAGCATGTCCATGAATGTGGCGGCATAGTGCTTGAAGTGGTCTTCTGCATGGTCACGCATTTCCTTCAGCATGCGCGTATAATCATCAAAGAAGTTATCCGTGGCGAGTGCTTCATTGAGTTTCTTGCTGTTGTCTCTATAGATATCGCGGAAAATGTTCCTGCCAAAGCGTTTGATGAGATTGATGACATTCCAGCCCTTGTCCTCGGATATGTTTTCTTTGACGTATTGCATAATCCAGCCAAAGACCTTGTCGTGAACCTTAAGCCCGTCTATCAGTTCGTCAACTGCCTGCTCTTCCACCTGCACGTCATTGAGTCCTATACGCAGATTGGCTGTGAGGTCGAGTTCACTTGCCATATTGCGTAAGACGCTTTGGAAGAACTTGTCTATCGTCTCGACTCTGAAATAGTTGTAATTATGGAGCAGGAGTCTAAGCGCCTCTCCTGCCTGGGTAGCCACCATGACTGGGGCGAAACCTGTAGACTGGACAATGTTGTCCATATAACTCTGGGCTTCAGGCAACTGCCTGGAGAGGCCATAAAGCATGCTAAGAATGCGCATCTTCATCTCTTCGGTGGCCTTGTTGGTAAATGTAACGGCAAGGATATTGCGAAAAGAAGATGGATCCTGGATGAGTAACTTTATGTATTCTACTGTGAGAGTAAATGTTTTTCCCGAACCGGCGCTTGCTTTATAGACCGTAAGTGGGTTGATTGAGTTTACCATTGTCTGAATAATTCTAATCCGATTTTAATGCCAACACCATCAAAACGCCCATTGCGATGAGCCATGAAGACTCCGGTGGATACCCAACGGGTGGTAAATCCGTAGCCCACTTCCGTATAAGGATGCAGATGGGTCACAAAGAGCATGTTGGTATATATGCGTTCCTTCTCAATATATCTTCCAATCAAGGGAATGTGGCTCAAGGCGAGCAGTGGCGTCTCGTAAGTGGCGTTGGTACGAACATAATAGCGCGAAAGGTTATACCAATGGCTGGGAAGGAGCGTAAATTCACCGGTCCACTCATCATACCATCCGTCAGGGATATTGTTGTCTCTGAAATTGGAGTAGTCCAAGAAGTTCCGGGTACCGTCGATGAGTGTATAGAAACCACAACCTGCGCGGAAAGACAGGAACTTCAATCTATTGAAGGCCACTATCTGCTGTATGTCAAACTCCACACGCTCATAGGCAAGGTCTGCGTCCATCAAGCCGCGGATGCTGCGTTCGTATGCCACATTGACAGCCGGGCCTCTCCACCCTGTTGGCCTCCAGATAATCTCGGCCTTGGGCGCAACAGACGTATAAGATGTAGGGACATGCGCCTGCTGATAGGTGTGACGCTCTACCGCCGTACGTTTATGCCCCACCATTCCCACCTGCAATGTAATGTGACGCGACCAGTCATAGCTGCTCTCTAGGGTAAGGTGGAAGTCTCGAAAGTAATCAATACGCTCACCATTATAAGGTGTATTGCTTGGCAATGAAGCCAGCATCTCATCTTTCAGCATGCCGTTGCTTATCCAGTTGCCATTGCCCAACTGCAACTTTACATAGCCGTTATGCCGCTTGTCAAAATGGTATTCTATAGGTAATGTAAAATACAGCTGGCGCTGCTTGAAAGAATAGCCAGCCTTAAGTCTGGTGTAGAGATAGTGGTTCGTGGAGAAATTGTATAGGTTGCGGACGTCAAATTTATAATAATAACCCTTGCGGCCACTATATCCCATGTACAGCGGGTTGAACAGCGGGTTGATGTTTACCTGTCCCTGGTTGCCGTTTCCATAGTTGGAACTTATTTTGTTCAAGAGATTATCCCCCAGTACATCCCAGAAGAAACGCTTGGCCCAACTACGCTTGACGTTTTTTGCCTCAGTAGAGTCCTGAGCCAAGGCAGCATAATACTTTGTATAGATGGCATTCTCTTCGGTTGTAAGCGTGTCATGTCTGATGCTATCCATCAACTGGCGCATGGTAAGTGAGCCAACAGAATCCTTATTGAGGGCAGGCATACCATAGATTGCAGTATTCTGCGCTTTAACGATATTGCCCATAAACTTAAACTTGGCATTGAGCTCACAGCTTTGGGGAATGACAGGTGACAGTTTGTCATCAGACATGACGAAATTGAGGGTGAAGTTAATCATGTCAAACTCTCCCGCGATTTTTCCCCATCTGATGCGACCTGTCTTTGATTCGACAATGACGCCTCCCGTAACCAGTTGAGTATTCTTTACCTTTGGATAGAACGTGATTTCGACTTGGTTATCATGGAGTATCTTGAACTGGAACCTATAGTAAGCCCTGTTGTTGCGGTGAAAGGGCGAGAGCATACTGTTGCCAAAGATGGTTTCTTCATAAAACTTGGGAGTCAAAAACTTCTGTAGGCGCGTCATGGTCTCCTTCTGTTGCGGTATAGTCGATGTATGCGCCAACCTTTCTATCGTATAGTCCTTGGTATTGTATAGATGACACACAGAATAGTTCTCCTCAATGTAGTCGCGAGCCTTGCTATGGGCGATGCGATACATGGTGGGAATAGGGAAAAGGATGAGATTGCGGCGCACCACATTGATTTTGAGCTTGCGATAAGTATAAATATCCAGCCCATGAAAGACCGTCGTGTCAACACTATTAGGAAAGTCATATATACGGTTGAGCAGGCTGACATCAAATCTGCCCTCATCTTGTGCAATCGTATTCATTGACAGCAATACGAAGATCATGGTAATTGTCCACCTGGCTCTCTGCATCATAATGCAAATCTACACAAAAAACTTGGAATGACGGAGATGCCTAAACAAAAAAACGCACCTTGTATCAAACTTTAACAGTCGTGCAGAAAAAATCCCCATCTTTGGAAGATGGGGATAGAGGTCGTATATATATGTATATATAATAAAGGTGTATCAACCGAGATATTTCATCAAGATTTTGGCATTACCGCTGTCTCTTAGCTTGGTAATACTCTTCTCTCGAATCTGACGCACACGCTCACGAGTGAGCTTGAGTTCATCGCCAATTTCCTCGAGTCCCTTCTCGTGACATCCGATGCCGAAGCAATATCTGATAATTTTGATTTCGCGTTCCTTAAGTACCTTGCTCAGCACCTGATTCAGCTCCTGAGCCATGCTCTCATGGTCTACAACCTTGTCTGTACGGCTGTCATCACCAGAGGCCATGACATCAAGCATACAGTTGTCCTCGCCGTCCTGGAATGGGGCGTCGATACTCAGGTGGTGACCATCTGCCATCATGCTTTGAGCAATCTTTTCGGGTTCGATATTAGTTGCATCAGCAAGCTCGGCTACCGAAGGCTGACGTTGGAACTCTTGCTCAAACTTGTTGATTTCATGGTTGATTTTATTGAGTGAACCAACCTGGTTGAGGGGAAGGCGCACAATGCGGCTCTGCTCGGCAATAGCCTGGAGAATGCTTTGGCGAATCCACCACACAGCATAAGATATGAACTTGAAGCCGCGGGTCTCGTCAAACTTCTGGGCTGCCTTAATAAGACCAATGTTACCCTCATCGATCAAGTCGGTGAGTGTAAGGCCTTGGTGTTGGTATTGTTTTGCAACCGACACTACGAATCGCAGATTAGCTGTTACCAATTTGTCCTTAGCACGTTCACCTTCGGGGCCACCCTTTTTAATCTTTTGGGCAAGCTCGATTTCCTCGTCAATGGATATCAATGGGGCACGACCGATCTCTACCAAATACTTGTCTAAGGCTTCGCTCGAACGATTGGTAATACTTTTTTGAATTTTTAATTGTCTCATCTTGTCTTATTAAACTTCCTAAACACTTGAAAGTCAACTTTTTCGTATCAGGACATACGTAAAGCGATGCAAAGGTACTGCTTTTTTCGCATATTATAAAGTTTTTTGCCCTCTTTTTTCTAAAAATCACGATTTTCGTTAAAGTCGCGGCATTTTCCATAATTGATAGGATGAGAGAAACTGATAACGGGGTTAGGTGATTGACGTCTGGGGGCGCCAAACCTTATTATATATTGGAGGCGTTTCTTTCGCATAGTAGCGAGACTGTCTGTGTGGTTCTTGAGATTTTTACTGTTAAAAAAATCGGTAAAACCTTGGCTGTAGTGTGAAAATTCACTAACTTTGGGCTATACTATAAAGATATAAACCATGACAGCGTATTTAGCATCCAATCTTTGGGCTATATGGACAGCCATTGCCATAATATGCCTGATTATCGAACTGGGGTCAGGAGACTTTTTCCTTACCTGTTTTGCCCTTGGCGCGTTCTGCTCCATGATAGTGTCATTTACCGAAGCCCCATTATGGACGCAGATACTTGTTTTTGCAATCTGTTCAGTACTGAGTATCATCTTCGTACGACCATCTCTTCTACGAAAACTTCATAACCGGCAAGAGCGATTGAGCAACTCCGACGCGCTTATAGGGCGCGAAGGCAGAGTGATAGAAGCCATCTGTCCCGGTGACTATGGCTATGTGAAGATAGACGGTGACGAATGGAAAGCGCAAAGCCCAGACGACACCACTATCGAGGTCGGCACCACAGTAAAGGTTATTGGCCGAGAAAGCATCATCATCAGCGTTGAGAGAGTTCAGACATCTACATACAACAACAACCAACCCACGTAACATTATGGAAGGAATAACATTCATCACACTGGCGGCCCTGCTGGCCCTCGCCATCGTATTTGTCAAGATGGCTGTAGTAATCATCCCTCAGTCGGAAACCCGCATCATCGAGCGCCTCGGCAAGTACTACGCCACGCTGAAGCCCGGTGTCAACATCATCATCCCATTCATCGACCGCGCCAAGGTAGTTGTAACCCAGCAACGTGGTCACTATTACTATTCGAGCGCGATAGACTTGCGTGAACAGGTGTACGATTTCGACAAGCAGAACGTGATTACCAAGGACAATATACAGATGCAAATCAATGCGCTGCTCTATTTCCAGATTGTTGACCCATTCAAGACTGTGTATGAGATAAACAATCTGCCAAACGCTATCGAAAAGCTCACCCAGACCACTCTGCGTAATATTATCGGAGAGATGGAACTTGACCAGACTCTCACCTCGCGCGACACCATCAACACCAAGTTGAGAGGTGTGCTCGACGATGCCACCAACAAGTGGGGTATCAAGGTAAACCGCGTAGAACTTCAGGACATCACGCCTCCCTCGAGCGTACTCCAGGCCATGGAGAAGCAGATGCAGGCCGAGCGCAACAAGCGAGCAGCCATCCTGACCAGCGAGGGAGACAAGCAGTCGCAGATTCTGCAGTCGGAAGGAGACAAGGCCGCGACCATCAATCGTGCCGAGGCAGACAAGCAGCAGGCTATACTCAGGGCCGAGGGTGAAGCTACCGCACGCATACGCAAGGCTGAAGCCGAGGCTATCGCTATAGCAAAAATCACTGAAGCAGTGGGCAAGAGTACCAATCCTGCCAACTATCTGCTTGCCCAGAAATACATACAGATGCTCAACGAGGTGGCTCAGGGCGACAAAACCAAGACCGTATTCTTGCCCTATGAAGCCACTAATCTGATGGGCTCTATAGGAGGAATTAAAGAACTATTTAAAGGAGAATAATTAGAAAATGAACATTTGCATAGTAGCAGGCGCCCGGCCTAACTTCATCAAGGTGGCGCCCATACTGCACGCTTGCCGCAATGCCCGCCAAAACGGTGCCGATATCGACATCAAGTTGGTCTACGCGGGCAGTGCAGACGACGTGACCCTCGAGCCTACCCTCTTTACTGATTTGCAGATTGCCCCTCCCGACAGCTATCTGGGAGTAGTAAGTGAAAACCTCAACGAAATCACCGGACAGGTGATGTCCAAGTTTGAAGATTATCTGCAACATCACAAGACCGATGCTGTTATCGTGGTAGACGACCTTTCCTCGACCATGGCAGCAGCCATAGTCACCAAGAAGCAGGGACTCATACTGGCCCACCTGGCAGCGGGCACGAGAAGTTTTGACATCACCATGCCCAAAGAGATAAACCGTCTGGTCATAGACGGCCTATCCGACATCCTGTTTACGGCTGGAATCAGCAACAACGCAGTGGCCAACCGCGAGGGCGCAGAGCTGTCCAAAGTGTATATGGTAGGCAACATACTGATAGACAATATCCGCAACAACCACGCCCGTTTTACTCGTCCGCCGATACTTGCAGAGCAAGGCATTATGGATGGAGAGTACATTGTGTTCACCCTCAACCGCAAAGCCCTGATGGCCGCACGCGAAAATCTGCATCGTATGCTCGAAGCCATCATCACTGCGGCTGGCAACACGCCTATAATTGCCCCCCTGCACACCAAGGCTGCCGACACCGTGACGCAGTTGTTGCCCAAGGATGCCACACGCTTCCTGATAACTGCCCCCATGGGTTATCTCGACTTCAGCTATCTGGCCAGCCATGCCAAGGGTATCATTACCGACAGTGGCAATGTGGCAGAAGAAGCGACATTCAACATGGTGCCGTGTATCACCCTCAACAGTTATACCGAGCATATAGAGACCGTGAAGACCGGTACCAATGTGCTGGTGGGAGAAGACGCCGAGCTGTTGGCACAATACACTGCCGACATGACTGCCGGCAAATGGAAGCAGCACTCCATACCCGAGCGATGGGACGGAAGAAGTGCAGAGAGAATCCTGCAAACCCTGATGGCCCGTCAATAAAATACGGAGGATGCAAAATAAAAAAATCTGAAACACGAATTATGTGTTTCAGACTTTTTTTTAGTTATTTCCTACTTATCAATACTCGCTCCACGATTTGATTTCAAGATCATCGAGGTTAAGAGTGCAGAAAGCATGAATGAAGGCACTTGCCAGACGGCTGTTGGTAATCAGCGGGATATTGAGGTCTATCGCAGTGCGACGAATCTTGTAACCGTTGGTAAGCTCGTGCTGGGTGAGGTCCTTGGGGATGTTGACCACCATGTCTATCTTGCGCTCATGCATAAGCGTGAGAGCCTGAGGCTGCTTGCCCTCGTCAGAGGGCCAATAGACCATAGTGTTGGCAACGCCGTTTTCGGCCAAATAGCGAGACGTACCACCAGTCGCATAGAGCTCGTAGCCATGCTTGATAAGCGTGCGCGCCGTATCGAGAAGCTCGGCCTTCTGCTTGGCACCACCGGTAGACAGCAGCACAGTGTGCTTGGGTATGCGGTGGCCTACGCTCAACATGGCATTGAGCAGAGCCTGATTGGTATCATCACCAAGACAGCCCACCTCGCCGGTAGAACTCATATCGACACCCAAAACAGGGTCTGCCTTTTGCAAGCGGTTGAACGAGAACTGGCTCGCCTTGATGCCCACATAGTCAAGGTCGAAGAGATTCTTATTGGGTTTCTCTACGTTCAGACCCAGCATCACCTTGGTGGCAAGCTCGATAAGGTTGAGCTTAAGCACCTTGCTCACGAAGGGGAACGAACGCGAAGCACGCAGGTTGCACTCGATGACGAGGATATCGTTGTCGCGCGCCATAAACTGAATATTGAACGGGCCGTTGATATGGAGGGCCGCAGCTATCTCCTTGCTTACGCGCTTGATACGGCGCACGGTCTCAACATACAACTTCTGGGGCGGGAACTGGATGGTGGCGTCGCCAGAGTGAACACCGGCAAACTCGATATGCTCGCTGATGGCATAGGCCAGTATCTCTCCGTTCTTGGCGACAGCGTCCATCTCTATCTCCTTAGCATGCTCGATAAACTTGCTCACCACCACGGGATGGTCAACGCTCACATTGGCCGCCAACTGCAGGAACTTCTTCAGCTCGTCCTCATTGGAGCATACATTCATGGCTGCTCCCGACAGTACATAGGATGGACGAACGAGTACGGGGAAACCTACACGGTCGACAAACTTGCCGATATCCTCCATACTGGTAAGTGCGCTCCATTCGGGCTGGTTGATACCACGCTCAGTGAGCATGGCAGAGAACTTGGCACGATCTTCGGCATTGTCGATATCCTTAGCCGATGTACCCAGGATTGGCACATTCTCGGCATCGAGCCACATGGCAAGGTTGTTAGGAATCTGTCCACCGGTAGACACCACCACGCCATGAGGATTCTCCATCTCGATGATGTCAAGCACACGCTCGAAGGTGAGCTCGTCAAAGTAGAGACGGTCACACATGTCATAGTCGGTAGATACGGTCTCTGGGTTGTAGTTAATCATAATTGAGCGGTAGCCCTCTCTGCGTATGGTGTTGAGCGCCTGCACTCCACACCAGTCAAACTCTACCGAGCTGCCAATGCGGTAAGCTCCCGAACCGAGGACGATTACCGAACGCTTGTCGTTGGTAAACTGTATATCTGAAGTCACACCGGCATAGGTGACATACAGGTAATTGGTCTGGGCGGGATATTCGGCAGCCAGCGTATCTATCTGCTTCACGACAGGCAGAATGCCATAATTCTTGCGCAGACGGCGAACCACCATTGTGGCTTTGTGCATATTGCCCATCTCGCCTTCCAGACCGATGGCACGGGCCACCTGGAAATCAGTAAATCCATAAACCTTGGCTGTGCGCAGCAACTCCTTGTCCAACGTATTGGCGTTGACGGTCTTGAGCTGCTCGTCGATGTCTATGATGTGCTTGAGTTTCTCGAGGAACCACTTGTCTATCTTGGTAAGTTCGTGTATCTGGTCTACGGTATAACCCTTGTGCATGGCCTTGGAGATGACAAACACTCGCTTGTCGGTGGGCTCTCTCAGGGCGGCATCGATATCAGGTATTTCCAGTTCCTTGTTTTCTACAAAGCCGTGCATACCCTGCCCTATCATGCGCAGACCCTTCTGGATGGCCTCTTCGAAGTTGCGGCCGATGGCCATAACTTCTCCAACCGACTTCATGCTCGAGCCCAACTCCTTGTCCACTCCACGGAACTTGGAGAGGTCCCAGCGGGGAATCTTGCACACTACATAGTCAAGGGCTGGCTCGAAGAAGGCGCTGGTGGTCTTGGTCACAGAGTTCTTGAGCTCGAAGAGGCCGTAGCCCATACCCAACTTAGCGGCAACAAAAGCCAATGGATAGCCGGTGGCTTTGGATGCCAATGCAGAAGAACGGCTCAGACGCGCATTGACTTCAATCACGCGATAATCCTCGCTCACTGGGTCGAAGGCGTACTGAACATTACATTCGCCCACGATGCCGATGTGACGGATTATCTTGATAGAGAGCGCACGCAGTTTGTGATACTCGCTGTTGGTAAGCGTCTGCGAAGGAGCTATAACGATAGACTCGCCAGTGTGGATGCCCAGCGGGTCAAAGTTCTCCATATTACATACGGTGATACAGTTGTCATAGCGGTCGCGCACCACCTCATATTCTATCTCCTTCCATCCCTTCAGACTCTTCTCGACGAGCACCTGGGGAGAAAAAGAGAAGGCTTTCTCGGAGAGCTTGTTCAACTCGTCCTCGTTGTTGGCAAATCCACTGCCGAGTCCGCCCAACGCATAGGCTGCACGTATAATCACAGGGTAACCCAGTGTGGCAGCGGCTTTGCGCACCTGCTCGATATTCTCGCAGGCTTCGCTGCTGATGGTCTTGACATTAATCTCATTGAGTTTCTCTACGAAAAGCTCGCGGTCCTCGGTATCCATAATGGCCTGGACTGGGGTTCCGAGCACACGGACATTGTACTTCTTGAGCACTCCGCTCTGATAAAGCTCCACGCCACAGTTGAGCGCGGTCTGTCCTCCGAAGCTGAGCAAGATACCATCAGGACGCTCCTTCTCAATGACACGCTCAACGAAATAAGGCTGGACGGGAAGGAAGTAAATCTGGTCGGCCACTCCTTCGGAAGTCTGTACGGTGGCAATGTTGGGGTTGATAAGCACGGTCTTTACACCCTCCTCGCGCAAAGCCTTGAGGGCCTGAGAACCTGAATAGTCAAACTCTCCCGCTTCGCCGATTTTCAATGCGCCTGAACCAAGCAGCAATACTTTCTTTATACTTTCATCTTTCATGATGTATATCTTACTTATTTAATGTTTCAACAAATTTATCAAACATGAACTCTGTATCTACCGGACCAGAACAAGCCTCTGGATGGAACTGGCTGCTAAACCAGGGATTGGTCTTATGGCGAATACCCTCGTTGGAACCGTCATTCATATTGACAAAGAGTTCCTCCCAATCGGCACCGAGGGTCTTGGCGTTGACTGCATAGCCGTGGTTCTGGCTGGTGATATAACAATGTGTTGTGCCAGCCATACATACCGGCTGGTTGTGTGACCTGTGGCCGTACTTGAGCTTGTATATATTGGCTCCGGCTGCCTTTGCGAGCAACTGGTTGCCCATGCAGATACCACAGATAGGCTTGCGCGACATATTCATCTGCTTCTTGATAATCTTGACTGCATCTTCGCAAGTGTCAGGGTCGCCAGGGCCGTTGGCAAGGAAGAGTCCGTCGAAGTCCATGTCGGTATAATCATAGTTCCATGGTACACGTACGACCTCAACGCCACGGTTGATGAGGCAACGGATGATGTTGGCTTTCACGCCACAATCGACAAGCACAACCCGCTTGCCAGCACCCTCGTTATACTTGATAATATCCTTGCAACTTACGAGGTCAACAAAATTAACACCCTCATAGTTGGCCTCGGGGATATTATCTGGCTCGTCGTCAAAGAGGATTTTACCCATCATCACACCGGCTTCGCGCAACACTTTGGTCAGTTCGCGAGTGTCGATGCCTGTGATGCCTGGTACATGCTCACGCTTCAGCCACTCGGCCAAGCTCTCTTTAGCATTCCAGTGAGAGTACTGCTCGCTATAGTCGGCAACAATGATGGCCGAAGCATAGATTCTGTCACTCTCCATGAATGTGGGCAGACCATTGGGTTCAAAACTGAATGGGGGTACGCCATAGTTGCCTACTAAGGGGAACGTAAGCACCATCAACTGGCCTGCGTAGGATGGGTCGGTAAGACTCTCGGGGTAGCCCATCATCGCAGTATTGAAAACCACTTCTCCGGCTACTGGTTTCTCATAGCCGAATGATTCGCCATGAAACTTGGTGCCGTCAGACAATACTAAAGTTACATTTCTCATTATCTATCAGTTTGTTATTCTTGTTTGTATATGGTGTCTATATAGTTTATGAATGCCTGGTTGCAAAGACGCGTTCCTCCAGGGGTAGGATAATTGCCCGTGAAATACCAGTCGCCTTTATGATGTGGAATGGCTTGCCTCAATCCGTCGATAGACTGGAACACAATCTCAATGGGTGTTGTAACTCCCTCAGGCCGGAGCATTTCCACTATCTTGCTGTTGATTTCTGCAACAGTAAACGGCTTGTACAAATCTCTCACACAGTTGCGCATCTGGGCTTTGGGCTTATTCATCTCTGCCTTGCAGTTGTTGTAGGTGTCGAGGATGAGCTGCTGCATGCCACGTTCTCTTATCAGTTCCATGGTCGCACGGAAAACGCAGAACTCTTCCAAGCGCGCCATGTCTATGCCGTAATAATCAGGATATCTTATCTGGGGCGCACTGCTTACCAGCACCATCTTCTTGGGATGCAAGCGGTCAAGAATGCGTATGATACTCTCCTTGAGAGTGGTTCCTCTTACGATACTGTCGTCTATTACCACGAGGTTGTCTCTGCCCTCATCTACGCTGCCATAGGTAATGTCGTAGACATGTGATGCCAGGTCGTTGCGCGAATTGCCCTCTGTGATAAACGTGCGCAGCTTGATATCCTTCCATGCTACCTTCTCCATCCTTACAGACTCGGACAGTATTCTGTCGAGTTCTTCGTGCGTGGGAATCCTTCCCAAGGATTGGATAGCAGCAATCTTTTTTTCATGCACATGTTTTTTGAACCCCTGTACGAGTCCGTAGAATGCCACCTCGGCAGTATTGGGGATGAACGAAAAGACAGTATGCTCCGTATCTCCCCCTACGGCTTCGAGTACTGGCTCGGTGAGAAGCTCACCCAATCTCTTGCGCTCCTGATAGATGTCCCGGTCAGACCCGCGCGAGAAATATATGCGCTCAAAAGAGCAGGCAGAATCTCCGGCTTGCTCTCTGATGCGCTCTATGCGGCATTGTCCGTTGCGCTTGACCAGCAGAGCCATTCCAGGTTCAAGTTCCTTAACCTGCTCGCAAGACAAATCGAATGTCGTCTGAAGCACGGGACGCTCAGAAGCCAACGCCACAATCTCATCATCTTTATAATAATAGGCTGGACGTATCCCCCAAGGGTCTCGCATTGAGAACATCTCTCCCGAACCGGTAATACCGCAGACTACATAGCCTCCATCAAAGTCGGCCATCGAAGTCTTGAGAACGTTAGCCATCTCCACATGGTCATCGATATAACGAGTAATGTCCTTGCCTTGAAGTCCTTCGTGTTGGGCATTGACAAAGTTGCGCTCAACTTCACGGTCCAATCTGTGACCCATCAGCTCGAGCATGATATAGCTGTCGCTGTATATTCGCGGACTTTGTCCCTGACTTGTAAGCCGTTCGAAAATCTCTTCTATGTTGGTCATATTGAAGTTGCCACACAAACAGAGGTTCTTGGCTTTCCAGTTGTTGCGTCGTAGGAATGGATGCACATATTGCAGTCCTCGTTTTCCCGTGGTCGAATACCTCAGATGTCCCATATAAAGCTGGCCCGCAAAGGGAAGACGCTGCTCTATATAGTCAGAATCGGCCATCTGTTCTGGAGTAACATCCTTGAAGTTCTCATGAACGGTAGCAAATATTTTGCGAATGGCGTCTTTACCCTCGGCACGTTCACGGAACATATATTCATGGCCAGGTTGAGTGTCAAACTTCACGCATGCCAGTCCTGCGCCTTCCTGTCCGCGATTGTGCTGCTTCTCCATCATGAGGTATAGCTTATTGAGACCGTACATCCAAGTGCCATACTTCTGCTGATAATATGACAACGGCTTCAGTAGTCTCACCATAGCTACGCCGCACTCGTGTTTCAATGTTTCCATGTGTTATCCCTTATATATTCAAAAAAATGAAGAATGTTATTATTACTTTCACACTCTTCATTTTTTTAGTCTTTTAATTTCTTACAATATTTACAATCAACGATGCCACCGAGGTAACGATACCAACAAACGAGAACCATAATGTGGTCGAACTGCCGATCCCTGAGTTCTTGGCTTTGACGCCATTGGGTTCGACATAGACGATATCGTTCTGCTGTAAATAATAATAAGGTGAGTTGAATACATTCGCATCGTTGAGATTAATGACATGATACTCCTTCTGCCCTGTCTCAGACTCACGGATAAGTATCACATTGTCACGTTTGCCATAAATAGTCAGGTCGCCCGACTCAGCCAACGCTTCCATAATGCTCATCTTCTCGGTAGTGACGGCCACCACTCCTGGCTTGTTTACTTCGCCCAACACTGTAACGTGATAACTTGACATCCTCACGGTCACAACAGGAGTCTCGGTCTTAGAGAGATATGGAGAAATTTTCTTGACAATAAGGTCCTGGCATTGTGTCTTGGTAAGACCTTGCACATGTATCTTGCCTACAATTGGGAAATTGATGTTACCATCGTTGTCAACAAGATAACCTTGCAACGAGCCGGCTCCAGAAGACAACTGTCCAGTTGGGTTGATAACATTGCTTACTGCAAGATTGAATGGCAAAGCCGCTTCAGGTGTCTGTGTGTTCACCGTGATTGTCAACATATCTTTAGGCAGAATCTTGGCATCATATAAACCCTTCGACTTGTCGAAATCCACTGACTGGATATTCTGGAAATATGCCACCTTTTTACTACTGCTACAGCCTGCCAAGACCAGCAATGCCATCAGCATGACAAACGAAATCGTTTTACATTTCATATCGGTATCGAGTATTTATAAACTTTTTGCAAAAATACTACTATTTTTTCAAAGTGGCAAAAGAAACTGGATGAAATATAAATAATAATGGTGATTATGTGGTTATCGCAATGGCCCCTACACTCGTCGGAGCCAGAAATGAGCTGGATATATGCAACTGCAAGGAATCTGTAACAACTTTTTAACAGCGGCTTACGACCGTTGTCATAAAAAAGCAGTAACTTTGCAACAAAATTGATTATAGACAATGCATTATTCAGAATTATTATTCTTTGCAGGCTTCGTAATATTCATAGTAGCCATACTTCTCGTAGATATGTTCGCCATCGACCGTAAGGCACACGTTGTTTCTATCCGCGAGGCGGGTATATGGACCACGGTGTGGATTGTGTTGGCACTGCTTTTCGGTGTATTCCTCTGGTTTCATGGTGACATGATTCATGGCATACACACGATGGATGACCTGCAGGAAGTGTCGCGTAGGTACGCCACCCACCTAAATCTGGACGGAGTTAGTCTGGAAGATGGCATTGTCCTGTACCGCCACAATATGGCTATGTCGTACATAACGGGTTATCTTATCGAAAAGATGCTCTCTGTAGACAACCTCTTCGTTATGATGATGATATTCACCTCGTTCAAGGTTCAGAACACCGAGTTTCAACATGTCCTGAATTGGGGTATCTTTGGAGCCATCATCATGCGCTTCATATTCATATTTGCTGGCGCTGCCATCCTCGCACGCTTTGAGTGGATACTTATGATTTTCGGTTTCTTCCTTGTTTATAGTGCATACAAGATGTACCGTGACCGTAACAAGAAAGACGATGCCGATGCATCAAAACAAGGATTGGTTAGGTTCCTTTCCAAGCATTTCAGAGTCTATCCGCAGTTCGCAGGCGACCATTTCTTGGTGAGAGCCAAGAAAGTTGGCGAAGAGTATGTCATGGCGGCTAAGCAACAGGGCGGAAAATGGCACATTACGCCTCTGCTTGTCACTGTATTCGTAATCGAATTGAGCGACTTGATATTCGCTTTCGACAGCATTCCTGCCGTCTTCTCTGTATCGCTTGACCCCTACGTGGTCTTCTTCTCCAATATATTTGCCATATTGGGACTGAGAGCTATGTTCTTCCTTCTCTCCGCCATAGCCGACAAGTTTATTTATCTCAAGACTGGTGTTTGCATTCTCTTGCTCTTCATCGGTATAAAACTCATCATTAGCGATTTTGTACACATCGACAATCTCTGGTCACTTGGCTTTATCCTTGTGGTGCTTGTAGGCAGCATAGCCTTCTCCATGCTCAAGCCTCGAACAATTGAACAGAAGTAAGTTGAACGTCTTTAGACGGAAGTTGCGTATCATATAAAAATGCTAAAGTATAATGGTTTCCTATTTGTAGAGCCATTATACTTTAGCATTTTAGAATAGATGGAGACCGACAGTACTAATCTCCTGTATATTGTCGCAAGGCAGCAATTAAAGCTGTATTCTCACTCTTGGTACCCACAGTAATACGCAGGCAATCGTTACACAATTTTACACGCGTGCGATTACGCACGATGATACCCTTCTCCACAAGATAATCATAAATTTTCTGTGCATTAGTCATTTTGGCGAGAAAGAAGTTGGCATCAGTAGGATAAACACCATGGCAACAAGACAAATCGACAAATGCCTTCATCGTACGAGTGCGCTCTGTCAGTAATACGTCTATCCATTGTTCTACCTCAAATGGATCAGAGAGCATTTCCATCGCCTTAAGCTGGGTGAGATAGTTCACATTGTAGGGATATTTCACCTTATTAAATATATCAATCACTTCCTTTCCGGCAAAAGCCATACCGAGTCGGATGGCTGCACAGCCCCATGCCTTACTCATAGTATTGAGAACTATCAGATTAGGGTATCGTTCCAGTTCTGCCCTGAATGGTTTGACTTTAGAGAAGTCACTGTATGCTTCATCAACCACAACCATGCCGTCAAAACTATTGATGACTTTCTCGATTTCATCCCTGTCGAGATTGTTTCCAGTAGGATTGTTGGGGCTACATATCCAGATTAACTTAGTATGGTTATCACAGGCGTCCAGCAACTTGTCTGCCTTTATCTGGAAGTTGCCTTCCAAATCAACGGCACGATATTCCACATCATTGATGTCGGCACATACGCGATACATACCATAAGTTGGCTCGATGGCAACCACGTTGTCAATTCTTGGTTCGCAGAATACACGATAGCAAAGGTCTATTGCTTCGTCGGAACCATTACCCAGAAACATACACTCAGGACTGACATGTTTGACTTTGGCAATCTTTGCTTTAAGTTCGAGCTGCAACGGGTCCGGATAACGGTTCAGAGGATTGTTGAACGGGTTCTCGTTGGCATCGAGAAAAACTTTAGCCTCGTGTCCATTATATTCATTGCGCGCACAGGTATAAGGCGCCAGACTCAGAATGTTTTTGCGTACTAAACTGTTTAAACTCTTCATTTTTACAGATTGGTTAAACGCACACGCATGGCATTGGCATGTGCTTCAAGTTGCTCATTCTCCGCCATAGTGACTACGGCTTGACCGATAGAATCTATACCCTGACGTGACAGATGTTGGAAAGTTATCTTGCGACAGTAGCTGTCAAGATTGACTCCATTGTATGCCTTGGCATAGCCATGAGTGGGCAGAGTATGATTAGTGCCACTGGCATAATCACCAGCACTCTCGCAAGCATATTGTCCAAGGAATACACTGCCAGCGTTGACAACCTCTTCAGACAGTTCCTTGTAGTCTGCCGTAGCTATAATCAGATGTTCCGGAGCATAGGCGTTACTTATTGCCATGGCATCTGCTGTGTCATGAACCAAAACAAATTTGCTATTCTCCAATGCTTTGACAGCAATCTGTTTGCGTGGAAGAACTTCAAGTTGAGATTTAATCTCGGCAATGATTTCATCCAACATCATTTCCGATGTTGTGATGAGCAATACCTGTGAGTCAATGCCATGTTCTGCCTGTGATAATAAATCTGCAGCTACAAATATAGGATTGCTTGTGTCGTCTGCGATGACGCAAACCTCCGATGGACCTGCAGGCATATCAATGGCGACATCGGTAAGTGACACATGTTGCTTGGCAGCCATAACATATTGGTTGCCGGGACCAAATATCTTATATACCTTTGGCACCGTTTCTGTACCATAAGCCATGGCTCCGATTGCCTGTACTCCGCCTATCTTGAATATTTCTGTCACGCCAGCTATCTTGGCCGCCATAAGGATGGCGGGATTTACTTTTCCTTCTTTGTTTGGCGGGGTACAGATGACAATATCCTTGCAACCAGCAATTTTGGCAGGAGTTGCCAACATTAGAACCGTAGAGAACAAGGGAGCAGTGCCACCTGGGATATAAAGTCCTACCTTATCGATAGGCATACTTTTCTGCCAGCAGTCGACTCCGGGACATGTCTCAACGTGATGGCTCTGAAAGCGTTGGCATTCATGAAAGGAATAGATGTTATGATAGGCTGTCAAGAGTGCATTCTTCAGCTCGTCATCTATCAAGCCTTCAGCTTCATTGATTTCGTCTGCGCTCACTTTCAGGCTATCCAATTCGACATGGTCAAACTTGGACTCGTATTTTCTTACTGCTTCATCGCCATTAGCGTTGATATCTGCCAACACATCTTTTACCACCTCCGCAAGTTGTTGGGTATCCAGATGAGGTCGGGCCGATATCTTTTCCCAGTCCGTTGCGGCAGGATAGTGAAAATACTCGCCATAGATGGTTTTCTCTCTATTCATCCGTTCTTTCGTTTAGATGTTCTATAAAATCATTTTCTCTATCGGGGTAACCAAGATTCCTTGTGCCCCAAGTTCTTTGAGTTTACCTATGATTTCCCAGAATCGCTTTTGGCTTAACACAGTATGAACCGAGCACCACGCATCGTCTGCCAGAGGAATTATGGTAGGGCTTTTCAAGCCGGGAAGAACATTGATGATTTCTTCCAGCCGATTTTTGGGAACATTCATTCTGACATACTTCTTGTCTTCTGCATTCTTTACTGCCGAGAAACGGAACAGCATTTCTTTCAGGACGCTCTTCTTGTGTTCGTCCATCGACTTGTTGCCGATAAGAAGGGCCTCGCTCTCCATGACTACTTCCACCTCACGCAAGTTGTTGCTCACAAGTGTCGAACCGCTGCTGACGATATCGAAGATGGCATCTGCCAGTCCTATTCCAGGTGATATTTCCACACTTCCAGTAATTACATGAATCTCCGCATTGATGTTGTTCTTATTCAGGAAATCTTTCAGAATGACAGGATAAGAAGTAGCGATTTTCTTGTTGTTAAACCATTTCAGCCCTTGATAGTCGATATCTTTGGGAATAGCGAGCGACAGCCGGCATTTGCTAAAGCCCAGACGCGACACGATATCCGAACCGCCACCTCTTTCTATATATTCATTCTCTCCTACTACTCCAAGGTCGGCAACCCCCGTAGCTACGCTTTGGGGAATGTCGTCATCACGCAAATATAACACTTCGACAGGGAAATTGGTTGACTGTACCAATAATGTACGTTTGGATGCGCTTATTTTTATATCTGCCTCTGCAAGCAGTGACATTGTGTCTTCATACAAGCGGCCTTTGGATTGTACTGCTATCCTTAACATAACATACTATAATAATTAGTGTTGATTATCATGAAAATTGTAATGCAAAAGTAGATAAAATGTTTCATTAATCCAAATAATGTAGTAACTTTGTACTAATTATGCGATTAGACAAATATTTATTCATAATTTTTGCGCTTCTGTTCATGGCTTGTCAGCATGACAAGAAGGTTGAGCAAACGCCCTGGGGCACGAGTCTTGAGACCAATACAGACTCTATATCCACCGACTATACTTTTAACGATATCCTCAACAATGGCGAGATTATTATGCTCACCCTTTCCGGCCCTCAGACCTATTACGAATATCATGGCAGAGGTATGGGAACCCAATATCTGCTTTGCGAAAAGTTTGCACAGACACTTGGAGTATCGCTCCGCGTTGAAGTATGTAAAGATACGGCTGAACTTGTCCATCGGTTGAAGCAAGGCGAGGGCGACATTGCCGCCATCCCACTCCCCCATTCCATCCATGGCATAAGGTTTTGTGGTGTTTCTTACCCCAAGGACAAAACCAGTTGGGCTGTAGGCGATGCCAATACGGCTCTTGCCGATACCCTTAACCGCTGGTTCAAACCGGTAATGATTACCCAGATAATCAAGGAACAAGAGTTTGCCCTCTCTATCCATAGTATCAAGCGTCATGTCTATTCCCCCATGCTCGACAAGGGTGCTGGTATCATTTCCAAATACGACCATCTTTTCCAGAAGTATGCCCCCGTGGCGCGCATAGACTGGAGATTGCTTGCTGCCCAATGTTATCAGGAATCTACATTTGACCCCAAGGCGCGCAGTTGGGCTGGTGCATGTGGCCTCATGCAGATTATGCCCGAAACAGCCGACCACATAGGCTTGCCAAGACATCTTTTGTATGAACCCGAAGCTAATATTGCCGCTGCGGTAAAATACATCGCACAGCTCAATGAAAAATTCAGAGATGTTCCCGACAAAGCGGAAAGAACCAATTTCGTCTTGGCCAGTTACAATGGCGGCTATCATCATATTCGCGATGCAATGGCTTTGGCCAAGAAGCATGGCAAGGCGCCACACCACTGGAGAGATGTAGCTGGCTTTGTATTGGGGCTGCGCGAATCTCGTTTCTATAACGACCCGATTGTGAAATATGGCTATATGCGTGGTCACGAAACCGTAGATTATGTCGAACGGATTCATGCAAGATATGGCCAATATCGTGGCTCTGCCTCTTCGTGTTCTTTCCAGGGTAGTTACGACAATCTTGAGCCACAACGAGCCAAAAAGAAGTATAAATATCACATTTGATTGCATATTCATTAAACTCACGACTACATTCTACGTCTTAATAGATATAGTTCATTAACAAATAAACAATTAAAAAGAAAATTATGAAAAAGTTCGTATTGACATTATTAGCCTCAGTGCTGATAGGAACAAGTGTTAACGCTCAGGAAGCGAAGTGTGGCTCTTGCAAGAAGCAGGATAAGGCTCAGCACAAGACTGAGATGATGGCCCAGAAGCTCGGTTTGGATGAGGCTCAGAAAGCCAAGGTTCTGGAACTCAACAAGAATTTTGAATTGAAACTGCAGTCTGCAGTCTGCGAAGGCAAGCACGCCGAGAAGAAAGATTGCTGCGGCAAGGGCGAGCATAAGAATGAAGGCAGTTGCAAGAAAGATGAGAAGAAGCAAGATGGCTGCTGCGACAAGAAAGACGAGCAGAAGAAAGACGGTTGCTGCAATAAGAAGGTAGAGACCGAGAAGAAGTGCTCCAAGGAAAATCATGCCGCCGGCGAAGGCCACTGCAAGAAGCAGCAGGGCCAGCATCATCACAAGAAGATGTGTCCCAAGAAGATGAAGCAGCTGCACGAAGAATATATGAAAGAACTACAGACCATCCTGAATGCTGAGCAGATTGCCAAACTGAAGGAAAATTGCAAAAGCTGCGACCACCACAAGAAGGAAGAGCAGAAATGTGAAAAGTAATCACCATGCCATCATGAATATGACTTGACTCATTATTCATAGATTAAGACTTACAGCCTCAGGACACCAGTTGTCCTGAGGTTTTTTCATAGATGTATGTATCATTGCTTACCAGAGCACCATGCAGAGATGGACGGAAAACGTGGAGAACGAACAAAAAAACATGGTATTATTTCTCCATACCTCAATTTTTGACTACCTTTGCATGTATCATAATAATAACAATCATAAGAATGAATAAGAACTTATTTATTTCCATGGCTGCAATTGCCTTGATGACAAGCTGTAGTTCCACCCAGAAGATGGCGTCAGTGGCTGATTTGTCTGGCGAATGGACGATAGAACGTATCAACGGTAGTGCAATAGACAAAAAAGCCGGAGATGAGATACCCTTCTTAGGGTTTAACACCAAGGACAAGCGAGTTTATGGTAACACGGGGTGCAACAGCCTTACAGGTCTGCTCAAGACAAAGAACAACAAAATAGACCTCAGTGGTATGGGATGCACGCTCATGATGTGCGCCGATATGATCAATGAGCAGAAGGTATTGAAGGCTCTGGACAAGGTGAAGCGATTTGACGTCAACAACGATGGAGAGTTGGTGCTGACAGATAATGCCAATAGCGAGATATTTTTGTTGAAAAAGAAAAAGTAATAAGTTATGAATAGAGCTCAACTTACAGCACAGATTGCCAAAAAAGCTGGAGTATCCAAAGCCCAGGCCGGCAAACTTCTGAACACAGTATTAGGCTGTATAGCCGACAACATCTGCGAGGGAGACGGCGAGGTAGCCATTCCCGATTTCGGCCGTTTCTATATCAAGAGCTGCCAGGCACGTACAGGTTTCAATCCCAACACCAAAGAGCGTATTGAAATCGAAGCCCATGACAAAATTGCCTTTAAGGCTTCTGAAAACATGGCCATTTACAGTCGCAAGCATTCTGCAGAGTAATCCGCAAGGTGTATATTAAATGGAAAAGTCGCTTATCTTGCTTGTAGATAAGCGACTTTTATCATTTGTCAAGTTTATAGAAATCTATAAGGGTCCTATCCTTTGATTTCTCGTTCTTGCCTATTTCTTGGTCAGCGACTTCAGCCACTTCATAGGCTTTTTGAGCAAGCCGGAAATACCCGAAGCATCTTTCTTCTCAGTTTTTGCACGCTCCTGGCGAGCTGGAGTTGTCATCTGCGGTTTTGCATTCACAGTTCCGTCTTTCTTCACAGAGTTTGGACGACGATGCTTTGGCTTGTTATACTTTTTATCCTTGGGTTTGTCGCTCTTGTCTCTTGCCTTGTCACCATTGACCTTTGCCTTGTCGCCTTTATCCTGCTGGTTGACGGGCTTGTCCATAGCTGGCTTGCTGGGCTTGTTGTCAGGGTTGCGTCTTCTTCTGTTTTTGCCATTATCTCCCTTGTCGGCAGACTTCTGCTTTTCCTTGACTTCGTTAGACTGTCTGTTCTGCTCCTTGCCACTTTCAGAGTCCTTGCGAGGCTTGTGCTTATGGGCATTCTGGTCTCTGCTCTTGCGGCGAATTGATTTGGCCTTAGCCTTGACCACCTTGTATTCAGGACCTTCCATACCTTCAGGAAGAGGATTTTTCTCAACTTCTTTTTCGAGGAACTTCTCTATGTCTTTGAAGGCGGCGATATCCAGATCGCTGACAAAAGTAATGGCGGCACCATCACGGTCTGCACGCGCGGTACGACCAATACGGTGTACATAGTCTTCTGCATCGTGGGGCACATCATAATTGATGACCATAGCGATGTCGTCGATATCTATTCCGCGTGCCACAATATCGGTAGCCACGAGCACATCTATCTGTCCGCTCTTAAATTTGAACATGATATCGTCACGCTCAGCCTGCGAAAGGTCTGAGTGCATCTCTCCCACAGAAATCTTGGCCTTGGTCAAGGCGCGACTTACTTCCTTTACCTTGGTCTTCTTTCCGCAGAAGATTATCACGCGCTTCAGTTCATCCTGCTTGAACAGCCATTTGATAATCGATATCTTCTGGGGCTCGTAACACAGGTAAGCGCTCTGCTTGATTTTCTCAGCCGGTTTGCTTACGGCGAGTTTTATGACCACAGGGTCTTTCAGCAGAGTCTTTGCCAGGTCCTCTATCTTCTTCGGCATGGTAGCCGAGAACATAATTACCTGGCAGTCCTTTGGCAACAGCTTGGCTATGGTCAGGATATCTTCCGAAAAGCCCATATCCAACATTCTGTCGGCTTCATCAAGGATGAAGAATGACGTCTTGCTCAAATCTACATTACCTATATTAATATGGCTGATAAATCGTCCGGGAGTTGCGATTACGACGTCAGCGCCCATACGCATACCCTTGGTTTCCTGGTCAAAACGGTTACCATCGTTGCCACCATATACAGGCACGCTACTTTCTCCGTTGAGATAGTAGCCGAAACCTTGGAACGCTTGGTCTATCTGTTGCGCCAGCTCGCGGGTCGGCGACATGATGACACAATTGATGGAGTCCTTGGGATAGCCTCCGCTATCCAACTTGGAGAGTATGGGCAGCAGATAGGCTGCCGTCTTTCCGGTTCCAGTCTGTGCTACTCCCAGCACATCACGGCCTTTGAGTATTTCAGGAATACAGTTTTCCTGAACAGGAGTACACTCTTCAAAATGCATATCATAGAGTGCATCCAGCACGTTGTCATTTAAATCTAATTCGTCAAAATACATATTCTACTAACTTAATGGCTTACAGCCAATGTAATACTAATTGGGAGCCTGTCGATAGCAATAATAAGCTACACAGGCAAATATAACATTAGGAATCCATGCCGCCAGGAACGGTGGGAATCCAGCGTTGATTGCAAATGTTGAAGATACGGTCTGCAGCATGATGTAGGTGAAACTCAAAGCCAGACCTATACCCAAATACAAGCCCATACCGCCCTTTCGCTTGCGTGATGACAAAGAGAATCCAATGATTGTCAGGATAAATGACGCAAACGACGACGCTATACGTTTATGATATTCCACCTGGTATTGCACCACATTGCCACTACCACGGTCTATCTGCTTGGAAATGTAGTCTTTCAGCTCAGGACTGGTAAACGTCTCCTGCTGGCCCTTTGAGTAGACCAGGTCGGTAGGCTCCATCTGTATCAGCGTATCAAGTTTAGTGCCACTCGTAATACGCTCTTTGAGGCCTTTGAGCTGTCTTATTTTCCAGTTGCTGGCTGTCCAGTGAAACTTTGAATCAGAGATGGTGTCATACTGTATCTCCATAGCTGTCAGGTGACTTACCAGCTTCTTGTTTTCAAACTTGTCCAAAGAGAAACCGTAACCTTTCTTCTGGTTGTTGTCATAGTGCTGTATGTAGGCGATAATGCCCTTACCCACCTGCAGCTGCACGTTCTCGGCCGAGGTGTTCTTGGCGCGGTTTTTGTATTTTGCCTCAAAGTTCTGTCTGATTACCGTACCATGGGGGATGACATAGGCACTGAGATAATAAGACAGCATGGCAATGAGCACACAGGAGAACATATAGGGACGCAGCAGACGCTTGAAGGATACGCCTGCCGCCAACATCGCTACAATCTCCGAATTGCTTGTCAGTTTAGACGTAAAGAATATTACGGCGATGAAGACAAACAACGGGCTGAACAGATTAGAGAAATAAGGAACGAAGTTGACATAATAGTCAAAGACAATGGCTTCGAGCGGAGCATGGAAACGGCTGAATTTCTCCAGGTTCTCGTTGACGTCAAAGACGATTGCCAACGAGATTATCAGCGCGATGGCAAATACATAAGTACCAATAAACTTACGGACAATATACCAGTCAAGTCGCTTCAGATAATTGGATGGACTGAGAAAACGCAGCCACTTCAATTGCCTGTACACTTTATGCAGCACATTGCGCACGCCAGCTGTGTGGTCGTACAGCCATTTGATAAGTCTATGCATCCACACAGGATGGGTGCTTATCCATCTGGCTATCTTGTAGCGCGTAAAGTGCCGTCTTAAATCTCTAATGTTAGCCATATCAGATTCTCCTTCCTAACTGTTCTACTATGCTGTTCTTCCACTGCATGAAATCACCTTGTTCGATATGCTTGCGGGCATCGGTGACCAGACGAAGATAGAATGCCAAGTTGTGGATACTTGCTATCTGCATAGCCAACAGCTCCTGAGCCTTAAACAGATGGTGAAGGTAGGCCTTGGTATACACCAGGTCGGTTTCGCAACCGTCAGGGTCAATGGGGCTGAAGTCCATTTCCCATTTCTTGTTGCGCATGTTCATCGTACCCTGGTAGGTGAAGAGCATGGCATTGCGACCGTTGCGCGTAGGCATTACGCAGTCAAACATATCCACGCCTCGGGCGATGGCTTCCAGTATGTTTTCGGGCGTACCCACACCCATGAGGTATCGGGGCTTGGCCTTGGGCAGAATGTCATTGACCACCTCTATCATCTCATACATTACCTCCTTGGGCTCTCCTACTGCCAGACCGCCGATGGCATTGCCGTCGGCACCTTTGTCAGCCACAAACTTGGCAGCTTCACGACGCAGGTCCTTGTAGGTACATCCCTGAACAATGGGGAACAGGCTCTGCTTGTAGCCATACAGGGGCTCGGTTTCCTCGAAGCGTTTGATACAGCGGTCCAGCCATCTGTGGGTAAGGCCGAGGCTTTTCTTGGCGTATTCATAGTCGCTCTTTCCAGGAGGACATTCATCGAGCGCCATCATGATGTCGGCACCAATCACGCGTTCAGTGTCCATCACATTTTCAGGAGTGAAGATATGCTTGGAGCCATCGATATGAGAACGGAACTCGCAACCCTCTTCACGCAGTTTTCTTATACCGGTCAGAGAGAAGACCTGAAAACCGCCACTGTCGGTAAGGATAGGTTTCTCCCATCCGTTGAAACCGTGCAGACCACCAGCCTTACGGAGCACCTCAAGTCCAGGTCTGAGATACAGATGATAGGTGTTGCCAAGGATAATCTGGGCCTTCACCTGTTGGCGAAGCTCTTCAAAATGCACCCCCTTGACAGTGCCACACGTACCTACCGGCATGAATATCGGGGTTTTTATCTGGCCGTGGTCGGTGGTTATGATACCCGTGCGGGCATCACTGTATGTATCTGTATGTTGTAGTTCAAAGGTCATTTCTTTATCGTCTTCGTTATTTCTCTTTCTTGTCTTCTTCTATATCAAAGTGTACCGCATTGGCTACCTTCTCATCCAGCAAGGCATAGTCCCACACATCCTGAATATTCTCCACATAGTGGAAGTTTACTCCTTCAAGATACATGGCGGGTATCTCTTCGATATCCTTGCGGTTGTCCGCACACATCAGTATATCTGTAATTCCCGCACGCTTGGCTGCCAGGATTTTCTCCTTGATGCCACCCACGGGCAGCACCTTGCCTCTCAGGGTAATCTCGCCTGTCATGGCTGTGTTCTTTCTTACCTTGCGCTGGGTGATGGCCGAAGCTATCGAGGTAGCGATGGTGATACCAGCCGATGGGCCGTCTTTGGGCGTAGCGCCCTCTGGCACATGGATATGCATATTGTACTGGTCGAATATGCGGTAGTCTACATTCAGACGTTCAGCATGGGCCTTGACATATTCAAGTGCAATGACGGCGCTTTCCTTCATGACATCACCCAGATTACCTGTCAGGGTGAGCTTGCCTGCCCTACCCTTGCTGAGCGATGTTTCGATGAAGAGTATTTCGCCTCCCACGCTTGTCCAGGCCAGTCCTGTCACCACTCCAGCATAGGTATTGCCCTGATAGATGTCGCGATAGAACGGTGGCTTGCCCAACAGGCCTTCCAGTTCTTTGGGTGTCACCTTCTTCAATGGCAGAGAGCCTTCTTTAGCCATCTGATATGCCATCTTGCGCAGAGACTTGTTGATCTGCTTTTCCAACTGGCGCACACCGCTTTCGCGTGTATATCGCTCGATGATGGTTTCGAGGGCAGCCTTGGTGAAGGTAGGTTTCTCGCCGACCTTGACGAAACCATTATTTTCCAGTTCGCGGGGAACCAGGTGGCGCTTGGCTATCTCTATTTTTTCCTCGGTGATATATCCGCTCACCTCTATGATTTCCATACGGTCGAGCAGAGGACGGGGAATGGTATTCAGCTCATTGGCTGTGGCTATAAACATGGCTTTAGACAGGTCGTAATCGACATCGAGATAATTGTCGTGGAAAGCCGTGTTCTGTTCAGGGTCAAGCACCTCGAGCAGAGCCGACGAGGGGTCGCCATTGTGGGTGTTCTGTGTAATTTTGTCAATCTCGTCGAGGATGAAGACGGGGTTAGAAGAACCTGCCTTCTGGATGCTCTTGATGATACGGCCGGGCATGGCACCGATATACGTACGGCGGTGACCTCTGATTTCAGACTCGTCATGGAGTCCGCCCAGTGACACGCGCACATACTTGCGGCGCAAGGCCGAAGCGATGCTCTTGCCAAGACTGGTCTTGCCCACACCGGGAGGACCGTAAAGGCAGATGATGGGCGACTTGAGGTCACCTCTTAATTTAAGTACGGCAATATACTCAAGGATGCGCTCTTTCACTTTCTCCATGCCATAGTGGTCATGGTCGAGAATGCGCTGCGCACGCTTGAGGTCCAGGTCGTCCTGGGTGTACTCGCCCCAAGGCAGAGACACATAGGTCTGCAGATAGTTGAGCTGCACACTGTAGTCAGGACTCTGTGGGTTAAGTATGTCGAGTTTTTCCAGCTCTTTCTCAAAGACTTTAGCCACTTCGCTCGACCATTTCTTATTGCGGGCTTTCTCTTCGAGCTCTCTCTTCTCGGGCGAGCCTTCGCCACGGCCCAGCTCTTCCTTGATGTTCTTGATCTGCTGCTGCAGGAAGTACTCGCGCTGCTGTTCGTCGAGCTCTTCACGCGTCTTCATACGAATCTGATTGCGCAACTGCAGGAACTGCAGCTCGCGGTTGAGCAGGCGCAAGGTGTTGAGCGCACGGTCCATCAGGTTGCTCTCCTCGAGAAGCTCCATCTTGTCTTTTACCGAGAACGGCAGAGCCGTGCAGAGGAAGTTGAGACTGATTATGGGACTATGGATGTTATCAATAGAGAACACCATCTCGTCTGCCAGCTCGTCATTCTTATGGATAAACTCCTTTGAGGCGGCCACCAGGTCTATCATGGCAGTATTGAATGCCTTGTCGTTGACATCGGGCATGATTTCCGAGCGTTCTGATACGGCGCCACAGAGATAGGGACGCGTCTTCTCGATGCTGTCCAGGTGGCAACGGCCCATCATTTGGAAGATGGCGGTACAGTTTTCACTACCAGGAAGCTCGATGCGTCTTACCAGTTTGGCATAACAGCCATAGCGATAGAGGTCGTCCTCGCGAGGATGCTCTATATCAGGGTTCTTCTGTGAGAAGATGGCTATGAGTGTGCCGGGGTGCTTATCCAGATAGTTGAGGAGGTTTACACTCTGCTCGCGGCCTACGAGAATAGGCGAAATGACGGCAGGGAACATCACCATATTGCGTGTTGCCAGAATTGGAACAACCCCTTCCGGTGTCGTACCATAGAGGTTGGTGATATCTCCATCATACTCTGCTATCATCTGTATTGATGCTTTATTTCTTTCGTCCATTATGGTTCGCTTTCAATTTGAACTGCAAAGTTAGTCATTTTTATTCAATTTAAGGTTATCTCAGTTTCTTATTTTATAATAAGTAACTAAAAACTATTGATATCGTGCAGTTTTAAGAAATCACGCCGTCATGACCGCGCGATTTGAGGACGAGATTGATGCGACTATCTTCCGACCTTAGTGGCATAGGTTATTCATGCGGGCAGAGCCACGAGGGGACTCCCGAAACCATCTTTTGGAATAAAATGACCATTGTGCATAGAAAAAATGGATGAACTTGAAAAGAGAGTCATAATAAATTATTAAATTTGCATCGTCATAGCAACTGCTACTTGGACGCTGAGCGGCACACTTGACACCTACACATCTATTAAAATATGAATTATTGACCTCAATCACATAAACAAGATGAACAAAGACCACGAGAGTATCGCCGCATTCGGTACTAAGAGTTATGTAAAGCACGAGCTGATGGACCTATTGTTCATCACGCTGGGTATTTCCTCCTATGCGTTTGGTTATACCGCATTCATCCTCCCCGAGAAGTTTGTCATGGGTGGCGTGTCGGGTATCTCGGCATTGCTGTATTACGCATTCGACATCCCCACCGCCATCTCTATCTGGGTATTGAATATCACGCTGCTTCTCATCGGTTTTAGGGCGCTCAACAAGCAGTTTACCATACGTACGATTATCGGCGTCACCATACTGTCTCTGGTTATCGGAGTCATGCAGCCGTTCTTTGCCCACCACCTTGTCATCACCGTTGGTGAAGACCGCTTCATGCATGTGCTAATAGGTGGAATTCTGGGTGGAGCCGGATTGGGCATTGTGTTCAGCCACAACGGTTCTACGGGCGGCACCGACATCATCGTGGCATGGCTGAACAAGAAATTCAGTTTGAGCTTCGGACGAGCCATGCAGTTCATTGACTTTACCATTATCAGTTCGTCGTACCTGCTATACCACAGTACCGAAATCATCATCTATGGTATCGCCTTTACGCTCATAGCCAGCGTCACGTGCGACTACATCATCAATGGTACCAGGCAGACGGTGCAATTCCTTATCATTTCCAAGAAATACGAGCAGATTGCTGATACCATCAACAAGGACGTCAATCGCGGCGTCACCCTGCTCCAAGGCACAGGATGGTACTCCAAGCACGATGTGCATGTGCTGATGGTGCTGGCGCGCAAATATGAGTCGCAGGATGTGCTCAACCACATCAAGAGCATAGACCCCGAGGCTCTTATCTCACAGACTTTCTGTCACGGTGTCTTCGGACAGGGATTTGACACTATCAAATAGACGTGTCGTCGACATCCAGACATAGGCATGCACCATGGTCATTCGCATAGTGCATGCCTATTTTTTTGCCCCATGCGCGTCATCGTCTGCCCAGACCATAGACAGAGTGGTTGCGGGGTGCGAATTAGGAAAATCGCGGTTTGAAACGACGGTTTGGAAGCGCGAAATGAATAATTCACAGTTTGAACTCAAGAATTATTTCATCTCGGGCAGGATGACAACTATGAGGAGAGATTACTCTTGATGCACTTGGAATGAATTGATGTTCCCGGCGATGACAGACTGCAATCGGCGGCTTATGGCGGTAGACAGCAATGCGAAGGAATGGATGGGAAACGAAAAAACTCCGTTCATCATCCTTGCGGAATGACAAACGGAGTCTATCTATAAAATCATGAAAGTCTTGTCGCGCATCAACCTGATGCTGTGCTTGGTGCTATGACAGCTGCTGCATCTGTCTGAGCAACTCTTTCTGGCGTGCATTGAGCCCAGTGGGGAGAGTGACGTTGTAGGTGATAATCAAATCGGAGCGTTGGCCATTGCCCAGGTCATATCCCTTTGAGCGCAGTCTAACCTTGGTACCATTCTGAGTCTCAGGTTTAACCCTCAGTTTGATGCGCGAGCCATCACCCAGTTGGACCATCACCTCGCCGCCAAGCAAGGCTGTGTATAAATCGATGGAAACAGAGGCTTCCATATCCTGTTGCATACCTCCCTGCATAGAAGACTGATGACGGCTATGGAAACCACCACCTCCAAACAGGTTTTCGAAGAAACTGGAGAAGCCATTACCACTTCCACCGCCCATACTGCTGAAATCAAAGCCCTCAAATGGACTGCCACTGCTCCAGCCACCAGCTTCCTGCTGGCCGCCAAAGTTGCCAGCCTCGCGCCAATGCTCTCCATACTGGTCGTACTTCTTACGCTTCTCGGGGTCGTTGATTACCTGATACGCCTCGTTGAGCGCCTGGAACTTGGCTTTGGCTTTGGGGTCATCGGGATGCAAGTCCGGATGGAACTGCTTTACCCTCTTGCGGTATGCTGCTTGTACATCTTTTTGTGGGATGCTCTTGTCTACACCTAAAATCTTATAATAATCTACAAATGCCATATTAAAATCCTCCTATCTGCCAACTTTTATTGCAAAAACCATGCCTAACTCGCGATTATTTTGTACTTTTGCAATGCTAATATATAATAAGGTAATATATGAAAAAACTTATAGCAGTTATGGCGTTATTGCTTCCTTTCGGATTGACATACATGGCCAAATCCAAGACGGTCACCATCAAAATTGTTCAAACCAGTGATGTTCACGGCAGCTTCTTCCCCTACGATTACATCAACCGCAGGCCGATGGCTGGGTCGATGGCACGTGTCAGCAGTTATGTCAAGCAGCTGCGCGAGCAACATGGCGACAATGTGATACTGCTCGACAATGGCGACATACTGCAAGGGCAGCCTATCTCTTACTATTCCAACTACATCGACACTACAACTGAGAATATAGCCGCCTCGGTGGTGAACTACCTCAAGTACGACGCACAGACCATAGGCAACCACGATGTCGAGCCTGGTCATGAGGTGTATGACAAATGGATAAAGGAAGTGAAATGCCCTGTTATTGCAGCCAATATCATCGATACCAATACCGGCAAGCCCTATCTCAAGCCTTATACTATACTTAACCGCGGCGGAGTGAAGATTGCCGTGCTGGGAATGATAACTCCAGCCATCCCCAACTGGCTGACAGAGCGTCTGTGGAGCGGTCTCTCCTTTGTAAATATGGTTACGGCTGCCCGTGAATGGGTGAACTATCTCAAGGCCAATGAAAAGCCTGATGTCATCATCGGTCTCTTTCACAGCGGAAAGGAAGGCGGTATAGTCACCGCCGACTACGAAGAAGATGCTGCATTGAAGGTGGCGCGCGAGGTGGATGGCTTTGACCTCATCCTGTTCGGTCACGACCATACACCTTATGCAGACTATGTCACCAGCGAAAGCGGAAACAAGGTGCTGTGTCTCGACCCTGCCAATGCAGCACGAAAAGTGGCTGAAGCGACCATCACGATAGAGAAAGGCAAAAAGCACTGCAAGAAGTCTGTCGAGGGCCAGCTGGTAGATGTAAGAGACATAGAGGTCGACAAAGAGTATATGGCTCACTTTGAAGAGTGGATTTCCAAAATCAATGCCTTTGTCAACAAAAAGATAGGAACCTTTGCCAATTCGATATCAACACGTGATTGCTACTTTGGTTCAAGTGCGTTCAATGACCTGATACTCAATCTGGAGTTGAAGATTACCGGCGCAGACATAGCCTTCAACGCACCATTGTTGTTTGACGCACAAATCAACAAAGGCGATATCTATGTCAGCGATATGTTCAAGCTGTACAAGTACGAAAACCAGCTGTACGTGATGCGTCTCACGGGCGAAGAGATACGCAAACATCTCGAGATGAGTTATTCGCTCTGGGTCAACACCATGCAGTCGCCCGACGACCATCTGCTGCTGTTGAATGAATATACCAAAAACGACCAGCAGAGAATGGGTTTCCAGAACTTCTCGTTCAACTTTGACAGTGCAGCCGGCATAGACTACGAGGTAGATGTAACCAAACCTAACGGCCAGAAGGTCACAATCCATCGCATGAGCAATGGACAGCCGTTTGACCCCAAGGCCTGGTATAAGGTAGCTGTAAACAGCTATCGTGGCAATGGTGGCGGCGAACTGCTCACTCGTGGTGCCGGCATCAGCCACGACAGTCTGGAAAGCAGGATAATTTGGCGCAGCGACAAGGACCAACGCTACTATCTGATGAAGGCCATCGAAAGCGAAGGAACACTTGACCCACAACCCAACAACAACTGGAGATTTGTGCCAGAGCAGCTGGTAAAGCCTGCTGCAAAGCGTGACTACGAGTTGCTGTTCAATCGTAAAAAGTAAGTCAATGAACGATACGTATTGGTTTGTGTTCTGCAAAGACAGCCTGCTGCTGGAACGCAAAGAAGATGGGAGCTACATGATTCCCTGTGGGCCCAAGAGTCCGGTGAAGACCCAACCCTGGACCAATATACTCAATGTTTCACCCTTTGAAGATGGCCATCAGGTCAAGGCTTTTGCCATCAGCGAACCCATTCAGGATGACAGCGGACGCTATGAAATGTGCGGGCTGAGACCATCGTTCTATAAAATTCCCAACGAGTTCTATCTGAAAGCGGGGAAATGTCATGAGCTGCTGTATTGGGACTCAACCACACGCTACTGTGGCTGCTGCGGTTCGCCTATGGCAATGCACACCGACATATCCAAGAAGTGTACGCACTGCGGCAAGGAGATATGGCCGCAGTTGGCCACTGCCATCATCGTGCTGATACACCGCGGTCCCGAGGTGCTGCTGGTACACGCGCGAAACTTCAAGACAGATTTCTACGGGCTGGTGGCAGGATTTGTAGAGACAGGCGAAACGCTCGAAGAAGCAGTACGCCGCGAGGTCATGGAAGAAACCGGGCTTACCATCAAGAACCTTACCTACTGGGCATCACAGCCCTGGCCCTACCCTTGCGGCCTGATGGTGGGCTTCTATGCTGAGTACGAGTCGGGCGACCTGCATCTGCAATACTCGGAGTTGAGTAAAGGTGCGTGGTTCCGCTATGACAAACTCCCACAGATACCAGAAAAACTGTCATTGGCACGAAAACTGATAGACAACTGGCTGAAGAACTTTGACAAAGACAAATAGCAAACATATCAACACACATAGTCAAGAAATATAACAATACAAAGCGATGAAAATTCTGATAGACCGCATCAAGAAAGAGGGTAAGTGTTATCCTGGAGGAATTTTGAAAGTAGACAAGTTTATCAACCATCAGATGGACCCTAATCTTATGAAGCAGGTAGCTGTGGAATTTATACGCCGCTACGCATCCACCGAAATCAACAAGATTATCACCATTGAAGCATCGGGCATCGCTCCGGCTGTAATGATGGGTTTCCTGCTTGACCTGCCGGTGGTATTTGCCAAGAAGAAGAAACCCTCGACAATGGAGGGCCTGCTTTCTACCACCGTGTTCTCCTTTACCAAGCAGAGAGAGTACAACGTAATCATCTCGAAGGAGTATCTCACCGCCGAAGACAAGGTGCTGTTTATTGACGACTTCCTCGCCAATGGCAATGCCGCCAAGGGTATCATCGACCTGTGCAACCAGGCTGGCTGCGAGCTCGTCGGCATGGGTTTCATCATAGAGAAAGCCTTCCAGCATGGTCGCGAAGTCATCGAAGAGGCTGGCGTACGCTGTGAGAGCCTCGCCATCATTGATTCTCTCGACGACTGCCAAATCAAGATACGTGAATAATACGACCAAACATCAATATAAAGGCCATCTATTATGCTGAATAGATGGCCTTTATCATTTCTATAAGTGGGTGACGGGCTTAGAGCATTTCACACTCTCTGAGCCACAGCTCACTCGAAGCATCGCTGGGCATACGCCAGTCTCCTCGGGGGCTCAGGCTGATGCTGCCAACCTTGGGGCCGTCGGGCAGGCACGAGCGCTTGAACTGCTGGGAGAAGAAGCGGCGGAAGAATGTCTTGAGCCAATGCTTGATGACGTCATCGTCGTACTGGCCTTCGAAGGCTTTCTGCGCAAGCAGGAAAATCTTCATCGGGCGGAATCCATGACGCATGAAATAATAGAGGAAGAAGTCGTGGAGCTCGTAGGGGCCAACCAGGTCCTCTGTCTTCTGCTGGATATTGCCATCCTCGTCGGCAGGAACAAGTTCGGGGCTGATGGGAGTGTCGACCACATCATGGAGAGTGGCAGAGGTGTCGGCATCCATAGTTCCAGCAACAAACTTGACCAGACAAGCAATAAGTGTTTTGGGGATGCTGGCATTGACAGCATACATGCTCATGTGGTCGCCATTGTACGTACACCAACCAAGAGCCAGCTCGGACAGGTCGCCCGTACCGATAACGAGCCCACCCTCCTGATTGCTTACATCCATCAATATCTGGGTACGCTCTCGGGCCTGAGAGTTCTCATATGTAGTGTCATGAACAGAGATGTCGTGACCGATATCCTCAAAGTGCTGGGTAACGCTCTTGGCAATGCTTATCTCTCGGATGGTGATGCGGAGGCTCTGCATGAGCTTGATGGCATTGGTGTAAGTTCGGTCGGTAGTGCCGAAACCGGGCATGGTCACACCGATAATTCCGCTGCGGTCGAGTCCTAACTTGTCGAATGTCATGGCACATACCAACAATGCCAATGTGGAATCGAGTCCACCGCTTATACCGATGACAACCTTCTGGCAACCGGTGTGGACGAGGCGTTTGGCAAGTCCCATAACCTGGATGCTCAGTATTTCCTCGCAACTCTTTTCCATCATATCGGGAGAAGGTATAAAGGGATGGGCGTCGACCGGGCGTTCCAGGACGAAATCCTTGGGCAGGATGGAGTGGGCGTTCTTGAAGATGACGTCTTCGCCTATCATTCGGCGCTGGGCATTGACATAGGTGGTGTTGCCTCGACGCTCTGTCCGCAGGCGTTCAACATCTATCTGAGCTACCTGCATCTGTGGTGTCATCGCAAAGCGCGGTCCGCTCTGCAGCAAATGGCCGTTCTCAAATATCAATGCATTGCCGCCATAGACGACATCCTGGGTGCTCTCGCCAAAGCCAGCACTCGAATAGACATATCCAGTGATGGTGCGTGCGCTCTGTTGAGCCAACAACTTGCAGAGATAATCATGCTTGCCAATCAGTTCGTCGCTGGCTGAAAGATTGAAGATGATATCGGCACCTGCCAACGCAAGGTGATTGCTGGGAGGCGTGGGGGCCCAGACATCTTCGCAAATCTCGACACCAAACCTAACGCCATCGCAAGTGACAAAAATCTGCGGCGTGAAGGAGAGGTTAATCTGATTGCCGGCAAAGCGCAGTTCGGTAGTGCGCAGGTCTTGAACAGAAGCAAACCAACGCTTCTCGTAGAACTCGTTGTAGTTGGGCAGATACTCCTTGGCAACGATGCCCAAAATCTGGCCCTTCTGGATGATGGCGGCACAGTTGAGCAGCAAATCGCCAACAGCGATGGGCAGACCCACGATGGAGATGATGTTAAGCTGACGTGTGAAGTCGAGCAACATGAGCATGGCACTCTCTGTGGTTTCGAGCAAGAGGTTCTGCCTGAACAGGTCCTGACATGTATAGCCAGTAAGGGACAATTCGGGGAAAACAATAATCTCTACCCCCTGCCCTTCGGCCAATATAATCTGTTGTTCTATCTGCTCGACATTGTATTTGCAATCTGCCACCTTTACAGAGGGAACTGCCGAAGCGACTTTTATAAATCCATAGTTCATAATGTTCTGTTTGTGAATGGTTAAGTTATCTGATAGTTACCTGAGTCGCTCCATAACCATACTCCTGGAATGAAGCATCCTGATACTGGTATCTCTTATATTTGTAATTGAGCCTATTGATGAGGGAATGGCGCAACACGCCCTCGCCCTTGCCATGGATAAAGATAATCTTCTTGCCCTTCTGGGTGCTGTATTTATCCAGCACTTCCTGGAACTTGCCAATCTGATAGTTGAGGATATCGGCATGCGACATGCCAGCAGTGCTGTCGAGAAGAGCGTCAATGTGCAGGTCGACAACCAGTTCGTCGTTATTGCGCGGACGCGGTGCAGACTGTGGCTTGGTGGCAGTATCTTTGCCAGACACCAAACGGGAAGGTTCAACGTTGCCTGCCATCTTGCTCTTCAATTCAGCGGCATCGATATGGAGAGGATGCGCAATCTTGTCGTCCTCTACAATGGTGTACAACAATGCCGGTGTGTCGAAATAAATGGTCTTCTGGAACGAGTGGAGTTTATAGAACTTGACGGGGTCAAGCCTAAGTTGAACCTCAACGACAGGTTTAAGGATGAAAGACTTCTCTCTCTTGTAGGCAAAGAGTTGGAATCCCATCTTGAGAAGGCTGTTGAGCTCTTCTCTTCCTACCTCTTCTATATATAAAGATGTATTGGGCTCGATTTCTCCCTGTGAGTGTAGGGTCCAGGCGATACCTTCGGCAGTCATGAACGAGTATTGCAGACAATAGTTGCAGTCATTGACAAGGTAGGCTTCAAACCGGGTGGTCGTCATCTCCTTGATATTGATTGGGACAAAGGCAAGATAGCATGAGAGAGCGTTTCCGCCTTTGCGCTCTTCGGCTGGCATCTTAAAGGTAACTTCCTTGTCGGCGATGTCGACATATTCGACATCGGTATCGACATCGGAATCCGTACCATCTGCAAGCAGGGCCTTGACACTCTTGTTGTCTTTAGGCTTGCTTTCGGTCTTGGCAACTACCTTGGCAATGCTATAATCGTCATTGCCAATGACCACTACCTCATTGATGGGGGTTGGAATCTGGAAGCCGTCTTCATCCTCAACGAGGACAATATTCTTACCTTGAAATCCTGCAATGACTCCGCCGCCGGTTTCACTGAGGAAGCTAACTTTATCTCCTATTTTCATATCTTTACGTTTCCAATAATTAGGGAATTAATAATGAACTGTCTCCATAGCTGAGGAAACGGAAATCGTGGCTCAGCGCGTAGTCATATATCTTGTGCCAGTCTCCATTGACAAATGCACTTACCAGCAAAAGCAATGTGCTTTGTGGCTGATGGAAATTGGTGACGAGCATCTTGACTATCTTGTACTCAAAACCCGGAGCTATAATAATCTGTGTGCTTGTATGCAGTGCCTCAAGATGGTTTGTCTCAAGATATGTCAGTATATTCTGAATAGCTTGACAGGGGCTGATGCCATCAACTATCTTGCCATTACGGTTGTCGTCATAAGGCTCCCATTGATTGACATGGAGCTCGTCTTCAGTAGCATTGGGATTATACTGCAATTTGACACCCATATAATATAAACTCTCAAGTGTGCGGACGCTTGTCGTTCCCACGGCGATGGCCTTACAGTCGTGCTGCAAGAGGGTTTGCAGGGTGGTACGCTTGACGACGATATACTCGCTGTGCATCTCGTGGGCACAAATCTGCTCGGTCTTGACCGGCTTGAAGGTTCCTGCGCCTACGTGGAGCGTCAACTCCTCGCGGTGAATACCCTTGTCATCTAAGGCCTCAAGGACATCATTGGTGAAATGAAGTCCTGCTGTAGGGGCTGCTACGGAACCCTTTATCTTGGAATAGACAGTCTGGTATGTTGTCTTGTCACTTTCCTGTGTCTCGCGGTTAAGATATGGCGGTATAGGAAGCTCGCCGATGGAATCCAAGATTTCCGCAAAACTTACCTCGTCGGAATCCCAATCGAAGTTAATCCAGAAGTTGGTGCCAGTTGCGACTTCTGTGTTCAGAGAGTTGTCGCGGCTGACGGAGAGGACAAACTTATGGCCGTTGATGTCAAACTCGCGATACAGAGAACCTTCCTTCCATTTTTTGAGGTTACCAATCATGCACCTCCACGCGCAGTGGCGACGCGTCTGGAATATCTGCTCATAGTCAACGGGGAAAGCGGGCTCCATCAAGAATATCTCTATCAATGCGCCAGTCTCCTTCCTGAAGTGCATACGCGCCTGTATCACTTTGGTATTATTGAATACCATCAATGCACCAGCCGGCAAATGGTCGGGCAGATGATTGAAAACATCTTCCGACATTACGCCGTGTTTATACAAGAGTAGTTTGCTATGATCACGCTGGGCAAGAGGAAATTTGGCTATCCTCTCATCGGGCAGCGGATAATTGTAATCACTGATTTTAATATGTTTTGTATCCATTATGTCAAACTAAAAATGATTGCGAATATAACTAATAGCGCCATGACGCAGATTACTCTGTTGATATCTGAACGACGATACGCCATATCGGTGGTCGCGGCGTCGTCGGAGGCCCTAACGCGTCTTGTGTCTTTTACCTTATTATATATAGTATAGGCAAAAAGGCCGCTGACACTGCCCCACACCACCCCAACGATAATGTCGCTCGGATAATGGACGCCAAGATAAAGCCGCGTCCAACAATTGACGAGCGCCCAGGTAATCAAGGTACATGCGAAGAGTCGGTCCTTAACTAACAAACTGAAGAAAACGGCCACAGCCATAGTGTTGGATGCATGGGCAGAGAAGAAACTATATCCCTCTGCACGATAATTGTTGACGACCTGAACACTATCTTGCATAAGTATATCATGGATGGGGCGAAGTCGAGCAATGAGTGGCTTAACTATCAAGTCTGCCATTCCCTCGCTCAAGACTATAGCAAGCAAGGCCATGCCTATGACCAATGAGATTTGGACCACAGTTTTATGGTTATTTATGACCAACAGCAATAGGGCAATATAAAGCGGTATCCACATATAACCGCAAGTCAGCGTCACTGCCAATCTGTCAACAAAGGGGCAATGGCTCCCATTGAAGACCATCAGCAAGGTTTTGTCTGCGGCATATAGTGTAGAATAATTCATGCTTTATTACAGTTAATTATATCTTCTCCACAGATGGAGACTTAATCCATCCCTCTCTTCCATCAGCAAGTTTTACGCCGTACCAACCCTCTATGGACTGGTCTGTTATGTCTACCCTCGTACCTTCATGCAAGACATAAACATCAGTAGATGTAGGAGCGGGCGTCTTCTTCACATTAACCGTGGAAGAAATGATAATTGCGCCTGTTCTGTGTAACAGCATCTCCTTTTGTTGCTGCGCGAAAAGCATGCTGAATGCGGTGACAACGATAAGAACTAAGGCGCCATAGAAACCTACCTTCCTGACCAATACTCGATTGCCAAATAAGTAGAAAAGGACCAAAGACAATGCTCCGATGATGGACACCAGGCTGACAATAGCCCAAGAATCAATGCCAGTGTAAAACACCAGCGACTGATACCATGTCTTAAAGAACATCTGGTCTTCTGGTACTATCTTGTCGATGGTCTTGTTGCGCGCAAACTTCAGGTTAAACCGTACATCGGCGTCTCCGGGCGACAACAACAACGCACGCTCGTAGGCGAGAATTGATTGCGAAATGTTGTCAGAACGAAAATACGCATTGCCGAGATTATAATAAATCTCAGGAGATTTACCGCTCTTCAGGAGCTCTTGATAATCCTGTATTGCCTGTTGGTAGTTACCTCTCTTATAATCCTTGTCAGCATTCTCTTTGGTAACAGCACCAACCTGGCATGAAACTGCCAGCGCCATCACTACCAACAACGCTTTCGTATTGATACGGTTCTTCTTTTTCATCACTCTCTCAATTTCAATAATGGCAGTCATTGCAGATTCAAAAGTCTTGTTCATATTGCCCGCAGGGTCTCCGGGCGCAAATCTTTCAAACTCGCATTCTGTCAAGGCATCAGTAAACTTCTGGATGGTGGCATCATCAACGCTGTGATTGGCCAATGTCTGTGAAATGTTATCTCTTGACAATTCTTCGATAGCCATATTCAACTTGTCGCCGACATATCCCCACAAGGCTCTAAGCACCTCGTCATAGAATTCTTCGGATTTACCTTGTATCATCAGTTTGCTTGCCTTCCTCAGTCGTTTAGTTGCAATTCTGTTGGCTTTCTTACCCTTGATTCTGACCACGTCGGCGTTAAGGACTGCCCTCTTTCTGAAAACAACCAGCAATACGACAAAGATTACTATTACAATAATCAATGAAGTCCAATAGGCTACGCTACCGAAGAACATTGAAGAGAAATTTTTGATTGTGACTCCGCCTTCTTTGATGCCACGGATATCAGTATTTTGATCCTTGGCATAGTCAGAGACGCTACCACTCTTGCCATCGCCTTTAGCTATCTGCAAATTAATGGCCTGCGTCTTCACGGTGCGATACTGATTGCGGTCAACATCATAGTAGACGAGTTCAACAGGAGGTATTGTATAGTTGCCTTGATTGCGTGGAACGGCAAGGAAATCATAAATCATGTTTCCCTCCAAGCCATTGGACGTAAGTTTGGTCTTGTCTGTAATCTTTGCATCATACTGGTCGAAATCTTTGGGGAACTTTACAACAGGCTGCTTGATAAGTTTCAAGTTGCCGTAACCACCGATAACGACTCTGAAGTTAAGAGGCTCACCCGCCTTGATATCCTTGTTGTCTACCTGGGCAGAGATATTGAATTTACCGACTCCGCCAGAGAAATTCGCCGGTTTTGTGGGTAACGGCTCTACCTCAACGGACAAGCCCGGGGCAACGATGTCGCGTTTTACCTCCACATAACCAGAGCCGCCATTGAAGAAGGCCTCAAAAGGATCAACCGAGCGATTTTCCTGAACCACGATACCATGGAAAGTGATGCTTGGTATCTTCAAGCTACCTGTCATTTGAGGGTACATGACATACTGGCTCCATGTTACGCATCTATATGGACGACCATTAACCCTCTCTATATGGAAACTCTTCTGTTGCGGCAACTTGACTTCTTGTGTATGGAAGCCTGTCAAGTCCGGCATCTTTCCTTCCAACTGAGTCAGCTCCAGCGTTGTATACACTTTGTAAGTCAGTAAGATAGGCTCCTGTTCATGAACCTTGCGTTTGTTAGCACTTACCTTGATAAAGAGTTCGTTACCAGATATTCTGCTACCTTGTTCATGGATGGCAGAAGTGTTTGGATTGTTGTGAGCATTGTTATTGTTGCTACGCGCCTGACCGGATATCGTTATCTTTGTACTATGAGAGGCAATAGTTTTGCCATGGATTTTAGCGTGAGCGGCGGGAACTGTGAATATTCCGGCCTTGTTGGCATATAGAGTATATGTGTATGTTATGGATGAACTGGAAGTTGTATGACCATTGACCATACTGAAACTTGAGACTTTGGAGGCATAAGGTCCAGCGATGACTTCGACTTCGTCAGTAGAACGCATGTTTGATCTGAAATCATCGACATCCTGAGTGCTTACTGTATATGCCACTCTGAAATTTTCACCGACATTAACCCGAGAAGGGGCAGCAACGTTAATATGCTGTCCCTTGATGGCCATTGTAATATAAATACCAACGAGTATCAATATATATCGTTTCATCTTCAATTCATTCAATATGTCTGTCATTATGATTGCGATTATAAAAAAGAACACGTATCTGACAAAATCACCAATTCTTGTCCAAGTTTCGCTTTTGTGGTTTCTGCATCGATTTCTTCAGTCTCTGCTGCGTAGCCTTCTCTTCCTGGATAGCTGCATTAAGCAGTTGCTCGGCATTGTCTTTGCTCATTTGCTCATTACTCTGCTGCTGCTTCTGCTGCTGATTATCCTTGTTCTCTTGTTTCTTGTCCTTGTTCTTTTTGTCCTTATTGTCGTCTTTGTTTTGTTGCTTGTCGTTTTGATTCTTCTGATTTTTCTGCAACCGCTTACACAATACATAATTGTAACGAGTCTCATTATCAGCAGGATTGTTTCTCAGACTTTCCTTATAGGCTTCGATGGCTTCCTTGTACATTTGGTGAGACTGGCAAATGACGCCTATATTGTGATAGGACTTTGACTTTCTTATCTTGTTGGTTTCGATTTTACCTGCAAGTTCATATTGTTTTATCGCTGCAGAGTCTTTCTTTTGTGCTTGCAAAGCACACCCCAAGTTGTATATGGCCTGAGTATTTCCGCCATTACTGGCTATAGCCTTACGATATTCAATTTCTGCTTTTGCGTAATTCTGTTCATAGAAGAACCTGTTACCTATGCGCACCAATTGTCTGTCATTCTGGGCTGACAGATGAGCGCTGATAGTAAGCAATATAGATATCAAGAAAATATACCGTAATCTCATTTCTTTTTAAACAATTTGATGTTCTTGAATAAGGGATTGCACACCTCCAGGAGACACGCTTCTATGATAAGAAGAAGCATTGCCAAGATTGCAAATGCTTGAAACTGCTCGTTGTATTCGCTGTAAATCACGCTGTCAGAGTCTCCCTTCTGCAACTTTTCAAGTTCGTTGTTCAGTTGGTCCTGCGCATCACTTGTATTGTCTACATGGATGTACATGCCACTTCCTGCCTGAGCGATATCACGACACATCTTTTCATTGAGAACAGACATAACCGTCTGCCCCGTATTGTCAGTCAAGTATCCACCATCGTCATTGGGAATTGGAGCACCTTTTTCGCTACCAACGCCCAAGATAAACACATTGATACCCTTCTTCTTTGCGGCTTTGGCTGCTTCCAACGCGCCACCTTCATGGTCTTCACCATCGGTAATGAGAATGATGGCCTTACCCACCTTCTCCTGTTGTGTAAAGCTGTGCATGGATATGTCAATAGCTTTAGCGATGTCGGTGCCTTGGGTATTGATAAGCGACGGACTGATGTTTTGCAGGAACATCTTGGCTGATACATAGTCACTGGTTATCGGCAGCTGCACAAAAGCATCGCCGGCGAAGACCACAAGTCCCACCTTATCATTATTGAAATTGTCGACCAGACTTTCTACCATGAACTTGGCTTTGTCCAGACGCGAGGGAACCACATCCTGTGCCTTCATCGAATTGGAGATATCCATTGCAATAATCAACTCTATTCCGTTTCGCTTTTCTTGCGACACCTTAGAACCCATCTGCGGTCGCGCGAGGACAATAATCAGCAATGACAATGCGGCAAGACAAAGCCAGAATTTTACCGTAGGTCTATACGGAGAAGCATCAGGCATAAGCAACTTCAAGAGTTGGGGGTCACCAAATTTCTTGAACTTGTTATGCCGCTGGCGCCATACTACCAGTCTGATGAAGGCAAGTATCGGCACCACCCACAGTAACCATAAATATATAGAATCTTCGAATCTCATAATTTAGGGAATTCTTCTTAATACCGTTGTTCTTAATAATATTTCCAAAAGCAGACAAAGGATGGCCGCAATGGCAAATGGCTGATAAGCCTCATATCTCTTAGAGAATTTCTTTACGTTCATCTTTGTCTTCTCCAACTTGTCGATATCCTTGTAGATATTCTTCAACTCGGCATTGTTGGTTGCCCGATAGAAATTGCCATCCGTTGTGGCAGCTATATCACTCAGCGTCTTGGTGTCTATCTCTACAGGTATGTTGACATACTGCACGCCGCCAGCAACTATCGCCGGATAACGTGCCACCTTGTTTGTACCCACTCCGATGGTATATACGCGGATGCCCATGCTTTTGGCTATCTGTGCCGAGGTCATAGGCGAGAGGTCTCCCATGTTGTTTGAACCGTCCGTGAGCAGGATTACCACTTTGCTTTTGGCCTTTGAGTCCTTCAGTCGTGCCACCGCGCTTGCCAAACCCATTCCTACAGCTGTTCCATCCTGTATCAAGCCTCTTGCCGCAATGTCTGTGCGCACGGTTTGAAGCATGTTGAGCAGCGATGTATGGTCGGTTGTCATCGGACACTGGGTAAATGCCTCGCCTGCAAATATCGTCAAGCCGATATTGTCATTAGGACGCCCATTGATAAATTCGGCGGCAACGTTCTTGGCGGCCTCTATACGATTGGGACGCAGATCTTCAGCCAACATTGAGGTCGACACGTCCATAACGAGCATGATGTCGATGCCTTCGACCTCCTTTTTATCCCACGCATTGTGGGTCTGTGGTCGAGCCAGAATGATTACTATCAGAACAAAAGTGATACATCTCAGCAGCATCGGCAGGTTGATAATCCTTATACGCCAGCTTTTGGGAGCATATTGGTATGCGAATGTATCACTCATTCGTATTGTGGGCTCATTCTTCTTGCGATACAGAAAATACCAAAGCACATAAGGTATCAGCAAGAGAAGCAGAAAGAAATACTCTTTATTGGCAAATTCCATATTTAACTGATTAGTTGAATGGCACTATAAATGATGTAAGCCAATAGCACTATCACCAATGTAGAGGATAGGGCTAACAGCCATTTTATGGCGCGTCGTGTATTCTTTGTTCGTTTGTCTTCCTGACTCAGTTGAGGCACTACCCTCTCTTCGGTAGGCGCGTTCTCCAACTTGGTCTGGTCGATAAAGTTGATGGCGTTGACCAGGTTCAGGTCATTCTCGTTGATGAGCGTAGAGTACTTGGCAAACTTCACGAGGTCGGCTGTCTCAAACAGCTCTTTGAGTTCACCGATCATCTTTTTGTCGCCATTCTGCTGCAAACGCTCGATAATCTCCGAGGAAGTCATCTCCATGGCGTTGAAACCAAAACGCTCATTGATATATTGTCTCAGAGCATCAGTGAGTTGCGTGTAATAAGTCTTCTGGTCGTCCGAACGTTCCAGATGTTCTGCCTTGATTTTCTCCATGGCAGAGAGGGCACGCTGGTGAGGCAGCACCTTCTTGACAATACGTATCTTGGCAATGATTGGCTTGTTTTCACGCAGACGGATATACAGGTAGAAGATACCACCCATCAGCGCCAGTACCAATACGCTCATCCAGAACAGACCGCTCCATTCACTCCACAAGAACGGATTGTTCTGCACGGTCTTGGGAGGATAGAACTGATTGGGATGAAGCGTGTCGACATCGATAGTCATTACCTTCAGTGCCAACTGGTTGGCCTCATAGGGCTTTCCATCCACCTTTACCTTCATGCCGGGTATAGGATAGAGTTTCTCATCGAAAGATGTCAATGTAATTCTTTTACTTATCCTTACGTTGTTGTCCACTTCCGAAGTGTCGCCATCGGCCACATCAATGATTTCGACACCGGGAACGAGATAGTGCGACGGTTTGATGTTGGGCCATACGATTTTTGCTCCTTTGCGGGCTGTGACGGCAACCTCCAGGTTGGTCTGCTCACCCACAAGAATGCTTATGGAGTCGATTTTGGCTTCAACGCTTACCTGTGCTGACGACTTTACGCCCAGCAGCAGACAACACATTGATAAAAGCAAATATCTAAAATACATAAACTACTTATTCTCTATTCATACTTAACTATGTCCACGCTGGGCGAAGAGCAACATCAGACTGCGCACATAGTCTTCATTTGTAGCCACCGACACCCAGTCGACATTACATTTGACGAAAGTCTGCCTGAGCACACTCTCCCGCTGGCGCCAATAATTGGCATGAGCCTGGCGCAGCTTCTTGCTCGAAGTGTCGATATAAGTCTCGTGGCCGGTTTCGGCATCACACACCTTGAGCAATCCTACATCGGGTAGCTCTTTGGCACGCGGGTCATAGACCTGTATCGAGGCGATGTCGTGTTTCTGGCTGGCTATCTGCAACTGCTTTTCAAAGTCGTTGCGTGTATAGAAGTCGCTTAAGACAAAAGCCGTACAGCGACGCTTGGCCACACGGGTGAGAAACTCGATAGCCATGCCGATGTCCGTACGCTTGCTCTCGGGCTTGAAGTTGAGCATCTCACGGATAACATAGAGGATGTGCTTGCGGCCCTTCTTTGGCGGGATATATTTCTCAATCCGGTCAGAAAAGAGTATCACGCCAATCTTGTCATTGTTCTGTATGGCGCTGAAAGCCAGCGTGGCAGCAATCTCGGCAACCATCTCGCGCTTCAACTGATGCGACGTACCGAAGTCGAGCGAACCCGAGACGTCGACAAGGAGCATCACCGTAAGTTCGCGCTCTTCTTCAAACACCTTGACATAAGGACGGTGGAAACGGGCGGTTACATTCCAATCGATATCTCTCACGTCGTCGCCATACTGGTATTCACGAACCTCGGAAAAGGCCATACCTCTTCCTTTGAAGGCTGAGTGATACTGTCCGGCGAAGATGTTCTGACTCAATCCACGAGTCTTTATCTCTATCTTCCTGACCTTCTTTAAGATTTCAGATGTTTCCATCAAGGAACTTCAACTTTATTGATAATCTTGGATACGATTTCTTCGGCAGTGACATTGTTGGCCTCTGCCTCATAGCTCAATCCTACGCGATGGCGCAAAACGTCGTGAGCGACGGCACGCACATCCTCGGGCACCACATAACCGCGATGCTTGATGAAGGCATAGGCACGGGCGGCCTTGGCCAGATTGATGCTGGCACGGGGGCTGCCACCGAAGGTAATCAGGTCGCTGAGCTCCTTGAGATTATAACGGTCGGGATAACGTGTGGCAAATACGATGTCGGCGATGTACTGCTCTATCTTTTCATCGATATAAACCTGGCTTACCACCTCACGCGCACGCATTATCTCTTCGGCGGTTGTCACAGGCATTACCTGTGGAAGACCGCCCACAAGGTTTTCACGCATAATCTTCTTCTCCTCTTCCAGTGTGGGATAGTCTATGATGACCTTGAGCATGAAACGGTCTACCTGGGCTTCGGGAAGCTGGTAGGTGCCTTCCTGTTCAATGGGGTTCTGGGTAGCCATAACCAGGAAGGGAGTAGGCAGCTTGAACGTATTGTCACCAATAGTCACCTGGTGTTCCTGCATGGCCTCGAGCAGAGCGCTTTGCACCTTGGCGGGAGCTCGGTTTATCTCATCGGCAAGTACAAAATTGGCAAATACAGGGCCCTTCTTGACCTGGAAGGCTTCCTCTTTCTGACTATAAATCATTGTTCCTACAACGTCGGCAGGCAACAAGTCGGGAGTAAACTGTATTCTGCTATATTTGGCGTCTATCAACTGTGACAGGGTCTTTATCGCCAGAGTCTTTGCCAGGCCGGGTACGCCTTCCAACAATATATGACCATCGCTCAAGAGGGAAATAAGAAGCGAGTCAACCAGATGTTTTTGTCCTACTATTACGCGATCCATACCTGTTGTCAGATTGGTGACAAAGGTACTTTGTTGTTCTATCCGCACATTGAGTTCGCGGATATCGATAGCTTCTGCCATAATCTTTTTTGCTTTTATATTGATTTTGGTGCAAAAGTACTACAAAACAAACATAGAGCCGAAAGATAGGTTCTAAATTATATTAAAAAAGGAGAAATATCACTTTATTTTAAGAAAAATTGCATGTTGCAAGCGCCGCAGATAGCCACAGCACAAGGGAAATCCCGTTTAGGCTGGCTGCATCGCGACATGCCAAAACAGGATTTGTCCTTACTTCATGGGGGATACTCAGAACTTGAATATCTCTTCGTATATGCGTTGTACTGGCAGCCCCATCACATTGAAGAAACTGCCTTTGAGCGCAGTGACACCTATGAAACCTATCCACTCTTGGATGCCATAGGCACCGGCCTTGTCCAGGGGGCGATAGGTAGTCACATAGTAATCGATTTCCTGCTGGGTAAACTGCTTGAAGGTTACCTCTGTCACCACGTGGAAGGCGTGCTGTTTGGTCAGGGTGGTAAGAGCCACGCCGGTGACCACGGCATGTGTCTTGCCGCTCAGTTTGGCCAGCATTGCTTTGGCCTCGGCTTCATCGGCAGGCTTGCCCAGCACCTCTCTGCCTAACACCACAACGGTATCGGCTGTTATCAGCATCTCTCCGGCACTCAGCGTATAGGCTTGAGCCTTCTGGCAAGCCAGATATTGGGGTATCTGCTCGGGGGTAAGTCCGTCGGGATAGTTTTCCTCGATACCGGGAACCACGCGCACTTCGTATTCCAAGTCCAATCCGCCCAGAAGTTCTTTCCTGCGGGGAGAGTTGGAGGCAAGGATTATATGATAAGGAGTATCTATCATCGTCTTGATATTAATACGATTACCAACCGAAAGCCTTGCTGTCGCTCAACCATTTTCCCTGAGCCATGAGCACCTGCTCGATGATGTCGCGGCCTACGCCGTAACCACCCTTGCAGCGGCTGACATAGGTGCTGATTTCCTGGATATCGGAACAGGCGTCGGCGGGGCAACACGGACAACCGCAGCGACGCATCACCTGATAGTCGGGGATGTCGTCGCCCACATAGATAACCTCGCTGTCATCCAGATTGTTCTTTGCCTTGAACTCCTGATAGGTCTCCATCTTCATAGAGCAGTTGATGTAGACATCGCCTACCCCGAGGTAGGTGTATCGTTTGACAATAGCTTCCGAACGGCCACCAGTCATGATGGCTATATGCAGCCCCATCTTGCAGGCAAGCTGTATGGCATAGCCATCCTTGATGTTGACCGTGCGCAGAGGCTGGCCCTCGTCATCCATGCCTATCGTTTCGGCCGAAAGCACGCCATCTACATCGAAGATGATGGCCTTGACCTTGGTTAAATCGTAATTAATCATTCCCGTTGTATATTGTAACATTTTCCCATTTCAGCGCATCTTCATTCTGAGGCTTGCGCTCATCGGTATAATGACCTATAGCGATGACACACAATACCTTGTAGGCATCATCGAGTCCCAGGATGCCGTGAATGACCTCGTCGGCGGTGGTACCGTCGGAGAGACCGCGGCCGTGCATCTGCGCCCAGCAGGAACCCAAGCCCAGGTCGGCAGCCTGATACTGTATGGTAACCGCAGCGATGGACGCGTCTTCTATCCAACATTCATCCTCGTCGGGGGGAGCGCAAACCACGATGGCCAAGGGCGCACCCTTGAGAAAAGCGGCTCCAGCCTCTTTGGCGTCGGCCATCTTCTCGAGCGCCACCTTGTCGTCTACAACTACAAAATGCCATTTGCGGCTACTCTTTGATGTCGGCGACATAAGCGCCGACCGCAGTATGAGCTGCAGAGCCTCGGGGGCAATCTCTTCATCACTGAAACGGCGATGACTGCGTCGATGTGCTACTAAATCTTTGAAATCCATACGTCTTTACTGATTAATGTGACAACGGTGCTATCCGCCGTCGTTATTATCTGATACAAAGTTAGTGATAGCGAAGAAGAATTCAAAATAATTTCCGACATTTTTCCTCACTTTCACGATAATTGACCGGTTTCCGGTGGTCGCAATGAGTATATAGACGACGCAGCCATACATGCCGTAGTCTAAGCAAAAACTGATTGCAGACCAAGCAAAAACTGATTGTAAACCATGAAACGGCGAGGGCGAAGTGTGAAATTATTAAACGATGGTTGACATCTGTTAAATCGCGCCTTAGACTAACTTTGGATTTGGTGGTAACAGAAAATTATGCTTACATTTGCACCATGAATTACACATCAAACTATTTACTGACTTATTGCATCTAACTATGGCAAAGTATTTCAAACAGGAGATGCCCGACCTCAGAAACACGGGCGAAAAGAAATTCTATTACCGCATGAAAGTCAACGAGAACATTGACTTCGACGAACTGGTAAGACGCCTTACCTATCCCGGTTCGGGCCTTGACAAGGGACAGGTGGTACAGGTAATCGCAGCCATCGGCAAGCAGATGTCGCTGGAAATGGCTTCTGGCAATTCGGTGACAATCGACGGCATCGGGACTTTCAGGGCGTCTGTCGGCATGACGATGCCCAAAGACCTGACTGGTTCGGACACGGGAAAAGAAACCAACGCAAGAAGTCTGAAGGTGACGGGCATAATCTACAGGGCAGCCTCGCAGCTGGTCGGCACGATTTCCTCGCAATGCACCTTGGTACGCGACAAAGAGCACCGGCTGCGCAAGTCGCCCTACAGCAAGGAAGAGCGCATCGGCCTTGCCGTCGGCTATCTGGGCGATGGAGCCCATCCCTTCATGCGCGTCGGTGATTATGCTCGCCTTACCCGGCAGTCGCATTGCGCAGCTTCGCGCGAGTTGCAGGAAATCTCCCGGACGCCACAATCGCCTATCAGGAGAGACGGCAGAGCAAGTGCTCTCGTCTATGTGCTTAGCCGCAAACAGCTGTAGATAATCACAGACATTGACAGATGGCAGATTTTATACTCGCAAGGGGCAATATGCTCCGGCAGGTATAAAATCTGCATTTGTTTTGGCAGTTACAAATGTAATTTGTATATTTGCCAAATGCACCAAATACGAACGCGCATCATATCAAGAGGCACAGATATGCCGCAATCGACAAGCTGGCAGTTCCAGCACAGCCTTGTACTGTTCAGAATGTATGAACAGGCACCAGGCCATACCCCTTATATGGCCATAGCCGAAGATGAAAACGGACAAGTAGTGGGTCAGCTGCTGGCTGTGACCCGTTGGCGCAAGAGCCTGTTGCCGCTCTATCTGTACAAGCAAGCCCGCGTCTTCGGCACAGGTGACTATACCGACAATGCCAATCCCCAGGAGATATTCGGAATGTTGCTCGGACGACTGACAAGGATATTGAAAATGAAGCTGTGTCTATACATCGAGTTCTCCAACATACCTTACAAGATGTATGGTTACCAACATCTGAGAGCCTGCGGTTACTTCCCCACCGGCTGGATGGAGACTCACCTGGACCTGAAGGAGGCAAACCCGACAGACAGATTGAGTCTGAAAAGCAGCAGATACCTCAAAGAACTCACGGAAATGGGTCTGCAGACGCGCGAAGCGACCAGCGACGCAGAGGTCAAGGAGTTCTGCAAGCTCCTCAAGAAGTCCTACCGCTACGTGCTTCAAAGTTTTCTGCCCAACAAGGAACTTATCCTTGAGTATCATCACAATCCACAAATCAAAATCTATGTCACGACCAACGGCAACAAAGTGGTTGCCGGATGCGTATGCCTCTTCGCCAATGGCAATGCGTATGGCTGTTATGCCGTGACGAACAAAAAATTGGTTCCCAAGAATCATGCATTCCACATCTCTGTATGGCATGCCATCGAAGAGGCCTATCGTCGGGACTGCGGCAAATTCTTCATCGTCGACGCCGGTCAGCCCTCCATGCACAACACACTGACGAAGATGATGCTAAATCTCGGTGCGGTTTCAACCAACAAGTACAGATGGTACCACCTGAATATTCCGCTTGTCAATACGATTATTTGCAAGTGGATAGTGGGCTGACACAATAATCGGCCCTATCTTGCGTTATATGGTTATGAAACAATTCGTATTATTGGCTTTGCTGGCTTCAGTATGCCTCTCTACATATAGTCAGAGCTTTGTCTTGCAAGGACGGGTTACCGACGACAAGGACAATCCCATCGAGTTTGCGTCTGTAACCTGTGCCCGCCAAGGCAAGGTGGCTCTCACGTCTGCCAAGGGTTCATTCACCCTCACCCTCCACTCTGCCGACTCGGTGGTCATACGCTTCTCGATGCTGGGTTATCGTGCCAAGACCCGCGTACTGCGCAACCCTCGTGGCAGACAGAACCTCCACGTGGTCATGTATGCCGACGTCAACACGCTCGGCGAAGTCGAAGTGAAAGGAGAAAAGATACAGACCGGCCAGACTCAGGAACTGAAGACCAAGGACATGAAGATGTCGCCCTCGGTGGGTGGCAATGCAGTGGAAGAGCTCATACAAAGTCAGGCGGGAGTATCAACCCATAGCGAACTGAGCTCTCAATACAACGTAAGAGGAGGCTCTTTTGACGAGAACAGCGTATATATTAATAATGTAGAGGTCTTCCGCCCATTCCTTGTGAGGTCTGGACAACAGGAGGGCTTATCGGTAATCAATCCAGACATGGTGGCGAAGATTGGGTTCTCGACTGGAGGATTTGAGGCAAAGTATGGCGACAAGATGTCATCGGCTCTCGACATCACCTATAAACGGCCACAGCGGTTTGAAGCCAATGCTTCGGCAAGCCTGTTGGGCGCAAGCGCCTATGTGGGTTTGGCCAACAAGAAGATTGCGTGGGCCAATGGCGTGAGATACAAAACCAATAAATATCTTTTGGGGTCGCTGCAGGAAAACGGAGAGTACAAGCCCAACTTCCTGGACTATCAGACCTATCTGAGTTATACTCCCGACAAGCGTTGGCAGATTGATTTCATCGGTAACATCTCGGAAAGTCACTACAACTTCTATCCCAAAGACCGCAACACGGCCTTCGGCACGATGCAGAACGTAATGAATTTCAAGGTCTATTTTGACGGCCAGGAGAAAGACCTCTTCCGCACCTATTTTGGTTCGTTGGCAATCAACCGAAACCTTAACAGCAAGACGCGGTTGTCACTCATTGCATCGGCATTCTCAACCAAAGAGCGTGAGACCTACGACATACAGGGCCAATACTGGCTCACCCAGACCGAGACCAATGAGAATATGGCTGTCGGAACGTATTTCGAGAGCGCCCGCAACTATCTCCAAGCCCGCGTGCAAAGTCTGAAGCTGATGCTGACAAGCAAAATCAAGAAGCACGACATCGAAGCCGCATTGACGCTCAAAAGGGAGCATATCAAAGAGAACTCCATAGAATATGAGATGCGTGATTCGGCTGGTTACAACGTACCCAATACCGGCGAGGACCTGTATATGATATACTCCATGCGCACCCGAAACCAGCTGGATGCTTCTCGCATAGAGTCATATATACAGGATACGTGGCGATTTACATCGGGTACGGACAGCGCCACTACCCTCTATACGCTCAACTACGGACTGCGTATGAGCCACTGGAACTTCAACAAGGAAACAATCTTGTCGCCCCGCATCTCATTGGGCATCATTCCGGCTTGGTCGCCAAACACCACACTGCGCATCGCAACCGGCATCTACTACCAAGCGCCCTTCTTCAAAGAGCTTCGTGATACTACTACCGTCAACCATGTAACCGTGGCACGGCTGAACGAAAAGATAAAAAGCCAACGATCGATACACTTCGTTGCGGGTTATGACTATCGCTTCAGAAGCATGAACCGCCCTTTCCGATTTACAGCCGAAGCATATTACAAGATACTGCAGAACCTGATACCCTACTCTATTAATAATGTAAAGGTGGTATATTATGGTGACAACATCTGCAGCGGTTATGCAGCTGGACTGGACATGAAGCTGTATGGTGAATTTGTACCAGGAACAGACTCTTGGATATCACTATCCTTGATGAAAACCCAAATGAAGCTGAACGGCCACTCCATGCCGTTGCCCACAGACCAGCGGTGGGCTATGAACCTGTTCTTTACAGATTACTTCCCCGGAACCGACAGATGGAAGATGGCTCTTCGCCTTGCCTTTGCCGACGGTCTGCCATTCTCGGCGCCTCACAGAGAAACCGAGCGCAACTCTTTCAGAGCCCCTGCATACAAACGCGCAGATATTGGAATGAGCTATCGATTGTTTGAAAATGAAGCAAAGAGGAAAAATATGCCGTTCAGGAATGTCTGGCTTGGCGTAGACTGTCTCAACCTGCTCGGCATCAACAATGTAAACAGCTATTATTGGATTACAGACGTCACCAATCAGCAGTACGCTGTCCCCAACTATCTCACCGGCCGTATGCTCAACGCCCGCGTGCTCTTTGAATTCTAACTGTGATACGTTAAATATGCTTAATATCGGAGAAATAAATAGTTTGCGCAAGCGCCTATGTCCATAAAAATTAGTAATTTTGCAGCCGATTTAGTCCGTTCGGGCTCGAACAAGTTCTGAAACACCATCAGGCGCCTGTCGGAAAAACTTATATTTTATAACAAATGTACGCAATTGTAGAAATTAACGGTCAGCAGTTCAAGGTAGAGGAAGGCCAGAAGCTCTTCGTTCACCGTATCAAGGATGCCGAGGCTGGTAAGACCGTTGAATTTGACAAAGTGCTCCTCGTTGACAAAGACGGAGCTGTCACAGTCGGTGCACCAACTGTTGAAGGTGCCAAAGTAGTAGTAGAGGTTGTGAATCCTCTTGTTAAGGGTGACAAGGTCATCGTTTTCAAGATGAAGCGTCGCAAGGACTATCGTAAGAAGAATGGTCACCGCGCCCAGTTCACACAGGTAGAAGTTAAACAAGTAGTCGCTTAAAAGGAGGATTTCAGAATGGCACATAAAAAAGGTGTTGGTAGTTCTAAGAACGGCCGTGAATCAGCTTCACAAAGATTAGGCGTTAAAATCTGGGGTGGTCAGAAAATCATCGCTGGTAACATCATCGTTCGTCAGCGTGGTAACAAGCACTTCCCAGGCGAGAATGTAGCACAGGGCAAGGATGATACTCTTTACGCATTGACCGACGGTGTGGTTTACTTCCACAAGGGCTCACGCAACAAGAGCACAGTATCAGTTCTCTCTCCCGAAGTTTACGCTGAGAAGACTAAGAAAGCTGAAGCTTAAATAAACAACAACTTATTCCAAACAAACAATACAGAAGCCAGTTCCATACGGAATTGGCTTCTTCTCGTATATATAAACGCATCGCGCAGAAGAAATTATAAGATTTATTTTGTTATCGGGCACGCTTTGATTAACTTTGCATACAGACAGCATCATGGCTGCTAAAAGTACATTATCATGAATATTTGTTATTAAGTCCGCTTAAACAAAGATGAAGAAAATCATAGTCCCCTTTATAATAATAGGTGTAACGTCACTCATTGCCTCTTGTCATACAACGGTCAGTGAAGATGAATGCATCAGTGAAAGAGTTGATTCGTTTGCGACATATTACTTTAACTGGCAATATGACAAAGCGGCGGCGTATTGTACTCCCCCATCGATAAAGTGGCTGGAATTCGCAGCAAGTCAAGTCAGAGAAGGTGATGTAGAACAACTCAAGGCAAAGGAAAGGCAACTTACTACGGAAATAATCTCAATAGATTATAGCCCAGACGAGCAGCAGGCTCGCGTGAAGCAGCGGGTAAGCAACTATATGGAAGCTCGCGGATTCGGAGAGCCTCCGGCAGAATGTGAAGAAGGCATCTACGAATGGACATTGGTAAAAGATAAGCGTGCATGGCTAATCAGAATGGAAGCCCTACCGCGAAATGAAAAGCAAAATCACGACTAAAATTGGGATGAACCAATGCATAATGCTCTGCCTTGGACTCATAGGCAGGGTTAATGGCCTTCATGCCCATATCCATACGCAAGATAAAATAGTCGAAATTTAGGCGCAAGCCCACACCATAGGCCACCGCTATCTGTTTGTAGAACTCGTTGAAGGCAAACTTGCCTCCGGGCTGGTCGGCGTATTCTTTCAATGTCCAGATGTTACCTGCATCAACAAATACAGCGCCATCCAGCTTCCAGAACATGTGCGTGCGATACTCCAGATTGAAATCAAGTTTCATATCACCCGTTTGGTTGATGAAATCAATGCGTCCATCTTTTCCCTTAAACTTACCTGGGCCCAAGCCACGGACAGTCCAACCTCTTACAGAGTTGGCTCCGCCCGAAAAATACCGCTTCTCAAAGGGCAGAATCTTACTGTTTCCATAAGGATAAGCTATGCCCAATCCAATGTGAGCAGCCAAAGTGTTGTGCTCATCAAACTTAAAAAGGTGCGTATAGTCAACATCCATCTTGGCGTATTGGGCATATGCAATTCCAAACAGCGTGTTCTGGCCATTGGAGTTGGTCTTAAACTTGGCTATATGCGACAATGAATTGAGCAGATTGCCCGAAGACTCGACATTGGCACGAACAGCATCACTGCCATCATTATAACTCAATCCGAAACCGAGCTTCATAACGAACAGATCTTCGTAATTGTAACGGAGAATGGCATTTCGATTGCCCTCGTCGTCCAAGTAATCACGCTTGAAAGTCTCGCTTATCCACGGCATTGACACATAATTGAGGTCGAGCAAATCAAAGCGGTAAGACAGATTATGATGCGCCTCCTCCCATCTATAACGCCAAGCGGCAGAGAAGACTCGGCGGTGAAATTCTGGACGATTTTGCAAGTTCCAACTTAAAGAAAGCTCAGAAGTAGCCTGACTGTTACGAGTAAAAGAATGAGAAAGGAATGGCGCAACAAAGCGAGGGAATGCCAGACGCGTCTCTATTCCATATTCCTTGTAGTTCTGGTCGTTGTATCCTTCAAGACCTTTAATCGCTTCATAAGCTCCACGCAACTCAATGCTCAACAACTCGCTTCCATGAAAAAGGTTCTTGTTCGTATATGTAAGAGAAACCGCCGCGCCCAAATCTCCGGCCGTGTTGGTACCTTCCGGTTGGAATGACACAGACGATGGCTTGTTCATGGTCAACTCGATTAACGTGTTCAAGACTTGGCTGTCAGGAACCTCTTCAAACTGGATATTCGTATAACGCACAGCTCCAAGTTTGGCAAAATTATTGTAAGTACGCTGAAGTTTCTGTTCGCTGAAGAAATCGTTCTGAACTAAAGCCGTATTGTTGAGCATAATCTTTCTGCGCAAATATCCGTTTGCGTTATCTGTACGATAGTCAATCCGTCCAACCTTATAACGCGGATGAAAAACGGCAGGGGCATCGTTGTATGCACGATAAGGATAGAGATGCAGGGTAACATCAAGGAGCTGAGAGTTGGCTGCGCTATCTACAGTGAACTGAATAAAATCCTTGTTGAAACGGTAAAAACCGCTGTTAAGCAGATAGTCTGATATACGCTTACGTATATTGTCGAGCTTGTCAACACTAAACTTTGTACCTTTGGCTATATGGAATTTGGAATTGGGCTGCTCTATCTTTAGCAAATTGGCAATGCTGTCATCGTCAATTATATAATGTACATTGTCAATGAAATAGGCTTGCCCCGGAGTTATGGTATATGTAGCCGTGATTTTCTTTCCCTTCGTGCGCGTATTCAATTGCACCGAAGCATGCATATACCCCATGTTATGCATGGCTGCCAAGAGGTCACTCTGGCTCTGGTGAGCCTGATTTACATCATAAATGACCGGTTCTTCACCAATATTGCGAAGGGTACGGTTAATCCATTTGGCGGTGTCCTTTCCCGCTAAAGAATATGTGGCCAATGGTATCTTAAATATGGAGAACCACTTGGAGTTGGCCTTCTGCTTGATGTAGGGGCCAAGCACGGCGGCGTCAAAGCCTTTTTCGGTTGACTTCAACTCTACCTTATCCAACAAGTACTCGTTTTCGGATATGAACTTTGAGGCACTACATGACGACAGTAATGCTATAAAAAAAGCTATATATAGATTAATATATTTCAAAACATTCCAATTAGTTCCACAAAATTACAAAAAACAACACAATAATTATTAACTTTGCAACAAATATTTTCGCAATAATGATCAGTAAAGCAAAGATAAAATATATCAAATCATTAGACCAGAAAAAATACCGTAATAATGAGCAGGTGTTTGTTGCCGAAGGGCCTAAAGTTGTTGGTGATTTGCTTGCCAAACATGACCCTAAGATACTTGTTCATACTGAAGCGTGGAACCCTCCATGTATTGCCAAACAATATGATGACTGCGAAGAATACATAGTTACCGGAGATGAACTGAGGAAGTTGAGTTTCTTACAGCATCCACAAGAAGTATTGGCAGTATTTCCGCAAACACAAACAGAACTGCCAACGACATTTACAAAGGAAATCATACTTGCACTCGACGGAGTACAAGACCCTGGAAATCTTGGTACAATCATACGCATCGCAGATTGGTTTGGCATAACCCAAATTGTATGTAGCAAGGATACGGTTGACGTATTCAACCCCAAGGTTGTACAAGCCACGATGGGAAGTATTGCCCACATATCTATAAGTTACGTTGATTTGTTTTCTTTCCTCAAGAGTGTACCCGAAGAAGTGCCTATATATGGAACAGTACTTGACGGGGAAGACATTTATACCAAAGAACTTAGCAGCAATGGCATCATCATAATGGGCAATGAGGGTAAAGGAATTTCTGACCCTATCAAGTCGCTTATCACAGAGCGTCTGTTCATACCCAACTTTACCGATGGAAGAGATACTGCCGAGAGTCTCAATGTCGCCATTGCTACAGCCATTACTTGCAGTGAATTTAAAAGAAGGATAAGTTATGAAAGATAGTATATACGTTAACAGAAGCGTTTCTGCGTGCTTAAAGGAAGCAACCGCAATGGCATTCAGCCATTTGAAAACCATATTGTTTACCACCTGGTTGCCCTTGCTTCTCGTTTCAATTTCCTTTACGGGAATACTCTTGTCATTCACGCCAAACAAGCAAATATATGACCTTGGCAACGCCAACATCTGGCTTTCTTTGCTTTTCCTTGTGGCAATGTACATCCTATTATTTGTTAGCTGGCTGTGGACTGCGGCAAAGGCATTTGCCATTGTCAATGGAGAAAAGACCAAGAACAACCTTAAGCGTTGCATCGCGCCAATCATAATTCTCGTCGCGTTCAGTTTAGCTGTAAAAAGTTGTCTTACAGGCGCCATCTACGAAACCGTGAACAAATGGTTGACGACATTCAACATGTCTGAACAGGCAACAAGCGGGTTGGCGCTGATTCTGTTGATTTCAGTTATAGCCATCGTTGCAGCCCTGCTGTTGCCGCTGCTTTATGCGTTTACCCATTATATATTGGAACAAAAAGAAAGTTTAGCCAGCGTCTTCAAATCAGGCTATAAGACCGGAATCCGCCATTGGGGCTTCCTGTTCTTGTCTACGATGATTACCACATTAATCGTTGGAGTCCTGGCGGCAATCATTATGACTCCTTTGACCATCATATTGTTTGCCAACATACAAAACACCCTTGGTATAATCAATGGAGACATGGACGGAACCCCTTCCGGTTTCTATTTTATGCTCATTACGACCAGCATAGTATGTTGTTTTATAACAACCTTCATCTCCCTGTGGCAATTATTATCAACTTGCTACGTATGCGGTTCGATAACGGTCCACGAAAAAGAGAAGAACAGACAAGCTAAAGATATAAACCAACATGAAACCACAGAGAATCTTATTTATTGACAGAGACGGCACGCTTATCAAGGAGCCGGATGACGAGCAGATTGACTCCTTCGAAAAGCTGGAGTTTGTCCCTGGAGTCTTCAAGAACCTAAGATACATCAAAGAACATCTTGATTACAAGTTAGTAATGGTAAGTAATCAAGACGGCTTGGGTACCGACTCATTTCCCGAAGATACCTTCTGGCCTGTCCACGATTTCATCCTCAACACTTTGGCTGGCGAGGGCATCACATTTGACGCCCAACACATCGACAACCATTTCCCTGAGGACAATTCCCCCATGCGCAAGCCCGGAACTGGCATGCTCAAGGAATACATGGACAACGCCCAATACGACCTCCCTAACAGTTATGTCATCGGCGACCGTGATACCGACAGACAATTGGCCCACAACTTAGGATGCAAGGCCCTTATCCTGGGCGACGACTGCCCTTCGTGGGACAAGATATCTGAGATATTGCTGGGCGGAGAACGTATAGCCGAAATCAAGAGAGATACCCGCGAGACCTCTATCTACGTGAGTCTGAGCATAGATGGAAGCGGCAAGAGCGACATCGATACTGGGATAGGATTCTTTGACCATATGCTCGAGCAGATTGCCAAGCATGGCACTGTGGATTTGACGGTAAAGGCCAAAGGCGACCTGAACGTAGACGAGCACCACACCATAGAGGACACAGCTATCGTCATAGGCGAATGTATCCTGAAAGCGCTCGGCGACAAGCGAGGCATAGAGCGCTTTGGTTACTGTCTGCCTATGGACGACTGCCTGTGCCAGGTGGCCCTCGACTTTGGAGGCAGACCCTGGCTGGTATGGGATGCCGAATTTAGAAGGGAGAGAATCGGGGATATGCCTACGGAGATGTTCTTGCACTTCTTCAAAAGCCTGTCCGATTCTGCAAAAATGAACATCAACATCAAGGCCGAAGGAACCAATGAGCACCACAAGATAGAAGGCATCTTCAAAGCCTTTGCCAGGTCTATCAAGATGGCAGTGCGTAGAGACATCTATCATTATGAACTGCCTTCCACTAAGGGTATGTTGTAAACCGAAGCAGTATGGAGAGACTATGGAACCGCAACTATATAAAGGTGATGATTGCCAACTTCATGTTGTACTTTGCCTTTTATGTGCTCACCCCTCTCCTACCTATATATCTTAATGAGTACTTTGCGGCCTCAAAAGACACTATCGGAATGGTATTGTCTGGTTATACGGTCGCGGCGCTCATCATACGACCCTTCAGCGGTTATCTGGTTGACAGTTTCGACCGCAAACACATACTGTTGATATTCTTCTCACTGTTTGCGGCCTGCTTTATAGGATATTTCTGGGCAGGCACGCTGTTGGTCTTCGCCATCGTCCGCACCCTGCACGGTGCGCCGTTTGGTGCAGTCACTGTCGCCAATTCCACCTGTGCCATCGACGTACTCCCTTCGTCAAGACGCAATGAGGGTATAGGTTATTACGGATTGAGCAATAACCTCGCTATGGCTATTGCGCCGTCATTCGGACTGTACATTTATCACATTCTGCAAGACTTCAAATGGCTTTTCGGCGTAGCCCTAATCACAGCATTCATCGGACTGGCAGTATTGACCACACTGGAAACCAACAGCACGAGGCGCCCAGGCCAAACCAACAAGAAGCTGTCTCTCGACCGATTCTTCCTTACAAGGGCATGGCTGCTGGCCATCAACATTGCGCTGTTCGGTTTTTGCTTTGGAGTGCTGAGCAACTATCTTGCCATATACAGCAAAGAAAAATACGGTGTGATGGATGGCACCGGCACTTATTTCATGCTCCTCTCGGTGGGATTGTTCCTGTCGCGATTGCAAGGGGCCAAAGCTCTGCGAAAAGGCTATATAACCCGCAATACCGCCCATGGCATGTTGCTATCCCTGTTGGGTTACACCCTGTTTTTCGCCATGCCATTCCCGTACGGCTATTACATCTCAGCCATACTTATAGGTCTGGGCAACGGCCATATGTATCCCGGCTTCCTGAATATGTTTATCAATGTGGCCCATCACAATGAGAGAGGGACAGCCAATTCATCGATATTGACTTCGTGGGATTTCGGTTTCGGTATAGGTATCTTGGCAGGTGGTATGATAGCCGAACTCTTTGATTATACGGCAGCCTTCTGGATGGTTGCAGTGGTAAATGGCATAGGCGTGCTGCTATTCTTCACAGCAGCACGACGTTTCTTCTTGAAGCACAATCTTAACGAGGATGTGTTTTAGCTTCGTTTCAGAACTTCATATTGGCATCTACAAATGACAAGGGCAGCAAGTCCTTGACACTGCTCAGTTCATATACGCCATTCTCACCATACAGGAGGATGCGTATAGGTCGGTTGTAGCGGTCTTCCATTTCCAATATCACCTGGCGGCAAGCCCCGCAAGGAGTAATGGGCGTAAGGATGAAGCCCGAATCATTGCGGGCTGCGATGGCAAGTGTAGTAATAGAGAGATGGGGCTGCATCGACTGTGCTGCAAATATGGCTGACCGCTCGGCGCATAAGCCTGAGGGGAAAGCGGCATTCTCCTGATTGGCGCCTATTTGAATGGTGCCATCCTCCAGTCGCAGTGCCGCTCCCACATAGAAACGGCTATAACGTGCATAGGAATGACGAGTGGCATCCTTGGCACGTTCCACAAGTTCTTTGTCTTCTACAGAAAGTTCATCATACTGATAAACCTTTACGTTGACTTCTATCTTGAACTCTTTCATAGTTATTGTTGTTTATATTCAAATGCTCCAATGTCGGGTTTGAGGCCTCTCGGGATGCCATGTCTGTCAATAGGAAGAGAGGTGGCAGGGTCGGCCTTGTCTATAGCCCCACTGATGCTGTCGAGAGAGAAATCATAGACGAGATTGCGCGTGTCTATCGTCTTGAAGTGTTTCTTCCCAAAGCGTATGGTGTCGGCAATATCTTCGTAGACCACGTTTATAAAATAAATGCTGTCTTTAGTTACTATTTTCGGAGTACGAATTATACAAGATTCAAATTTGAAATGACAATCTTCTGCCGTTAAACCATTTATTTCGTCATTAGAATAACCGGTGATGATACTATTGCGACATAAAAGACGTGCAATAGGACTTTCAAAGGTAAACGCTTGTTTGCGATTGCCATCAAAAGGATAGAATTGGGCGATGGTAGAATGATTGATGGTCACGTCGCCGCCCTTCACATAGACACAAGGCAGAAGGGTGTTGGTGATTTGGCAATTCTCTACGATTGCCTTGACGTAATTCAAAGACAATCCTACGCCACGGCAATTGTGTATCGTAGACTGTCTGATGGAAAGTTTGGTCTTGTCAATGTCGGCCGAATCGGCAACGATGCCGTTGAAGGCGCCATGTATATCGGTGTACTCGATGTCGTTTTCATACGACTCCGCATTGAACTTGATGCCCTGCCACTGACCCGAAACTCTGTCGTAGGGCAGATAGGGGAACATGCGGTCAAGCCTTGAGCCACGAAGGACAACCGGGGCGTCCTTGGTTCCTAACGAACGCAGCGTGCCATCAACCTCTATGCCGGCTTGAGAATTGAAATAGAGGGTTGTACCTGCTTGTATTTGCAATGTAGCTCCTTGGGATACGTGGATTCCTCCCCGTATAAGAATCGGATTGGCATCATAAATAGTTGTATCGCGAGTGATATCGAGCTTGTCAAAAGTCTTGGCGTTCCAGGAATATGCCTTGAGACATACCGTCTGGCTCACACCGTTTTCAAGAAGAAATGTAAGTTTGTCTTCTATCAACTGCGGGCCTGGCTCTCTTTGGGTCTTGGGCGTAACTTCGACAAAGACACGCAGGCTGTCGCCTTTGTAGAGTTCTATATTGTTGGTCTGATAACCGACCTCGGCACCAAGATATTCGCCACGCACATTGACACGGAATCCACTTTGGTTGCCGCGCTCCAGACGCACCGAGGTACAACGCAATCCTGCATCGTTGCGATTGTAGACCCAAAATGAGCGCATGGAGGAAGGGGTATTACTGAAAATCGTATCAACATTGACGGTGTCGGCAGAAAAAGAAAGGACTGCCGAGGATGACATTGTAAAAGTATCATCATCGCATGATACTATAAAAATGCCCAATAGCGCATGAAGCCAAACAATAAACAGCTTTTTCATTAACTATAAAACGTCCCGATGCAAGATTTATTGCCCTTCTGTCACTATTTATTTTATATGAAAAGATTGGTGCCGCGCCTTTTCAGACGTAACGACACCAATCCTTCTATGAATTTAACCGAAGTTATCGTACATAATTGCATCCTTATCAACGCCGAGACTGTCGAGATAATCTGTTACTGTCTTAATCAGCATGGGAGGACCGCAGAGATAGTATTCACAATCTTCTGGTGCCTCATGATCCTTCAAGTAGGTATCGCGGATGCAGTTAACCGCAAATCCGGTATAATACTTTACACCTGCAGCATCGGCTTTGGGGTCTTGGCGGTCGAGCGACAAGTGGAAATGGAAGTTGGGGAATTCCTTCTCAAGTTCCCAGAAGTCTTCCAGGAAGAAGGCCTCGCCCAGGGCGCGCGCACCATAGAAGAAATGCATCTCTCTGTCTCTTGTCTGGAGTGTCTTGGTCATGTGCATAATCTGCGCACGCAATGGCGCCATACCTGCACCGCCACCAATCCATATCATTTCCTTACCAGAAGTGAAGTTGGGATGGAAATCTCCGTAAGGGCCGCTCATCATAACTTTGTCACCGGGCTTCAGGCTAAAGATATAGGAAGAGCCGATGCCTGTGGGAACATCCTGGAAGCCGACCTGCGGACGGGGCAGGAACGGAGTTGTGGCAATACGCACGGTAAGGGTGATGATATCTCCCTCGGCAGGATAGTTGGCCATCGAGTATGCTCTCACTGTGGGCACGGGGTTATGGGCCTTGAGCGAGAAGATGTTGAACTTTTCCCAGGCCTTGATATAATCTTCGCCGATATCATTCTTATCGAAATCCACATTATAGTCTATGCAATCGTAAGCAGGTATCTTGATTTGGGCGTAGGAACCGGGAACAAAGTCCATGTGCTCGCCAGGAGGCAGAGCAACCTTGAATTCCTTGATGAAACTTGAGACGTTCTTGTTGGAAATGACGGTACACTCCCACTCTTTCACGCCCATCACGCTATCAGGCACCCGGATGTCGAGATTGCCCTTCACTTTGCACTGACATCCCAGACGCCAATGCTCCTTAATCTGCTTGCGGGTAAAATGGGGACGCTCTGAGTCGAGAATCTCACCTCCGCCAGACAGAACCTGAACCTTACACTGACCGCAGCTTGCTTTACCACCACATGCAGAAGGCAGGAAGATGCCGTTCTCATTCAGGGTTGACATCAGGCTATTTCCCTGTTCTACAGAGAGCTGCTTGTCGCCATTTATCGTGATAGTCACATTGCCGCTTGGACTCAGATACTTCTTTGCGACAAGCAACACAATGACTAAAAGGAGTATAATCAAGAGAAAGACTCCGATACTTAACAATATAAACTGTTCCATAATTATATTCCTGCTCTATTAAATTTTCAGACCGCTAAAACACATCATAGCCATAGCCATGAGTCCTACTATAATAAATGTGATGCCGAGGCCCTGAAGCGGACGAGGCACATCGCTATACTGCAGTTTCTCTCGTATGGCACCCATAGCCACGATGGCCAGAGTCCATCCGATACCTGAGCCCAAAGCATATACCAATGCATCAACTACGCTACCGATATACTGAGAATTGGATGGGTCCATGTTGATACGCTGTTGCATGAAAAGCGATGCGCCCATGATGGCACAGTTTACAGCTATCAAAGGCAAGAAGATACCCAGCGCAGCGTAAAGAGACGGACTGTACTTCTCGACAACCATCTCAACCAACTGCACGATACCGGCAATCACCGCAATGAAGATGATGAAGCTGAGATATGAGAGATCAACGCCATCGACCAGGCAGTCGGGGCCTAATACTTTAGTCTGAAGCAAGTAATCGACAGGCACGGTGACCAACAGCACGAATGTAACTGCAGCACCGAGTCCGAATGAGGTCTTCACATTCTTCGAAACCGCAAGGAATGAGCACATTCCGAGGAAGAATGCGAAGATCATATTATCTACAAAAATAGAACGGAGTAATAAGCTTAAAGCATGTTCCATAATGATTTATTTTTCAGTGTAAAAAAATGCACGGTGTACCCAAATAACGCATCCCAAAAGTATCAACGCCATTGCAGGCATAGTCATCATGCCGTTGTTGACATACCCGAAATCGTAAACGAAACCAGGGATGACGTCCATGCCAAGCAGGGTGCCGCGGCCAAGCAACTCGCGGATTCCACCGACAATGACCAGCACCATGGCGTAACCAAGACCGTTTCCGATACCATCGAGGAATGATGGCCATGGCTTGTTGGTCATGGCAAATGCTTCGAGGCGTCCCATGAGGATACAGTTGGTGATAATCAGACCTACATATACAGACAGCTGCACACTTACATCGTAGGCAAAGGCCTTGAGTATCTGGCTGACAATCGTTACCAATGCAGCAACGACAACAAGCTGTACGACAATACGAATACGCATAGGTATCGTATTGCGGATAATAGAAATGATAGTATTGGCAAAAGCGGTAATAACCGTCACTGCCAATCCCATTACTATCGCAGGCTTAAGCTGGGAAGTAACAGCCAAAGCAGAGCAGATTCCCAACACCTGGACAAGAATCGGATGGTCCAGATTGAGGGGATTAATCAATGCCTCTTTATTTTGTTTGTTGAATAATGACATAATCTTTGATTTTATATGTATACATTATTTATCCTTTAAGAAAACAAGGTACTTGCCAAGTCCTTCGTGAATCATGCGGGTAACACCATCGCAAGTCAGAGTGGCTCCACTTACTCCATCTACTTGAGTAGCAGGATTGTCAACCTTCTTGCAGACAGAGAGAGCGACAGCATCCTGATTACCATCAGCAAAGAGATGCTTGCCACAGAACTGCTGCTGCCACTTCTGGTTATCCTTGATTTCGGCTCCCAGACCAGCGGTCTCACCTTCGTGGTTAAAGTAAACGCCATAAATGGTTTCCTTATCCGCGTTGATGGCAATATATCCACTAATGCCGCCCCAAAGGCCCATGCCATAGACTGGCATTACATATTTCTTTTGTCCGTCTACATTGCATACAAACAGAGCGAGTTTACCGGCTTTGAAATCACCGCCATTGAGCTTGAAACCGTCATTTTCTCCGCCGGGCTTGCCAGCTGAAAGAACTTCATTCTTCTCATTGATGATTTCGTCGGCTTCAACGAGCTTGTTATAATACTCTTCTACTTGATTGTCATTGACATCACGGATGTTCAGGGCAGCTATGATCTGCTTCTTTTTGTCCAATGCCACATTCTTGTCCTGAATGGGTTTCAGCGCCTGAGAGAAGTAAGCCAGAACAAATGCCACGGCAATGACCAAGAGAGACGCGTATGCAAGAATGTATGTATTTGAATTTGTATTTAGTTTCATAATCGTTTCTCCTATTTATTAATACGTTTGATTCTTGCTGATACGTTGCGCTCGACAACACAGTAGTCAATCAATGGAGCAAAGACATTCATGAACAGGATGGCAAGCATCATTCCCTCTGGATATCCCGGGTTGAAAAGACGTATGACAATCGCCATAAAACCTATCAAAAAGCCATATATCCATTTTCCGGTTTCTGTGCGTGCCGATGTAACTGGATCCGTTGCCATAAATACAGCACCAAAAGCGAAACCACCCAAGAAGAGATGCTCGTACCATGCGAGGGGAGACAAGCCAAGTGACTGGAACAAGGCAGCTGTCAAGCCTCCGCCAAGGAAAACGCTCAACATAGTCTTCCAACTGGCCACTCCACTCCACAAGAGAATTATGGCTCCGACACCTATAGCAATTACGGATGTTTCGCCGATACTACCGGGCATCAGACCTACAATCATATCCATCAGAGAGGTATTGGTCGGCAGATGTTGGCCCATCAAGCCCAGAGGCGTAGCCATTGTAAAGCCGTCAGCAAGCTGGTTTCCAAGACCAAAAATGGTATCATTGGCAACCCATACACTCTCACCGCTCATCTTAGAAGGATAAGAGAAGAAGAGGAATGCTCGTGCTACGAGTGCAACATTAAGGAAGTTCATGCCGGTTCCACCGAAGATTTCTTTGGCAATTATCACAGCAAAAGCAATGGCAACCGCCATCATCCACAACGGAGTTGTAACAGGGATAATCAGGGGAATAATGATGCCAGATACCAAATAGCCCTCCTGTATTTCTTCGTGCTTCCACTGCGCCCAGGCAAACTCGATTCCAAGGCCAACCATATAGCTGACCAATACCTTTGGGATTACAGCCAAGAAACCATAGGCTAATACTTCTATAAAGCTGGCGGACGCCAAGGTACCTGCCGCCGCATAATTCTGGTAACCCACATTGTACATGCCAAACAGCAACGCGGGCAGCAAGGCAATAACTACCATACTCATAATGCGCTTGGAATCAATCGCATCATGTATGTTTACACCACTTTTAGAGGTAGAGTTGGAGACCAACAAGAAACTTTCAAAGCCATCAAACAGGCTCCAGAAAGCATGATATTTCCCACCTTTCTCAAATTGCGGTCTTGCTTTGTCAAAAATGTTCTTTAAATTCATATCTTAAGCATTCTCTTTACGTAAAACATTCAATCCGTCACGTACAATTCTTTGCAGTTCAAGTTTAGATGAATCAACAAATTCGGCAACGGCAAAGTCTTCAGGACTAATTTCATAGATTCCAAGCTGTTCCTGACGGTCTATATCGCCTGTTATGATAGCTTTGATGAGATACTCGGCATATATGTCCATAGGCAGAACCTTGTCATATTCACCGCTCATAATCATATGGCGCTCGCCACCCTTGATGCGTGCATCGAGGTCATATTCCATACCTTTGCACAACCAGCTGAAATAGCTCTTAGATGTAGAGAACTGACCAAATCTTGGCATTATCCAACCCAAGATTTCGTTCACATTGTCTCCTTCTGGGATTACGGTAACCTCGGATGCACATGGACTCAAGAAATCGTTCAAAGAAGACTTCACACCTGTCAATGGATTACCATTGATGATACGCACATGCTCATTAGTGGTCAATTTGGAATCAAGAATAACCGACAACGGAGTGCCCACCAGGGTTGACACATAAGAAGGTTCTTTCACCATACTTCCAGCAACTGCGATTGTACGTGTCAAGTCCACCTTACCGGTCATAAACAATCTTCCGAAGAAAATCACTGCAGATGGGTTAACAGTCCAAACCACCTCGCCCTTGTTGACAGGATTTATGTGGTTTACCTGTACACCTACATTACCTGCTGGACACGGGCCGTCAAAGACATTTACCTCTACATTCTTTGCATTGACCAAAGCCGCAGCCTGCTGTTTTGCTCCGATTCCGAGATATGTCTTTGCGATACGCGACAAAGCAGTAAGACCCGTTTGGAAAGCCTCTTCGTTACCCTTGAGTTCAACCTCAAAGTCGGCTGCAAGAGGCATATCCCTCAAGGCAGATACGAAGATTGCCTTAGGCATAACCGTCGGATTTGTAGAGACGGCGTAAGGCAACTGGTTGATGTATCCGAAGAGACCTGCTTTGAGCAGAAGGTCTATCACTTGCGAACCTTCGGCTGCCTTGACATCAAGAGTATCAAAACTCTGATAGTGCTGTTCGTCTTCGGCCTTGACCTTAACGCATAACACTTTACGTCGCTCACCACGTTCGACCGCGACAACTTGTCCGCTGACAGGAGAGGAAAATTTAACATCAGGATAATGCTTGTTCACGAAAAGCGCATCACCAGCCTTTACATAATCGCCTTCATGCACTACGACTTTGGGCGTAACGCCGACAAACCCGTCAGGAACAAGAGCATATTCACCAGACACGACCGCCTTTGATACTTGCTCCGAAGCCCGTCCCTTGAGATTTATGTTAAGGCCCTTACGCAATCTAATTACATTTGCCATACAAGTAAATATATTAATGTATTCTTATAAACGTCAGTTTTAATACCTATTGATTCCAAAAAACTTATGCAAAAATACTCAAAAAACCGCAGACATCGAAAAAAAAACAAATATATTTCAGTATAGGTTAAGAAAAACTTGTAATTTTGTACTTCATAATTGTTAATGTGACAAGAATTAAAAGGTTTTTCAACGTCTCGATATGGCTTGTTTGTGGATTCGTCATATCTCTTGCGATACTGACGCACACTCCGTCGGTGCAGAGTTTCATTGGCAAGAAGGTAGCCGAAGCTGTAGGCGACAAGTTAGGTACCAAAGTTAAAATCGGGCGTGTTGATATAGGTTTCTTAAACCGCCTTATCATCGACAATGTAGTTATATATGATAAGGAGCAGGTTGACATGCTGAAGGCAGGACGCATTTCCGCCAAGTTTGACATCATAGACCTTTCGCGAGGCCGCATCACAATTACATCCGCCCAACTCTTTGCCCTGCAGGCGCGCCTCTACAAGTCCGCCCCCGACAAGCAGCCCAATTTCCAGTTTGTGCTGGACTCATTGGCCTCCAAAGATACGGAGACCAAGAGCACGCTCGACCTCGCCATCAAGTCGCTTGTTATACGCAACGGCCATGTCATTTATGATGAGAAATACGTTGCCCGAACCCAGCTTTTTTCCCCCTGCCATATCAACATCAACAAGATAAGTACCCATATTATGCTCAACAAACTGAGCAACGATTCCTTGAATATATATACCAAGAAGTTCTCTTGCGTCGAACAGAGCGGACTGGCGATCAACGACTTTACTTTCAGCCTTGTGGCCAACCGGAGCCATGCCGCGCTCAGGGAGTTTATGTTGGAGACACCCCAAAGTAAGATTATGATACCCGAGTTGGATCTTGCTTATCAATGCAATGAACAGGGGATGATTCCTTCTTCGTTAGAATATCAAGGAGGATTGTCGGGCACCATCACCCCATCCGATTTTACTCCATTGGCAGCCTTGCTCAAAGATTTTTCACGCCCTCTGTCATTGCGCGGTGCCCTTAGCGGAACATCGTCATCACTGAAGCTAAAGAGTATTGCCATCCACCAGGGCAACGACGTCTCTCTTGAGGCCCGCGGAGAGTTACATGATTGGGAAAAAACGCCTCGTTGGTCGGCCGTCATATCCAGATTTACGATGGATGCAGAGGCGGTGAAATACTTCACGGATGCCCTCGCGCACAAAATCCAACTACCAGAATTTGTCGGCCATATCGGCCAGACCACGCTGCATGGAAAATTCAGCGGGCAAGGCTCCGACATCGCCGCCGATGCCAATCTGTCAACGGCCATTGGCACAGTCATCCTAAAAGCCAAGACTATCAATCACTTGACAAGCGGCAGGATAGACGCGAAAGACTTGAACATCGGCATCATTGCCAATCAGGACAATTTAGGAGAACTTGACGGACAGCTGGATTTCAAAGCGCTGCACGCCAATGGCAAATATAAGCTCAAAAGTGTCAACGGAAACGTAACCAAGTTTGACTACAACGGATATAGATACCAGAATATTGCCCTGAAATACAACGCAGACGGCCAATATGACCATGGAGAAATCAGCATTAATGACCCCAACGCCAATGTGGTAGCCTTCGGTAAAAAGAAGAAGGCCAAGACACCCGACTTTTCTATCGAAGCCAGAATCAGAGGATTGAACCTTGCCCGACTCAATCTTACAGACCAATTCAAGGATGCCACAATTGATGCCGACATCGAAGCCGACATTCACGGTTCCAATTTCAACAGCGCCTTGGGCTCGGTGTCTGTATCCAACTTCAATGTCAAGGGCGGAAACAGAGACTACCACCTATCCCAGTTGACCATCAATGCACAGCGTAATGACAACGTGCATGAGCTGGCGATGAACAGCGATTTCGGAAACATCAAGGTTACAGGACGCTACAACTACGCCACACTGCTGCAGAGTCTCACCAACATAGTCGGAAGCAAGCTCCCTACCCTCCCAGGCTTGCCCAAAATGAACCACAATATAGATAACGATTTCCAAATCAATGCCCAAATCGTCAAGTCCGACTGGCTGAACTCGCTGTTAGGCATCCCATTAAATCTCAAGCGCCCCCTGACCCTGGAAGGCAGCGTGAGAGACAGCAATCGTAAGATAGAAATGACCCTCAACCTTCCCTCGTTTGATTATGGCAAAAGCAGCTATGAGCGAGGCTACATCCGCCTTACCTCGCCAGATGACGTGCTCGAAGCCTTTGCCCATCTGCAGCAGGTAGGCAAGAACGATGGCGGCACCTATTGGAACATCCACGCGCTGGCCGAGGACAACAAGCTGCATACCCTGCTATCCTTTGAGAACAACGGCAAGAGCAACTTCTCCGGAATCATCAATACCGAGGCCAATTTCTACAACAACCATCACGGCATGGCCACGGCCGACATCAACATCCAGCCCTCTACCATCGCCATTGGCGACAGCGTATGGCATGTCAAACCGGCAAGCATCAATTATTACGAGAACCACCTCACGGTCAACCACTTGTCGGTCGAGCACAACAAGCAGCACATCATCATCAACGGTGAAGCTACCCCAAATGCCAACGACACGCTGACCGTCGACCTGCACGATGTCGATGTGAGCTATATACTCAATCTCATCAACTTCCACTCGGTAGAGTTTGCCGGCAAAGCCACCGGACTGGCACATATCTCCTCACTGTTTGGCAAGCCCGACATGCGAGGCGACCTCTGGGTGCGCGACTTCAAGTTTGAAGACGGACGCATGGGCATCCTCACCGCCAATGTGGCGCTCAACCATCAGAAAGAGCAGCTCGACATCGATGCGACGGCTTTCGACGAGAACGATTCACGCACATACATTCACGGATATGTATCTCCGCAGCGCAATTATATCGACTTGAACATCAAGGCAAACAACACGCGTGGAGAATTCATTGAGAGTTTCTGCGGCAGTTTCATGCGCAATACCAATCTGCGTATTAATGGAAACGTCAGGGTATTCGGCGATTTGAGTGAAGTTAACCTTGAGGGCAACGCCATTGCCGATGGCTCCATGGACATCAAGCCGCTGAATACCACCTACACCCTTGAAGCCTGCCCCGTAAAACTGGTGCCCGACGAAATAAGATTGGCCAACTGCAACATTATGGACCGCAACGGCAACCGTGGTGTTGTCAACGGGGCGATATACCACAAGCACCTTACCCGTATGACCTACGACATAGGTATTACTGCCAACAATCTCCTGGCCTACGACTTCAAGACCTATGGCGACCAGACATTCTTCGGAACCGTATTTGCCACTGGCGACTGCCGCATCAAGGGCAAGAGTGGTGAGGTTGTCATCGACGCTCATGCCACTCCGCAGAAAGGCTCATTCATAGAATACAACGCGTCGAGCCCCGAGAGCATCAGTAATCAGTCTTTCATACACTGGCAAGACCGCGACAGCCTGAAACTGGCTTCCAATACCAGCCACAACGAGGTCGAGCAAGACACCGAGAGCGAGATAGACATCGCCAGCGACATCCACCTCAATCTGCAGATTGACTGTACCCCCGATGCCACGCTCCGGGTGCTCATGGACAAGCAGTCGGGCGACTACATAGCCCTCCACGGCAATGGTTCGATACGCGCCACCTATTTTAATAAGGGCGACTTCGACATGTTTGGCACCTACGAGGTAGAGAGTGGCGTCTACAAGCTGACCATCCAGAACATCATACGCCGCGACTTCCAGTTCCTCCCCGGTGGAACCATCGGTTTCGGCGGCGACCCTATGGATGCCATCCTCAAGCTCAAGGCCCAATATGCAGTCAACGGCGTGAGCCTGTCAGACTTGAACGTCGGCAAATCGTTTACCAGCAACAATATCCGCGTAAACTGCCTGATGAACATCACCGGAACGCCGATTATGCCCAAGGTTGACTTCGGACTCGACCTGCCCACCGTGAGCAATGACGCCAAGCAGATGATTACGCAGCTCATCAACAGCGAGGAAGGTATGAACCAACAGGTGCTCTATCTTCTTGCCGTTGGGCGTTTCTATTCACAGAACAACAACAGCAACTCATCGTTGACAACCCAGCAGCAGAGCCGTACATCGCTGGCTATGCAAAGTATTCTCAGTGGTACCATCAGCCAGCAGCTGAATACCATCCTCAACACGGTCACCAAGAACGACAACTGGAATTTCGGGGCCAACATTTCGACGGGTGATGAGGGATGGAACAACGCCGAATACGAGGGCCTGCTCAGCGGACGCATGCTCAACAACCGCCTGTTGTTCAACGGCCAGTTCGGCTATCGCGACAACGCCAATGCGACTACCAGTTTCATCGGCGACTTTGACCTTCAGTATCTTATCTATCCCAACGGCAACCTCGCCGTGAGGGTTTACAACCAGACCAATGACCGCTACTTCACCAAGAACAGTCTTAATACCCAGGGCCTTGGCATTATATTGAAGAGAGACTTCAATGGCTGGCGTGACCTGTTGGGGCTGCATCCTCAGAAGAAGGACAAGAAGGCTAAGAAGAAGGCCAAGAAAGCTAAAGACAAACGAAAGAACAAACAACAATAATAATTACTAACAATCAAGCTATTGACTATGAGATTTTCATTGTTTTCCTACATCATGCTCTGCATCATGTGTGTGTGTCCTGGTGTGGCCAGCGCCGCCGAAACGGCTGTCCCCTCAGGCGTAACCCCTCTGCCCAACGGCATCACCATCAAATCGGGTAAATATACCCTGCCCGAGAGCGGGGCGACCTTTTATATCAAAGGCTGCAGCCAGACTCTGGCTTCTTATCTGCAGGACTGCAAACTCAGACTGCACCAAGCCGCCAATTATGCCAAGGCCGACATCGGAATTGTTATCAAAAGCAAGAAGTCTGTTCCCGCTGGCAGCTATACCGACGAGTCCTACACGCTCAACATCGCTCCCCGCCAGATACGCATTGAGGCCCAGACCGAGGCGGGCGCATTCTACGCCATCCAGACACTGATGCAGATGGCGGCGCAGCAGCGTACACTGCAGTGCTGCATCATCAACGACTCGCCCGCCTACCGTTGGCGTGGACTCATGTTCGACGTGTCACGCCATTTCCGTCCAAAGGCGTTTCTGCTGAAGCAGCTCGACGCTATGGCCATGCTGAAACTCAACGTAATGCACCTTCACCTCACCGACGGAGCGGGATGGCGCATCCAGATAGACAAATACCCCAGACTCACTGAGTTTGCCGCCTGGCGCAGAGAGCGCAAATGGATGGACTGGGTTGCCCAGGGCAAGAAATACTGCGACTTCAGCAACGAGGCTTATGGCGGTTATTACACCAAAGACGACATCCGTGAAATTCTGGCCTACGCCGCCAAGCGACATATCACGGTAATACCCGAGATAGAGATGCCCGGCCACAGCGAAGAGGTGACATCGGCCTACCCCGAAATCTCGTGCAGCGGCAAGGCATATACCGACTACGATTTCTGTGCCGGCAAAGAAGCCACCTTTACTTTCCTCCAGAATGTGCTCGATGAAGTCATCGACCTCTTCCCTTCCCACTACATCCATATCGGTGGCGACGAAGCATCCAAGGGTGGCTGGCACAAGTGTGCCGACTGCAAAAAGCGCATGGAGAGCCTGCAGCTGAAGAACGTAGACGAACTGCAAAGCTATTTCATCAACCGCATAGAGAAATATGTCAACCAGCGCGGTCGCCAGATTATAGGTTGGGACGAAATACTCGAAGGCGGACTCACGCCCAATGCCACCGTGATGTCGTGGAGAGGCACCGACGGCGGTATCAAGGCCATCAACGACGGCCACGATGCCATCATGACTCCCGGCGAATACTGCTATCTCGACTATACGCAGGACGCTCCGTTCAAGGAGCCGCTCTCTATAGGTGGCTACACCCCGCTCAAGCAGGTGTATGACTACAATCCCGGTGCCACACTGACAGACACGCAGAAGCGCCATCTCCTGGGCATCCAGGGCAACCTGTGGAGCGAGTATATCCCAGACGAAAGCCACGCCGAGTATATGTACTATCCACGCGCGTTTGCCATTGCCGAGACAGGATGGACCAACGCCAATCTCAAGCAATATGACAGTTTTAAGAAGCGCGCCCTCGGTCTCTGCGAGATGATGAAGGCTGATGGTTACAAGACCTTTGACCTCGCCCATGAATATGGTAACCGTCCTGAGAGCAAGACCCAGATAGACCATCTGGCCAAGGGATGCAAGGTAAAATACAACATACCATACGGCGACAAGTGGAAGGCAGCAGGAGATGTCACACTTACCGACGGTATCGTTGGCGGATGGACTTATACAGACCGCCGCTGGCAAGGCACCACCGACAATATGGACGTGGTAGTAGACCTGGGAGCCGTCAAGGACATCCACTATATCGGCGCCAACTTCATGCACTCGACCGGACCATGGGTATACGCCCCGGAGAAGGTAGATTATTATGTATCGGAAGATGGCAGCAAATATGACCACGTGGCCACCATCCATTGCGACATACCCGAAGGCTACGACGCCCTGCTCTTCAAGATCTACGGAACCGTTTACAACGGCAAGGCGCGTTACGTCCGCATGGTAGCCCACAAGAACTACCGCGACGGAGCCTGGCTCTTTACCGACGAGATTATAATCAATTAAGATATCTTCCAGAACGCTCAACCCCGAACACGGGTACGCAAGCCAGTGTTCGGGGGTTTCTATGATATTACATGTATAAGCGGCCTCGCAAACTGTCTACCCCACTCCGCAGCATAGGATGAAGCAATCGGCAGAAATGCACAAATGTCCAGAGCATCAATTAAAACTAAGCTCAAAGTATGAAACGGATATTTCAGACTTTGAGTTTATTGTTTCCAAGCACGATTTCTGGAATTCATGCCACGCATCCAACTCAGAATTGAACTACATCGGGATGAGGCGCATCGACAACGATTTGCCGATGGCTCAGACGCGGCTTGCACTGGTGGAAAATCTACTTGACGACATCCGTGACGGTCAATACGCCATCATTGACCGTGAAATGGACATCATAGTCCATATAGGGCATGCCATACTCCTTCTGTCCGCTCTTGTGGTAATGCGGACGGGGGTCGAGTTCGAGCACCTTATAGAGAGCCTGGAGCTGGCTTTGACTGAAAAGATGATGAAAGCAGTCGGGAATTACCACTGTCAAACGGCAGATGGCGTGGGTGTCGGTAAATCCACCTTTAGCCTCAGGGTGGCTGTCGGCATAAGGTATGTAGGGTTTGATGTCGTATATAGGCGTGCCATCCATCAGGTCGGCGCCCACCACCGTAATCACCGGCCCGCGGGTAGTGTCGGTCTCTATTCGGCTGATGCGTACCGACGACAATCCCAGGGCATTGGGACGGAACGGCGAACGCGTGGCAAAGACTCCCATCTTCTCATTGCCGCCCAACAGCGGCGGTCGAACAACGAGCGAGGTGGCGGCATGCTTGTTGGCAGAAAAGCCCCAAATCAGCCAAAGATAATCAAACTCGTCAAGACCACGCAGCGCGTCGGCATTGCGATACTCAGGACAAAAGACTATTGAGCCTTCAAGTTCTTCGACCAGTCCGCTCTGCTTGGGAATGCCAAACTTGGAGTGGAAAGGGGAATGAAAATAAGCTATAGGTTCAATATTCATAATCTACATATATATAAATCCCTCTTTCAAGACCTACTTCTGAAAGAGGGATATATGATTAAAAAATCTGTTACATAGCAAAGATGTTGAAACCACCATCTACCACAGCCACGGTGCCGGTGACAAACTTGCTGGCATCGCTCATCAGGTAATGGATAGTTCCACAGAGCTCCTCTGGCTGGCCCATGCGTCCGAACGGAGTCTGTCGTATCACGTCCTGACCGCGCTGGGTATAGGTTCCATCGGGATTGGTAAGCAGCGCACGGTTCTGGTCGGTAATGAAGAAACCAGGCGCAATGGCGTTGACTCTTATTCCCTCGCCAAACTTCTTGGCACACTCATGAGCCATGTATTCGGTGAAGTTGGAGATGCCGGCCTTGGCTGCCGCATAGCCACACACGCGGGTCAGCGGGCGGAAAGCTGCCATAGAGGAGAAGTTGATAATCGAGCCCTTGCCTTGTGCCACCATCGGTTTGAGAAACACCTGGGTGGGGATGACGGTGCCTACGAGGTTCAGATTGAGTACGCTCTGGAACTGGGATGGATCCAAATCGAAGAAGTTCTGTTCGGGGCCGATTGTGGCTCCCTTCTGGTTGCCTCCGGCTGCATTGAGAAGCGTGTCGACACGACCATACTCTGCCACAATGGCGTCGCAAGTGGCCTGAACCATCTCCTGGTTCATCACATCACACTTCATAAACTTGGCATTGCCGCCCTCGGCCTGGATATCGGCTACTATCTCTGCTCCAACTTCGGCTTTGCGTCCCAGGAGGACGACCTTTGCACCATTGAGTGCCAGGTATTTGCCGATGCAGCGACCCAGCACGCCTGTTCCGCCGGTTATCACTACTACATAATCGCGGATATCAAATAAATTGTTCATACTATTCAAAAAAACCAGGTTGACAGTATTCTATTCCTAACTCTCTGTCGACGGTGGCCAATATGCCCTGGACCTGCCCCATGGCAAACATGCGCCCGAGGAAGCTGTAACCGGCGTTATAGCCGCGCTCGTCGTCGCCCAACATGGTCATGCCGTGGTCTACACGCATGGGGAGGTTGGGATTTTCCTTCTCAAAGATACGGGCGAGCTCAATAAGGTCTGCCCGACCGCCCAAGTGGCTGGCTTCGGTGAAATCGCCGTTGTCGAAAATGTGGCAAGAGCGCAGATGGACAAACCAAGTGCGGCTGCTGAACTGGCGCGCCATCTCTACCACGTTGTTGTGAATTCCGGCAGAAAGGCTTCCGGCACAGAAAGTCAGACCATTGTGAGGGTCATCTACGGCATTAAGGAACCATTGGATGTCTTCCTTGTTGGTGACGATACGCGGCAAACCCAGGATGGGGAAAGGTGGGTCGTCGGGGTGCACGCACATATACATGTCACATTCGTTGCAGACGGGCATGATGGCTTCCAGGAAGTAGCGCATATTCTCGCGCAGCTGTTCCTTGGTTATACCTTTATAGAGGTCAAGCAGCTCGCGGAAGAGTTCAACGGGGTGCTCGTCGCCCTCAGAGATATTGCCTGAGACGAAGCCTTGGGTTTTTACAATGATATTCTCCACCAGATTATGGTTGTCTTCCGGAGTCATGGTCTGCTTCAGCTTTTCCACCTCGTCCAAGACCTCTTGTGAATAGTCATTCTTGGCATTTGCCCTCTGCAGTATACAGATGTCGAAATAGGCAAACTGGGCATGAGAAAAGTACAGATTGGTGGTGCCATTGGGATTTGGGTGGCTCAAATCGGTCCTCGCCCAATCGAGAACGGGCATGAAATTATAACAAATGGTATGAATGCCCTCTGCAGATAAATTGCGAAGGCTGACTTTATACTTCTCAATCAGCTCATCGCGGTCTTTGCCGGCGTATTTTATTGATTCAGACACGGGAAGGCTCTCTACAACGCTCCATCGCATACCATAACTTTCGATATATGCCTTGAGGTCGTGTATCTTCTCACGCGTCCACACCTCACCGTTAGGCACATCGTGAAGCGCGGTGACAATACCTTGCACTCCTATCTGCCTTAACATGGCAAGAGTAATCTTGTCGTTCTTGCCAAACCATCTCCAAGTTCTTTCCATTATCTTTAATAGTTTTTCATTATATTGTTGATGTTGCAAAGATAACACTAATTTTAACCAAACGAAGAATAATGCGGTTAAAAAAAAGAAAAAAGGTCAAAAGCTATAGCTTTTAACCTTTTTATTATAGACTCTAAAGTTCTGCGCTGCAGGATTTAGATTTTCTGGATAATCTTCATACCCTCTTCTACGGCTTCCATGTTGAGAGGAATCAACTTGTGATGGCGCTCGGGAAGGCTTTTGTACAGGGCCTTATTCAATCCATCGGTGCTGACAACTGGGCATACTTTGAGCAGACCTCCGAGGACTATCATGTTGAACACCTTGGTATTCTTCATCTCTGCTGCCTTGTCCATGGCATCGATGCGATAAATCTGAATATCGTCTCTTACTGGCGCATTGGCAATACCAAATCCATCGTAAATCAAGATGCCGCCCTTCTTCACTCTGGGCATGAACTTGTCAAGCGAAGGCTGGTTCAGAACAATGGCGACATCATACTTGCTCAAGATGGGAGAAGAGATGCGCTCGTCGCTCACAATAACTGTAACATTGGCAGTTCCACCACGCTGCTCTGGGCCGTATGCGGGCATCCAGGTGATTTCCTTGCCCTCCATAAGTCCGGAATAAGCAAGTATCTTACCCATAGAAAGAACGCCCTGACCTCCGAATCCACTTATTATTATCTCTGTTTTCATAATAGATTTCCTTTAATAATTCAACTTACAGATTCGTCGTATCCTTTAAGTCGCCTTTGGGATAATTGGCAAACATATTCTCCTTCATCCACTCGTTGGCCTTGACTGGAGAGAGTTTCCAACCGCTGTTACAGGTCGCAACGATTTCTACCAGCGACGAACCAAGACCCTTCATGGATGCCTCGAAAGCCTTGCGGATGGCCATCTTGGCTTTGCGAATCGACGCAACACTCTCGACGCTCTGGCAAGTGACATAGCAGGTTCCCTTGAGATGGGCGGCAAGTTCGGCAATATTCAGCGGCCAGCCGTGGATTTCCGGGTCACGTCCATAGGGACAGGTACTTGTCTTCTGGCCTACGAGGGTGGTCGGGGCCATCTGTCCGCCGGTCATACCATAAATGGCATTGTTGATGAAAATCATTGCAATATTCTCGCCGCGATTGAGCGCATGTATCGTCTCACAAGTACCGATACATGCCATATCTCCATCACCCTGGTAGGTAAACACGAGTCTGTCGGGCCATAAGCGCTTGATGCCAGTGGCAACTGCTGGAGCTCGGCCGTGGGCTGCTTCCTGCCAGTCGATATCCAAATAACGATATGCGAAGACCGCGCATCCCACAGGACATACTCCGACGGTCTTTTCTGCCAATCCCATTTCTTCGATTACTTCAGCAACCAGTTTGTGAACAACTCCATGCGAGCAGCCGGGGCAATAGTGCATGGTGGTATCGTTCATTAATTTTGGCTTCTGATACACAAGATTTTCTTGAGATACTATTTCGTTGTTCATAGCAATTCCTCCTTTAATGCGTTAACAATCTCTTCGGGGTCAGGCACCATGCCACCAAGTCTGCCAAAATGCGCGACCTTGGTTTCACCATTGACGGCGAGGCGGACGTCCTCTATCATCTGACCAGCGTTCAACTCGGCTACCAAGAAGCCTTTCTTGGTCTTGGCCAACTCGGCTATCTCCTTTTCGGGGAAGGGCCACAAGGTAATTGGGCGGAACAGTCCCACCTTTATACCTTCTTCGCGCGCCAACTCGACAGCCTTTTCCGAGATTCGGGCTACACTGCCGAAAGCGACAATGACATAATCGGCATCGTCAAGGTTGGTCTTCTCAAATCTGACTTCATTCTCCTTGATTATGTCATACTTCTTCTGAAGATGTATATTGCGCTGCTCCATCACCTCGGACTGCAACTCGAGCGAAGTCATAATATTAATGTCTCGGTCGGGAGTCCTGCCGATGGTTGCCCATGGACATTCTCGTCGTATTTCTTCCTCCGTGCGGCGTGGCTTCATAGGCGGAAGGACTACCTTTTCCATCATCTGGCCTATAACGCCATCCGACAAAATCATAGCTGGGTTGCGATACTTGAAAGCCAAATCAAAAGCGAGGTCCATGAAGTCTGCCATTTCCTGAACAGAGTTAGGCGCAAGCACAATCACATAGTAATCACCATTGCCACCACCTCGGGTTGACTGGAAATAATCACTCTGACTGGGCTGGATGGTTCCGAGTCCAGGGCCTCCACGCTGAACGTTTACAAAGACACCGGGTATCTCTGCACCAGCCATATAGCTGATTCCCTCCTGCATTAGCGACACACCAGGTGATGAAGAAGTCGTAAATACCTTCTTTCCGGCTCCCGCGCCGCCATAAACCATGTTGATAGAAGCCACCTCGCTCTCGGCCTGAAGAACAACCATTCCCGTTGTCTCCCATGGCTTCAACACAGAGAGCGTCTCTATGATTTCTGTCTGTGGAGTAATTGGATAACCGAAGAAGCCATCAGCACCGCAACGTATTGCTGCATGAGCAATAGCTTCATTTCCTTTCATTAATTTTACTTCCTGTTCTGCCATAATCATTCCTCCATTTTTTTCTTATAAACAGTTATGCAACCGTCAGGACAGACAACACCACAACTTGCACACCCTATACAGTCGTCAGGATTAACTGCTTCGACATAGGGATAGCCATGTACGTTCACTTTCTTCTGAGCCAATGCAATAACATTCTTCGGGCAAGCGACAATGCACAATTGACATCCCTTGCATCTGTCAGTATTGACTACGATAGCACCCTTGATTTTGCTCATAATAATATAGTATTTAAGGATTATATGCGTCCTTGTTATAGAAGTTCAATATATCATCCAGCATCGCCTTAGCTTCAACGGCAGGAGAATCTCCATCCAAGGCAATTGCCTCAAGATAACAGTTCATGGCCTTTTGCCAATCGCCTTGTCTACGATATTCGTTGCCTTGCTGGTAATAATCGTTCGCTGTCATTTGTAAAATTCCTTTTTGCCGGCTGACAGAGTGTTCTTCATTAAGGAACAAATCGTCATTGGGCCCACCCCACCTGGAACTGGAGTTATATACGATGCAAGTGGAGCCACATTCTCGAAATCGACATCTCCGGTAAGTTTGAAACCACTCTTCTTGCTTGAATCTGGAACGCGCGTTGTGCCCACGTCGACTATAACCGCTCCAGGTTTCACCATATCAGCTGTAACGAAATGCGGTCTACCGATGGCAGCAATGATGATGTCTGCCTGCTTACACTCCTCTTTGAGATTCTGGGAATGGGAGTGACAGACGGTAACAGTACAATCGCCATATTGCTTCTGCATCATGAGCTGGGCCATGGGCTTTCCGACGATGTTACTTCGCCCGAGCACGACACACTTCTTTCCAGATGTCTCTATATTGTAATGGCGCAGCAACGTAAGTATACCCAATGGAGTCGCAGAGACGAAGCATGGCAAGCCTATCGACATGCGACCAACGTTGATGGGATGAAATCCGTCAACATCCTTACGATAGTCGATAGCCATAATGATTTTCTGCTCGTCAATGTGCTTAGGCAGGGGAAGCTGCACGATAAATCCATCAATATTTTCATCCGAATTCAGACGATTTACACATGCCAACAGCTCTTCTTCAGTCACGTCTTCTTCATAACGAATCAACGACGAAACGAATCCGCACTGCTCGCAGGCAATAACCTTGTTCTTGACGTAGGTTTCGCTACCACCATCGTGACCAACGAGCACAGCTGCCAGATGAGGGCGTTTACCTCCAGCGGCAACGATACGCTCTACTTCTTCAGCAATTTCCTTTTTAATGGCAATGGAAGTTGCCTTTCCATCAATTATTTTATATTCGGCCATACATTATTACATTTTAGGCATTCCAGGCATTCCCTTCATACGGCTCATCATACCCTTCATACTACCACCAGTAACCATCTTCATCATTTTACGTGTCTGGTCAAACTGCTTAATCAGTCTGTTCACCTCTTGAATATTCGTTCCGGAACCTTTGGCGATGCGCTGGCGACGGCTTGTATTCAAAATACCAGGATTACTACGCTCTTCAGGAGTCATACTATAAATGATGGCCTCAATACCCTTAAACGCATTGTCATCGATATCAATATCCTTGATGGCTTTGCCAACTCCAGGAATCATACTGGCCAAATCCTTCAGATTACCCATCTTCTTGATTTGGTTAATCTGGTTGAGGAAGTCATTAAAGTCAAACTGATTCTTTTGGATTTTCTTCTGGAGACGCTTGGCTTCTTCTTCGTCATACTGCTGCTGAGCTCGCTCAACCAAGCTGACCACGTCACCCATACCGAGGATACGGTCAGCCATACGCTCAGGATAGAAGACATCAATAGCCTCCATCTTCTCACCGGTACCGATGAACTTGATAGGCTTGTTGACAACCGTACGGATACTGAGGGCAGCACCGCCACGAGTATCACCATCGAGCTTAGTCAGTACGACACCGTCAAAGTCAAGTCTTTGGTTAAACTCCTTCGCGGTATTAACTGCATCTTGGCCGGTCATAGAGTCAACCACAAAGAGAGTCTCATCAGGATTAACAGCATCCTTGAGACGAGAGATTTCATCCATCATCTCTTCGTCAACAGCCAGACGACCGGCAGTATCAACGATAACCAGGTCATAGCCTTTAGCCTTGGCCTCGTGGATGGCGTGGAGCGCAATCTCTACTACATCCTTGTTACCTTCTTCGGTATAGACAGGCACACCAATCTGAGCCGCAACAACCTTAAGCTGCTCAATAGCAGCAGGACGATAGACGTCGCAAGCTACGAGCAAAGGCTTCTTACCATTGTTGGTCTTCAGCCTGTTTGCAAGTTTACCAGTAAAAGTAGTTTTACCTGAACCCTGCAATCCCGACATTAAGATAACGGAAGGCTTGCCATTGAGCTTCAGTTCAACGGCCTCTCCACCCATCAGTTCTGCCAACTCGTCGTGTACAAGTTTCACCATCAGCTGACCTGGCTTTACCGCTGTAAGCACATTCATGCCAAGCGCTTTCTGCTTGACTGTATCTGTAAATTGCTTAGCTACTTTATAGTTCACGTCTGCATCTACCAATGCGCGGCGAACATCCTTCAGAGTTTCTGCAACGTTAATTTCCGTGATTTTTCCTTCACCTTTAAGTATCTTGAAGGAGCGTTCCAGTCTGTCACTTAAATTCTCAAACATTGTTTTGTATATTTTTATTGCAAAAATAACGAATTATTGGTACAAAAAGATGAATGGCGTGGATGTTTTATAGAATTTTAAAACATCCGCGCTATCCTCGCGCACACATATATATAAATATGTGCAATAATATTGGCACAATCGTGCGATTTTCAGTCCTTGAGAGAGAAAGTTATCGTAGTGACAACTCTCACTTTTTTTATCCAAGGAGTGTTCTGGTCCCTGTCCTCGATGCTGAACTGCCCCTGGTCGGCACTGATTATCTTGTTCAGATTGGAATGGCTGTTTTCTGCAAATTGCTGGGCCGTTTTCTCCGCATTGTGTATAGCCTCTTCCATCATTTTCGGCTTCATCGATGTGAAGGAGACGTACTCGTATACAGTCGGATTTTCATAATCACCCCCGACGATGGCTATCCCCTGCTTCAGGAGCACACTTTGCTTGGCTATAATGCCCCTTACCAGTTTTACATTGCGTGAAGTCACAGTCATAATGGCTGTGATGACGTAGCGGTAAGGCTTGTTGTTAGACGAATATTGGTCTGCATTGAGGTCCACCACCTTGGATGCATTTATAGTAATGTCCTTGTCATTCAGTCCCGACTCATGCAGAAACTTGATTATCCGTGCCTGTTTGTTGGCAATATCATCATACAAAGCCGGCAGGTCATTACCCGTCTCCTTAAACAGGATTGGCCATGTCACCTTGTCTGCTTCCACTTCCTTCTCAGCCAGTCCCTTAACCGTAACCTTACGGTCTTTGTTGGCGAAGTCATCTATACCACACTTCAGGCAAAGCCCCAGCACGATAATGGAAAACGCCAAAATCGCCGATGAATAAATCCACTTTTTCATAATACATTATATTATATTGTTAATCATCTGCAAATATAGGGAAAACTCATATACGTTCCAAATAAAAGCAGATGAAAAAACACTAATTGCCACGAATTTTGAAACGTACTATCAGAGGCAGATGGTCACTGTAGCCATTCTGATACTTCATTCCTATGTAATTGCGACGAGGTTGCACGCCACCATATTTCTTGTCTTCAGTGAGCAGGAACTTGAAGGCACCCAGCTCAGCGCCTATCCAGTCGTCCCACATAGGACGCGTGCCAAAGATATGGTCCAAATTCTGCCATCTCCCACGAAACCTATAAGTTCCCTTTGCACCATTGGCGGTACGCAGTTGGGTCGAGAGCTCCACTAAGCCATGCCCCACGATTTTCTTGACCGACCTGTCTTTCTCGGTATCATTGAAATCACCGGCAATCAGTATCCTTGCCGATGGCGAGATGGCCAGCACCGAGTCTGTCGATTCCAACAGCTTGGCAGCCACGCACATTCGATGAGGCTGAGTTTCCTTCTCACCTCCCGAGCGGCTTGGCGCATGCACCACAAAGACATGCAGCGTGTCATCCGCTATCGTTAAACCCTTGGCATACAGTATATCGCGCGTGGGCTTCATCCCTTTCATCGGTTCTATGCGTATGGCATAACTGTCCAATAGCTTGAACGTAAACGGAGAATACAGCAGCGCCACATCGATGCCACGCACGTCGGGCGAAGAGGTCATTACATATTCGTAACGAGCCTGACGCAGTATGGAACGACGGGTGAGGTCAAAAAGCACACTGTCGTTTTCGACCTCGGTCAAAGCCACCAGGTCGGGGATTTCAAACCTGCCGCGGTACTCTCCACATGCGATAATTTCCTGACCTATGTGGTTCAGCTTGGTCCAATATCTGTAAGGAGTCCAGTGACGATAACTCGTAGGCAGATACTCAGTATCTTCCTTCAAACTGTCATGACGACAATCAAAGAGATTTTCGCAATTCAGTTCGACCATCGTGAAAATGCCCATCAGCAGAGCCAGCAGACTACACATACCCCTCCCGTGTCTTTTAGTCCTTTACATTCTTCCTGATTTTGGTGAGATATTCCTTCATCCCATCCGCATCACGATTGTCAATGATTTCGAGCAGTTCCTTCAACTCGCTGCGTATTTGCGACACCTGGTCATGGGTGTAGGGATTGAACAGAATTTCCTGGAGCAGGTAGTCGTCCTCGCTTAATACGCCTTTGGCGATGCGCATATGCCGCTTGAACGTGGTGCCGGGAGCGTCTTGATGCTTCATGACCGCCGCAAACACAAACGTACTGACGAAAGGTATACTCAGTGAATATGCCACTGTCTTGTCATGTTCTTCAAAGGTATATTCGTATATGTTCAGTCCCAACCGAGCATAGATGTCTTTATAGAAGATGCGTCCCATATAGTCGCCTTCGCTGATGATGATGGCATTCTCTTCCGACAGTTGGTTCAGATTGGCAAAGGTCGGACCAAACATCGGGTGGGTAGATACGTAGCGGTGATGCGTACTCTCATAGAATTCCTTCAACCCGGTCTTGACCGAGCTGATATCGCTCAGAATGCAGTCTTCCGGCAGATATGGAATGACGTCTCTGAATGCAGGTATGGTATACTTCACCGTCACCGCATTGATAACCAGTTCTGGGGCAAAACCTTTTATTTCATCAAGAGATGTAAACCGCTGGCAATTATATGTAAACCGCATGCGTTTGGCGTCCTTCTCATATACCGCAACCTCGTGCTCAAAGCTGAGCAGGTCGATGAAGAAACTCCCCATCTTCCCTGCTCCCATAATCAATATCTTCATAGATGCTGTTATTCTCTTTCTTGCCGTTTTAGTGGTTGATGATTTCTACCTGTTGGCGCACGCTCTCTTCGTGTACGTGTTCAAAAACCTGCGCGATAAACTCTGGCGACATACCCAGCAGCGCACCTTGCGCGCCACGCTTGTCCAAAATTTCCGAATAGCGGTTGGCCTGGAATACAGTCATGTTGTGCTCCTTTTTGTACTGACCTATCTCGCGGCATACACGCATTCGCTTCGACAGAAGGTTCATTAACTCGTTGTCCAGTTCATCCACCTGCTTGCGCAAGAGCGTTATGCCTTCGGTGGTTACATGTTCGTCTCTCACTATCAATAAACTTAATATATAATCCAATACTTCTGGCGTCACTTGTTGCTTGGCATCGCTCCATGCTTCATCAGGAGAGCAGTGACTTTCGACCAGCAGACCATCAAAGCCCAGATCCATAGCCTGTTGGCACAAGGGGGCAATCAGTTCGCGACGACCGCCGATGTGACTGGGGTCACAGATGATGGGAAGTGTTGGGATGCGACGATGCAACTCCATAGGTATCTGCCACATAGGCAGGTTTCGGTAAATCTTTTTATCAAAGCTGGAGAAGCCGCGATGAATGGCAGCCATACGCTTGATGCCTGCCTGATTGATACGCTCCATGGCGCCAATCCAGAGTTCCAGGTCGGGGTTGACGGGGTTCTTGACAAACACGGGCACATCCACTCCTTTGAGCGCGTCTGCCAAGTCCTGCATGGCAAAGGGATTGGCTGCTGTGCGTGCGCCTACCCACAGGATGTCTATGCCATATTTCAGACAGAGTTCCACATGCTCGGGCTTTGCCACTTCGGTAGATACGAGCATGCCGGTCTCTTTCTTGACACGTTGCAACCAGGGCAACGCCTCTTCACCTTTACCTTCAAAACCACCTGGCTTGGTTCTGGGTTTCCACACACCGGCGCGGAAGTTATGACATCCTTTAGCAGCCAGCTGTCGGGCTGTTTCCATTACCTGTTCTTCACTTTCAGCCGAACAAGGACCGGCTATGACCAACGGGCGTTCGTTATCGCTCGGCAGATTAAGAGGGAGAAGATCCAATTCCATATTATTCGTATTTTAATGTGTTGTTTTATCGTTAATATCATCACCATGCCAGACCGCCGATGCGTCTCAGTGCTTCCTGCATCTTATCGCCCTGGGCGCAGAGCGAAATTCTCACATAGCGTTCGCCATTGCTGCCAAATATGAAGCCTGGGGTAATGAAGACCCGGGCCTCGTGCAGCACCCTTTCGGTGAGTTGCTCGGCATTGGCATACTTGTCAGCGATTTTTCCCCAAAGAAACATACCCACCTGACTGTCATCATAAGTGCAGCCCAAAGCCTGCATGATGCGCTCGGCTATTTCGCGGCGACGGCGATACACGTTGATATTATATTCTCTGTGCCACTCTTCGGTATTGGTTGTCAGGGCCTCTGCCGCAGCAAGTTGCAGTCCGCGGAAGGTACCGCTGTCTATATTGCTCTTGATTTTCAGTATCCAACTGATGAACTGTGGGTTTGACACACACATTCCCACACGCCATCCTGGCATGTTGTAGCCCTTCGACATCGAGTTGAGCTCTATACAACAGTCCTTAGCGCCTTCCACTTGGAGCAGAGACAGGGGATGCTCGTTGAGGATAAACGAGTAGGGATTGTCGTTGACCACTACGATGTCATGGCGGCGGGCAAAGTCGACCAGCTTGCGGTACGTTTCCATACGGGCATCGCCGCCGGTGGGCATGTTGGGATAATTGGTCCACATCAGCTTCACGCGCGACAGGTCTCTGTGCTCCAGTTCTTCGAAATCGGGCTGCCAGCCATTGTCTTCGTCCAGATTATAGTTGACCACCTTAGCACCGAGTATCTTGCTGAGCGAGGTATAGGTAGGATAGCCTGGATTAGGCACCAGCACCTCGTCTCCAGGATTGACAAAGGCGAGAGTGATATGCAGTATACCTTCCTTGCTGCCTATCAGGGGCTGCACCTCACTGGCGGCGTCTACCTCCACGCCGTACCATCTGTGGTAGAAGTCTGCCATAGCCTTCCTCAGTTCCATCGTACCCATCGTGGGCTGGTAGCCGTGGGCCGACGGGTCGTGAGCCACCTCGCAGAGTTTGTCGATGGTCTGGGGCGAAGGCGGCTGGTCCGGACTGCCTATAGCAAGACTTATGATATCCTGTCCTTCAGCATTGAGTCGTGCCACTTCCTTGAGTTTCCGACTGAAGTAATATTCCTGTACCGCGTCCAGGCGGCTGGCTGGTTTAATGTTGTTCATATTCTCCGATTATTTGTAGTTCTTTAGTCAGTGGTATAATGGCGTCTATCGACTGGCGGTAACGCGTGAGATTGTCGAAGGTCACATCGACATAGAAGAGATATTCCCACTCATGCCCGATGATGGGCAGAGACTGTATCTTGGTCAAGTTGATGTCGTAGAAGGAGAGAATGGTAAGCACCTTGGACAGACTGCCTTCCTCGTGGGGTAACGAGAATACGAGGCTCGACTTGTTGGTATGCTCTATCTGCCTCATGAAATCGGCCTTGTTGGGATGGCATACCACCAGAAAGCGGGTAAAGTTGTGCTTGTTGTCCTCGATATGGTCTTCCAGCACCTTCATGCCATAGAGCCTGGCGGCATCGGCATGGCAGATGGCCGCCCAACCCTTGCAGCGGTTACGGCTGATGTATTCGGCACTCCCCGCAGTGTCCTCGTCTTCCACAGCCTTGATACCGGGATGATTGGAGAGAAAGTTGCGGCACTGCATCAGCGCCACGGGGTGCGAGTGGACCTCGGTCACGCTGGTCCAGTCGTTGTCGGGCAGACAGCAGATGGCATGCTGGATGTGCAGACGGTGTTCGCCCACGATGGTAGTACTCGACGAGCGCAGCAGTTCATAATTATGCAGCAACGAGCCGGCTATCGTGTTCTCAATGGCGAGAAAGCCAATCACGGTGGGGTCACGTCTGATATTCTCGAATATCTGTTCGAAGGTCGAGCAGCAGATGATTTGCAACTGTTCTCCTTCGAAATACTGATGTGCCGCTATATCATGAAACGACCCGATTACTCCCTGTATTGCTACTCTCTTCATTCGTATCTTTTATTTATGCAAAAATCCCGCTCCAATAGGCTTGAAGCGGGATTACTGTTATGTTAATATCCTAAGTTGATTTTATACGCAACTTCCCGCTTCACAATTGCTTGCAAAGTAAAAGTAAAAGCCATAAAAGTATGCGTTCATTGCTATCATATTATCGTTATTATTGCGTTTACGATACAAAAGTATAACTTTCTAATGAACCATGCAAACATTTCGATAGTTTTTTTTCAATTATCTGCAATTGTCGCCACGCTGGCCATCACCTTCGCGGTCATCGCTGTCGCAGCCGTCCTCCGTTCCGGGCACCCGGCGAGTGCACTGCGTCCGTTCGTCGGCAGGGCCATCATCCCGGTTTACCTGGTGGGCACGTTCACTGAGTCTACTGGCTTATACACCGAATGGATTGCTGTTGCGATAGGCTTCTTCGACCTTGCGCTGTATGTCCTCGGTACCGCGAGCGGTATAGTCGCCATTGACATCGGCCACCTGTTCGGGTTCCAGCTCCAGCGCAGCACGGGCGTCAGCCTCGGCACCTTCCTTGTCGCCCTTGGCATACTTCACCGCTCCGCGCTCCTTCATGGCAGCGGCGCTGAAAGGATTGGCGTCAATCACGCGATCATAGTAAGCCAAAGCGCCATCGAGGTCATCCTTGGCCTTGGCCACTCTGGCAGCCAGAAGCAGCGCATCCTCGTTTTCCGGCACCTTTTCCATGAGCAATTTCACATCAGCCTCGGCGCCGGCGAGGTCGCCCATCTTCAGGAGGGTCTCTCCACGCAGCAGATTGGCACCGAGGAAAGCCTCGTTGATGGCTATTGCCTTGGTAAGCATGGCTATTGCCAGTATGGGGTTGCCCTGTCCTACATACGATTGGGCCAACAAGTAATGGGCTTCGGCACTTTCAGGATTAACTTCCAAAGCCTTGTTGCTCATCTGTTGCTGGGCGTCGTAGTCTTCACGCATATAGGCCACATTGGCCATACGCAGCCATATCTGCTCGTTATCGGGCTGGGCTTCGGCGAGACGACCGAGATACTGGTAGGAGCGCTCGAGGTCGCCGAGTCGCAGATAAGCCTGGGAGAGATAGTCACAGGTCTCAAGGTCATCATGTATCTGGAGCGCATGTTCAAAGCACTTTACCGCATAATCGTTCTGACCCATACGGAGGGCGCGCACGCCGTCGTACTTGAGCACATCAAATTCCTTACTCTTGTTATCGTCGTTCTTGGCGGCGTCATCGTCGCCACCCAAGCCTAATAATGACTTCAAAAAACCCATTTCTATCGTTATATTAGTGATTAATAAAAACTCTATAATTTACAAAGGTAACATAAATTAGGTTAACAAGGCAAACAAAACCAACTTTTTTTGCCTCGAAGTTGCCGATAAGTTATCCGAAACTATTAATTTTGCCGTTATGAAACGAATTATGCTTTTAATATGGCTCTTCAGCATGAGCCACGCCATATTTGCACAGCGTATAGCACGTGGTCCGCTCCACAGTGCAGACAATATGCGCAACGAATGGTTGCTTCCCGGCGACACCTTATATTATATAGGACAGGCGCCACGCATCTACAATGGCGAGCCACGGCTTCTGAATACCGAGTTTGCCCAACCCGAGCCCAATGTCGATACCTATATCAGCGGCATGCACGAGGGGCTCAACCTCGCGCTCGACTTCAGCGCCTTTGCCACACTGGGCAAACACGCCCCTCATCGTGGCGGCTTCGGCCAGAACATCTATGCAGCCTATCTCGCGCCCCTTACGCGCGACGGCAAATTATGGGGTGCAGCCGGCATTTACTTCAACAACACCACTTGGGGCGGCGACGCCTACCGTGATGTCGGTCTCTATGGCATTCTGGGTTACAAAATCAATGAGAAGTGGGAACTCTATGCCTATGGCCAGCTCTCGATAGCCAACAACTATAACTCCTTCTTCAATCGTTATGGTATGCCCGGATATGGCTATTGGGGCTACAGCGCCCTACCCTTCTCCATGCGTACGGGTTATGGCTTTGCCACTCCCGGTGCCAATGTCATCGGTATCGGTGCCAAATACAACTTCAGTCCGTCGTTTTCCATCCAGGTCGATGTACAACAGGCGTGGTATGACAACAACCGCCCGTTCTATGGCGACCACCACCTCTACCCCAACCAGCGCCCCTGATCCCGCAGAGGCGCCATTTCAGTTGGAGATAAGATACAAGTTGATTGCAAAGCGCGAAACCACAAAATCATGGCGTGAAAAGACGGTATCAACGTGTGAAAACCCTAAATCAAACCACGGAATTATCTTTAATAAGACCTCGGATATTTTTGTTTTTTACGGATATATATTGCGTTGCTCTCACAACAAGACCATGATATGCAGCAAACGCACATCCCGACTCTCGCTGCCGTCATCTACTATCAAGAACAGGGCAAATGACAATGCCGCCATGCCAAAAGATAAAAAGGGCTTGCAACATAATGCTGCAAGCCCTCTCTGTTTATCTTCGGTCTGGACGGTATCAATAGAATCTGAAATATCTGCGCGCATTGTTGTAGGAGATGTCCTCCACCATGCGTGCCAAGGGTTCCTCGTCATTGGGTATAAGTCCTCGCTCCACGTCTGTACCTAACAGATTGCACAGCAGACGACGGAAGTACTCATGACGGGGATAGCTCAGGAACGAGCGAGAGTCGGTCAGCATGCCCACAAACCTTGACAGGAGACCCAGGTTGGACAAAGCGTTCATCTGGCGGGTCATTCCGTCGAGCTGGTCGTTGAACCACCAGCCAGCACCAAACTGCATCTTACCCGGCTCGCAGCCATCCTGGAAGTTGCCTATCATCGCGGCTATCATCTCATTGGCGCAGGGGTTGAGGGTGTAGATGATGGTGCGGGTAAGTTTGCCCTCGCTATTGAGATGGTCAAAGAAATGAGACATAGCCGTAGCGGTATTGAACTCGCCGATGGAGTCGAAGCCCGTATCGGGGCCTATGGCGTTGAACATACGCGTATTGTTGTTGCGGATAGGGCCATAATGGAACTGCTGTGTCCAGTCGTCGGCAGCGTCCATTTCAGCACTAAGGGTAAGGAAACAATGCTTGAACTGGCGAATCTCCAATGCCGACAGGCTCATGCCACGCATGGCCTTGGAGAAGATGGTCTCAATCTGTGACGCGGTGTATGGCTCGTCGTAGAACTCATCAATGCCGTGGTCGGAAAGACGGCATCCGCAGGCGTTGAAATAGTCATGACGATTCTGGAGGGCATCAACCATATCCTTGAAGTGGACGATGTTCACGCCGGCCTTCTCACCCAGTGTCTGCACATAATCGGCAAAGCCCACCTTGTCAATATTCATGGCCTTGTCGGGGCGCCAGGCGGGCAGCATGTGAATCTGGAAACCGCTTTCCTTGACTTGCTTGTGATAAGTCAGGTCATCTATGGGGTCGTCGGTTGTGCAGACGCACTCAACATTGAAGCGGGACATCAGTCCGCGTGCCGAAAACTCGGGGAGTTTGAGTTTCTCATTACATTCGTCATAGATTTCGCGCGCAGTGGCTGGGCTGAGCACCTTGTCTATGCCAAAACCCGAACGAAGTTCAAGGTGAGTCCAGTGATACAACGGATTGCGGTAGCAGTAGGAAATGGTGTCAGCCCATTTCTCAAACTTCTCCCAATCGGAAGCATCACCGGTAATATATTTTTCATCAACGCCATTGGTACGCATAGCGCGCCACTTGTAATGGTCCTCTCCAAGCCACAATTCGGTAATGCTTGAAAACTGATGATTGTCGGCCACCATTTTAGGGTCAAGATGACAATGATAATCGATAATTGGCATCTTGGCAGCGTGGTCATGGTAAAGATGTTTGGCCGTCTCCGTGTCGAGAAGGAAATCGGCATCCATAAATTGTTTCATACAATAAATCAATTAATATGTTATTTTGGTTGCAAATGTACTGATTTTTTTTGTGCAAGAACCAAAAAAAATGTAAATTTGCATGGAATATATGATTTTGACAAATCATCTTTACATTCTTAATGATGAGAAAAAAAGGAAAAGTACTGCTCATTTACACCGGTGGCACCATTGGAATGGGTGTAAACCCCGCTACCGGCGCCCTGGAGCCATTGGATTTTAAGCATCTTAAAGAGCATTTGCCGGAATTCCAATATATCAAGACTGATATAGACATCTATCAGTTCAATCCGCCAATAGATTCGAGCGACATGAGCACTGACTCATGGATAAAGCTGGTCTCTATCATCGGTGAACAGTATGATATGTATGACGGCTTTGTCATCCTGCATGGTACAGACACCATGGCCTACACCGCTTCGGCCCTATCTTTCCTCTTAGAGAACCTCACCAAACCGGTAATCCTAACCGGAAGCCAGCTGCCATTAGGCCAGTTGCGCACCGACGGCAAGGAGAATATCCTGACGAGTATAGAACTGGCGTCGACCTATCGTCAAGACGGCACCCCGATGGTGCCCGAGGTGTGTATCTACTTCAACGGCCATCTGCTGCGAGGCAACCGTGCCACCAAGCAGAATGCCGACGGGTTCAACGCTTTTGACTCGTTCAACTACCCGCACCTCTGCGATGCGGGAGTCGATTTCACCTTCCACACCCATCACATCCTTACCCCCGACTACAGCAAACCGCTTATCGTGCACAAGGAGATGGACCGCAATGTCATCATCTTCTCCCTCTTCCCGGGTATAGACGAGAATATAGTGAAGCACGTGCTTGAGGCTCCCGAACTCCGGGGTATCATCATGCGCAGTTATGGCAGCGGAAATGCACCTCACTACCCATGGATTGTCAATGAACTGCGCGAGGCGAGCAATCGCGGCGTGGTGGTGGTCAACATTAGCCAATGTATATCGGGCAAGGTGGAAATGGGAAGGTATGATACGGGACGGCAACTGCTCCAGGCGGGCATCATCTCTGGCAGAGACAGCACCGTAGAGGCTGCCGCCACCAAGTTGATGTATCTGCAAGGGAGATACGATGACTCCGAGAAAATCAGAGAGCTGATGGCTCACTCTATAGCTGGTGAACTTACTGAAGTGTAAGCCAAATAGAGATACGAAAGAGGGATATGCTGACAGCATATCCCTCTTTCGTATCTTATAATGAAGTCTCGTCCTATATGCGAAGCTCCTTGAGAATGTTGGCCATCTTCTCCTTGGTCGCAATGGTAGTGGGGACCAAAGGCAGACGCAATACATTTTCGATATATCCCATGTCGTTGAGCAGAGCCTTGACTCCAGCAGGGTTGCCATCAACAAAGAGCAGTTTGTAAAGTTCGGTAAAACGGTGGTGGATGGTTCTGGCGGGGTCGTATTCGCCCTTGAACTCAAGTCTAATCATACGCGAGAACTCCTTGGGCAGTGCATTGCCTATCACAGAGATGACTCCGATGGCGCCACTTGCAACCATAGAGAACGTAAGTGCATCGTCGCCGCTGATGACCTCAAAGCCATCTGGTTTGTTCTTGATGATTTCATCCACCTGCTCAAGCGAGCCGCTCGCCTCCTTGACTCCCACGATGTTGTGGCACTCTCGCGCCAAGCGCACGATAGTCTCAGGCTTCATGTTGACGCCGGTACGTCCTGGCACGTTATACAAAACGATGGGTAGAGGGCTTGCCTGGCTTATTGCCTTGAAATGCTGGTAAAGCCCCTCTTGTGAGGGCTTGTTGTAATACGGGCAGATACTGAGAATACCATCAATTCCAGACCAGTCGGTTTCCTGTATTTCGGCAACAACTTCACGAGTATTGTTGCCACCACAATATTTAAGGATAGGCACTCTGCCATTTGTAATCTCTTTAACGACCTCCGTTATCTTGTCTTTTTCATCACGAGAGAGACAAGGTGCCTCTCCAGTGGTTGCAAGAATACAGAAAAAATCGGCACCGTTATCCAATTGATATCGTATCAGGCGCTGTAACGCAGCATAATCTACTTCACCGTCTTGTGTAAAGGGAGTTATCAGGGCAATACCCAAGCCTTTGAATATGTTTCGTGACATAATAATGTGGTTATTTATGTACAAAGTTACAAGAAATATGGCAAAAGGCAAAGTGGATGCACGTTTTTTTGATTTTTTAATGACCTCCTATCCACAAAAAGACCATGCCCACAAGCACCAACAGCAAATCTATGGCTTTAGACTTCAGGTTCTTCTCATGGAAAAGCAAGGCTCCACACATGAAACTGACGATAACCGAACTGCGGCGTACCATGGAGACGATGGAAATCATGGCGGCAGGAAGGCTCAAGGCATAGAAATAGACAAAGTCGGCGGCGCAGAGAAATACGGAGATGAACACGATGTACCAACTCCATCTGAAGCGCTCGGTCTTCCCCCGCTTCCACCACCAGATGAGAAGGACGATACCCATCATGGCCATCTGGTAGAGATTGTACCAGCTCTGGACAGTCATGCTGTTAAGCGCGAGGCCGCCATTATCGGCAGGTGCCATAAGATACTTGTCGTACAGTCCGCTGGCGGCACCCAACAGTGCTGCTCCGACAAGAAAGATTATCCAGATGTTGTGCTTGAAGTCGATGCCTTCCTTCTTGCTGCTGCGGCTCAGCATAAAGAAAGAGATGATGGCAAAGACCACACCCACCCATTGCCACACATTGAGTCGCTCGCCAAAGAGTAGCAGCGCACCTATCAACGTCATCACGGGGCGTGTGGCATTGATGGGGCCAACGATGGTAAGCGGCAGATGCTTCATGGCAAAATAGCCAAGCGTCCATGACGACAGGACGATACAACTCTTGAGCAGGATATACTTGTGTACCTCCCAACCCTGGGACTGTACGTAAAACATACTCCCCTCTAACAGATGGGAGTTTGCGGACAGAAGAATAAAGGGCAAGAAGATAACAGAAGAAAACAGGGTGTTAAGGAAAAGAACGGGGATGACAGCATTGCCATCGAGAGATTTCTTCTTACATGTGTCATAAAAACCTAACAGCAGCGCTGAAAGGAAAGCAAGACTTAACCAGACCATCACTTATATATTTAATAAACTATATCCCAGAGGAAAAGGGCATGAGCAGGCATGCTCTCGCCCGCATTTTTACGGCTACCGGAAGCTACAACCGCACGGAACTCATCCAGAGTCATACGGCCACGTCCTACCTCGACCAATGTGCCAACCACGGCACGCACCATATTACGCAAGAAACGGTTGGCGCTAATCTCGAAATACCAGCAGCCAGGCTCCTCCATCTTAATCCATTCGGCCTTGGTCAGGTCGCACAACGTGGTCTTGACATCAGCGCCTGCCTTGCAGAAGGAGCCGAAGTCCTTGACATCGAGCAGCAGCCGGGCTGCCTCATTCATAGCTTCGAAATCAAGCTGATAAGGCATCTCCAAGGAATAAAAACGATGGAAAGGATTGCGATGGGTATGTATATAATAATGATAGGTGCGCTTGACGGCAGAGAAACGTGCATGCAAATCGTCTGCGACTTTCCTCACGTCGTGTATGGCTATGTCGCGTGGCATCATCCGGTTCAACTTATAAGCCAATTGGGCTCCATCGAGCTCGCCGTCATAATCAAAATGTGCAACCATCAAATGGGCATGGACACCAGCGTCGGTGCGACCGGCACCCACCACCTCGATGGTGCCTCTCAACAGTGTGGACAATCGTTCTTGAAGAACCTGCTGGACAGATATTCCATTGGGCTGTATCTGCCAACCATGATAGGCGGTTCCGTCAAAACTAAGATAAATAAAATATCGACTCATCATTTGGAATGCAAAGTTAGACAAAATATGCGATACACACAAATGATTAACACATAAAGAGCAACGACCTGAACGCCATCAAAATGAATATTTTCGATAGAAGCGCCGGGCAGCATGGCAATTCCCCTCACGCTGCTGTCCATGGTATGGGCGGCAGATGTGAGAATGGCCACCATCCACCGTTGGATTATGGCGACAGGGGTAAGGAGCAATACGGCAAATGCGGAATAAACTATAATGTACGCGCAAGGCACCACCACAATGTTGGCGAGAAGGAAATAACAGGACAACCGGCCGAAATGGTATAACAGCAATGGTGCCACCGCCAGCTGGGCTGACAAGGAGAGCCACAACAGTGACAGAAACCAGTTGAGTCGGCGTTTGGGTTGAAAGAAGAAGATACCCAAAACGGCCATGAAAGACAACTGAAATCCAACATCCCACAAGGATAAGGGATTGAAGAGAAGGATTACCAGGGCTGTAAACGCCAATGTATTGAATGGCTGATGTGGTCTGTTGTCTAAATCGACAACTGCATACAGGCTAATCATGGTCGCGGCTCTCGTAATGCTGGGCGAAAGTCCGACAAGGATAGTAAATCCCCATATCAACCCAAACAATAAAAGGGCCTTAATGAATTTGATAGTGAGTCTTCCTTTGCCTCCGGTGTAAGCAATCAGAAACTTGGCGATGCCATTCATAATGTAATTGACTATCGCAAACAACACCATCAGATGCAAACCGCTCAAAGCCAGGATGTGACTTGCACCGGAAATAGAGTATTCGTCACGCATTTGGTCGTCAAGGAGACTCTTGTCGCCAATAGTCATCGCGCTAATGAGTGCCAATGTCCTGTCTTCAAGACCCAGACGCCTGTAATTCTCCTGCAAGTTGCCACGCCACATCGTTGCACGCATGCGTATTTTCTCCATGGTTGGCAAATTGCTTATTTTGATTTGCTCGCGTTGCCAGTCTTGCCATACATAAGCGGTCGCATCATAGTGATTGACACGCAGCCAGCGCTGATAATCGAAATGTCCGTCACTGTAGTCTACATCGGCTACAGCTTTCAAGGCGGTGCTGACAACAAGTCCGTCGCCAGGCCTAAGCGTATCGCCATAGAGTTGGGCTTCGCGCAACAGCGTGGCCTTCACCTTTATAGGCTCTGGAGTATTGACAATCCACAAGTCGCACTTGAAAGACTTGTCGGTAATGACGGGTTGGCTGACGACAACAGCCTCATAATAATGTCGCCCGACGGGAATGGCCTTGTTGTAGTCATTCGCGATGGTGACAAGCCAGGCTCCAGCGATGATGGCGCCGACATGGACACTCAGACTTGAAACAATCGGGAAGCGCATGAACCAGCTGCCGATAGCTATAGCGGAAATCAGGAGGACGGCATAGACTGCAAACGGCAACATAAGAATATCGCCCAAAGCTATGCCTAAAATGAACATAACCGCTATCACGAACAGCGGATTGTTACGATAGAAATCTACGCTATATCTCAAGCCTGACTGAATTAGATTTGTTGCAGATAAGCAGCACACTGCTCGGCACAACGCTCACCATCTACGCCGGCAGACACAATTCCGCCTGCATACCCAGCTCCTTCTCCACAAGGGAAAAGGCCCTGGAGTCTCACATGCATAAGCGTTTCCCGGTTGCGAAGTATTCTCACCGGCGAGCTGGTACGTGTTTCCATAGCTATGAGCACCGCTTCATTGGTAAGAAAACCATGAGCCTGGCGACCAAAGGTCTTGAAACCTTCCTGAAGGCGTGATGCAATCGGCTTGGGCATCCAGAAATGCAATGGGCTCGAAATCAATCCAGGCGCATAGCTGCTTGCGGGTAGGTCATAGCTCAATCTGTTGTTCACGAAGTCAGCCATTCGCTGGGCTGGAGCTGTCTGCTGACGGTTTCCTTGTTGCCAACACATCTTCTCAACTTCCTCCTGGTAGTGCATAACGGCCAATGGATTATCTGCATCGATATCCTCGGGACGCAACTCGACAACCATACCCGAATTGCTCCACTTGGTTCCACGGTTGGCGGGGCTCATACCATTGACAACGATTTGCTCGGGTCCTGTTGCAGCGGGTATTACAAAACCGCCGGGACACATGCAAAAGCTATAAACGCCCCTTCCGTCAACCTGAGTGACCATGCTATACTCTGCAGCAGGAAGGTATTTGCCGCGACCTTGCTTACTGTGATATTGTATCTGGTCTATAAGTATGGCGGGATGCTCGAGTCTTACACCGACAGCAATGCCTTTGGCCTCTATCTCAATATTGTCACGATAAAGATAGCGATAAACGTCGCGAGCACTATGACCCGTGGCAAGAATGACAGGACCATTCCAGCAACGTTGCTCACCTGTATTCAGATCTACCGCTTCTACACCGACCACGGTATCACCCTTGGTGATGAGGCTGGTCATTTTGGTCTGGAAATGCACCTGACCGCCACATCCAAGGATAGTGTTGCGCATGTTTTCTATAACTCGGGGCAACTTGTCTGTACCTATATGAGGGTGGGCGTCAACCAGAATGGATGTGGAGGCACCGTGCTGACAGAATACATTAAGTATCTTGTCGACATTGCCACGCTTCTTGCTGCGTGTAAACAACTTGCCATCCGAGTAAGCGCCAGCTCCGCCTTCGCCAAAACAATAGTTGGACTCTTCATCCACCTTTTGGATTTTGGCAATGAGTGCCATATCACGCTTACGGTCATGGACATTCTTTCCACGCTCAAGCACAATCGGCTTATACCCAAGTTCTATCAGTCGCAAAGCAGCAAACAAGCCGCCGGGGCCCTCTCCTATCACGAGCACCTGAGGCTTTTCATCTACCTGGGGATAGACGGTGCGTTGGAAGTCACCGGAAGGAAACTCATTGATGTAGACTCTGACCGTGAGGTTGATGAATATATTACGTTGACGGGCATCTATCGACCGTTTGACAATGCGCGTGGTCGTAACCTTCGTCACATCGACGCCCTTTTCGTCTGCCAAAAACTGTAATATACTCTGCTCGCTTGCCGCGACTTGCGGCGTAACTCTTATCTGGTAATCGGTGGTCATATCTATACTATATATTATTCTGACAGGCCGCATTCCAAAGACCTATCTCATCTGCAAAAATACATCATTTATGTTAATCACACAATCTATTACAAATAAAAATGCCAGATGTGGACAAAAAAAGAGGATGGTTGCTCAAACAACCACCCTCTCCATATATAAATTTAATAATGTTAGTCAAGCCACTTCACATAGCAGAAGTCCTGACGATGGGGCAGCTCAGCATTCTTGGGATACATACGAACACAAGTACGGAAGGCACCAGCAACATCGGGTTCAACATTTACCTCGAAGATATAGTTATTGCCCTCGTGGCCAACTACCTCAAACGGATGAACGCTGTAAACCTGGCGACCATCAGGAGTAAGTTCGTTGTTGAGCGAAACAAGCTCCAGACCAACAGCATCCACAAGGCCCTGCTCGTCGATGACATATCTCAGTTTGTAGCCTACTCCGGTCTCGCCGCCATTATCAAGGAGAGCTGTCTCCTTAGACACAACGTTGATACTATCCCAACGCTCGGCAACGGTTTCCTTCCACTGAGCCAGGTCCTTAGCCAGACGATTGTTGTCGGCAGCCAGCTTGTGGTAGCGTGCAGCCTGGGCGTTGTAGAACTTAGTGTAGTAGTCATCCAACTGACGCTTCATGGTGTAGTGGGGAGCGATAGTGGCGATAGAGTTCTTGATTACCTTAATCCAACCCTCACTATAGCCCTTCTTAGACTTCTTATAGTAGAGAGGAATAATCTCATTCTCGAGCAGACCATAGATTGTAGCTGCGTCGAGCTGGTCCTGATAACCCTGGTTCTGATAGGTACGCTTCTCGGGGAGAGCCCAACCGGCACCCTCACGATAGCCTTCAACCCACCAGCCATCAAGAACAGAGAGGTTAACCACACCGTTCATCTCGGCCTTCTCACCAGAAGTACCAGAAGCCTCGAGAGGACGGGTAGGAGTATTCATCCAGATATCAACACCAGATACCAAGCGACGGGCAAGCTGCATATCGTAGTCCTCAAGGAAGATAATCTTGCCGAGGAACTCTGGACGCTGGCTGATTTCAAAGATCTTCTTGATAAGTCCCTGTCCGGCACCGTCGGCGGGGTGAGCCTTACCAGAGAAGAAGAAGAGAACTGGATGCTCGGGGTCGTTAACAATCTTGCTGAGGCGTTCCAGGTCGGTGAAGAGCAGGTGGGCGCGCTTGTAAGTAGCAAAACGACGGCAGAAGCCAATCATCAGCGCGTTGGGGTTGATGCGCTCAAGCAGGGATACCACGCGAGCAGGGTCGCCCTGGTTGCGGAGCCATGTCTGGGTAAACTTCTCACGGATATAGCTAATGAGCTTCTTCTTGAGAGCCATACGGGTCTCCCAGATTTCATCGTCTGGAACGTTGTAGATACCATGCCAGATAGACTCATTGCTCTGGTCGCTCATGAACGACTCGTCGAAATACTTGTCATATACCTTACGCCACTCTGTCGCTGTCCATGATGGGAAGTGAACGCCATTGGTAACATAGCCCACTGAGTTTTCCTCTGCAAAATATCCCTTCCACAAGGGCTGGAACATCTGCTGGCTAACCCAGCCATGGAGTTTGCTCACGCCATTGATACCCTGGCAGGTGTTGCAAGCGAATGTTGACATACAGAAACGCTCACTGTGGTCATCTGGATTCTGACGACCCATGCCGATAAACTCATCCCAACTGATGCCGAGACGTGAAGGATAGCCGCCCATGTACTTGCCAAACAGAGACTCATCGAAGTAGTCGTGACCGGCAGGCACAGGAGTGTGAACGGTATAGAGTGAAGAAGCCTTAACCAGCTCCATAGCCTGGTTGAAGGTAAGGCCATTGTCAACATAGTCGCAGAGACGCTGCAGGTTGCACAGGGCAGCGTGGCCCTCATTGCAGTGATAGATGTCCTTGGTAATTCCGAGCTTCTTCAGAGTAAGGATACCACCAATACCCAGCAGGATTTCCTGCTTCAGACGGTTCTCCCAGTCGCCGCCATACAGTGAATGGGTGATAGGACGGTCAAACTCAGAGTTCATATCATTGTCGGTATCGAGCAGATAGAGCTTGATACGGCCAACGTTTACCTGCCAAACATAAGCATGTACCTGATAGTTCATATAGGGTACGTCTACCACAACAGGGTTGCCATCCTTGTCCAGAACACGCTCAATAGGAAGAGAATTGAAGTTCTGGGCGTCGTATTTGGCAATCTGCTGGCCGTCCATACTCAGACTCTGAGTGAAGTAGCCGAAGCGATAGAGGAAACCTACGGCACAGAGGTCTACATTACTGTCAGAAGCCTCCTTGAGGTAGTCACCAGCCAGCATACCGAGACCACCGGAGTAAATCTTGAGCACCTGGTTGAGACCATATTCCATACAGAAATAAGCTACAGAAGGACGACTGGCATCGGGCTTGACGTTCATATAGGTCGTAAACTTCGCATATACATCCTTGATTTTCTTCATCAGCTTTGTATCGTTCACGATTTCGACCTTGCGATCATAGCTTAATCTCTCCAGAAGAAGCACTGGGTTGTGTCCAACTTCCTCATAGAGCTTTTCATCGAGACACTTAAACATGTTACGTGCTTCGTAGTTCCAGCCCCACCACATGTTGTGAGCGAGCTCATCCAGACATTTTAATTTTTCTGGCAATCTTGATTTGATTGTCAACTCCTTCCATTTCGGCTCGTTGACATAATCTGACTTTATCTTCATATATGTAATTTATTAGTATTACCTTATTAAAATATATTATCTCTTTGCAGACTTGGAGAGTGCGATGTCGTAGGCTTCCTTGTAGTAGGCGATGAATTTGCTCCACAATGCCTTCTTGGAGAGGCGCACTGCCGCATCGCGGCATGTCTTTACCTCGTCGGGCGACATGGCTGCAAACTCTCTAATGGTCTCACAAAGCTCGTCGGCCACATTATTATAATTATAGTCGGTACGATGCACCACCTTGACGCCATCTCTGAGTTCGCTGTCTGCCCCCTTTACCTGGTTGGCCCACAGTCCGAAGCCTGCCAAATCGGTAGTGATACAAGGCACATGGAAAGCGATGGCCTCAAGCGGGGTATAGCCCCAAGGCTCGTAGTATGAGGGATAGACGCAGAGGTCATTGCCGAGCACTACGTCATAGTATGGCATATCGACGATGCCGTCGTCGCCAGTAAGATAACAAGGGATGAATATCACTTTGACCTTGTCATCGAGACGGTTGTGCATGTCGAGATAGTTCATCATGCCGAGCACCTTGTCGTCATTGGCATTGTGCAGCCAATGGGTGACTCTCGGATTGTCGAGGGGCGTATCAAAAGTCTTGCCTTGTTCCATCAGCGCGAGGCGTTCCTGCAAGTCCTGACGGCCCATGCCTACCCAGCCCGGCACTTCGATGAAGGCGAGCACATTGCGGTTGAGTCTGTCATTGTGGCGCAGACGGTTGAGAGAGTCGATGAAGACATCGATGCCCTTGTTGCGGAACTCATAACGACCGCTTGTCGACACGATTACGGTGTCGTCGTCCAGACTGGTACCCATCAGCGCGTTGGCTATGTTCAGGAGTTTGGCTCTTGCCAACTTCCTCTTGCGGGTAAACGCAGCGCCCTTGGGCACAAAGTCGTTTTCAAATCCATTGGGCAGAACCACATCTACGGGCTTGTCCAGCAACTCCTTGCACTCCAGAGCGGTAATGTCGCTCACAGTAGTGAAGCAGTCAACGTTGTGGGCAGTACGCAATTCGATGGAATGTTTGGACTGCATATTGAGTTCATCAGCCATCTGATTGCCATTGTAAGCGTCGAGATACTGATAGAGCGGCTTGTTGTTGCCGGCGATGCTTCGACCTATACTTGTGGCATGGGTGGTGAATATAGTGGCTATCTCGGGCACCTTGCTCTTGACGTACAGCAGACCGAGACCATTCATCCACTCATTGCCATGATATACCACGCGACGGTTGCCATTGATGTAGTAACGATAGAAGCTCTCTACCACTCGGCCGGCAGCATAGGAGAACATCGAGGCTTCGTCGTAATCGCCATAGGCATGCAGACTATCCACCTGATAGTGTTCCCACAACCAAGTGTATATATCATTCTTCTGAGCGAAGAATGGTTTGAAGTCAACTAAGATTGCTATAGGATTGCCGGGTACATTCCATCTACCCACGCGTAAAGCCAATTCCTTCTCCTGATTAACCCAATCAATGTAAAGCCGCTTGTCTTCTGTAAAATAGGGAGTTTCCTCTCCAAAATCAGGACCTATAAAAATGAGATTGTCACCGAGTTCTTTCTGTAGTGTGAGGGCACGCGACGAGAGTACTGTGTAGATACCGCCAACCTTATTGCAAACCTCCCAACTCGACTCAAATATATATTCCGGAAACAATAATGTTCTCTTCATAACTATTTATAATACGACGCAAAGGTAATCTAAAAATCGCAGAATAAGAAATTTATGTGTTAAAATCTTCAAATATAGGCACGTTTCTTGATTTGGAATTGCTAACTTTGCCCCTGAAAAGAGCAAAAACCATCTTTGGAAGTAACGAAATGAAAAAAACATACACCATCATTATCTTGCTTTTGGCAGCGCTAAACTCTATTGCGCAGTCAACCAAGAACTTCAGCGGAAAGTTTGTCAACGAAGAGTTGGGGATATACCTGGTAATAGATTTTTACCAAAACAACGTGGTCGTGCCCAACCAGGAAATATACGGTGCCATGCCGGGCTTTCTGGGCGACTACAAAGACGGCCGCAAATGGCTCATTACAGACGCCAGAACCAACCACAGCGACACCGCAGCCCAGCTCGACATGGTCAATGACTATGGAAGCGAAGACCTGAAGGCAGAGCTGGTCATCGGCAAGGACGGCATCTGCATCCTGAAGCAGCTCAAGGGAAGCGCGCTGAAGGTGGCACGCAACCGCAAGTGGGTGAAGCTGCCCAAGCAGATTGTGTTCCAGAGAAAATAGGTTTGCATCGTTTATCTGCAAGCCCCCACCCCACTCTCTGTATACAAATATAAATAGGTATAAGAGACGCGCGCCTCTCCACAAGTCACGATCTTGTGAATGACAGGCGCGTTGGCGATGCCAACTTTAACCCTCATCTGCCTACGAGACGGCTTTGCGCAGATTGCAAAGCGCGAATTCTGCAAATCGCAGTTTGCAATGATGGTTTCAAGTCATGAAATCACCAAATCGCGCTTCAAAATCATATTAAAAGCCATCGCGGATAATTTCGCCGTTTCGTCCTTCATGTAACTTGCGACATGTAGAATATCATGAAGGAGCATCGTGGCGGCAAAAACGATTTGCAATGATTTGGCTGCAATGATATCGGTCGAAACGTTGTCGGTTACAGAGAAAATGATTACCTTTGTAACTAAGGAGATTACTGCAACACTTATGAAGGATTGTTTTACATTCAAGCAGTTTGTGGTCAAGCACGACATGTGCGCCATGAAAGTGGGCACCGATGGTGTGCTCTTGGGCAGTTGGGCCGACGGCGGCGACAGGATATTGGATATCGGCACAGGCACCGGCCTCATCGCCCTGATGATGGCCCAGCGCTTTGACGGCGCGCATATCGACTGTATCGACATCGACCCCAAGGCTTGCCAGCAGGCTCGGGGCAATGTCGCTGACAGTCGTTTTGCCTCGAGAATCAATGTATATCACAGCGATGTGTCATCATTTGAACCACCACAACAATATGACAGCATCGTGTGCAACCCTCCCTTCTTTTCAGAGTCACTGAAATGCCCCGACGAGCAGCGCTCCATGGCACGCCACACCGACTCGCTGCTTCCCCAAGACCTCTTCCGGCATGCCTATAGACTACTTGCCCCCAACGGATTGCTATCGATAATCATCCCCACCGACCAGTCGGCCGTCTTCCTGCAGGAAAGCAGCATCGCAGGGTTCTTCATCCACAAGAAAACACTAATCAAGACGACAGAGAAAAAAACTGCCAAACGCATGTTGGTTACGTTTGGCAAACTCCAGACCGACTCCTATCAGGAGGAGTGTCACGTCCTCATGGAGGGAGGTGACCGTTCTGCTTGGTATAAAGCACTGACAGAAGAGTTTTACCTATAAAAACATCTGTCAGATATTCAATTTGCGTTGCAGCACTTTGCTGAGCGCCAGCACATGGCGTCCCTGCTTCGACAAGTCGTCACGCACGATATTTATCTCATTGAATATCTGCGCTGCGGCGCTCTGGAAGGCATTAGGCTTGCGCTTGCTTCGGTCGGCATAAGGGTTCACGACGATATTGATGCCCTTCTCCTGCAGCGTAACCTCAACGTCGGCGTCGGTCATAACAGGGTCACCGTCGAAATGTATCATCCCGGGCTTGGAGCGGTGTATATGCAGATGTTTGGTTCTGAATGTCTTGATTTTGGAGCTCTGGTCGAGCGTCTTATTGAACATGTCAATGCTTATCTGCGGCGCTTCGAGCAGGTCGAATGGCTCCATGATGATTACATCCATCAGTCCGTCGCTCATGGATGCCTGTGGCGCAATGTAGCAATTGTTGCCATACTGCGACGCATTGGCACAAGAGACCAGGAAAGCCTTATAAGTAGCGGTCCCGTTCTCATCACATATCTCGTAAGTCTCTGGCTGGTACTTCAGTCCTTCCTCCAGAACCTTCTGGACATAAGTGATGGGGCCACGCTTGCCAGCTTCGGCAAACTTGTGACTGACACAAGCGTCGAAACCCATTCCACAAGTACAGAAGAAGGGATAGCCATTGATGACACCATAGTCGAGCGGTCGTATCTGGCACAGATTGATTATCTCGAGCGCCTTCCGGATATTGATAGGTATCATCAGGTGGCGCGCAAGACCATTGCCCGAACCACAGGGGATAATGCCCAAAGCCGTATGGGAATGTACGATGGCGCGACCTACCTCATTGACGGTCCCATCGCCACCAACAGCCACGCAGACATCAACCCCATCAGCGGCAGCCTGCCTTGCCAGTTGCTCGGCATGACCCGCATACTCGGTAACGCGAATCTGACAATCAAACTTGCTGCTGTCTATATATTTGTCGATTAACGGCGCAATGCCATCCTTACTCGTAGTACCCGAAATAGGGTTCATTATGAATAATACTTTCAACTTCATAAATGAATCTTTAACTGCAAAAGTACAAAAAAGCTTTCCATATTTCTTCACAAACGGTATTATTTTTATCAAAAAGAGTTATTTCTTATCACATTTCGCTCTTTTATAAGTTTTTTTTGTACCTTTGCACAAAATTTGACTAATAACGAGAGTTTAAAATGGGACAATTACAAGAAAGGTATAAGAATTACCGAGAGCCACAGAAGTATATGGCTGCAGGAGTGTATCCATATTTCCGTGCAATAACCAGCAAACAGGGTCCAGAAGTAGAAATGGACGGCCACAAGGTATTGATGTTTGGCTCAAACGCCTATACAGGTCTTACCGGTGACGAGAGAGTTATCGAGGCCGCCCACAAAGCGCTTGATAAATACGGATCCGGATGCGCCGGTAGCCGTTTTCTGAATGGTACTCTTGACATTCACGTACAATTAGAAAAAGAACTCGCCGAGTTTGAACATAAAGACGACGCTCTATGCTTTGCCACAGGTTTCTCAGTCAACGCTGGCGTTATCGCAATGGTGGTAGGCCGTGGAGATTATATTATCTGTGACGACCGCGACCACGCAAGTGTCGTTGACGGCCGCCGTCTGTCATTTGCCACTCAGCTCCACTACAAGCACAACGACATGGAAGATCTGGAGCGCGTGCTTCAGAAACTGCCCAAAGAGGCCATCAAGCTCATCGTAGTCGATGGCGTTTTCTCTATGGAAGGTGATTTGGCCAAGCTGCCCGAAATCGTTGAACTCAAGCATAAATACAACTGTTCGCTCATGGTAGACGAGGCACACGGCCTTGGCGTATTCGGCAAGCAGGGACGCGGAGTCTGCGACCACTTCGGTCTGACCGACGAGGTAGACCTCATCATGGGCACATTCTCGAAGAGCCTTGCATCGATTGGCGGCTTCATTGCCGGCGATGCAGACACCATCAACTTCCTGCGCCACAGCTGCCGTACTTATATCTTCAGTGCCAGCGACACTCCCGCTGCTACCGCTGCTGCTCTCGAGGCTCTGCACATCCTTCAGGAGGAGCCCTCGCGTCTGGAGCACCTTTGGGATGTGACCAACTATGCTCTGAAGCGTTTCAAGGAAGAAGGCTTTGAAATCGGAGATACCGAAAGTCCTATCATACCTCTCTATGTAAGAGACATCGAGAAGACCTTTATGGTTACCAAGCTGGCCTTTGACAACGGTGTGTTCATCAACCCCGTTATCCCACCAGCCTGCGCACCACAGGATACGCTGGTAAGATTTGCCCTTATGGCATCTCACACCCAAGAACAGGTTGAGCGCGGTGTTCAGATATTGAAGAAAGCATTCAAAGAACTTGAGATAATCAAGTAACAATAATGACAAACAATCGGAATAAGCTGATAGAACGACGTTCTGTCAGCTTATTTCTTTTCAAGATAAAGAGAGTCACGATTATTTGTTCGTTTCAATTATTATTACTAACTTTGCTGCGTAAATATACATATTATAATAAAGTATAAGTTATGCTTACATTAAAACTTATCAGTGAAGAAACCGAGCGCGTGGTGCGCGGGTTGGAAAAGAAACACTTCAAAGGTGCTCGTGAAGCCATCGAGAAGGTACTGGAGTACGACAAGCTACGTCGTGAAACCCAGCAGAAATTAGACAACAACAAGCAACAACAGAACCTGCTGTCCAAGCAGATAGGCCAGTTGATGAAAGACGGCAAGAAGGACGAGGCCTATTCGACCAAGGAACAAGTTGCCGAGCTCAAATGTACCGACAAGGCTCTGCAAGAGATTATGGCAAAGGCACAGCAGGATATGACAGACATACTGCTCACCATCCCTAACATACCCAACGACGACGTGCCCGAAGGCAAGGATGCCGCTGACAACGTGGTAGTCAAAGAAGGAGGCCCCATGCCCGAACTTCCCGAAGACGCTCCTTGCCACTGGGATTTGCTCAAGAAATATAATCTGGTTGATTTTGACCTCGGCGTCAAGATTACCGGCGCCGGTTTCCCTCTCTATATCGGCAAGATGGCACGTTTCCAGCGCGCTCTCGAGGCTTTCTTCCTCGACGAGGCCCGCAAGAGCGGTTATCTGGAGATACAGCCTCCCTACGTAGTGAACGAAGCCAGCGGATATGGCACCGGCCAGCTGCCCGACAAGGAAGGCCAGATGTATCACGCCAATCTGGACAATCTCTATCTCATCCCTACTGCTGAAGTTCCTGTTACCAACATTTTCAGAGACGAGATACTGGACGAGAAGGACCTGCCCATCAAGCGCTGCGCCTATTCAGCCTGTTTCCGTCGTGAAGCAGGAAGCTATGGCAAGGACGTAAGAGGTCTCAACCGTCTCCATCAGTTTGACAAGGTTGAAATTGTACGCATCGACACTCCCGAACATTCATACCAAAGTCTGAACGAAATGCTCGACCATGTAGAGGGGCTGCTGAAGAAGCTGGAACTCCCCTATCATATTCTGCGTCTGTGCGGCGGTGACATGAGTTTCACCTCTGCCATCTGCTATGACTTCGAAGTATGGAGTGCTGCACAAAAGCGTTGGCTTGAGGTTTCGTCAGTATCCAACTTTGAGAGTTATCAGGCCAACCGCCTGCACTGCCGTTTCCGTCGCAATGACACTAAGAAGATAGAAATCTGCCACACACTCAATGGCTCGGCCCTGGCTCTTCCACGTATTGTAGCCGCTATCATTGAGAACAACCAGACACCTGAAGGCATCCGCGTTCCTCGTGTACTGGTACCCTACTGCGGCTTCGAGATGCTCGACGACAAGAATTTCTAATTCCACCTTATTATATATGGGGTAAGGGCGAACAGCCCTTCCCCACTTGTTAACAACAAGAAATCATCATTCCACCATGTTCAAACTTATTTCCAAAAAACAATATTCAGAGAGAGTATTCTGCCTTGAAATAGAAGCGCCGCTTATAGCAAGAAGCTGCAAAGCCGGCAACTTCATCATCATCCGCGTCGACAAGAACAGCGAACGCGTACCCTATACTATCGCCATGTCAGATGCCGACAAAGGAACCCTTACTCTGGTAGTACAGGAAGTAGGTCTCTCTTCTACCAAATTGTGCCGATTGGAACCAGGCGCATATATAGAAGACGTAGTAGGCCCGTTGGGAACTCCATCAAAAATCGAGAACTACGGAACCGTGCTTTGTGCTGGAGGCGGCATTGGAATAGCCGCAATATTACCGATTCTTACCGCGCTGAAAAAAGCCGGTAACCGAGTAGTATCGGTACTGGCCGGTCGCACAAAGGAACTGGTGATAATGGTGGACGAAGTCGCCCAATACTCAGACGAGGTCATCATCATGACCGACGATGGTTCGTGGGGCGAAAAAGGTGTGGTCACCGCAGGTATGGAAAAGGTTATCAAGCGCGAGCATGTCGACAAGGTGCTTGCCATCGGACCTCCCATCATGATGAAGTTCTGTTCCTTGATGGCACAAAAGTACAATATCCCTAACGACGTCTCTCTGAACACGATTATGGTAGACGGAACCGGCATGTGTGGAGCATGCCGACTGACTATTGGCGGAAAGACGAAGTTTGTATGTATCGACGGCCCTGAGTTTGACGGCAACCTTGTAGATTGGGATGAAATGTTCAAGCGTATGGGTACTTTCAAGGCCGTTGAACGCGTGGAGATGGAACACTATGCCGAACACGTAACTATTCCCGTAGCTGAAGAGAAAGAGAGCTGTGCTGACAGCAATAGCTGCAAGTGTAACAATATTGCCGAAGCATGTGACCTCACAGACCGCAACGCTGCATGGCGTGAAGAACTGAGAAAGGCGAAGAGTGCCAAAGAGCGCAAGGCGATTGCCCGCGTGGTAATGCCCGAACTGGATGCCACCTATCGCGCCACAACACGACTGGAAGAGGTCAACAAAGGCCTCACCAAAGAGATGGCTCTCGTTGAGGCTCAACGCTGTCTGGACTGTGCCAAGCCTGGATGCGTGGAAGGTTGTCCTGTAAGTATCAACATCCCCTCATTCATCAAGAATATAGAGCGCGGCGAATTCCTCGCTGCTGCCAAGGTGCTGAAACAAACCTCGGCTCTGCCCGCCGTATGTGGCCGCGTATGCCCCCAGGAAAAACAATGTGAAAGCAAATGTATACATCTCAAGATGAACGAACCAGCTGTGGCCATAGGTTATCTTGAGCGTTTCGCCGCCGATTATGAACGTGAAAGCAATAGCATCGCACTGCCGGATATGGCACCCAAGAACGGCATCAAAGTAGCGGTTGTCGGTTCGGGGCCTGCCGGTCTGAGTTTCGCTGGCGAAATGGCCAAACACGGCTTTCACGTACATGTATTCGAGGCACTTCACGAAATTGGCGGTGTGCTGAAGTATGGTATTCCCGAATTCCGTTTGCCCAATAAGATTGTCGATGTTGAGATAGACAATCTCCGCAAGATGGGCGTGGAGTTCCAAACCGACTGTATTGTAGGCAAGACCATAACAGTAGAGCAGCTCGAAGAACAGGGATTCAAGGGAATATTCGTCGCTTCAGGCGCAGGATTACCCAACTTCATGAACATCCCTGGCGAAAACTACATCAATATTATGTCATCCAACGAGTATCTGACCCGAGTAAATCTGATGGATGCCGCCAATGAACGGACAGACACACCCATCAATATCGGCAAGAAGGTGCTGGTTGTAGGCGGTGGAAACACGGCAATGGACTCTTGTCGCACGGCAATGCGCTTGGGAGCAGATGTCACCCTCGCCTACCGCAGGTCGGAGACAGAGATGCCTGCCCGTCTGGAAGAAGTAAAGCATGCCAAAGAGGAAGGCATCAACTTCCTTACACTCCATAATCCCAAAGAATATCTGGCTGATGAAGAAGGACGCGTGAAGGCTGCCGTACTCGATATCATGAAGCTGGGCGAACCCGACGCAAGCGGAAGAAGAAGCCCTATAGCTACTGGGGAAACACTGACAATAGAATGTGACCAGGTAATTGTTGCTGTGGGCGTATCGCCCAACCCACTTGTACCCAAGTCGATACCCGGCTTGGAACTGGGGCGAAAGAATACCATCGTCGTGAACGAACAGATGCAGAGCAGTCGTCCAGAACTGTATGCCGGCGGCGATATAGTAAGAGGTGGCGCTACCGTAATTCTGGCAATGGGCGACGGGCGTCGCGCTGCCAAGAACATGGCTGAGCGCCTAATCAACATGTCTAACGACAACAAATAAAGAAAAGAAAATGAACGGGTTGTACACCATCATTCTACTTATACTGAGCAACGTATTTATGACATTGGCCTGGTACGGCCATCTGAAAATACAGCAAACCGGCCTCTCACGCGACTGGCCACTAATTGGGGTTATCGTCTTCTCGTGGTCTATCGCATTCTTGGAATACTGTTGTCAGGTTCCTGCCAATCGCATAGGTTATGATGGCAATGGAGGCCCATTCTCGCTCGTACAGCTCAAGGTGATTCAAGAATGCGTCAGTCTGGTCGTGTTTGCCATTATAGCCAACATCCTCTTCCAAGGCCAGAACTTGCACTGGAACCACATTCTTGCTTTTCTGCTCATTATCTGTGCAGTTTATCTTGTGTTTATGAAATAGTATAACCATTATGAAGAAACTGATTATATTGATGATGCTCATTTCTGCCTGCGTGTCAACACAAGCCCAAAAGCATCGCAGAGTTAAACGGCCGGCTATCAAGGTGGAGACAGAGCCATCTCCCGAAAAGAAGCTATACGCATCCATGTTGCCATCAACCGCAAAAATCATGTTTATTGACAGTCTGGTGGTAGACAGAGACTCGTTCCTGACAAAGATTCCTCTCAATAAGGAGTCTGGCGAAATCATGTCTTACAACAAATTCTTCAACAAGGCCAAGAAAACATCAGTAATGATGTCGGTCTATATCAATGAATTTGGAGACCAAGCCTATTATGCGGAAGGAGACACTGTCAGAGGGAATACACTCTATCGCTTGGACTGGCTTGGCGAGAAATGGGGTAAACGCACCAAGGTAGAAGGCATCGACTCTGCCTTCCATCAAATCAATTATCCGTTTGTCTTGTCTGACGGTATCACTCTATTCTTCTCGGCAAAGGGAGCCAACAGTGTTGGCGGTTACGATATCTTCACAACTACATTCGACAGCGACAGCGGCAAGTTCTATGAGCCCCAGAATTATGGTTTCCCCTTCAATTCCACAGCCAATGACTACTTCCTTGCCATCGACGAGTATGACAATATAGGATGGTTGGTAAGCGACCGCAACCAGCCAAAGGGCAAGGTGTGTATCTATACTTTCATCCCACCTACTCTCCGCAAAAGTTTTGAAGAGGATGACTTGACGGAAGATGAGCTCAAAAAGTATGCCAATATCCAAAGCATCGCCGACACATGGAAATTTGGCAACCGCGCAGAAGGGCTGCAAAAGAAGGCCAATCTGCTGGAACGACAGGCAGCCAAGTCAAGTGACGAGTATTTCTCCTTTGTCATCAATGACAAGCTAGTCTATCATCGCCTGGATAACTTCAAGAGCAAAGCAAACCGCCAGCAATTCCTGATGCTCAACGGACAAAAGGCACTCTATCGCAAAAAGATGGAAGAGCTTGACAAGATGAGGCTGAATTATGAAAGTCTCTCGAAAGCACAGAAAGCAAAAGTATCTACTGACATCATCAATAAAGAACAAGAAACAGAACAACTGCTCAACACAATTACTGAGACAGAAAAGAGAATAAGAAACTCTGAGAACAAACTTATTAACAGATAACTATTATGAAGTATTTTGCTGAATCTGAATTAATTATTAACCCAGATGGTAGCATTTTCCATCTGCACGTTAAGCCTGAACAGCTCGCTGACAAGATTATTCTCGTTGGCGACCCTGGCAGAGTTGCACTGGTTGCCTCTCATTTTGAGACCAAGGAGTGTGAAGTAGAAAGCAGAGAGTTCAAAACCATCACAGGTACATATAAAGGAAAACGTATCACTGTACAAAGCACAGGTATTGGCTGTGACAACATCGATATCGTTGTGAATGAGATGGACGCCTTGGCCAACATTGACTTCAAGACGAGACACGAGAAGGAAACCTTCAAGCAACTCACATTTGTACGTATTGGTACATGCGGCGGTCTCCAGCCATACACACCTGTTGGAACATTTGTTGCCAGCGTGAAAAGCATCGGTTTCGACGGATTGCTCAACTTCTATGCCGGACGTAACGACGTATGCAACCTCGAACTTGAGGAGGCATTTAAGAAGCACATGAATTGGAGTCCACTTCTCTCTGCGCCCTACGTGATTGATGGTGATAAAGAGTTGGTAGACCGCATTGCTGGAGAAGATATGGTAAGAGGCATAACCATCGCATGTGGTGGTTTCTTCGGCCCCCAGGGTCGTGAATTGAGAATTCCTCTGGCAGACCCTCATCAGAACGAGAAGGTAGAGAGCTTTGTATATGGCGACTTGCGCATAACCAATTTTGAAATGGAATCCAGCGCGCTCGCCGGCCTCTCCGCTCTCATGGGCCACAAAGCCATGACTTGCTGTATGGTAATTGCCAACAGGGTGGCCAAGGAAGCTAATGCTAATTACAAGAATTCTATCGACAATCTTATCATAGAAGTACTTGATAGAATCTAGTCTGACCTGACAGACATCTCGTATAAAACGAACAGCGTCATACTATTGTCCTACGTGAGAAACAAGAGACAACGGTATGACGCTGATAGAATATAGCAACACCACCATCGGCGTGGATATATATTAGAGGTACATATACATATTTATTATATAGATGATGAACAACGATACTATATGCGCTCTGGCCACACCTGCAGGCGGAGCCATCTCACTCATAAGAATCAGCGGTGACAGAGCGATTGACATTGCTGACATGGTGTTTATATCAAGCTCGAAGAGGCCTCTAAAATCTGCACGCCCAAACACAATACATTTCGGCAACATCATAGACTCCAACGGCGAGGTTGTCGATGAAGTCCTTGTTAGTGTATTCCATGCACCCCATTCCTATACAGGAGAAGATTCTATTGAAATCTCATGCCATGGGTCTACGTTCATAGCCGCCACGATTCTCAGAATACTTATTGAAAAAGGCTGTCGCCAAGCTACACCCGGAGAATACACTATGCGCGCTTACCTCAATGGAAAAATGGACCTTAGTCAGGCAGAAGCCGTGGCAGACCTCATTGCGTCTACCAATAAAGCTGCTCATAAGATAGCCATGTCCCAGCTCAAAGGTCACTTCAGCAACGACTTGGCCATACTTCGTGACAAGCTGTTGAAAATCACGTCTCTGCTTGAGCTCGAACTTGACTTCTCCGACCATGAGGAGCTGGAATTTGCTGAGCGGGGCGAATTGCTTGCTTTGGCCGAAAGCATTGAGAACAAGATTGATAGTCTGTGCAAATCATTCGAGAGTGGCAATGCCATCAAGGAAGGCGTCGCCGTTGCTATCATAGGAAAGACAAACGTTGGCAAGAGCACGTTGCTTAACAGATTGTTAGGCGAAGATAGAGCCATCGTCAGCGACATCCACGGCACCACTCGCGATGTGATTGAGGACACTACGACTATTAATGGCATCAAGTTCAGGTTTATTGATACCGCCGGTATCCGAAATACAGATGATGCCATTGAACAACTTGGTATTGAACGAACATTCGAGAAACTCAAGCAGGCGACCATCATACTCTGGCTGACCGACCAAGACACCTTTGACGAAGAAGAGCAAACTGCAATCGACGCCATTGATACCAATCAGAAGGTTATCATCGTCCGGAATAAAATAGACCACAACGCCTACACCCAGTCTCCCACTCAAGCCAAAGGCGTATTCCGCCAGATTGGCATCAGTGCCAAGTACGGTACAAATCTGGAAGGACTGAAACAAACCATATACCAGGCCGCCAACATTCCCGAGATACATGAAAACGACTATCTCGTCACTTCCGCCCGTCATTACTATTCGCTGCGCCAGTCTCAAGAAGCATTGCAGAGAGTAATCGAAGGTCTCTCCGCAAATCTTTCAGGCGACCTTATAAGCGAAGACCTACGCCAAGTCCTCTTTCATCTTTCCGAAATCACGGGCAATACCATCACCACGGATGAAGTCCTTGGCAATATCTTCTCTCATTTCTGCATCGGAAAATAGACCGCCTGACCATACTTGCAAAACGTTTTTATAACTGCTTATAAGCCACCATTTTGGTGGCTTTTTTAGTTTTACACTTTCCATTTGAAATTTGTTGATACCAGTTTTTCGTAAGCCATCAGTAAACCCCGTATTGCAGGGTTCCTTCTAAAATATTGGAGATATTTTCAAAATCTTGTAGGGTTCTCCAAGATTCTTGGAATAAGTCAGGAATCTTGGAGAATCTTCAAAGGATGTCACAGGATGCCCTTCTGCTTGAGATTGTGCGGAAGCAGTTCCATCAGGTCGCGTGAGTAGTCATTGTCGTATTCGTGTATGTGGGTGAAGAAGTGGCTCAGCCACTTGCGGACATCGACCTGTGCCAGTTTACAGCACCCCATAAAGGTATAGATGATGGCGGCGTTTTCCGCAGCATCGTGGTTGCCACAGAAAAGATGGTTCTTGCGTCCTAAAGCCAGCGGACGTACGCTGTTCTCTCTTGCATTATCCCGAAGTTTGGATAACCTTATTGAAAGGGGAATCAGAAAGATCAAGATCAAAATGAAGAACTCGGGCACATTCCGTTCTGACCAAGGTGCCGATGCCTTCTTGACCTGCTTTCAAACGTAGAGACCACTAAGAAACACAACAACTCACCATACGCAGCTATCCGGGCTTTGTCCTAAGCACGGACAACTGCCATATGGTTATCGCTGAATAGTTACAGGACAGCAAACTTGGGTCAATTCTTGTTAATTTTAAGGTTTATGCAAAAATTTCTTTTCAGTTGTTATCATCTAATAAAAAAAAATGCGTACCTTTGCACTTGGACTATTAGCCTTTAGTTCCATCTGTCACAGTTAGACGTGTTCTTTCATGACTTTGGGCGAGGCAGCCTACGCCGTGCTGAGTATGGCGGAGTCACATAATGACAAAGCAGTACAAAGCGGGTATTGGGTGGGAAAAGTAGTGCAAACCGAATGCAAAATCGCCAAGCTGGCTTGAGCATTTTGCTGAGGTGCCGCCTACTTTATGTAAAATAGTCCAGACATAATGAAGGCGTTTACTCGACGCTGTGTTTGAGACTTCCTGTAATCTAGCAAGTCACAGAATCATAGTCTTGAACAAAGCAACGGTAGATGTCCCGGGTGTGACAACATCACTCCTGTGGAGACCTTGTAAGCACGAATTGCACCTTTTCGGGTGCAATAAGATTGTTTATATAGGTCTCCCAAAAGTAGTGCAAACCGAATGCAGAACCGCCCAAATTGGCTTGAGTGTTTTGCTGAGGTTTCGCCTACTTTATGCAATGGAGCGATTATTCATATCGGCGTGGGCTCTGACGTTGTCTGTTCAACTATGATAGGCAATTGCTAGAGCCTCAGGAAGTGGGACGGACAACAGGACGATTTCACGCTCTTTTTATGTCCTTAACTGAGTTCTGTCTAGAGCAAAGTAAGGTCACCGATATGAAATTCGCTGATAACGCATCGATTGATGATAACACCCATGGAGGCGGTGAAATCCCTCCCTGCACCGGGCTTACCCCCGATGCCTTCCCCGAAGTTCAAGAGCCAGTTTTGGCGGAGAACTCACAAACAGGGGTGTCCACCAGAAATGCCCTGTCGGGAACCTACGACAAACCGAGTGGAGAGACAAAGTCTGCTTTGGCTATCCCGAGGTGCGAAGAAGGAAGAGCCAACGGCTCAACTGACGGCTCAACTCCCCTTACAACCATTATGAGGAAGCCGAAGGAAGTTCCCCATTGGTATGCTCTCCGTGTAACCTACGGACGCGAAAAGAGGGCATACGATTATTTGGTTGGAAAGCATGTAGAGGCATACTATCCGACAATCAAGACCGTCAAGGAAGTTGACGGCAAGCGAAAGACCGTTGAAGAGTCTCGTCTTCCCAATATTTTCTTTGCACGTGGAACAGAAGAAGAGATACAGTCATTTGTTTACGACAATATAAACCTCCCTTACTTACGATTTTACTATAAGCACACTCACACAGGTGCGCGCATTATGAAGACTCCTCTGATTGTTCCAGACAATCAGATAAAGAGTCTTCAAATTATTTGTGAGAAAGAGGGATCTGACACCTTAGTTTTGCAAGAAGAAGTACCGAAGTTCAAACAAGGCGAGAAGGTAAAAATCATCGAGGGTGATTTTGTCGGAGTAACTGGTATAGTAGCACGTTATCATGGACAACAAAGAGTGGGTTTGGTTATAGATGGTTTATTGACAGCTGTAACAACATACATTCCGACAGCTTTTCTGCAAGCCATCGACTGACCATCTTTACCAGGAGGTCTCGCTTTGACCATGATATTATTAAGTTTGAGTGAAATAAATCCAAATATCACCTGTTGAGGATGTTTGGTAAAAAAAAATAGTGTATGAGCGTTTCATGGATTGTTGATTATCTGTCAATCTTCGCGTTATGTATTTTGATTATCGGAGTGGCCATACCACGTGTCCAGTTGTTGGCCTACCGCAAGAATCTGTTCGACACACCCACCAAAAGAAAGGTGCACAAAGCCCCCACGCCTCGTCTGGGCGGCACCACCTTCCTGCCGGCACTGCTGTTGTCGTTCACCATTGTGGTGGCGGTGAATATAGTGACAAGACGAGGCGAACTGCTTGCCGAACTCGCATCAGAGTCCCTGCCATTGGCCAGTGTCTTCTGCGCCCTGATACTATCGTATATCCTTGGTGCCATTGACGATATCAGAGGAGTGGGCTACCATGTCAAGTTCATCGTCCAGTCCATAAGTGTGCTGATTATCATTTTCAGTGGTGTGGAACTGTCAGACCTCCACACCCTGTTGCTGCTTACATCATGCCCTCAGTGGACGGTTGTCCCCCTCACCGCGCTTGTCATGGTATTCATCATCAATGCCATCAACCTCATCGACGGCATCGATGGTCTGGCCTCCGGTCTGTGCATCGTATCCTTTGTCTGCTACGGCATCGCCTTTGTATTTTGCAGTCAAAACATCTACGCCCTGTTGTCGTTTGCCTTTGTCGGAGTGCTCATCCCGTTCTTCTACTACAATGTGTTCGGCACACAAAGGAAAAGGAAGATTTTCATGGGAGACACGGGCAGCCTCACCTTAGGAATGATGCTCTGCTTCTTCAACATCAAACTCACCCAGATGCCGCAAGACTCCCTGCCCCACATCAACAAGTACCTGCTGGCCGCCTTGCCGCTGATGATACCGTGTTTCGATGTGATGAGGGTGTTTGCTTACCGTCTGCTCCATGGCAACAACCCATTCCTGCCCGACAACAACCATATCCACCACCGCCTGATAAGGACAGGACTCAGTGAACGCACTACCATGATAACCCTCATCCTATTATCGGCCCTGCTCACCTTGACCAATGTGATGCTGTGCAACGATTTGGGGGTCATGTTGCTACTGGCAGCCGACATCACCCTCTGGATAGTGGTCAACATCATCATCGACCTGTTGCTGAAACGCAAAGAAAAAAGAACGAACAACTCATTGATTGAAAAACAATAGATGAAAAAAAGAGAAATTATATTGAATTGGCGTCATGCCATGCTATGGATAGCGGCAGCATTGCTGTATTCATGCTCCACTCCTAAAGACATTGCCTACTTCCAAAATGCCATGCAGCTCCAGGGCATGGCACTCCAGGAAGAACATAAGTTCCGTCTGCGCCCCGAAGACAAAATCAGCATTGTGGTGAACAGCAGCAACCCCATGCTCGAACAGCAGTTCACCCTCAGTTCGCGGGGCAACAGCAACAACATCCTCGGTGCCGAAACGTTGCCCGCCACAGTCAGCGGCAGCGGGTCGGGAGGCTCAATCATCGCCTACACCGTGGACGAACAAGGCACCATCGACTTTCCCGTGCTGGGCAAGATACGCGTAGAGGGCAAGACACGTGAGGAGGTGGCAGCCTATATCAAGGAACGCCTCATCGCCCGCGAATTGGTGAGTGAACCCATCGTCACCGTAGAGTATGTCAACATGAGCGTCAATGTGCTTGGCGAAGTGTCTAGTCCCGGCAATGTGCCCATCACCAAAGACCACTTCACCGTCATCGACGCCCTGGCCAAGTCGGGTGACCTGACCATCAACGGCAACCGCCGTGCCGTCATGGTGAGCCGCAACAACAATGGGGTGAACGAGGTGCATCAGATTGACCTTACCGACATGCAGAAGACAATGCTTTCAGACGGCTACTATCTGCAGCAGAACGACCTGGTGTATGTCACCCCCAACGACAAGCGCAAGCGCGACTCCACCAATACAGGCAACATATTCCACACGCCCTATATCTGGATGTCAATCATCTCTATGCTCGCCTCATTAATAGCAATATTCCAATAACAAGATGCCAATGAACAGCAATACATCTTTTAACAAACAGATAGAAGAGTTCCTGTCGTTGCAGGATTTTTGGATATTATGCCGCAGCCATTCCAGTTGGTTTGGCCTCTCCCTCACCATGTTTCTGCTGGTGGCCATCTATTACCTGTCCATCACGCCCGATGTTTACACCTGTGAGGCTTCAGTACTGGTAAAAGAGGAGACCACCCAAGGCACCGTGGCCCAGAGCTCAAACGGCAACAACTTCAACAACATGGCGCTGATACAGCAGCCGACCAATGTGCCCAACGTGCTCCGCCAATACAAATCGCTTGCCCTGCTCACCGATGTGGCCTACCGCCTCGATACCATCAGGACAAAGAGCGAGGCCAAAAGGGTGGCACAGACCCTACAAGGTGGACTAACCACGACACTCGACGATGAGAAGTCAACCATCATCAACCTGAAATACACCGACACTTCACCCGGGCGTGCAGAGCGAGTGCTCAACACCATCATAGAGGTCTATAACGAACGGTGGATCAACGAGAAAAAACAGATGGCAAGAAACACGGCACGTTTCATCGATGAGCGTCTCGTGGTGATAGAGAAATCGCTCAACCAGGTGGATGACAGCATCTCCACCTTCAAGACACGCCACCATATCACCAACCTCGAACAGGCCAGCGACCTCTACCTGCAGCAGCAGAACGAGTCGGAGACGGAGATACTTCAGCTCACCAACCAACTGCACATGGCACAATACATCCTTGATGTGCTGAAAGACAACAAGTCGCGCTACAAGCTGCTGCCGGCACACACAGGTTTGACCAGCAGCGAGGCAGGCCAGCAGATAGCCCAATACAACACCTTGCTGCTGAAACTGAAGAACAATCTTGAAGGCACCTCCACCCAGAACCCCATCATCATGCGCCAGGAGGAACAATTGGGAGAGATACGCCAGAACATCATCGCCACCATCTCCAACTACATCAAGACCATTCAGATACAGATAGGCTCGATGCAGGGCTACAATGCCGATGTAAAGGAGAAGGTGACATCCAACCCCGACCAGGCCAAGAAACTGCTGTCGGTGGAGCGCGACCAGAAGGTGATGGAGAGCCTCTACCTCTACCTGCTACAGAAGAAAGAGGAGAACGAAATCAGCATGACCTATACCCCGGCACCCACGCAGGTGATTGACATGCCCCACGGCAGCCCGTTTCCCACCTACCCCAACAAGAAGAGCGTACTACTTGCTGCCATACTCATAGGTTTGCTCTTGCCCGCAGTCATCATCTTTGTCAGGGAAAGCCTCAACACCACGGTGCGCGGCAAACTCGACATCGAGAGCCGCACCCAGATACCTGTTGTCGGCGAGTTGCCCTTGATTGACAACGGCAAGAAGCGTGTGGAGTTGAACGGCATCCATTTCAAGAAAAATAAAAGGAGCAGGCGTACGCCTCCACCCCTGTTGGTGCAGCAAGATAGTCAGAACGCCATCAACGAAGCATTCCGCATATTGCGCTCCAACATAGAGTTCATGTCCGACACGCCCAAGCACAAGAATGTGTATCTTGTCACCTCAATGTTTGCCGGTTCGGGCAAGTCGTTCATCAGCATGAACCTGGCTTTGGCATTGGCCATCAAAGGGCGCAGGGTATTAGTCATCGACGGCGACATGCGCCGTGCCACCGCCACACACACCTTCGGCAACAGAGAGGTTGGTCTGGCAAACTATCTCGGAGAGAAGGTAGAGCATGTAGAGGAGGTCATCTACCAGCACGACAAACACCCCTCACTGTATATCCTTCCTGTGGGCACAACCCCTCCCAACCCCACCGAACTGCTGTCAAGCCCGCGTATGCCCCTGCTGCTTGAACAGGTGCGCCCACAGTTCGATTTCATCCTCATCGACTGTCCGATGACAGAATCATTGGCCGATGCCAGCATCGTCGAGCACCATGTCGACCGCACACTGTATGTGGTCAGGGCAGGCCTGTTCCAGTGTCGATCGGTGTATCAGCTCGATGCCCAAGTGCAGAACGGGAAATACAAGAATCTCTCCATTGTGCTCAACGCCATCAAGCCGGTGAGCCAATACGGTTACAAATACGGCTATTATTACAACTACAAATACTAAATTATGAAACGACTTCACATATATATATATTGCTGCCTTAGTGTCGTATTGCTTGTAAATAGCAGTATGGCCTATGCCGGCGATACCAAAGCGGGCGGCAATATCCCTGGGAAAGACAGCTTATACATCCAGATTTACGGAGGTATTAACAAGTCAGCCAACGAAAATCTCCCTATGTCGGAGTTCTCGTCATATCCATTGTCCGGAGGATTTTTTATTGGCGTCGGCAAGGAAGTCAACGCCCTATGGGGTTGGCGCACGGCACTGAGATACAACCACAACAAGAGCCGCAACGTGCAGCAATGTGAAAACCCCGACACCTGGGGCTGGCAGAGCCTTGGCCTGTTTGCCGATGCCACCTTCGACATTACCGATGCGCTGATAAGCCCCAAACGCCGTGGAGCCAGACTGAATGTCAAGGCCTTTGCCGGTGTGGGAGCATCCTACGCCTTCGGCTATCCCAAAGACATTCCCCTCTCCTATTCGGCTTCCTATTCAACAGAGAACAAGGTGGTGCCTGCAGCAAGGGCAGGCTTCGACATCACCTATCGGCTCAACGACAAATGGAAACTGGGCATGGAACTGAGCCACACCATTTTTGCCGACCGCTTTAATGGTGTGAAGACAGGCTCTCCTTTGGACATGCGTTCCAACATGAAGATAGGTGTCACCTATGTCCTGGGCAAAAAGGCCCCAAAGCCAGAGGGAACAGGCACCAACATCATCTACGACACTCGTCTGCACGCTGTACCCACTCTGCCATTCAGAATTCCAAACAGCGAAGAAACCAAGCTGCGCATTGTAGAGGGAAGGGCATTCCTCGATTTCCCCATCAACGAAACCTTCATCGATTCCAAATACCGCCGCAACCCCGAGGAGCTGCAACGGCTGCGCAAGACAATAGAGCATGCGCTCTTCGACAAGTCTATCCGTGTGCAACGTGTCACTTTCCACGGCTATGCCTCTCCAGAGAGTCCTTACAGCAACAACACCCGCTTAGCCAAGGGGCGCACCCAGTCGCTCAAACAGTATGTCTGCAAGCGCTACGGCATCCGAGAGTCGGTGGTAGAGACTGCCTATACGCCTGAAGACTGGGTCAACCTGCGCACCTTTATCGACACCCGTGGCGAGAGCCGCCGCACCAAGGACAACATTTGGTATGAACATCAGTCAATAGTGGAGACACCCGAAATGCCACAATATGTGATCGATCACCGTGACGAACTGCTGCGGGTGATTGACCTCAACATGGACCTCGACGAGAAGGAGCAGTTGCTCAAGCAGGTGGGCGGTGGCGAACCTTACCGCTGGCTGCTGCAATATGTCTATCCCGGTCTGCGCCACACCGACTATACCATAGAATATGAGGTCAAGCACTATCCCGTAAAGGAAGCGCGCCGCCTGATATACACCCATCCCGAGGCATTGAGCCTTGAAGAGATGTACAGCGTGGCCCGAAGCTACGACGAGGGCACCGACGGATGGCTGGATGCGCTACTGATAGCTGCCCGCCAATATCCCGACGATGCCACAGCCAATCTCAATGCGGCATGTGGCTGTGTGAAGACGCGCCGCCTCACCGATGCCAAGAATTATCTCAAGAAGGCAGGCAACCTGCCCGAGGCTGCCTATTTGGCAGATATCATCCGTGCCATGGAGGGCAAGGTGAAATGGAAAATGGAAAATGACAAAGTAATCATAACCGAAAACAGATGAAGACGATGGACATAACCAAAGGATGTATTGCCTTGGCTGTCACTGTTCTGACCCTCGTGGGCTGTAGCGACGACAAGGACATTTCGGCAGTGGAACACACCCAAAACGCCTTTGAAGAACTGCTGGGTGGAGACTACAATACGATGCACTGGTGGCAAACTGCCGTGAAACTGAAGGTGGTGGCCAAGGCCGATGAGCCTACACACATATACGCCTATTTTGTGGAAGAAGACAGGGGCACCATGCTTGATTACCAGTTTGTAAACAAAGACACCACCTTTTATATGACTGTGCCTCAGTCTGGCAACACGAGAGTGGTGCTGATGGCCAAAGAAGAGAAGCAGATGGTTAGACAAGACGTGATTCTTACTGGTGCTCCAGTACAGACGGTGGATTTTGACATCTCGCAGCTGAAGGAAAACACCACAGAAACCCGTGCATTCTCGCCCTCCACACGTGTCGGACAGTCGCTCTATGGCACAGACATCCTGAGGAACATCGGCTATACGGAGGTGAACCGCGAAGGCATCGACATTGTCACCCAGTACACCACAGAAGGAATGGACATCGAGAAGCGTGGACTCAACGGCAATTACGAGCTGATATCCCAAGGGCCTTTCAAGGTCACGATGTTCTATGGATTCACCGGATTGTATGCTTCTCGAATTCTTGGCTATTACCGTCACTCCCCTGGCACCTATCAGGATTTGGAATTGGTGGACATGGTAGACACACATGCCTACGACTATATTAATGGCGAAGCAAAACTGCAATACCAGTTAGACGGAATAGACACATGGTATGACAGTAATTTCGACTACCGCGACGGCTATACGGCCCCCTTCACCACGAAAGTAGACCGTTTGGGCGACGATGTCTATAACATACAGCATGTAATGGACAAATACGGCAACCGGATGACCAAGGCTCGCGGACTGACCTGGGAAATCAATGTAAAACCAGGCGACCGTATCGGCTTCTATCTGAAGATGCAGGGACAGCAGAACAGTGTACAGCGCGAGCTTGATATAAAACGAGGATTGCCGTCGAGCAGACTGCCCAACCCCATGTACGAAACCAACTGGTCGGCCAAGGTGCTCAACACCGACGGAAAGCACAGGAGCGTGCTGATAAAGGACCATGGCTACACCATCATGGGCATGGAGGATGCTCCTTCCAATGGCGATTTCGACTGCAACGACGTGCTCTTTGGCCTTCATGCCGATATGGAGAGCGAGATGCCCCTCATCACCGTCCCCGACATTGATGTGCTGCTGCCATCGGTGGAAAAACAGGTATGGACCATTGCCTACGAGGATGTGTGGCGCGACAACGACTTCGACTTCAACGATGCCGTGATTAGGATTCAGCCAGATTATGAGAACGAGACATGCGGCATCACCCTTATGGCCGTTGGCTCTTCAGAGAAAATGTACCTGCATTACGATGGTCCTGACGGCGACCAGAACTTGGGAGAAATTCATGAACTGTTTAGACAAAAGAGTACGACCAAGGTGAACACCACTTCGGCTTACGCCACAGTGACTTTCGTAGAGCTGGACAAGGTAAAATGGTTGCGCAACTATACCGTTTCAGACGATGCCAAGAGATTCTACATCGAGGTGCAGCGCGGCACCTGCGAGGACTGCGGCGACTTGCTCACCCTACCCTACGAACCGGGTGTAATGCCACAAGCCATCCTGGTGGCAGGCAACTGGCACTGGCCCATGGAGGGCGTGCATATCACCACCGCCTACAACAAATTCTCGCCTTGGGCAATAGACATGAGCAACCTGAGCTATTGGAACTGGCACACCGCTCCCCAACCCAACACCACCGTTGCCTATGAATAGGAGGCGACGTGACCCACATCACAATATTGGAGATGATGCATCTCGCATCACCACAAAAAAGCAATGACCAAAGAATCGAGAACCCACAAATCGCTGCTTAATGCCAAGGTAAACCTCACGTTCTACCTGCTGTCCCTCCTGCTGTCGTTCTTTTCCCGCAAGATGTTTCTCGACCATCTGGGGGCAGACTTCATCGGATTGACAGGCACATTAGGTAATATCTTAGGGTTTCTCAACTTAGCCGAATTGGGCGTGGGAGCCTCGGTGAGCTATGCACTCTATCAGCCCATTGCCAAGGGCAACAGGGAGGAAATCAGCAGGATAGTCTCTGTCTTCGGTTGCCTTTACCGCTACATCGGCTGTTTTGTGCTGGCGGCAGGCATCATCGTCAGTGCCTTCTTCCCCCTCATGTTCCAACACACCATCTTCGAGTTGGGCATCATCTATTTCGCCTTCTTCTCGCTGCTCACCTCCTCGCTCATCGGCTATTTCATCAACTACCGCTCCATACTGCTCTATGCCGACCAGAAGAACTATGTGGTGACGGCTTATTTCCAGACAGCCATACTCATCAAAACATTGGTGCAGATGGGCTTGGTCTGTTACACCGCCAACCTCTACCTGTGGGTGTCTATCGAACTGGTCTATAGCTTCATCCATGCCTCCATCCTGAACTGGAAAATTCGACAGACCTATCCTTGGCTCACAGCATCCGCCGCAGTGGGAAACAGGATGCGCAGCCAGTATCCCGAGATTGTGCAGAAGACCAAGCAGGTCTTCGTCCACAAGATGAAGGATTTCCTTATCCAGCAGAGCGACCAGATACTCATCTTTGCTTTCGTGTCGCTCAAGATGGTGGCCTATTACGGCAACTACACCTTAGTCATCGGGCGGCTCACCATGCTCTTCACCACAATGATGGGCGGCATTGTGTCGGGCGTAGGCAATCTCATTGCCGAGGGCGACAAGGAAAAAATACAGCGTGTGTTTGGCGAGATGCTGTTCACGCATTATGTCGTTGCGGGCATCGTAGTATTTGCCATATATCAGGGCATCCAGCCATTCATTTATCTATGGTTAGGACAAGAATACCTGCTCAGCCATCCCATCCTCATCCTGCTGCTGGTCAATGCGTTCATCATGCTTTCCCGCGGTGCCGTGGATACCTTCAACACAGCCTGTGGCAACTATCACGACACCTGGTCGGCATGGGTTGAGGCAGGCATCAACATCAGCGTCACCATCTTTTCGTGCATCCAGTGGGGGTTGGCAGGTGTGTTGATTGGAAAGATAGCCAGTTTAGTGCCCATCATCGTGATATGGAAGCCCCTGTTTCTTTATCACACCAGTTTCAAACGTTCTATATGGCACTATTGGAAGACCGTTGGTCTTACATGGCTCGGCTTTGCCATTGCCTTTGGCATAGCGTCTTACAGCTCACGCCTTCTCCCATTCGACCCCTATCACGACTTTATGCAATGGACAAGCTATTGCGTGTCACTCACTGCCATCTTTGTCCTGCTATATGTCATCACCCTGTTCCTGTTCACGCAAGGAGCAAAAGACATGACACATCGGGTAATCAACACCATGCTGAAGAACAACCGAATGTCCTAAATGGTGAGATTTCCGACTTCAATGAGAAACAAGTTATAAGGGGACGTAGTTTCCACAATATTTGGCAGAATAATCACCCCATCATATCAAGAAATCAATATCCCATCATGAAACTATCCATCATCACCGTCAACCTCAACAACCTGGAGGGGTTGAAACGAACATACGACAGCATAGTCTCTCAGACCTTCACAGACTACGAATGGATTGTCATAGACGGCGGCTCCACCGATGGCAGCCGCGAGTTCATCGAGCAGCACCAAGAAAAGTTTGCCTATTGGTGTTCTGAACCGGACAAGGGCATCTACAATGCCATGAACAAAGGCATCATGCGAGCCAAGGGAGAGTATTTGAACTTCATGAATTCCGGTGATTGCTTTGCGTGCAAGGAGACTCTGGCTGGAGTGTTTGGTGTACCTCGGACAGCAGATATATTGTATGGGTATATGATGGTAGGAAATATTGATGGAGATTATATGCCTATTCGTTCTATGAAGCAAGAGTTGCTTTGGTATGATTTGTTCACAAATACAATTCCTCATCAAGCATCGTTTATCCGAAGCAAATTATTTGAGACCGTAGGACTTTATGATGAACAATTGAAGGTGGTGTCTGATTCAAAATGGTTTGCTAGTGCTGTGCTCAATTATGAAGCCTCATATGAATTTATGCCATACAAGATTGCCATATTTGAAGGGGGAGGAACTTGTTTGACAATCGATTGTTCTTCGGAAAGAGCAAAGCAGCGAAAGGGAACCTTCCCTGAATATATACGTGAAAAGGATGTCCAAGATTTAGAGATTGTGTCAACCATTCAATCTTTTAAGATGTCACGTTTCTTATATCGTATAGCGCTATCTATTGCATGGAGATTGGAAATAAGAAGGAGAAAGCGTATTGTCCAAAAAACATCATCATATTTTGACAATTAGAGAATAACTTATTAGACATCATATATCATGAAGCTCTCTATGAATATCGTTTGCGCTACGGATGATAATTATGTGCCGTTGTGTGGCATTATGTTGACTTCGTTGTTAGAAAACAACAGAGGTAGTCATGTTGATATATATATATTAACAAAAGGACTTAATTTGCGCAGTAGAAAATTGTTTTCAAAATTGTTGCAAAAAAACAACTATGATGCAGAAATACACATTTGCGAGGTGAATGATGAGATATTCAAGCATTGTCCTGTCCGTACGGGTGATCATATATCATTGGTGGCTTATTATCGCTTCCTTATCCCTTATATCCTCCCTTACCATGTAGATAAAGCTCTTTATCTTGATTGTGACATCATGGTTGATGCCTCTTTGGACGAACTATATGCTACGGATATTTCTGACATAGCATTAGCTGCATGTGCAGAGCATGACGGAAAAACAGGACGATTACAAATCTCAGAATCGCATATAAGCCGATTGGAATACCCTAAGGAATGGGGATATTTTAATTCTGGCGTATTATTAATGAACCTTTCTTATTGGCGTCAGCATAACATACCAGATGCACTATTTGCTTATGTGGAGAATAACCAAGACAAGTGTTTGTGTCATGATCAGGATACCTTAAACGCTGTATTAGGAGGTCAGAAAAGGTTCCTTCCATACAAATATAATTTTATGACCTATTTGTTTACGCCTGGATATGCTCAGTATGATAAAACAGTCTTCCTTCAGGAACGTCCCGCAATTATACATTATTGTACACCAGTTAAACCATGGGATTGGTATCTACCAGACTATCCATTTGTCAAACGATGGAAACACTATAAGAACATATCTCCTTGGAAAAGATGGCGGGGTAACCTGCCATTGAAGGAACGAATCAGACGCCAATTGTTGATTTGGTTGCATGTAATTCGTGGCAAGAAATTCGATGTTTATGAAGACTCTTGGAAAAAATGGGAATAATTTTGCAGTATGATGAATCAAGGTTTGGTTTCGATTATTGTTCCTGTCTATAAAGCGGAGAAATACATTCATCAATGCATAGATAGCCTGCTGGCGCAGACCTACAGTAATATTGAGGTCATCTTGGTGGATGACGGTTCGCCTGATCATTGCGGAAAGATTTGTGATGAATATGCAGCAAAAGATTGTCGTGTGAAGGTGATTCATCAACAGAATGGCGGGGTGTCGGTTGCACGTCAGACAGGTATTGATCATGCGACAGGCGAGTATTCTATCCATGCTGATCCGGACGATTGGGTGGAACTGAACATGATTGAGGAACTTGTAGCCAAAGCAGTGGCAAATAATGCGGATATGGTGATTTGTGATTTTTATAGAGAATCGAAGTCGGATAGAATCCATGTCTGTCAGAATCTTGGAAACGATTTGTCCGCAAGTGCGGTATTGCGAAAGATACTGTCTCAGCAGTTGCATGGTAGTTGCTGGAACAAGTTGGTAAACCGTAGCCGTATTGAAGGGATAGGCTTTACTCCCGAAGACCTGTGCATCTTGGAAGATGAACTCTACAACATTCGTATCTTGACAAGGAGTATTAAGGTGACCTATTTACCAAAGGCTTTGTATCATTATCGAATTGATAATGAGGATTCTCTTTGTAATACCATTTCTGACAAAAGTTTTAAGTCGAAAGTGAAGGCTGTCAGTGAGATAGAGTCCTTTTGTCTTGCGAACGTCGCTGGAATAGCTTTCTTTGATTTTATTCCAATTAAGCGGAATGTATTATTTGATGCCTTACGAACCAAGAGATATGAAGTTTTGAGGGAGCTCTACCCTGAGCAGAAAGAAGCGATGATAAATAGTGGAACCCCTTATAGATTATTAGCGCCAGTTTCAAGTTGTATCGCATTGGCATTAAGAGGATATCCGGCATTGGCTTACATCCTTTACGACTGGAATATGAGGCTAATTAACTATTTGCAACAAATAAAGAGATTTGTTAAACGCTAAAAGAATACCTGCCTTATGCATGCACCTGTAATCTCCATTTCCATGCCAGCCTATAATGTGGAGAAATATATTGGCGAGGCGATAGAAAGTATCTTGGCACAGTCATTCACAGATTGGGAATTGATTATTGTGGATGACTGTTCCAAAGACAAGACATTGGCTATAGCGAGTGAATATGCGGCAAAGGATTCTCGGATTAGGATTATTAAAAGAAAAGAGAATTCAGGAAGTGCCCGTTTGCCACGTTTTGACGGCATCTTGTCTGCCTGTGGAGAATATATCTGTGCTATAGATTCAGATGATGCTATTGAACCGGAGTATTTGCAAAAGATGATCAATAGACAGCAAGAAACAGGATGTGACATTGTATTAGGCCGGATGCGATTGTGCAATCAGGCACTTCAGGAAGATGGACGTATGATACCAGATGCCCAATATAATATGAGTAAAATCTTCTGTGGAAGGGAGGCTGTAATAGCAACATTGGGAGGATGGCAGATTGCAATGAATGGCATGTTGGTTGCCTCTAAGCTTAACCATGATTATGTAAAGCAAAACTATGACCCCAAGAGAAACACGATATTTGCAGATGAACTTGATCAACGTAAATTGTTACTTTCAGCTTCTTCTGTAGCTATAAAAGATGCTTCTTATCTCTATCGGCAACAACAAGGAAGTGTGATACATAAAGTGAATTTGCGTAGATTTGATCAACTGATAGATATTGGATACTATCTTGATTTTGTATTCCAAAATTTTACCGATGATCGTGATACAATAAACAAGGTGCTTAAAGAGTGTTTGGAAAAGACATACCGTTGCCAACAGATGTTTCTTGCAAACAAGAAGGTATTTAAGAAGGAAGAACGTAATTATATTAGCAAGTTGATAAAGACAACTTATAAAAGGGTGACTTCTAATGAAATCACTGGCTTGGGATTGAAATATAAACTGCTATCGGTTTCTTATCCTCTGTTTATTGCCACTACATATATTATCAATGCTATTCTATCCTTGAAAAAATGAAGCATCCGAGTGTTTCTGTAATTGTTCCTATATATAACGTATCTGAGTACATCGAGCGATGTGTGCGTTCGCTGATGGAGCAGACTTACGCTAACATCGAATACATTTTTGTGGATGATGCCACGCCTGACGACAGTATGGCCGTATTGGAACGAGTGTTGGAGGATTATCCGCAAAGGGGTTCCAGCGTAAAAATCTTGCATAACATACAGAATCAAGGATTGGCCAAGAGTCGTTTCATCGGGATGGATGAGGCCATAGGAGACTATGTGCTGCATTGCGACAGCGATGACTGGGTGGAGCATGGCATGATTCAAGCGCTGGTTGAGGTGGCGACATTGTATGCTGCTGATATGGCGTGTTGTGAGGCAGTAAAGGAAACATCTTCTGGACAGTATCGCTATAGGTATGCTTATGATGAAGAGACGAGGGAAAATGGTTTGCTTGCCTTGAACCTTACAGAGATACATGTGGCTGTATGGAACAAATTGATTCGTCGTACTTTATTCATGGAACATGACATCCGAAACTATGAAGGAATCAATATGGGAGAGGATAGCGCATTGACTATTCGGCTGAGGTACTTCAGCCGGAAAACTGTCATCGTGCATAAACCGCTTTACCACTACAATCGAATGAATCAGGAGTCGATGGTGGCACGAATCAATGAAAACGGAATCCAACAAAGAATCCGATTGGCACGATATATTGAGGAGTTCTTTACATCTGTTGGAGAAGAAAAACGGTATAGAAGGGTTATCAACTACTATAAATTCGACTCCAAACAGCTATACCTGAGAGTAGCCCATGATTTAAAGAAATGGCGTTCCATTTATCCTGAATGCCACAAGGATATATTTCATTATAAAGGCTTAACCCTTATTGGAAAGGTAAAATGGTGGATTTGTGCCTATTCCCCCTATTGGATGTTTTCCCCATTAACCAGAGTAAACAAGGCATGATAGATAGGTCAATGTATTTTTCTTGCAAAGCATTGGGTATCAACTTTGATTCGGAAAAGCGTACGATAGTAGATTGGAAGATTGTATCCCAATAAGAAATGTGATAATGAAAGTAGCTGTCATAATACTTAATTACTATTCCAGTGCCGACTGCCGCAAGTGTGTGGCTGACTTGAAACGGCAGGAGGGTGTGGAGTTAGAGATCATCATCGTGGACAATTGTTCACGGAAAGAGGATGCCCTTGCCGTGGAGAAACTGGCTGCAGAGCAGGGTTGTACCTTTATCGCAGCTAAAGAGAACCGCGGATACAATGCAGGCAACAACATCGGCTTGCGCTATGCCGCCAATAAGGGATATGAATATGCCCTCATTGCCAACCCCGACATGGAGTTTCCGCAGCGGGACTATGTGAGGCGACTGATTGAGGAGATGGAGGCAAGGAAGGTGGTTGCTGTTGCGGCTACAGACATTACATCACCGGAATTAGCACATCAAAATCCGATGATGCCCGACCCAAAGGGTTGGCTGAGTAGTTTCAACTGGGTAAAAGTCATTCTGAATTTCTCGGCAAAGAAGACTCCCGATTTCATAGGGGATTATAAATCCACGCATGTATGTAAAAAGGTGAGCGGTTGTTGCCTGATGGTACGCATGGACTTCATTAAACGCATCGGCTTTTTCGATGAGCAGGTCTTCCTTTATTGTGAAGAAGCCATTCTCTCTAAGCAGGTGGAACAGGCTGGATTAAAGATGTACTATGTAGCCAATTTGCAGGCGGTTCATCGACATGTCAAAAGCACCAAAGGAAATCCTCGAAAACGATTTAAGGCTTGGATTTCCTCGCGGCTGTATTTTGAGCGTCATTATAACTACCAGAGTTTTTGGAATCATTTCATGAAGACGATTGGTTGGAAAAGCTATCTGGCAGTGTTCTGCACGGGAGATTATGTAAGAAGCATCATGCAAAGAAATAAACAATAAAAATGTGGATTCTACAAAAAATCAAATTTATCTATGAGGACAAGGTGCTGGCCACAATCATGCTGGTACTTTTTAATATCATGTTTGTTCCCATAGAGCAAGGTCCATTTAGTCCAGTGAAGATTACCCTCATGGGGCTCTGTCCGTTGATATTCATTGCCAAGAAGCCAATCGTCACCAAGGCACTCGTTCTGGCTGCAATTTATTGGGTCGTTTGTTATACCTTGTCCTTGCTGAAAGGTGAAATGCGATTCTCCACCTTGGGCTTCTTGGGCATGTACTTGATATTGTATATCAATTATTATAGTTTTATTGTAAAAGGCACATTCACGCTGGAGTATTTCACGAAGATTCTCAAGTATCTGATCATCGCCTACGCAGTGGTGCTGATAGGACAACAGATGTGTGTACTGGTAGGCCTTCGCAACATGCCGTTGCTTAATCTCCAAAATCAGTTCTTCCTATCCATAACGAAACTGCCATCCTTGACTTTGGAGCCCAGCCATTCGGCACGCATTCTCACATTTACGATGCTCGGCTATCTTAGATGTATGGAAATCAAGAAAGGTAAAAGAATCACCCTCCAAGAATTGTTCAGCCCAGAACAACGCATTGTGACCTTCTCATTTCTTTGGAGCATGCTGATGATGGGAAGCGGAACAGCCTTTGTGGGCATGGGAGTTCTGAGCCTCTACTTCATAACACGTAAAACCGTTATCTATATTATCCCGTTGATAATCGGAATGTTCATGTTGGGGCAGTCAATGGAATTGAAACAAATGGATCGTGCTGTAGCACTGGCAGAAGCTGCATCAACAGGAAGCGCAGAAGAGGTCATGGCTGCCGATGGCAGCGGAGCAACGAGAATAATTCCCGTGATGAACGTCTTCACAAAGACAGATGTCACCCAACTTGAAACTTGGATAGGGAAAAAAAGTATGGAAAAGGACAAATACTGGTGGAAGCGAACAGACACAAAGATATATGACCAATATGGTTTGCTGGCCTATCTGATACTGCTGACTTTTGTCTTTTCATGTGCCATTCACCGTTTCTTCAGCCTTGAGTCATTGTTGTTTCTGGCCCTTCTTGGAGCCAATCTGATCAATATCTATTATGCATGGGGATGTTTCATGATCATGACAGGGGTGAGATATTTTCAAAATAACCACGTCGGAAAATCTGCATTGGAAACTGATAAGGAAAAATACGATGACAACTGAAGTTACCCTTGCTATCTGCATGTACAATGCGGAGAAGTATATCGAAGAGACATTGGCTTGCATCATGGCACAAACGATGCAAGACTTTCACCTTTTGCTGGTGGATGATTGCAGCACAGATAGAACGGTAGAATATGTGGAGCGGTTCTTTCATCAGAATCAGCGTCAATATGAGTTGGTGAAGCTTGCTCAAAACCAAGGTATTGCATATGGACGGAATTTTGCATTACATCATGCACAAACCAAATACTTGATATTTGTTGATTCGGATGACCTGCCTCTTCCTCAGCTTCTTGAAAAGGAATATCAGGTTTTATCGAATGATGAGAATTTGATTGCTGTGAGCTCATGGTCTCAATTTATAGATGCAAAAAGTAAGAAAATGAGAGGTGGCCTGTTCATTGGTGACACTACAAAGGCACAATTCTTGAAAAGAGCACAAGCGGCTAAACGAGTCTATCTTCCCATACAAACTATGTTTGATCGTGCGGCTGCTATTCGAGTAGGTGGCTTTTCCTTAGATGGTTATCCAGATGGGAAACCACGTTATAGGGATTTTTGTGAAGATTTAGAACTTTGGACACGCCTTAGTGATTTGTATGCGGAAGGAAAGTATATTATAGTGTTGCCCGAGGTGCTATATCTTTATCGTAAATCCGAAGGATTATCTTCAAGCCATTTTAATATGATTATCAAGATGGAATATGTGAAGGTAAATTTGCGCCGTCGCCGTAAGGGAATGAAAGAGTTGACTTTTATTGACTATTATAATTCGCTTTCGGAGATAGAACGGGCACGACTGCAAAAAGATTCCCATGCCGCAGACTGTTTGCGAAATGGCGTTTTCTACATCAGAGAGAAAAAAATAATTAGGGGTTTAGCTCTTCTATTTGAATGTGTGTGGAAACACCCTTCTTATATTATAGACAAAGTGATTGCTAACTCTGGTTTGTTAAAACAGATGATGATATGAAAACAGAAGAGCATTTGCTTAAGAGAATTATAGACTTTCTAAATGAATCTTCCAATTATGCGATACTTAGGAATTATCAGGATATTCCTAAGCAAACGAGTCGCGATATTGATATAATAATTGAAAGAACCGATTTTTACAGCATCAGAAAGCCATTGGTAAATATTCTATATGAATTTGGTTACCACGTACTTATGTATTATAAAGGGGGAGAAATGCATTCATTTGTATTTGCATCATACAAAAAAGGAGAGACGTTTCTACTTTCTTTTGATTTCTTGTTCTCTATTTATGTGCGTGATATGGTTCTGTTTACTGCTGATCAAGTCTTGAAAAGCAGGCAATTTAACGGTTTATTGTATCATGCGAGAAAAGACTGGGAATATATAGCGAAATACGCCTATAATACTATTCTTTGTGTGCCGTACCCAGCCAAATATGCAGATATAAAAAAGGAAGCAGAAAGTTTATATAAAAAAGAAATTGACAAACATCTAAATACCATCGGAATTGGAACATCGGGCAAAATAAAGAATATCACTATAAGAGCCTTGTTGTTTAGGACACATCCTTGGCAATCCTTCATTGCGACTTGCCGTTATTTGTATTATTCTTTATATAACACACTGTCAGTCCAAGGAATATCTATTGGGATGACTGGACCTGACGGTTCCGGGAAAACAACAGTAATCGATTGCCTGATAAAAGAGCTGAATTCCGTATTTGGGGATATAAGAGTGTTTCACTTTAGACCAAACCTTTACGGAAATCTAAGCGATGTTGCATATTCTACTGGTTTAAAACAGACGGTTGACCATAATTATCATTTGCCTCACCGAGGGCAGAAAACGGGAATTGTCAGTTCAGTACTCAGGCTTTTGTATTATTCCACGGATTATGTGTTTGGCGGTTTGCTTAAAATAAAGCCTCTCTTATTCAAGCGTCATATTATCATATTTGACCGTTACTATACGGATATTATTTGTGACAGCCGTCGCAGCCGCATCTATCTCCCAGTGAAGTTTCTTTACTGGTGGGGCAAATGTTTCATTCCCTCGTTGGATTACAACATCCTGCTCACGGCTCGTACGGAGACGATACTAACCAGAAAGAGAGAACTGGATGCAGCGGGTATCGAGGCAATCAACCAGAAAATAGACTATTTGGCGGATAAGCCTGGTTTCTATAAGGTGATGAATGAAGGCGCACCGCAGGAGGCTGTAGCGAAAATTCTGCGAATAGTCTTTGAGAAGCAACATAAGAAGAATAAGAAAAGATTATCTTAAGATTATGAATAGTCCATTTTTCTAAATCATTATTCCTATGTATAATAGGTTGTCACATGAAATGATGCTCTCTACCAAGAGAACAGAACAAGAAAAACTTAAGATATTCGTCTCTGCCTATGCTTGCGAGCCTCATCTGGGAAGTGAGATTGGCGTGGGATGGCACTGGGTGCTGGAGATGTCGAAGTACTTCGAGCTGTGGGTGCTGACACGCGAAAGCAATCGGCACTCCATCGAGCCTTGGATTGACAAGCATCCCGCATTTGAAAATATCCACTGGCTGTATTACGACTGGCCCAAATGGGCACGTTTCTGGAAAAAGGGTCTGCGCGGCGTGCGTACCTATTATAATATATGGCAGGTGTGTACCAACCATATCGTGAAAAGGACCATGCAGGAGAATGACATCAGGATTTTCCACCATCTCACCTACGGAAACGCATTGTGGAAGGTGAGCAGCTATGGACAAAAGCAATTCTTCATATGGGGACCCATAGGAGGTTTGGAAACCATACCTGAAGAATATTGCAAACACTACGGAAAAAAAAGCTATATCATTGAAAGGATTCGTAGGCAAATAGCTTCGTTGAGCAAATGGAACATGGGATTCAAAAAACGATGCAAAAATGCCAATCTGATATTATGTAAAACCGACTTTACCCGTCAATACATTCCTTCGGCTTATGCCAACAAGACCATCATTTTTACTGATGTTGCAGCTGAAGCAACGCTCTCTGCTTGCCACAAACAACAGAAAAAAAAGAATGTCACCGAATATGTCACTATAGGCCGCCTGGATGCTTGGCGTGGATTTGACCTGATCATTGAAGCTACCCATGCCGCCGTGAAGCAGAATGACCAAATTCATGTGACAATAGTAGGAGAAGGCTATGACAAGGAAAGACTTGAAAGAATGGTCAAAGACAGGGGACTTGGCAAATATATATCGCTTACAGGCAAAGTTTCCATGGAGAATTACAAAACATTGATGGCTGATGCTGATGTTGTGATCAATGCAGCATTGAAGGAGGGAGCCGTCACTGTTTCATTTGACGCTATGGCATTGGGGAAACCCTTGATATGCATAGACACAACAGGATATACACGATACTTCACGCATGACTATGCGATCATCATACCCAGGAAAGGAAGAGATTTTGTGATAGACCACATCACGAAGGGGATGTTGAGACTTACTGATGTAGAGACAAGAAAAATGATGGGCAAAAAAGCTCAAGATGCTTCCGCTACATGCTGCTGGGAACACCATGGAGCCGAAATAAAAGATGTGATTACCCGAGCATATCGTTCGTAGATAAACCTTTGCATTTGATGACTATCACTGCTGTTTTCAACAAATTGTTTAACCTCGATGAAGGATGCCTGTTCTATCGGTTCAATAATGCCGATGGAAAGATCTGGATAATGCCTGCCAAAAACCTTCGCACAGCAATGGAACTATATCAGCCAAGCGGCTGGAAGGGGAAATGGATGAAAAGAGGATTTCCTATGCTGCACAAGATACGGATGGTGAGGAGTCTGATTCATACGGAGATAATCAGATGCAGATTTGATGGGAAATTGAAGAAGTTGCTGGAGAAGGTAACTGACACGGAAGAATTGGATTTTTCCATCTTCTGCGGAACACCCTGTGTACATCAGAAAATAACGATTCAACTCAGCAAAGGACACAAGATATTGGGGTATTGCAAGGCTACAGACAGTTGTGAAATAGCCGCATTGTTTGAAAATGAAGCACAGTTGTTGAATGTTCTGCATAAAAAAGGTATAAGGAGTGTGCCCGAATGTCTGTTCTGTGGAGATTTGGGCAACGGGGTGAGCATATTCGTGCAAAGTACAACAAAAACAAGTCAGTCAAAGGTGGTACACGAATGGGGAATACTACACGACAAATTTCTGTTACGGCTGAAAGAAGCTACCATTCAAGAAATAGCATTTGAAAAGAGCGACTTTTGTCGGGTGCTCACGGCTTTGCAAAAACATACCGACTGGCTACCCTCTGAGGTGGACAAGGCTATGGTGATGAATGTCATTGAAGATACTGTCAAGCACTGGGAGGGAAAACGTGTTGGCTTTTGTGCTTATCATGCTGACTTCACTCCATGGAACATGTATGTGGAGCAGGACGAACTATTTGTCTTTGATTGGGAATATGCCCAGATGACCTACCCTCCCCTGTTGGATAAATATCATTTCTTCATCCAGACTTTCATATTCGAGCGTCACTGGACAGCCCAGGACATCATGGCTTATGTTGATTCGCCGGATGGGAAATGGATGGACAAGAAACTGTTCAAATGCTATCTGCTGGACATGATAGCACGTTTTACCATAAGAGAAAAGGGAACAATAAATGGCGACATCAGCAGGCTGATGCAAATATGGAGTGGGCTTTTGGCTGGATTAACCATATAACCATGATTGTTACAAATATCATTGATGAAATCTAAATGAATGAAAACTATCGTTTGTTTTCATCTTTTCAACGATTATAGCGGCAGTCCGAAGGTGCTGAAGATGGTGCTGGAGGGGTTGCTGAACAAAGGCTACAACGTGGACTTGGTGTCTTCGTGTGGCGGTGTGCTGGATGAACTGGAGGGCATGAAGAATTTCAGAAAACATTCGTATTTCTATCGTTTTTCCAACAATCCGGCCATTACCATGGCAAGCTATGCCGTGGTGCAGATCTATACATTCTTCCTTGCACTGAAATGGATGTTCCGCCGTGATGTGGTGTTTTATATCAACACGTTGCTCCCTATAGGCGGAGCTTTGGCAGGACGACTCACGGGCAAACGGGTGGTGTATCATTACCACGAGAATGCGTTTGTGAAAGGAGTTTTCTACAAGACACTGGCATGGATGATGCAACGGCTGGCTCACGAAATCGTCTGCGTATCGGGTTATCAGGCTTCTTCATTGGCCGACCAAAGCAAGGTGACGGTAATCCCCAATGCGCTGCCCAAGGATTTTGTGGAACGAATGACACCTGATGCCGAAAAGGCTTTCAACCTCAAAACCATACTCATGATTGCCTCGCTCAAAGCATATAAGGGTACAAGGGAGTTTGTTGAATTGGCTGTAAGAATGCCTGAATATCGCTTCATACTGGTGCTCAACGAAACGCAGGAGAATATCAACAGTTTTCTGAATTCTATTCACGGGAAAGCAACCAAGGGTGCCAACCTTAAGATTTACCCTCGGCAAAGCGATACGACACCATTTTACATGAAGGCTTCTATTGTGCTGAACCTGTCGGACAAGGAGAAAGTCATCGAAACATTCGGCATGACAGTGCTTGAGGCCATGAGTGCCGGACTACCGGTAATCGTGCCCACTGTTGGTGGAGTGGCTGAGCTGGTGGAAAACGGCAAGAATGGATATAAGATTAATGCGAAAGACTTGGAACTGATAGAGAAGCGCATACATGAAATGCTGTCAGACAAACAAAACTATATCGGAATGGCCAACAAGGCACTGAAAAAAGCAAGGCTTTTCTGTGCAAAGAACATGATTTCTGCCATAGAAACGCTTCTGCAGAATGGCATACGGTAAACCAATAGAATACAAAAAACTATAAATATTAAACAATGAAACGGATTGCAATAGTTGGCACACAGGGAGTGCCTGCTAAATACGGTGGATTTGAGACACTGGTGGAAAACCTGATTGGAGTGAACCGTAGTAATAACATCAAATACACCGTGTTCTGTTCGGCAAAGGATTATGACGACAGACGAAAGACATTCAAGGGGGCCAAACTGAGATATATCCCGCTATTCCACGCCAACAGTGCACAAAGCATTTTCTACGATATATTGTCGCTGATGTGCTGCATCAGAGGTTTTGACACTGTGCTTGTACTGGGTGTTTCAGGGGGTGTTTTCCTGCCCTTTTTCCGTTTGCTTTTCCATAAGAAACTGATTGTCAACATTGACGGTTTGGAACATACCCGTGCCAAATGGGGAGGATTTGCCAAATGGTATCTCAGACTGAGCGAAAAGCTGGCGGTGAGGTGCGCTGATATCGTTATTGCCGACAACAAAGTGATACAGCGATATGTTGAAGAAAAATATGGGAAAAGTTCTGAACTGATAGCCTACGGTGGAGACCATGTGCTGCGCAATGTGTCGGAGGAGAAACAATGCAGCATATTGAACGAGTATATGCTCGACAAAAAAGGATATGCCTTGTCGATATGCCGCATAGAGCCTGAAAACAAATGCGACATCACATTGCAGGCCTTTGCAGAAAGCGGTATGCCGCTGGTGTTTATCGGCAACTGGAACCACAGCAGCTACAGCAAGAACTTGAGGTTCAAATATGGCATGATACACAATATCCGTATTTTAGACAGTATCTACGACCTTGACGTGCTCTATACTCTGCGCAAAAACTGCCGCTTGTATGTCCATGGGCATAGTGCGGGCGGCACCAATCCTTCATTGGTGGAGGCCATGTTCTTCGGATGCCCCATACTGGCCTACGGAGTGGAATACAACAGAGAAACCACCTTCAACATGGCTCACTACTACCTTGATGCCGAACAATTGAAAGAACTCAGCATGAACGTTAAGCAAAATAATGGTGACTTGACCGATCTGACTTACCATCACTACCCATGGAAACACATCATCAAACAATATGAAGCCCTTTTTTAAAAGGTAGCAAAGCATGATTGTGCATGAAGCATCGGATGATTAAAATACTTTAACTGCATAGGATGAAAGGCTATGCCACATTTTTACTACATTTGCATGAAATATCGAATCGAATTGACAATCATTCATTCATAAACATACTATCATCATGCAAATAGGAGACAGCATACCTGAAAATCTTGGCATCGACCAAGATGGAAACGAAATCAAGAGCAGCGACTACCGTGGACGCAAGATAGTGCTGAGGAGGGTGCGCTGCGTGAGTTGCAGGAAGAGACAGGTCTGAAGGGAGCCTATATCCGACAGTTCCATAATTTCACTGCGCCACAGCGTGACCATCGTGAGCGTGTCATCACCATTGCCTACTATGCCTTGGTGAGTAAGCAGGAGGTGAAGGGTGGAGATGACGCAGCCGATGCACGGTGGTTTGCCTTGGACGAAGTGCCGCAGTTGGATTACTACCACGACCATATACTCCGCAAGGCTGAACAGGCTTTAGGTTGCCTTGACCTTGCAGTAGATGAGACGTAACCATTACCTTCGCAACAGAATTTCTGCCGATTCCTAGAAGTCGATGTACATTCACAATTACAACAGGTAAAGGACTGTAAAGACACTAAAATCGGCAGCACCTTTATGATTTTACATTCACAAATTACAGAAAGAATGTAAATGTGGAGTCTCGTGGATTCGAACCACGTTCCCAGGATTTTCAATCCTGCGCATACACCAACTCTGCCAAGGCTCCATGGCTGGTGACTCGTGAGAGACTCGAACTCCCGACCCCGACGCCCGTAGCGTCGTGCTCAGATCCAACTGAGTTAACGAGCCAAATATAGCGGAAGCAGAAGGGAATGTAAAAAAGACAATTTTCCTTCAGTAAGGAGAAAGTATAAGAAAGAGCGACCGAAGCCGCTCTTTATGTAGTATCAATATGTAGATTTACCTGGCAAGGTATGTTTCAACCAGTGTATGCAGTTGTTCTATCGAGAGGTTGGAAGTACCTGTTTCTTCAATCTCTGCATACGCTGCTTTGTTTTTTGATATAACAAACTTACGCTCTTTTCCTTGTATCTCGCAAAGAAGATGGAAATTGCCTTTGTAAGTTTGTTCTACACGTACATTCTCATATAGAATGCCATCAATATCAAATGATGGTGAACTGCTATCAGGCAAGAAGCCCCAATTTGCCAGATGGTTGTTCAAGCAAGTTTCAACAGCAGCTATCCATTGCTGACCTACACCACATTCTTCTGCGTATTTACGGAACTTACTGATAGCAGAGGCAACCTCTTTGATAATGGTTTCTGCCTTTCTGATACCATTATCTTTGGCGAGAGCAAGAGCATCTTCAAGGGTTTGACCTTGCAGCTTTCCTTGCATCATAAGGCAGTGCATAGTCTCTGGAAGGAAACCTCCGACATTGAAAATATAGGTCATGTCATATGCTGGCGATAACTGCCAATGACCGTTTTCGTCCATTAGGAAAGAAAAGTTCTTATTGTGGTCATCGGTGTTGTTGGCAAGGATGTTGAACACCATCCTGCGAAATACCTCTTCCTGTGTGGATTCAGGAAGTCGCATCTTACGACATACCATCAGCAGTTTCTCGTAGCTGTCTGCTTCGGGGTATAAGGCAGCCAGTGTCTGCATGTGAAGCTTACGTTCCTCATCACGATCGAAACGATGCGTTATGAAGTGATTCTGTCCCTCAACTTCAATAAGTTCACATGGCATCATGTTGATACCAGCAGCTGTAGCCATTTTGTAATAAGCCATTTCAAGCTCAGCAGAAGAACGTGAAGGATCACCAAACTTAAGAATACAGTATTCAAACTCTTTTTGCCCAGCTATCTGTCCGCTTCTTAACTCACCAGTCTTTGGATTTATGGCAATGATGGCTTTAGGCTGTCTGCCACCTGCAGAGGTGCCAACAGCTATCAAGGATTGCATCGTCAAAGACTCATCTGGCATTATCTTTACGTTCTCACGCTCAGTGAATATCTTTTGAGCCAAGTCCGTCAAAGCTTTAAGATTGAGTTGTTCGGACTTCTTAATGCCAGATGATTCAGGGATAAACTCCAATGCTCCCATTCCTCGCTTGCCAATGAAAGAGAGAATTTCAAGAGGAGTGATTTCCTGGTTTCGGATGCCGTTCTGTATTCTCCAACATTCGAAGACTTGATTTCCCCAAGCATCAGGAAGCGAATCAGCAAGAAAAGGAGGCAATTTACGGTAAAGCTTCATTTCCTTATCTCCCATGATAGGACGACGGCTTGCAGGTGACTTGGTAGAAGCAATAAGAGGGAAAGGATCTAGTTCGCCACCGATAACAGCAGGATTGAACTCGAAGTACGAAATTCCCTTCCTGCCATCCCATGACAAACGACCGATTTCCTTGTTCCAGAGCATTATTTTAAGGGAGCTTGTTATCATGATTTCTTATGTCTAATTCGTTGAACCTTCTTTTCTGACTTGATGAGATATGCAGAATCTGGAAGTTCTGGCATCAGTTCGTCTAGAGTATTTATCTGGCCGATAGCCTTCATCAGCAATAGGAACGTACCAAGCGACATATTGCCTGACGTTCCGTTCTCAAACTTGTGAATGGTAGTAATGGTGATACCAGATTGCTCAGAGACATCCTTCTGCGTCATGTTACTACGCAGACGATAATCTTTGAATCTCGCTCCAAGCAGCTTTATCAATTCTGGTATGGAATATTCGTAATAATCAGCCATAATGTCAAACTTTTATTTTATACTTTGCTATAATTTATATATTGTTTTATCGTCTATTTTATATTACGCTTATATTTACGACTGCAAAATTACGCAATGTTTTTGAAATAAATGCATAACGGCAAGGAAAATGTTGGATAAAGAGCAAATTTTATGGTTCTGTAAGGAAAAAGAGAGCCCAAAACACAAAAAAGCGACCCGAAGGCCGCTCTTTGATGACGAGAAAGGTTATTAGCCCTTCTTTGTCTTGCTCTCCTGTGGAGCAGGAGTGTCTTCTTTCTCCACAGCTTCGTAGAACTTGGCTGCGACGAGAACCACACGGTTGTGCTTAACTCCATCGGCATCCTGCCATTCCTCAGGCTTGAAGTAGCCTTCTACCGTAAGGAGAGTTCCCTTTACAAGGCGGTCGAAGGAAGAGGTGTTCTCGTTTTTGCGCCATGCCTCTACATTCATGAAGGCTGATGTGCGGTTTGTTTCTTCGCCATTCTTCTCTGTACGGCTGATGGCCAGTGAGAAACGTGCAACGCTTGCTGTTGAGAACTGATGGATGCTTGCATCCTTACCTACGAAACCGCTTACTACGAAAGAATTCTCAATCTTTTTCATAACTTTGAAATTCTAGAAGTGAAACATTTATTTTTTACGTTGCTATCAGAGTTAGCAAGGAAAGCAGGCAAGCAAGTAATTACCGAATTATTTCACCTTGGCACAGAAAAGTTTTTTGGATGATGTCAGACGAAAATGTTTTTGAAATAATTCAGGTAATAAGGCACTGGTACTTGATACAATGTGGCTTGCACTAACTTTGCGACGGAAAAAGTAAGTGTGTCTGCTTCGTCCAAAATAAGAAGTGGAAAAAGTGCAGAAAATCAAATAGTCGGTGTTAGGTAAAGGAAACAGGTATCTATATCAGATAAACAAGCGATGCACAAACTTCGTGTCCATAGCCGTTGAAGGATGGTCGGAAACTGAGCAACAGCATGGAGAGCTTGGGGGGATGCAAATACGATGAAAAAGACGGAGAACACACAAGGAAGGGAACAGAAGGAAGGCACATCTGGGGATTAGGGTGTCGAGAGTAAACGCAATACGATTCTCGCAACGATTCACAGAAGCTAAAGAAAGAGGTAATTCAGCAAGGAGAAATAGAAGGACTGACCCTGCCGTCAATGAGCAGCCATCGGGCTCAACTTATGGCATGTAAGTTTAAGTTTAGAATTACTCATGTATATATACATGTTCTCTAAACTCAAATGTCATGACCTCAAATGGCTTAGAACAGGAACAGAGATTGAGTTTACAGGTTTATGAAAGCCATATATATGTATATGACGAAATAAACTTGTATGAATAGCTGATACTCCATTTTTTCTTTCTCTTTACTGAAGAAAGTTAAATTTTGAGGTGTTTTGACTGATTTCAGTATAAAAATGCCACAATGAAAAAGTATTTGTTGTAATTTTGCATCATCATTAGCACAGGTAATATAGATTGCAACTCATACATCTTATCGGCAAGATGTCGAGCCAAGATAGAATTGCATTCTCCAAAAAGCATGAAAGCATTTGCCAGAATGAACACATACAAGTTCTTCGAGGTGTTCATGTTGAACAACTGGATCTGCAGAACAAAGCAAGATTACGCTACGTTTTGATATGAGCACATAGCAATATTATGTTATTGAATGTTAAATATGTTAATTTTATAATCTGCAAAATTAGTTTCAAAATGAAAAGAAGAGAAAGCAAAATTTAGACAAATAGCTGATAATCAAGCTAAAATGTTTTCAAAAGGACAACGGCTCAACTATCGTCCTTTTAATACGTAAAGCACTGATAATCAGATGTATTGAAAATCTGCGTGGGGAAAGTAGAAAATGTTAATTAGAAGACATCTCCCCAATGGAAGGTCAAATCATGACGAAATAGCAAAACCGCTGATATTCAAAGGATTAACAGGGAAGTACAGAGAGTGTGACCAACGGCTCAATTACCGACCGTTATACACTATATACGCTGATAGTTAGAGTGTTACACGCTCTGCATTGGAAAGTAGGACGTGAAAACAAGAGAAAACAAATAGGAACACTACAGAATATCGCGTTGAGAATCAGCGATTTGCAGAAGCAAAAACCACTGTTTTAAACAACGGCTCAAACTCTGTTCCTGCATTGTGTTTATATCTGATTATCAGTGTGTTAGATGCTTTGCATCGGCAAGTAGAGTCACACAGCATTTGCATTTTCAAGCATTTCATAGATGGTCGGAATTAAAGATTTGGGCATGAAGAAAATACTATTCTTACACGGTTTCTTTGCCACAGGCAGTTGCCCGATGGCGAAAGCCCTGCAAGAGGCTTTCGTGGGGAAGGCAGTGGTGCTGACTCCCGACTTGCCACTCCATCCCAGGGAGGCATTGAAAGCGATCAGCACCATTATCGACCGGGAGCAGCCCAACTTGCTTTTGGGCAACAGCTGCGGAGCTTTTCTTGCGCAGATGCTTGCACCTGTGGTGGACATCCCTGCCCTACTCGGCAACCCACATTTCAAGATGACGGAGTTTCTGAAAGAGCGCATCGGCGAGCATGAATACAAGGCGCCACGAAGAGACGGCAATCAGCGACTGGTGATTGACGAGGCGCTAATTGCGGAGTTTGCTGAGCTGGAAGCCATACAGTTTGCCCATTGCAACCCATATTACAAGAATCGTGTGTGGGGACTTTTTGGTGAGAAGGACACACTGGCTAACTTCTCGCCTCTTTTTCTGGAGCACTACAGCAACGCCTTCCACTTTCCTGGCGGCCACACTCCTACAGAACAGGAAGTGAAGACCTGGTACGCTCCTCTTGCCACCAAAATACTCATAGAGTTTTCTGAATACTATAATGAACACTTTGCATAGTTGCCTCTCCTACTATCTTCTTGCCATCAATGCTGTTACGTTCATAGTATACGGCATTGACAAATACGAGGCCAAGAAAGCGATGTGGCGCATTTCGGAAGCCACACTTTTGATGCTGGCTGTCCTCGGTGGAAGCATCGGAGCATGGATCGCCATGCGAGTTTGGCGCCATAAGACGATGCACAAGAAATTCAAATATGGCATTCCTGTCATTCTTTTGATACAGATTGCCCTGATAGCGTATATGCACATAACTATGTGGAGCCATATTTCTTGAGGTAATATGGCTAAGGCTATAGATTACCCAGCCGACACACGTAACAAGAGCTGAATATGGTTTATTCAACTATGCCTTGCAAGAAGGAGAAAGACCGAATGTCATCAAGCCTACATTGTAAACAGACAAGCCATCGCTGAAGATGACAAGGACCGCAGCCCAGAGCAGTAGAACCGCAGTACCGATCTGTGTAGTAAACCAGAAGCCCGCCTTCACTCTATCGTATACTGGAGTTAAAATAAACAGCTGTTAAATCGACACGAAAAGTGTCTGGTTTCCACCGAAGCCGTTTCTATGACTAATAAAACGCGACAGCTTAGCTTTCCGCGAAACGTTGGTGACCTTCTGTTCTGCGTTGCTGCAGCTTGCGTGTGGAGTCAAAATGATGGCTTTACGCATGTTTTTGTTGCTGATTACTACAATTATCGTACGTCAACTTTTGATTTTTAGTAATTTAAACATTACAGCTTATCGCTAATCGCCAGATTAGAATACCAACATTTTTTAACATGATAAAATCAAGATTAGCTGATATTTTCCGTTATTTGAATACATTGAGACTATTAGCAGCCCACTACAACTATAAAATGACTAATATGAAAAAAGGCGTAGCCTGTTTACAGTATTATAAGTCGCCTTGCGGACAGATGGTATTGGCTTCTGTTGATGATGAATTGTGCCTATGCGACTGGAACGACATGCCTTGTTCTGAGCGCAATATGAGACGAGTCATACGGATCATGCGTATAGAATTTACAAGACGCAGTTCGAATGTTATACAACGGGCCATGGGGCAACTGGATGAATACTTCACAGGAAGCCGCATGACCTTTGACATCCCATTGCATCTCTGCGGAACCGAGTTTCAGAAGCGAGTGTGGCTGTCACTGCCATACATTCCTTACGGAGAGACCAGAAGCTACAAGGACATTGCCGTAGGCATCGGTCAACCGAATGCCGTGAGAGCGGTGGCACAGGCCATCGGAGCCAATGCCATCTCCATCCTCGTTCCTTGCCATAGAGTAATCGGATGCAACCATACTCTGACCGGTTATGCCGGCGGACTGGATGCCAAGAAGAAACTACTGGAGTTGGAGCGTCGAGAGTCATTCACGCAGCCATACTTGTGACGCCAAGCAAATGCCAACTCATATTGTCTTTTATCACCCATAAATTATTGCCAAACTAAACCAAACTTACCGCGATGGCTTTTGTGGGGAAATGGGGGTTGGAATTATTTCTTTCCGATAGGGAAATATTCGGTTCCGGGTCTGAATTCATAGTTTCGCAACATGAAACTGATTTTACGATGACCATACTATAGAATTGGCGGCGCTGTGACTGGAATTGCCTTACGGCGCAGAAGACATCTTTCATGGTATAGGTCAAGTTTTTGGCCATATTGCTTGCATATTTCAAGGATTTTTTAGAATTTTGTAAAAAGGTATTGCCATTAGTGTCCCGTAAAAATCGGGATCAGTTAAATATTAATCAAATAACCCCGGA